>Ga0272441_10002853_pt1 | contig 34270 bp, 13 predicted proteins | sample SSMProp6N_FD_193582 | JGI IMG/M metagenome (GOLD analysis project Ga0272441, IMG submission 193582) | Marine sediment archaeal communities from Little Sippewissett salt marsh, Falmouth, MA, United States - SSM-Prop-6N | ecosystem: Environmental > Aquatic > Marine > Wetlands > Sediment ... | reverse complement strand
TCCCTCTCCGTATGGCATGTTCTGTTGGCCCTCTTCCCGCTGACGTTGGTGCATGTCTCGTTCCGCGGCTATGTCAAGCTCCAAACGGAAACGCGCACGACGTTCGAGCACATTTCTTGTTTGCTGGATGAGCGCGATCACTACACCGCGGTCCACTCGCAAGAGGTTGCGGAACTAGCGGTCCAGATTGCAGGAGAAATGGGCTTGTCGCAGCGAGAGATCGAGAATGTCGACATTGGCGCACGGGTCCATGACATCGGCAAGGTGGCCGTCCCCGACTCGATCCTCCTCAAGCCGGGGCCACTGACGGACGAGGAGTGGACGGTCATGAAGCGCCATCCGGTTGTCAGCGCGGAGTTGATTGAGAATCTGGAGATCTACAAAGAGGTTGTCGAAGCTGTCCGCCACGAACACGAGCGATGGGATGGAAGTGGCTATCCCGACGGTCTGGTGGGTGAGGAAATCCCGCTGATGGCGCGGATCATCGCTGCGGCGGATATCCACAATGCGCTGACCACCGACCGACCGTACCGCAAGGCGTTCAGTCCGGAGCAGACGATCGGAATGATCGAGAAGATGCGCGGTGAGGATCTCGATCCTACAGTTGCCGACGCACTGCTTCGCGTGATCCGCAGTTCGGCCGCAGAACCGTCGGCGCTGGAGGAAATCCCGGCGACGGTCCCGGAAGGCTGACGACGATTGTCTCTCTATCTTCTGGCGATCTTGGTGGGGATCATTGCCGGCTATCTTCGCCGCGGACGACTTCACCATCTTGTTGAACTCCGACTCCGATACTCGTGGCTCATTCTCGTGTCGTTGGTGATACAACTGCTGATCTTCCCGCTCTTTTCTGGAGCTCCTCTTCTGCCGTACGGGACGGTCCCACTGCATCTTGTCTCCTACGCGATCCTCGTTGTTTGGCTGGGCATGAACTTGCGTGTTCTTCCAATCGGCGTCTTACTTCTTGGGGCGGCATGCAATCTTGCGGCGGTTGCAGCCAACGGGGGATACATGCCGGCGTCCGCCGCGGCGCTTCAACGATCAGGCCTCGTACACGCTGCCGAGTGGCTTCTGGAAGGACATCCCGTGGCCAACGTTGTACTGATGACGTCTTCGACCCGGCTCAACGTGCTTGGGGACTGGCTGTACGCGCCGGGGTGGATCCCCTTCTCGACAGCGTTTAGCATCGGAGATGTCTTGATTGTAGTAGGGATTGTTTGGCTCATTGTGAGGGGGATGGTTGCGAATGGGCGAGAGGCTGAAAGGGCTGCTTGAACCGCGGTCCGTTGCGGTTGTTGGTGCGAGTCCGAAGGAGCGATCGATTGCCGGCACGATCCTTCGAAACCTTCAGGGTTGTGGGTATGTCGGGAAGCTGTATCCGGTCAATCCGAGATACGATGAAATATTCGGTCTCCCGTGTGTTGGAACGATCGATGATCTCCCTCCAGATGTCGACCTCGCGATCCTTGCGATCAACCGCAACGTCGTGCTCGAAGCCGTTGAAGCCTGTGGGCGAAGTGGGATCCGCAACCTTGTGATCATCACCGCTGGTTTCAAGGAGAGCGGCGATGAAGGGGCGAAGCTTGAGAACCAGCTTCGGGAGATGATCGAGCGGTATCAGCTCAATGTGGTCGGACCGAACTGCATGGGCATCATCCATAGCTCGGATCGGATGAAGCTGAATGCATCGTTTTCGCGATGGTTCCCGCCTGGCGGCGAGATTGCATTCATCTCCCAGAGCGGATCGATCGGAGAAACACTTCTCGAATGCTTCGAGGATGCTGGGCTCGGTGTCTCGAGGTTTGTCAATCTGGGGAACCGGGCTGGCCTGACGGAGAACGATTTTCTTCCCCACTTCGCTCAAGATGACCAGTGCCGTGCGATCTTCCTGTACCTCGAAAGCTTCTCAGATCCACGCGAATTCCGCCGGCTTGCCGCCGACATTGTGAAGACGAAGCCCGTGGTTGTCCTCAAGGTGGGGCGTACGGAAGCTGGCGCTGCCGCGGTGGCCTCGCATACTGGATCGCTGGCGAGCTCAGACGCGATTGTCGATGCATTCCTCCGGCAGTCTGGCGCGCTTCGCGTGACCACCATCGAGGAGACCCTGACGGCGCTACGCGCACTTGAGCGAGGCGTTCTACCGGAAGGAAATCGAGTTGCCATTCTAACCAATGCCGGTGGCGCAGGAATCATCGCGGCCGATGCATGTATCAGCCACGATCTCCAGGTTCCCTCGGTATCCAACCGGCTGCGCGAGAGACTTGCCGATTTTCTTCCTCCGGAGGCCGGATTCGGCAACCCTGTCGACATGATCGCGACAGCAAGCAGCGAGCACTATGAGAAGGCGTTGGATCTGATGCTTGACGAGTCGGATGCAGCGATCGTGATCTTCCGTCCGCCGCTTGTCTTCCATGAACCGGTCGAAGCGGTGAGTGCGGGGGTCCTTCGAGTTGCCGAGAAGCGGCCGAACAAGCCGGTTCTCGTTTGCACACTGAGCGATGGCGAGACCGTCGCGCCGCTGGTTGCGCCGTTGCGAGACGCGGGAATTCCGACCTATGCGATGCCCGAAACGACAGTCGCCGCGCACTCAATCCTTTGTCGTGTCAGAGATCTGCGCAAGCAAGGTGAGTGGGTCCCAGCTGAGAGATTGGATGCGCATGGGGGGGCAGAGGCAGTCCTTGAGCGAGTGCGCCGGGCAGGACGCATGGGACTCTTCTTCGATGAGGGAGCGGAGCTTCTCTCCGCGTATGGTATCTCGGTTTGCCCACACGCATATATCACAAACGGCTCGGAAGGAGTTCGATTTCTCTCCGAAGTGGGCTCTCCGGTGGTGCTCAAGATCGACTTCCCCGACCTGGCACACCGGTTCGAGCAAGGGGCAGTGATCACAGGGATCGAGACGCCACAGGCGTTGGGCGAAGCAATCCGGCGGCTTCATTCTGTGATCGATTCTCTCGCTTTGGACGGGACCCGGCTGCTGGCACAGAAGATGATCTCCGGTCGCGAACTGATTTTTGGCCTCGAACAGGATCCATCGTTTGGGCCGGCCGTCATGTTCGGAATCGGCGGGACATTGGTCGAAGTGCTCAAGGATGTGGCCTTCGGCCTGTCACCGATCTCCGAAATCCAGGCGGAGCAAATGATCCGATCGATCCGCGCTTTCCCCCTACTCGAGGCGTTCCGAGGGCAGCCGGCGGTCGCGTTGGGCCCGCTGGTTCAGATCATCACGGCGATCAGCCAGATCGGGGCGGACTTCCCTCAGATTGTCGAACTTGACCTGAACCCGATGATCGCCGATGAGCACGGGGCCATGGCTGTCGACATCCTCATCCGCCTGGCCGCAGAGTAGTGGCGTTCTGATCGAAACATGCAGGGCGGCGCTTCGTGCTGTGCCACACCGCATTTGGGACCGGACTCCAAGACCAATTCTGCAATCAATCAAAACGACAGAACGGGCGGAGCCCGTTCTGTCCCGCGTCCGAAGGACGCGATCGCTAGGGATAAAGCCGGTTGATCTGGCGTGGGAATGGGATAGTCTCGCGGATGTGTGCGGCGCCTGAGATCCAGGCGATGACACGAGCCAATCCCATCCCGAAGCCCGAGTGAGGGACCGATCCATACCGCCGTAGGTCGATGTACCACTGGTACGGCTCGGTCGGAAGCCCGAACTCCGCAAGCTGGGAGACGAGCTCCTCTTCGGTATCGACGCGCTGGCTGCCACCGATGATCTCTCCGTATCCATCTGGAGCGATGAGGTCTGCGGCCAGAACCCGGTCTGGATCCAGCGGGTCGCGCTTCATGTAGAATGGTTTCATTCTCGTCGGGAACCGTTCGATGAACAGCGGTCGGCCGAAATGGTCACCGAGCGCCGCCTCCTCTGGGGCGCCGAAGTCGCTACCGAACGACACGTCGTAGCCCTTCCCTTGCAGCAGATCTACGGCGTCACCGTAGTCGATCCGTGGAAACGGCTCGGCGATCTCCTCAAGCAATGCATCGACATCGCGCTTGAGGTCGTCGAGCTCCGGTCGGCGCTCATCGACCACGGACTGCACGATGAACCGCACCAGCTCCTCTTGGAGCAACAGGTTCTCCTGATGATCGACGTAGGCTGCCTCCGCCTCGGCAATCCAGAATTCGGTGACATGCTTGCGGGTCTTCGATTTCTCGGCGCGGAACGCCGGGCCGATCCAATAGACCTTCCCAAGGGCCATGGCCGTGGCCTCAAGATACAACTGTCCGCTCTGGCTGAGGTAAGCCTTGTCGTCGAAGTAGTCGAGCTCGAACAACGTGGTTGTCCCTTCGACGGATGTTCCGGTAAGGATTGGAGTCTCCGTGGCGGTGAAACCGCGCTGGAAGAAGAACTCGCGGAACGCCCGGAACACGGCATCGCGGATCCGAAGGATCGGAACCTGCCTCCCGGTACGAATCCACAGGTGACGATGATCCATCAAGAACGCGGGCGTCTGCTTCTTCAGCTCGATCGGGAAATCCAGCGTGGGCTGATGCACGATCTCTGCCGCCTCAAGAAGCATCTCGCAACCGATCGGCGCGCGATGATCCTCCTTCAGCGTTCCTGTGACGATCAGCGATGTCTCCCGGGGTAGCCGGCTGACGATACTGAACAGCTCTTCGTTGTCCGCTTCAGAAAGGACGGCTTGAAGGACGCCGCTTCCGTCCCGGATCTGTAAAAACGAGATCTTCCCACTCGACCGTCGATTGTAGAGCCACCCCTTGATCGTGACGGCTTCGCCGATGTGCTTCGATGCATCGCAGACTCGGACGGTTGGCATCCTTGCCTCCTTTCCTGGACAGGTGGTTTTAGGAGAGAGTAGGACGTCGGCGGTCCGTCTGCAAGGCTTTCCTAGCGTCTAGGATGCGCTGGTTCAATCCAGCTCGGTTGGCGTGCGAATGATCTGGCGTGTCCAGTTGCCCTTCAGGAAGAAGCTCAAGCAGACCGCAGCGGTGATAGAGTTCGATGCGAACATCGCCCACCACACGCCGCTTGCACCGAGGTGGAAGCCAAACGCCAGCAGGAAGACCAGAGGGACTCGAAGCACCCACAGCCGGAACAGGCCGAAGAACATCGAATAGGCTGTATGGCCGGAGCCTTGGTAGGTGCCCATGATGACTTGGATGATTCCCATGAACGGGAACGCCAGGGCAACGATAAACAGCATCTCATTGCCCACCGCAAGAACGTCCGGATCGGACAAGAAGAAGCCAATCAGATGGTGTCTGAAGAACAAGACGACGATCGCTGCGGAGGCGAGAATCGCAGTGGAGATTGCCATGCCCGACCATACGGAGCGCCTCGCGCGATCGGGTCGCTCGGCTCCCAGATTCTGCCCGACCATCGTCGCGGTTGCCTGACCCAATCCCATGGCCGGCATCAAGACGATCGAGATGAACGCGTTGCCGATCCCGAACGCGCTGAGGACAACGGTGCCGATTCGGGCCAACGCGCCGTTCATGATGGCGAATCCCACAGAGGTTCCCGCCTGACCGATTGATGCGAGTCCGCCGATCGAGATGATCTTGCGGATCACCCCCCACTTTGGTCTCAAGTGGTGCGGGCGAAGATGCAATCCGAGCCGCCCCGAGAACAGCCACAACAGGCCGAGGAGAGCGATCAATCCCCGGGATATCACCGTGGCTGCAGCTGCTCCGGCGATGCCCCATTCGGGGAACGGTCCCCAGCCAAAGATGAGGAACGGATCCAGAATCAAGTTGAGAGCAACCGATATGCCCATCAGGATCATCGGTGTCACAGTGTCTCCCACGCCGTTGAGAAGCGCTGTTACGACAAACGTTCCGAACATGAGGGGGATTCCTGCATAGATGATTTGTAGATAACTCGTGGCGGCGGCGATCAGACTGCTCTCCGCTCCCATCAGTCGCAAGATCGGCTGAGCGGCGAAGAAGCCGGCCAATCCCAGAATCACGGCAAGCACACCTGTGAAGCTGATCACTTGGCCGGCAGCAAGGTTGGCGTCTTCGGGCCGTCGGGCGCCGGTGTATTGTGCGACGAGTGTTGTACCGGCGACCGTAATCCCGCTTCCAAGCGAGAGGACAAGGAATACGAGCGGCCAAGACAGCGCAAGCGCGGCGATCGGGAGCTTGCCGAGCCGGGCGAGCCAGAACCGGTCGACGAAGTTGTACAACGTCTGGAACAGGTTGGCGAGCATCACCGGCCACGCCAATCGAAGTAGCGAACGGGTGATCGGACCGCTTGTGAGCGTAGGAATTTCCGATGCACGACGTCCTTGGAACATAGACCCATTGTATCCGACCGACGTGTTTGTCGGACAGGAACAAAGGGCGGATATCTGTTGACATCCGGCAACAGCATGCGTAGACTTCCGCCCATGTGCAAGGTCCAGTTTGGCGATCTCCTGCAGGCGGCGCGGCAGAAGAAGGGATTGACCCTTCGGGATCTCGCGGAGCGGACAGGGATACATTACAGCAGGCTTTCGCGCATCGAGCACGGGACCCGACCGGCACCTGGGCTGGCCGAGATTCGCCTGCTTGCCGATTCGCTCGATGTGGACATGTCAGAGCTTCTCGTCTCGTCGGGCACACCTCGCGAGGTGATGGAGCATCTGGTCTGGTCGGAACGGATTCAGGCTGCAGGTTCGATGGAGGCACAAGCTTCCTGGCTTCCCGAGTGGTCGATTCTTTTTGAGAAGAACACCTATCGGATCCAAGTTACGAAAAGGGACGGGGCTCTCTGCACCGTACGCTTGGGTAATGAAGAACTCATGCTGTTCGATTTCGGGCATGCCACCAAGCTAACCATTGCCATCCCGCCGGAGGCGGTCTTGCTCTTCAAGAGCTCTCCGGATGTCACATCGTGTGCGTTGGAGAACGAACTGGCTGTGAGCATCGGGAAGATCCGCAATCTCGGGCAGGTGTCAAACCTCGTACTGATCGGCGACGGGTTGGAGCTCAATGCACTACATACACGAATGGCCGTCGAGAGGCTTGGGCTCTCAGTAGGAGACCCAGCGGTCGCACTGATCGCAGCTACGGCTATCCGCACCTCTCCGACGGAGGAGGTTGGATGAACCGTCGACAAAGAAGATGGAGTTTGGCTGCAGGAGCAGCCATCGTGCTTGTGATCCTGTTTGTTGTTCTGTGGCAGTTGAGAACGGATCGGACGGTCGAATTCTGGAGCGGCGATGCCGTGTTCCCGATTCGAGTGATCCATGGAGAGCAGATCAATGACATCGAGTTAACCGACTGCCCCGGTGTGGTAGGGCATGTGGCCTATGAGGGTCCGACAATGGTTGAGGGCCAACCGAACTGGAAAGCCGGGCACGATTATCGGGGTGTCTCTCTTCGAGAACTGCTCGATCGGACAGGAGAACTTGGGAGCGCTGAAACCGTCACGTTGGTTGCTCTCGATGGCTGGTACAAGACGCTGCCGTATCACGTGGTCGATGGGAAAACGGTTGCGGGAACGCCGCTTCTTGCGCTCACAGTGGACGAGCAGATGCTTGGAACGTGGAACAACGCGCCGATGCTTGTGTTCCTTCCGGAGGATGAGCGATTCAGCAATGAGGATATGGTGGGGGCCTTGGGCGAGGACTACTCGCACTATTTCGGCGAGAACCTGTCCACGACGGGCCTGATGGTTAAGGGGGTTGCGTTCGTCGTGATCGACTATGACGGAGGCGAGCTGCCGACCTTATCGGATCTATAGCAGAAGAGCTGCGGGTGGAGGCTTAGTCCATCCCGCATGAAGAGGGCGAAGGACAGGAAGGAGAGTTTTTGATGCGAAGACGGAATCTGTGGTGGGGTTTGGTTGTGGCCTGCATCGGCCTAGTGGCTGTTGCCGGTTGGGCGGAGGATGCGCAGGATGCGACGCTGACGGTGATCCGAGGCGAAGAGACAAGGACGTACACGACGATCGATCTTGAGGAGCTGGACGTCATGATGGCTCAGGGGACGTTCACCAGGAGTACCGGAACGGTCTACACGGCAACGTATACGGGGATCCCGATCACGACTCTGGTAGGGAACGTCCCGGCGGACACAACGATTCGCGTCACGGCGTCCGATGGCTATTCGATGAACTACGAAGCCGGTATGCTATTCGACCGTACGGAGGGAACCTGGGTTCTCGCATTCATGGAGAACGGTGAGTACATGGCCGAAGATCCGGGTCCTTTCCGGGTTGTCCAGATCGGCGATTCGAATCCCCACTTCACCAGTTCTCTCTCCGCAAGAATGGTGGAGACGATTGAGGTTCTCGGAGCCTACGAGGAGTACACGCTTCTTCTGAGCGGAACCGCCGAGCGGCTGTTCGCCCGTGGCGAGCTCGAAGCGGGGATCGGTTGTCCGTGCCATACTGCGACCGTCACGGTGACGAGCAAGGGCGAGACGCACACCTACACCGGCCTGCCTTTGTGGCGATTGATTGCGTATGTGGATGATGAGCAGTTCCCGGAACCGGAGGATGGCATCCACTACAACGAGGAAGACTTCAACGACGGCTTGGCTGAAGCAGGCTATACCATCTCGCTGACTGCATCGGATGGATACACGCAAACCACGACCTCCGATCTGGTTGCGCGCGATGACCGATTCATCATTGCTTTCAAGAAGGATGGGGTCTTCCTCGATCCGGAGTCAAACGGTTACATGCGGTTCGTCTATGACGACTCAGTCGAACTCCCCGAAGACGTACGCCTCAAGTCGGTGAAGTTCCTGTCGCTGATTACGCTCGACCAGTAAGCGCAAGTGCACATGGGCGATGAGGCATCAAGGCAGCGATTCGGCGTTCGGGACCTTGTCCTCATCGCCCTTCTTGCGGCGGCCGGCGGCGTCCTTTCGACGTACATTGGGTATCTAGGGAACCTGATCAATCGGCTGTTCGGTGTTCCGTTTGGCGCGGGGCAGCTGATTGCTGGGCTTCATATCGTGTGGGCGCTGCTGGCACGACTGCTCATCGGACGGTTTGGCTCCGGGACATTGACCGGGGTTCTCAAAGGTGCGGTGGAGTTCTTCTCCGGAGGGACGCACGGCGCCGTCGTCCTGATCATCTCTCTCATCGAGGGTCTCCTGGTTGATTTGGGGATGGGGATCCTCAAGCGCCGGTCGCTTGCACTGACGATGCTTGCCGGTGCCGTTGCATCTGCATCGAACGTGTTTGTGTTTCAAGCGATCTACTTCTCGGGCGTCTCGGTGAACTTCGTGTTGGTGATGGCCGGGCTCTCGCTGGTCTCTGGAGCGATCTTCGGAGGCTACCTTTCGTGGGATGTGGAGCAGTTGCTTGTGGCGTCGCGGATTGTCCGCCGGACCTCTGCGACCGGGACCACGCGTACGAAGCGACGGAGCCGGCTCCGGTATGCAACGACGCTCGTACTGGTTCTCGCGCTGCTTGGGGGTGGCGTGTACTACTACGTGAACGTCTACGATCCGTTTGCGCCCCCCGACGAGGCGAGCATCGAAGGCGCCGTCGATAGGCCACAGGATTTCCGGTACGACGATTGGAGAACTGCAGAGCAAACCGTTCGAACCGAGATGCAAGGCAGCGTGTCGTATATCCCACCCCGCGACTACACCGGCATCCCGTTGATGCAGATCCTGGATAGGGTGCGACCGCGCTCTGAGGCAACGACCTTGCGTGTGATCGCCGACGATGGGTATGAGGCCGCATTCGACCTTGCGGAGATCCGTTCGAATCCGGATCTGTTGTTGACGCTAGACGAGGAACGGCTTCGATTGGTCGCGCCAGGCTACGAAGGTTCGTTTTGGGTTCAACGGGTGACACGCCTTGTCCTCGAGTAGCGTTGCAGAGATCGAGGTCCAGAACCTGCGGATTCAGTACCCAGATCGCGATCGTCCTGCGATCGATCGGTTGACAGAGTCGGTTGCCCAAGGAGAGATTGTCGCGATTACCGGGCCGTCAGGGTGTGGCAAGTCAACGCTCTGTCAGGCGATTGCCGGGTTCATTCCGGAGATCATCCCCGCGCGAGTCGAAGGAGAGATCCTCGTTGGGGGGAGCCGTGTTCACGAGACAGATTCCGCCCGCATCGCACAACGTATAGGGTACATTCAGCAGGATCCGGATGCGCAGATTTGCACGTTGCATGTGGAGCGAGAGGTGGCCTTCGGGCCGGAAAACCTCTGTCTCTCGCCTCAGGAAGTGACTCGCCGGGTTGATGAGTGCCTCGAAGCAGTCGGAATCGAGGCCCTGCGACATCGAGAGACGACCGAGCTATCGGGAGGGGAAAAGCAACGGTTGGCGATTGCGTCGATCCTTGCAATGCATCCGAGAATACTGCTCCTCGACGAGCCGACAGCGAACCTCGATCCTCATGGGGCAAAGATGCTATTTGATCTTCTGTCTCGATTGCGTAGGGAACGTGGCATGACGCTGGTGGTTGTTGAACACAGGCTCCAACCACTACTTGAGATGCAGCCGCGGATCTTGGTTCTCGATCGGGGGCTCCAGGTCGATCGCCACGCGAGGACACGAATGGATCCGAAGAACATGGGACGTTGCAATGGCAAAGAGAGATCGGGCCACCCGATCCCGGTGGGCGATTGCATGCTGTCGATCGAACAGCTCAGCTTTGCGTATCAGAGACCTCTCCTTGAGAACTTGTCCCTCGATCTTCGGCACGGAGAGATTCTCGGGGTGATTGGACCGAACGGAGGAGGAAAGACGACACTCCTTCGGTTGATCGCTGGCTTGGAGACGCCGGACACCGGCCGAGTTCAGATGGCGTCGGGTGCAAACGTGGGGTTTGTGTTCCAACACCCTCACCATCAGATCTTCGAGCGGACGGTGGAGCGTGAGCTGTTGATCGATCGCGACGCAGAGCAACCGACCGACGTGACGCAATGGCTCGCCGCCGGACGGCTTGATGGCCTCGGTGGCGTGCCTCCTCTCTCGCTCAGCCTCGGGGAACAGCGGCGGCTGACGCTTCTCACCGCGCTTCGGAGACATCCGGATCTGTTGCTTCTTGATGAGCCGTTCATCGGACAGGATCGGCAGAATGTCGATTGGATCGTCTCGCAGATCCTCGATCATTGTGGACGGGGAGGCGGTGTGATTCTTGTCTCACACGACATCCCGCTTGTTGAAGCGCTTGCACACCGGATCCTCTACCTCGACAAACCGACACACTTCGGCGCGCCCACGGATGTGTTTGACGCGTTGCGTGTCGAGGGACGGGCGGAGTTTCTCCCGGGGTTCTGGGAGGACGACCGATGACAGGTCGACAAGCCGGGCTTCGTTCCGCGACCCCGGGAACGAATATCGTTCTGCTTTTCGGATGGATCGGCATCGTGTTGATCTCATCGAGTATCCTCGTTCGTCTGGCCACGCTTGGACTGGTCCTATTGCTCGCCGGGCTATCGGGCATCAAGATTCGAGAATTCCTTCGAAGCCTGCGGTTCGTGATTATCTTCGCGGCCGTGCTGTTCGTTGCACAGGTTCTCTCGGTGCGCGAGGGAACCCCATGGATCGAAGCCGTGCCTTGGCTTACCGACGCGGGCCTTCTATCAGGAGCGGGAATGGCATTGCGGTTCCTGGTCATCCTGGCTTCGAGCTTCCTATTCGTCTCGGTGGTTGACCCGGATCGATTGGCCGGAATGCTGATTCGTCTGGGAATCCCGTATCGGTATGGATATCTGCTGATTCTGTCACTCCGGTTCGTTCCATTCTTTCAGCGGGAGCTTCGGATTGTCCGGGAAGCGCAGCGGATTCGCGGACTGCGCTCCTCGGTTCGAAGTCCAAAAGGGATCCGCCGTGCGATCCGATACACATTTGTTCCGGTTCTCGTCTCCGGACTGATGCGCGTGGATCACATCGCCCTCTCGATGAAGGGACGGTGCTTCGGTCTGCATCGGCGGCGAACCACACCGGCATTGGAGAAGTTCCGAGCAATCGACGGTCTTGTGTTAGTAGGCTTCGCGGGGCTACTCGCTTTGGCCGTGATCGCCGGTCGAGGAGGGTGGGTATGAGAGGATGGGCATGAAGCGAAGAGTTCGTCTAACGTATCTGGTAGGTTTCATCGCGCTGGTGATTGCCATCATCATTCCGATGGCGGTCCGGTGGGCTGCCGGTCCCGGTGGACCGATGATCACGATCATCGACGCGATGGAAGAGCAGCGACACATGGCCTTGCGGAGCATCCAGCAGTTGGCAGTGCTCTGCCGCCGCGGTTCGTACGAGAATCAGTTCGGAAACTGGCGTGACGAAGGGGTGTACTGCGGTGTCCTGCTCACGGAGCTGCTTGGTGAAGGAAGTGAATACACCGCGATCTCCGTTGTGGCAGAGGATGGGTACCACGTCGAGATCGACCGAACCCGAGTTGAAGATCCGGAGTACCCCGTTGTCCTTGCCTTCTCGTTCGATGGCGTGATCGTTCCGGATTGGGCTGACGGCTACCGGATCGCGGTGTTGCCTGAGGATGGGGGCGTCAGCAACGCGGAGTACCAAGCTGACTCCGCCGGAAGCTACTGGGTCAAGAACGTTGCGCGAATAGTCGTCCTTCCCTGATTGGAGTGCGGGTGGAAGCTGTCCAGCTTCTCATGTCCCTGTTGGGAGCGCAGGGAAGGTGCGAGTTCTGCGGTTCAAGGATGGCTGTGCACAACTCGCGTTGGATGGCCAGTTCCAAGTTCGGAGCGCGGGCTGGGGTTGTCTAGCTTTGAGGTCACGTCCTTGTCGGAAGCGCAGGCTCAACGCATTCTGTCTTTGAACACCAACCGCGAGTTGCGAGTAGGGCGAGCAACTCGCCCTTAGACCAAGCTTCGAAGTTGCGCCTACGAGTTGAATCCAAGACGCGTTGGGGGAACTCGTGCCTTCGCCGCGAGCAGGCTGACAGAGAAGTCGACGAATGATGAGACTTGACAACAACCTAGACGCGAGCTGTGGGTGCCGGAATAGCCGGGCACACAGAACTCGCCCTCGACGCGAGCAGGTTGACAGAGAAATCGATGAATGATGAGACTCGACAACAACCTAGATGCGAGTTGTGGGTGCCGGAAGAGCCGGGCACACAGAACTCGCCCTCGACGCGAGCAGGTTGACAGAGAAATCGATGAATGATGAGACTCGACAACAACCTAGACGCGAGTTGTGGGTGCCGGAAGAGCCGGGCACACAGAACTCGCCCTCGACGCGAGCAGGTTGACAGAGAAATCGATGAATGATGAGGCTCGACAACAACCTAGACGCGAGTTGTGGGTGCCGGAAGAGCCGGGCACACAGAACTCGCCCTCGACGAGCTTCGCTCGTCGAGAAAGCTACCAGAACACGCGGAACGTGAACGACAGCGACCAGCCGGTTCCATTGAGTGGATACTCCCCCGCGAAGACAAAGCCAAACTGATCCATCAATCTCAGGTCGAACGATCCACGTATTAGGCCGACCCCGAACAGGCTACTCGGCGGCGGCGGGTCCCCGCCGAAGTACGCGGCGATCTCGAACGATCCTTCATCTTCGCAACACGAGCGGACAGGTCCGGACACCTTGAGCATCTCCCAGTAGTCGGACTTGCCGGTAACAGCGCTGTTCTTCGCAGGGTCGAGCGATTCAGCGAATGTGAACGTCACGCCGTTGTCGAGGGTGCACTCTCCAACCAGGCCATACAACAGCATCGTGGTCACCTCGATTGGCGTCCCGGAGATGGAGATCTCCCCAAGCAGCTCAAGGTCTACACAGATCTCCCAGTCGGGGACAATCCGAAGCGTCGGAGAAAACGTCTTCGAGTCTGCCGTGAACGAGATGGCTGTATCGAGGATCGCCGCTATTCCAAGGATCTCGCCGAACGGTGAGAAATCGGTCATCGAGACAGATAGCGACTTGAATCCGGCATCACTCGCCTGGATGCACGCCTGGAAGTTGGCGTTACAGATGGCCCAGAGCCAACTTGCGCACAAGCTTCCTTCCCAGAAGCATAGCGGGCAGATCCCGGTCTTGAACGTTCCCTGAAACGAAATCCCCTGAGCCGTTCCCGAGAGGGTAAGGAGGTTGTATGACGAGCTCTGCGGGAGAGCAACGTAGAGCACATCCGAGACGGCAAGGTCAAGCAGATTGAAGCTCGTCCCGGATTGCCAGGAGACGAACGCCAGAGTGGAGGGATTGAATACGACAGACGAGTTGAGGGTGAGTTCTCCCAACGCGCCCGATGTGTAGAACGTCAACGTGTCGAACTGTGAATCAGTGAACTTCGCGTCCATCGTTGTGAGCCAGTTTCCGATTTTCAGGAATGCGTTGAGGGAGATACTCTTCACTGTGAGAGATGATGTCTGTGTTACCAGGAGCGTGGTCTCAAAAAAACCACCGAGTGTCGTATCCGTGTTCTGTGCGATAGAGATCTGACACAGAACCCAAACGACACATAGCACCGTGGCCATTGCAACGCATCTCTTGCGGCTCATAAGATTCTGAGGAGATTGTCATCTGACAACCCGATGCAGGAGATGAAGTCTCGCCGGATCCCGCGAGACGTTGGTCTGTGATGCATATCACAGCATGAACGTCACTGCGGTGGATACGCCTACCCTACGGAGCCAACCAGAGCGGTCCGTATACACGTGCAAAGACCGGAGCGAATCCGAGGCATCCAGCCCGTGAGTGCACGAGCCACATGCCCCGTGGATCCACGAGTTGGACGCGAGCAGCAATGATATCCTGGGCGATGTGTTGCGTGATTGCCCGAAGCGCAATGTCGCGTTGATCGGGAACAGACCGGACGACCTCGCTGAGCAGCGCAATGCGGGCAGATAGCTCCCGGGGCGAAAGCGACCAGTCCGGACGAGATCGAAGAGAGGACGACTCGGCTGTTGTGTCGCCGTATTGACCACGTGCGTATGTTGACCATCCATCGAGAAACGCGTTGTAGGCAACCTGATCGCTCAACGACCGAGTTGCGATGAGCAGTGCAACCAATCGTCCTGCTTCGGCGGCTGGCTGGGCGATCCTATCGATCTCCATCGCTGCCCGCGAGATCATCTCGAGCAGCGCTTCAGCTTGGGCTTGTCTCCGCGGGAGAATCTCCATACAGGACTCAAGGGCTGTTGCGACGATCGCAAGATCAGCCCAGCGGGCGGGATCGGAGATAACTTCATCGTACAGACTGTCCACGGGGATGGCTGAGGCGTTCGACCAGTGACGTGCAAGTTGATCCAACGTGCTGACAGCCAACTGCTGCGCGAGCAGCTTCGTTCGACGGCCCAACGCTGTAGAGTCTGAGATCTGGAGCAGGCCAATGAGAAGAGATGCTTGATCGTAGACTGTGCTTCGCGGATCACTCACTCCATAGGACACACGGTCGCCCGCGATTGTTGCGCGTACGCCATGTGGGAGATAGGAGGTGTCGGCTTCCGAAGAGAGGATCATCTGAGATAGCCACTCCACTTGATTCTCCACGGTGTACTCGACCAGATTTCGCAGGTACGACCGAAGCATTGACGTGTCTCCGTGGCAAGCATCAACGAACCGAACCTCCGCGGCGAAGGTCCATCCGAGCGCTGCGGGTGTGATCAGGCTCGACTTTTCGGCGAACCCGGCCTTCCCTGCGAGAACGGGGATCCCCGCTTCATACGGCAGGAAGATTGGCATCATGTGTTCTGGGGCCCCTGGCAAACCGGCTCGGATCGCATAGACATCGAGAAGATTCGGAAGCACATCGCGTTGCCCGTTGGAGATCGAGACAAACGGGGCATACTGAAGCGGAACGCCAAGCGACGAGCTGGCAAGAAGCGTGCCCAGATTTGAGACTGCCACCTGATGTGCTGTCTCAGCAAGGTTCCACGTGCTTGTCTCTCTGCACGCGAGATCCGCGAGAAGCGCAGCCAGCCTCATTGCCGAATCTGTCTCATACCAGACCGATGAATTCAAGGAGAGCGCCTCACGTTCTTGATCGGGCTTTTGAAGGTACGTTGTCGCGCATGCTTCTCTGGATGGTTGCGGATTACCCGAAACATCCGAGAACGATAACACTGCGCAGTTTGGGAGATCAACGCCGAGTTCGATGTCTTCCTCCACCCTTGCCAACAGTTGCCAACTACGCGCTTCTGTGGAGGCGAGATCGTCGAAACTCCATGAGATGACGTCATCAACGAGCTCTCCAACGGGGTCGGCCGAGATCAGCGTGACCATCTCTGGGAGCGTGTCTGTGAGCACAAGGTCAATGAATGCCTCATCGGTCGGGTTCTGCAACGTGATGGTGTAGCGAATGATATCCCCCGCCCGAGCCCATCCGATCTCACCGATAAGATCAGCCGGACGGAGGCAGACCTTCCGATCGAAGACAGGGGCGAATTGCTCGTCGTCCATCTCCCTTGACCGCAACTGGATTCCGGCGGCGTCAAGCATGCGATCGACATGTCGGCGTAGGCGTTCTCGAACAACGGTGCCCTCGGATGGGGGCATGACGGCAGAAACTCTCTCGATGGTGTCGATGGCCATGCCAAGATCAAACGGCGTGGCACACCACTCGATTCGCTCATGCTCGCTCCGATAGACGAGCATCTCAGGATCCCAGAACCGTGCATCGATCGAACGGAACGCCTCGGCAACCACCGACGCCGCTAGACCAAGATGCTGGTGTGCAGTCAACAGGACGCGGAGCGCTCCAAGCTGCCCCGAGAGCGTCTCCGTTGCGCACGACACAGGATCCGATTCCGAATCCAAAGACAGTTCCTCTCTGTACTCTCCAACACCTTGCCACATGACGGTGCGGACGAATGAGTAGACCACTTCCAGAAGATCTGCAGCCTGTGTGCCGAAGTCCGAGTTGCCTCCAAGCCGGTCAATGACAGACTCAAGCGCGGCCGCCAACAATCCGAGGTTCTCCATCGAGACAGTTGATCCGCGATCCCATTCGCCACCACCCGTCCGGGTTGAATCGACAAGGATCCGAGCGTCTCGATCGAAATGCGCGGTATCGAGCGAGGACAGCACGGACGCAAGAAGCCCATCTACGGTCTCGATGACTTCCTGCGACGGATCGTCGATGAGCCGTTCACTCCGCGCATCTGTGAAGAGGGCATGCGCCTCGCTTAGCCCCCAAGCCAACGCAGCTTGATCGAAGAGGAAGGAAGCCGGATCGATCACTGTCAGTTGCTCCTCCGCGTTCTGCCACTGCGATGCATGTGGAACATAGTTGACGTTCGTAGGTCCGCCAATACGCAGGGTTTCCAGCGATTGCAGCTTGGCGAGAATCGAAGCGACAAGAATCCTTGCTTCCACGTTGCGCTCATCGCTTGAAGCGTTTTCGTCGAGGATCTGGCGAACCTCCTGTGCCTCGCGAAGGAGCGTCATGCCCATGGCGGATGCCGTGATCTCCGTGTCGAATGTGGCCGGATTCCAAGCGAGAGAGCCGTCCTTCTCAATACGCGGGCTACCCGAAGCATACGGTAGCCCGATGGAATCGACCCGAAGCGCTCCAAGCTCCTTTGCTACGAGCTCGTACGATGTGCTTGCGTCAAGCGGGATGCCAAACCTTGAGTGGAGAACGACCGCAACAAGGTTCGCATCCGCGTAGTCTTCCCAGCGGGGCAATTGGTCCTGGATCACGTAGGCGGCGTACATGGAGATATCAGTCTGGTACCAAGGTTCATGGGGCGAGACCAGCCATCCTGAGCAAGCAGCCTCCGAATCCGGTGCCTCAAGGCAGAGGCGCTGTTGAAGAACGGGGGCGATCTGACCTGGAGCTTGTGCAGCGGCGAGGGGCAAAATGGCATTCCGCCCACCGCTCAGGGTCATGGCTGCGTCCATCGGAAGGACGTTCGAGAGCTGTAACGCAGCTTCGTCGACAACAGAGCGGACGAACCCGCCCAAACGATCGACGATCAGATCCTGCTGATCCGGCAAGACAAGGAGTAACTCACGAAGCGCTCCGACGGCCAGCCCCACCTCGAACGGCGTGTAGCAATACGCCAACGTATCGCCGAATCGAGAGCTGGCATAGATCCCTAGCCCTGTCTCACCTCTCCACAAGTGGTCATCCAGTGCATCGAATGCAGCGCTTGCCCGTTCGAGATACTCCGACATACCCATCGCCTTGTAGGCAACCACCAGGCCACGAATCCCGGCGCATTGGGCTCCGAGCTCAACGAAGTCCAATGCGAGTTCCTCCGTTGATGCAAACAGGTGATTCTCGGTCTGTCGAAGCGCCAACTGCTTGGTGGCTTCGCGAAGAAGTGGTTCGATTCGGGCCCTCTGTGTGGGAACCCTCTGTCGCGCCTCATCGAGGGCTACCACGAGAAGGCCGAGGTTCGCAGTGGATGCCGGGACGCTTGTATCAGAGGACACATCGATGATCTCTCCAGATGGAGCGATGTGACGTGATGTAAGCGCACCGAGAGTTTCGTCGATGAGTCGAGAGGCCATCTCGTGAAGCGCTTCTTGGATTGCTGGCTCCTCTGTGCTCCATGTCGCGGGAGTCTCGTCGACAAACTCGATCAGGGAAGCCAATCCCCACAAGAGGGAGAGCTGGTCGAACAGGTGGCTCGTGCGATCCTCCACGACGAATCCTTCGGACCCTGCCCGATGCGTATGCGGTATGTATGAAGCTGACCCGTCTTCCCTGACCGTCAACGATTCGTCCAGCGCAGTCAGCTTGTTTGCGATGATCTCAAGGATGACCCATCCCACGTATCGATCGATTGCTCGGTCACTGGCAAGCAGTGACTCCACGGCGAGAACCTGCTTGAGAAGCCCCATGCCGAGAGCGCTTGCGACGATTTGCTCATCGACGATCGTCCACGTGCCTGCGGGTCCGATCGGGTCGGGATACGATGAGGCATAGATCGGCTCCCCTTCAGCGAACTCAAGGAAGACCCATCCCTCATCTGACGGTTGCTCTTCGATGTCGATTCCGGCACGTGCGGCCAGTTCGTCGAGCCGCAACTGGAGCGCAGCCTTCGCGGTCGTGTTGCGGTCGCGGGCCAACTGCCGAATCCGGGGAGCTTCGAGAAGAGGGAGCCCGATTGAGGATAGGAGGTTTACTTGAAGAAGATTGTCACGCGCGGTAGACGCGGCTTCTGTTCGTGTGGTTTTCAGCCATATGGGGAGCAGTGTCTCGGCGTCGAGCACCGGCCTCGATACGGTTGCATCGAGCCGATCGAGTTCCGAGGCAGCGAACATCGCGATATCCGTCTGGAACCAAAGACGATCGGTCGTTGCTGTCCATCCTTCACATACTGCGTCTCCCAGAACCTCGGCTTGCTTGCGGAGCATCGGAACGGCGATCAAGCCGCCCTCACCTTCGATGAATGCCGAGCGGGCAATCAGCGTCACATCACTTGCATCATCGGAATCAATGTCGGCAGGAGCGACGCGTCGTTGATCCTCCGGGATTGGCGTTCCGGAGGCGTCTTTGCCGAACGCATGCATCCTGTTCGTATAGGCGTTTCCGTCGAATAGCGGACCCGTAGCGAGCGCATCGAAGGTCAGTATGAGAAGATCTCCGGAGGCCAGTGCGGCATCAAGATCCCACATCCATCCAGCAGCTGCAGGATGTGGCTCGATCGAGCTCGATCCACGCGGCCAGACAGCACGTGTGGAGTTGGAGACGTACTCGAACTCAAACGGCAGGAGATCCTCTATTCCGACGTGATAGGCGGTCGCGGCCCCGACATTGCGGACGGCCATCTCGAACCGGATGACATCTCCTTCCTCAATGATCCGATCGGATGTCGAGGTTCCATCGCGGGCCACATCGATTACGCGTTTGGACGTCACCAGCGCCGGGACCTCCTCGACGGCGATGACAGACACGCGATCCCGATCATCTGGATCATTGTCTTCCGCCACGTCATCCGCGTTGTTGGCTGGGATCCGCTCACCTGCCCCATCGACCCCAGTGGCAAGAAGCTCGTTGATGTATGTATTGCCAGCTTGAACAGGTCCTGCAACCATCGCTTCGAACGTAAGGACGATCGATTCGCCATGGCCAAGGATCGCGTTGGTATCCCATAGGAGGGTCGGACCGGGCGATCCGGATGGGTCTGCGGTGTACATCCCTGCACGTAGCGGCCACTCTGCTTTGGAGCTGCCGGGGACGTAGTCAAACGGATTGGGCAGGAGATCTCGCACATCCACATCGTAGGCGGTCCCTCGCCCAACGTTTGTGATTTGGAGTCTATAGATCAGGGCATCCCCCGCTTCTACCGTGTCAACAGAGCCGAGAGATCGACCCTCGCGACGCACATTGAGGATCGCCTTGTCGGTGACCAGTGCCGGTACGCCTCCGATGAGGCTGACTTCACTCGAATCATCTGGATCGTCATCTGCCGGAACAATATTGCTGTGATCGGAAGGGATCTCCTCATCTGCCCCGTCCTTGCCCACGGCAGAGACGACGTTGGTGTACGTCCTCTGTGTGATGGGCCCCGAAGCCAAGGCGTCGAAGCGCAGCACAAGCTGCTCTCCAATGCCAAGTTCTGCATTGAGCGGCCAGGATAGGAGGGGGCCAGGATTGCCTAGTGGCTTTGCATTGGAGCTTCCAGATGGCCAGGATGCAACGGTGTTTCCGTTGTAGCGAAAGCCCGGAGGAAGTTCATCGAACAGGGCCACATCGTATGCGGGACCATCGCCCACGTTGGCGACGCTGACCTCATAGGTGACAAGATCGTTGATCTCGACGATCTCGCCCTCGATCAAGGTGCCTTGCCTTCGAATCGATGCGACGGATTTGCTTGTGACAAGCGCTGGAGCTCCGACACGGATCGAGGCGATACCGGTGTCATCGGCGTCGGGGTCTTCCTCGTCATCGTCCGATGTGTCTCCGACGTCGACATTCTCGCTCGGAATCTCCGTTCCAGCTCCGTCCTCACCGGCAGCCGTGGCGATGTTGATCAGGTCAAGCGCCGGCGGCGCAGCGGGCGTCACGATTGCCGCGTAGGTCGCAATCAGTGTTTCCCCGCCAGCGATTGTTGCATTCATCGATGTTGTGAATGCCGTGGCGCCGTCACTCAGTCCTAGGCTTCCGGATGCAGCAGGGTTCGTCACCACATAGCTCCCGGCGCCCGGCGCCGCGCCGGTCTCGATCGAGAGTCCGGTGGGCAGCGTGTCGGCAAACTCGACGCCGTAGGCGCTTCCGGAACCGACATTCCGGATGGTTGTCCGGTAGACGATGACGTCGCCGTACAGCACCGGATCAACGACACCGACCGACGCGCCGCCGCGGAGGATGTCGACCACCCGCTTGTCAACCATCAGCGCGGGGACGACTGGAGACACAATGGCAATCCCGGTGTCGTCGGCGTCAGGGTCTTCCGCATCTGCGTCCGACGTGTCGCCAACGTCGGCATTCGCCTTCGGGATCGGTGTCCCGGCGCCATCAACGCCGGATGCTATGGCGACGTTCACCAGATCGATCCCTTGTCGAACGTCGCTTGTGACGAGGACAGCGTACTCCGCGACGAGTTGTTCTCCGCCGGCGATGGTCGCGCCGACCGATGTGCTGAACGAAGAGACGCCATCGGTGAGTCCAAGACTTCCGGAGGCCGCGGGGCTCGTGACGGCATAGTTACCTGGGCCTCCAGGCGCAGTGGTCTCGGTGACAAGCCCGGCAGGCAGCGTATCGGTGAAGTCAACCGCGTAGGCGGTTCCGAGGCCGACGTTACGGATTGTGTATTGGCAGAAGATGACGTCACCCGGCTCCACCGTGCCGGACACTCCGATGCTGGAACCGTGGCGCACGATGTCGGTGATGACCTTATCGACCGATAGCGCCGGCTCGACGATCTCGATGATCGCGATGCCGGTATCGTCGGCGTCGGGATCCTCCGCATCGTCATCACGGGTGTCGCCGAGGTCGGCGTTCTCAGCGGGGATCTCCGTTCCATAGCCGTCTACGCCGGTTGCTCCGGCCGTATTGATGAGGTCCACCCCCTGGGCGACGGCGCTGGTCACGTGCGCTGAGTATGTGGCGACCAGCTGCTCTCCGCCGGCAATCGTTGCATTGACTGCTGTCGTGAACGTGGCGACGGCATTGGACAGGCCGAGAAGAGGAGCTCCGGTGACGGAGGGGCCAGATACGTCGTACGTTCCTGCGATCCCTGGAGGATCCGTTTCCGTGATCAGGCCGACAGGAAGCGTGTCAGTGAATTCAACCTCGTAAGCCGCAGCCAATCCCGTGTTTCGGATCGTGTACCGGTAGACAAGGATGTCGCCCGGCTCGGCCGGGCCGGAGGCTCCGATACTGGATCCGTTTCGGAGAATGTCGCTGATGACTTTGTCGACCGAGAGGGCCGGCATTGTGGTCCCAAGCAAGGCGATCCCGGTGTCGTCGGCGTCCGGGTCCTCTGCGTCTCCATCGGACGTATCACCGAGGGCCGCGTTCTCGCCTGGAATCGGCGTTCCGGCACCGTCGGTTCCGCTTGCGGAGGCGACGTTGATCAGGTCGACGCCTTGCTCGATATCGCTGGTGACCACAACGGCGTAGTCCGCTGTTAGCGTCTCTCCGCCGGCGATGATGGCGCCGATCCCCGTTGTGAACGAGCTGACGCCATCCGCAAGGTTCAGACTCCCCGATGCGGTGGGGACGCTCACTATGTAGCTGCCCGGATTGCCGGGCGCCTCGATTGCTGTGATCAGTCCGGTCGGCAGCATATCGGTGAAGTCGACCGCGTAGGCGGTTCCAAGACCGACGTTGGTGATCGTGTATCGATAGAGGACGATGTCGCCCGGCTCCACCGGGCCGGAGGTTCCGACACTCGTTCCGTTTCGCAGGATGTCGGTGATGACCTTATCGACCGACAGGGCTGGCTCGCGGGTTTCTACGATGGCGATCCCGGTGTCATCGGCATCTGGATCCTCTGTGTCGTCGTCTGTCGTATCCCCCAGTCCGACGTTCTCGGCCGGGATGGGGGTCCCGGCACCGTCCACGCCCGTCGTGACGGCGAGATTGACGAGATCGACGCCCTGCTCGATATCACTTGTGACCGAAACGGTGTAGGTTGCGACCAACTGCTCGCCTCCTGCGATGGTGGCGGCGATCGCAGTGGTGAACGTGCCTACAGCATCGGGGACCGCGAGCGATCCGCCGGCCACGGGGTCGGACACGGTGTATGATCCGGCATCGCCCGGGGCATCCGTTTCCGTCACCAGCCCGGTGGGCAGCGCATCGGTGAAGTCGACCGCGTAGGCGATGCCCAGTCCGACGTTGCGGATCGTGTACTCGTAGACGATTACGTCTCCCGGCTCCACAGGTCCGGATGGCCCGATGCTCGAGCCGCCTCGGAGGATGTCGGCGATGATCTTGTCGACCGAGAGCGCTGGCTGCTGCGTTCCGATGATCGCGATCCCGGTATCGTCGGCATCCGGATCCTCGGTGTCATCATCGAACGTATCGCCGATACTGGCGTTCTCGTCTTGAATCTCCGTGTCGAAGCCGTCGACACCCGTCGCTTCCGCCGTATTCACGAGGTCGGCGCCCTGCTCGATGCTGCTGGTTACGATGGCGGTGAACTCGGCGGTCAGGCTTTCGCCGCCGTTGATCGTCACGGCGATCGAGGTGGTGAATGTGCCAATGCCGTCCGCCAGTCCGAGACTTCCGGATGCAGCGGGTTGCGTGACCGTGTAGCTGCCGGCATCTCCTGGTGGGTCGTTCTCGGTGAGAAGCCCTGCCGGGAGCGTGTCTGTGAAATCGATGTCGTACGCCGTTCCGCCGCCGACGTTGCGGACGACGAACCGGTAGAGCACCAAGTCCCCTGCCTGAACCGGCCCGGTTGTGCCGATGCTGGTGCCCTGTCGGGTGATGTCGACGATCGTCTTGTCGACCGAAAGCCCCGGCTGGAGGACACCGACGGTGGCAATGCCGGTATCGTCTGCATCGGGGTCCTCTTCGTCGTTATCGAACGTGTCACCGAGGACTACGTTCTCCGGAGGGATCGGCGTTCCGTCCTCCCGCTCACCGAACACGTGCGCGGTGTTGGTCAGATCAGTCCCTTGCGTCACGGCGGACGTGACGCGGGCGGTGAACTCCGCGGTCAACGTTGCGCTCGCATCGATCGTTGCATCAATCGATGCGGTGAACGACGTGGCTTCGTCGCTCAGTCCCAGCGATCCACTTGATGACGGCGCGCTGACGACGTAGCTGCCGGCATCTCCCGGCGCGTCGGTTTCGACCACAATGCCGGGCGGCAGGGTGTCATCGAATCCGACGTTGTATGCGGGGACGGATCCGACGTTCTCGATCACGAACCGGTAGACGATGAGGTCGCCCGGCTCGACCGGTCCGGTACTTCCGACCGACGAGCCGTTCCGGAGGATGTCCGAGATTGTCTTGTCAACCGACAGCGCTGATGTCGCATAACCGAAGTCCTTCTCTCGGTTGTGTTCCCCGCCACCGAGTGTGTGGTCGGAGGTGTGGGACGTGCCAAGGCCATCGTAGTCATAGGTCTGGGTCAAACCATCCGGCAAGGTCGCGTCATCGACGGTGATCGTATACGGTCCGGCGGGGAGAACCTCGAACAGATAGAGGCCGTCGGCGTCCGTGGTCGTCGTGAGGACATCGTCGATGCCATCAAGATCAATATCGCCGACCAGTGTCACCGTGACGTTTTCGATGCCTGGCTCGCCTGGATTCTGCACGCCGTCCCCATTGAGATCAAACCAAACGAAGTCGCCGATGGAACCGGAGCCGCGATAGCCGAAGTCCTGCTCCCGATTGTCCTCGCCGGGGTTGAGTGCGTAGTCGGAAGTATGCGCCGTTCCGACTCCGTCGTCATCGTACGTTTGCTCCAATCCTGGAGGCAGCGTCGCATCGTCGACGGTGATCGTGTACGGACCGGCCGGGAGGAAGTCGAACAGGTACAGTCCGTTTGCGTCGGTTGTCGTGGTCAGAATCTCATTGAGTCCATCGCCGTCGACATCGCCCTCAAGCGTGACGGTGACGTTCTCGATCGGCTTCTCGCTCGGATCCTGAACCCCGTCTCCGTTGAGGTCGATCCAGATGTAATCGCCGATGGACCCGGAGCCACGGTAGCCGAAGTCCTGTTCGCGGTTGTGGTCGTTCTCGGCAAGGGTATGGCCGGAAGTGTGTTCCGTTCCGAGTCCGTCAGCGTCGTACGTCTGATCGAGACCGTCGGGAAGCGTTGTGTCGTCGACGGTAATCGTGTACTCACCGGCGGGCAGATCGTCGAAGAGGTACTCGCCGTTCGCGTCGGTGAGCGCCTCGGTGGTGTAGTCGATCGACCCATCGCCGTCCAGATCTCCCTCCAGGATGAGCGTGACGTTCGGGATCCCGTCTTCGTCGGGGTCTTGGATACCGTCGCCGTCGCTGTCGAACCAGACGCGGTCCCCGATCGATCCGATCCCGGGATACGGGTCGAACGTCAACGCGTTCGCCCCATCGCACTCGCAAATCGTGGCGCCTGGATCCCCGGCCACGGTATAGGTGCAGTTCCAACTGCCGCAGTCCGGTGTGTAGCTAAACATGACGTCCTGAGACGCGCCGGCCGCTAGATTGATCGGATCGCTATCAATCGATAGGCCGCATGTGGGGCTGGTCAGCCGGAAAACCGCTCCGGTCGCGTCGCCGCAGCCGACGTTCTCGACTGTTGCTGTCACGGTCGCAGTTCCCACCCGGCAGTCGACCGATAGATCGATGTCGGTGACAACGAGATCTGGGATTTCAGACAGGATCGACGAGAGGCAGAACGCGTTGTCCGTTCCATCGCATTCGCAGATATCGTTGTCTGTGTCGATCTCGAATCGGGCGGAGTACGCACAGTCGCCGGCGCACAGCGCCTGGGACAGGACGTGCGTTGTGAGGGAAACGACGGTCGAGTCGGAGGCGAGGACATCGTGGGTGATTGTCTCGTCCCACGTGTCAACGACGGCGCCGGAGCAGTTGGCATCCTCGTAGATCGTGACCCGGATGTCGAACGACTCGGTTACGTCGGCGCAACCGGTGTTCGCCGCGGTGACGTTGGCATCGAGCGTCGCCTGCCCGTCGACCGAGCAGCCGATCGATGCGATGGCTCCTGAGATCTCGAGATCGGGCAGCGCCGACGTGAACGGCGCGGAGTAGTCGTTGTTGGTCCCATCGCACTCGCAGATCGCGTCCACCGGATCGACCGTTGCGGTGAACGTGCAGGAACAGCTGGCGCAATCGCTCCACGAACCACTCACTGCGAAGTCAACCGTTGTCGACGCTGAAGCGGCTAGACTTGCGACTGCTTCGTCGGCGAACGAAAGACAGCCGTCGGTTTCGAGTCGAAGCGCAAACGGCCCCGATGCGCCGCAGCCTGTGTTCCCCACCGTGATGCGAATGAGCCCCGAGATCTCGTCCGACGCACAGCCGATCTGCGAGAAGTCGATGTCGGTCACCGTGAGATCGGGGAACGCGATGGGGAACGTTCCGGCGCACAGATCGTTGTTCGCCCCATCGCACTCGCAGATCGCGTCGTTGTCGTCCGCTTCGATCCGGACGGAGATCTGACAGGTATCGCACGTGTCGAGCGTGCGCATGACATCTACGGTTCGCTGTTGCGTGCCCCCGCCCGCGGCGATCGACAGGCTGGTGAAATCGACCGTGAACGTATCAAGTTCTGACCCGGTGCAGTCGGCGCCGTCGAACAGGCGGAGCCGGACACGGACGGTTCCGGTCAGTGGGTCTCCGCAGCCGTCATTCCGCAGGGTGATCGGTCCTTGGATCCGTATCTGTCCGTCGCCGGCACATGTGATGGCAAGGTCGGCCGCATCGACGGCAAGATTGGGCAGGGTGATGGTCTCGTTGAGGATGGCAGCGTTGTCGGTCTCATCGCATTCGCAGACATCGTCGAGCGTATCCAGCGACACGTTGATTGTGTAGGCACAGCTCGTACATGCGACGGCCCACGGGAAGGCGAGCGTCTCCGAGCCCCCGGCGGCAAGAGGCAACGATCCGCCGAGGTTCGTGAAGCTGTCTGTCACGGAGTAGCCGGTGGTCGTCTCGGTCACAGTGAGGGTGAAGTTGTCCCCGGATTGAATCGGGGCATCTCCGGTATTGCGGACGAGAATCTCGATTCCGGCACCCGGATCGATCCCGTCTCCGGAGCAGGAGAAGGCCGGCGAGATGTCCGATGGCGCGATTGACAGATTCGGCATCGCCACGCGAGCAGACGCAGAGCTCCACTCGTCGCTCGCGCAATCGTAGTCAGCAGTTGCCGCATTGCCGTCGGGCGCCCCGCATGCCCAGGTTGTTGCGGCGGTGTTCGTTCGTAGCGCATTGGTGCAGTTGGCCGGCGCGATGAGTTCGGCGGTGATCGTGACGGAGGTCGAGGTGAGCGGAGCCAGTGGACCGAGTTCCCAGCCGTAGGCGGCGCCGTAGGCCGGTGGCGTTGCGTGGAGAATCTGTCCGCCGCTGAGGGCGACCGCCCCACCGGTCGACGAAACGTAGCTTAGGCTAGCTCCAAGGAAGTCCTCGATCCTTACGACCTCGGCGATTGCATCGGCGCTGGTGTTTGTGACTTCAATCGTCCACGTGGCCGTTTCGCCGCATGTTGGCGTGTCGGCGGTCGATTTGGTGATCGTCAGATTCGGCTGGTCGCTTGCGATCGTATCGTTCCGGCTCTGTTGCGTCTGGGTCACACCGCAGCAGTCGTAGTAGAAGATCCGTGAGTTCGCACTGTCGGCGGCGAAGTAGCAGGACGACTCAACATCGAACCGGATCTGGATCTGTCCCCCTGCTGCAAGCGTTGCGCAGGCGTCGCTGGCGCCACCGTCGACTGTCGTGTCGTACCAGGTCAGCTGTTGCCCGGAAACCGCAGGATCGGGGCTCGAGGCGAACCCCGAGCCACAGTCGATCTCCGTGGTTCCGAGAACGTACGACAGCCCTGCAGGCAGCGTGACACGGGCATCGACATAGCTGGCCGGGGCGGTCGCGCTTCCATTGGATACGGTCAGTGTGAACGTTGTGGTATCGGTGCAAACATCGACCGAGTCTGGGGCGAGCGCGGCGCCGATGGTTACCGGCGGTGTCCGTGTCCCGATGATCGATGCGGTGTCAGATGCCGAAAGGAGACACTGCGTGTCAGTTTCATCGCAGGCCCAGAACGATTGCACCTGGTGGTTTAGGGCGTCACAGTTGTCGCCGTCGGCCGCCGAATCTGCGGTAATCGTGAGATCGATCGACGTACCTGGACCGAGATCGTTGACGATCCACGTGGTGATCTGGCCAACGTTGTTTCCGCTGCCAGTCGAAGAAACGTAGTCCCATCCAGCGTCGAGTGTGCTAACGACGCGGACGTAAGGGGCGGAGACCGGGCTGTCGTTCCGAGCGGTGATTGTCCAGACGGCAGTTCCGCCGCATGGGATTGCGTCGTCCGGATTCTGAACCATCGTGACGGAGACGTTCGGGATTCGGGCGGAGATCGAGAAAGTCCCAACGTTGGAATCGAACGTGTTGCCGCACGGGTTCTCATACCCGGCTTGGAAGGTCAGATTCCCGCCATCGAAATCACATCCGCCATCGATATCGAACCGGATGTCGATCTCCTCTCCGGGGGGCAGTTCCAGGAGCGCCGATAGCTCGCTGGATGTCCATGTGAGCACCTGCCCGGCTTGCATCGGATCGGAGATCCCCGCTGTCAGCCAGGTTGATCCGCCATCGAGACTGAATCGCGGGTTCCCCGCGTAGACGAGCCCGTCAGGGAGCGTTACGTTGGCAACGATGTTGTACGCGGTGCCGATCCCGGCGCTCTTGACCGTGACGTTGGCCCATGAGCCCGTGCAAACGTCGATCGGGGTCGGGCTGAACGACGTGGCGACGACCTGTGCTCCGGGTACGAGGACCGACGAGCTGTCGGTTCGTGGAGGCTGGCAATCAGAGCCGCCGCAACCCCAGGAGACGGCGATGTCGTTCGTCAGGTTCTCGCAACCGACAAGCTCGGCAGCGAACGTGATGGTCTTGAGCTCTCCTGCTGTGACTTCGTCGAACAAGAACGATGCACCGTTGATCGGAGCGCCGGTGTGATCGAGATTTGCCGAAACAGTCGCGCCGATCGGCAACGTATTCGCTTCGTCGAAGATCAGCCCGCTGCCAAGGATGTCGTCGACCCAGACGTTGTACGCTGCCCCGTTCCCGGTGTTGTGCACGACGAGGGACCAAGCGACGTACTTCGTTCTTGCGTAGAGGATTTCCGGCGATTTGCGGGTATAGACGTCGGCCATGAGCGAAAGCGACGCAGCGTCGGAGGCATTCGCAGAGCAAGAGTCGTCGTAGCCGGCGATAGCCGGATCGGAGTTGTCATCCGTTGCATCATCTTGACAAAGGCTGTCGAACCATGCGACGGCCGATAGATTGGCGAGTGGCCCGCCGCACGGCACGGTAACCCGAATTGGACCGATTGTCGTGCTGCTCCCGGCGACGAATCCATCGGCGAACCGCCACTCGTAGGTGTCTGTTCCTTCGATCGGCGTCGTGCAGGTGGTGCCATCGGTGGGCGAGACACCGGCGCAAAGTGCGCCCGAAAGGTCGATCAGCGAGCCGCCGCCGTTCGTCAGCACCAGCCGGACATCGTGGGGATCGGCGACATCGGAGGTTTTCGTCAACGTGATGGTGACATCGTACGTTGCGCAGGATTCCTGAATCGTCGGGATTCCGTCGATCGAGACGGTCATCGCCGGAGCTTCCACAGCCATCGTCGGCGGATTGGTTTCATCCCCGTACATCCGGCTACAGAATCCGACGATTGTCGCCCCAGGGTCGAGGTCGATTCCCGCGTCGATACTGGCGGAGTCGTTGCCGCACGCTGGTGCTTCAGGATCGCTTAGATCGACGTAGGTCAGGTCGTAGGCAAACGTCACCGTCCGGTTGGTCACAGGATTCCCATCATCGGCGAGGCGGATCTCGAGCTGCCCAGCAGGGGTGCCGTCGGTGACGGTATCGACCGATGCTCCAGTCACGGCAAGCGCCCCAGCATACTGGAGCTCGCCGTTGCCTTCGACGAAGTAGGTGAACTCGTCGAGGAAGAGGTCATTGAGCCGCGTGTCGTTCGAGAACTCGTAGGTATGTTCGACACGGAACGTATCCGTCGGACCGCATCGCACCAGCGGACCGGAGGGGACCAATGGGGAGAACGTAGATGTGAACAGCTCGATGTCTTCGAGACCCTCACAAAGGATCGTTGTCTGTGCCGTGGCGCTACCGGTCAACGTGCAGCCGCAGCAGTCGATTGTGGTCGCGGTGACGGTGTTCGGGATCGTGCCGGCGAGGCCGACACAAGAGGCGCAGTCGCTTGGAACTCGGAGCTGCACCGTTCGGTCAAACGGAGGATCGACCGCGGGGTCATAGGTCCACGTGATTGTGTCCCCGTCGTCGGACCCGCCGACCGCATCAATAACGGTGAACCCATCGGGATAGTCGTCTTCGATCGTGACTGAGCCAGGTGATCCTCCGTAGCAGCCGAGGTTGCCGGAGTAGGCGACGGTGATGTCGTAGGAGGCGACTTCGCCGAGCTGCAGCGGCGCTGGGCTGCTCTTCGTGACGTCAAGCGAGGGACCGGGCCCCGAGGAGAGCGTTGAGAACTGGGGATAGGCACGAAACGGGATGCCGCAGTCATTGGCGTACGTTAGCTGGAAGACGTTGTCTCCGCTTGGCAGCGGACCGTTGCACCAATCGACCTCCGAATGGAGGACGTAGAAGGTCAGGTCAAACGTCGTTCCGGGCGCGATGTCGGGTAGTTGGAAGCACCCATCCGAGTATGTCGTTCCAGGTGGTAGGCGCGTCGGATCGACTTGCAGGTGGGCGACATCGCAACAGAGTTCGCCGTTTCGTGCCCAGCCAGCACCGCTATTGGTGATCTCGATCAAGGCGTCTGTCTCGTTGCTGCAATACGCGACGGTGACGTTCGGGGGAACAAACGAAAGCGCCGGGTTGTCGACAATCAGGTTCAGCGATGCGGTTGCGGTCCCGCCATCGATGGCGGTGTCGAAGCACGTGCCTGCCGGGCTACTACAGCCCCATGACGCGTCGGCGTCGTTCACCAGTCCTGAACAGCTTACGACTTCAGCCGTGATGTCGAACGAGACCGAACTCCCGGCGGGGATGTCTCCGAGATTCCACAGGGTTGTCTGCCCGATGTTCGTGCCACCACCGGTGTCGGAGACGTACGCCAGACCTGATCCGAGTTCATCGGTGACCACGACGTTCGTAATTGTCCCGAGGCCGGACGACTCGACGGTGAGGGTCCAGGTCACTTCGTCGCCGACGGAGGCGTTCTGGACAGACGGCGTCTTTGCGATGATCAGCGCTCCGGGAAGGATCTCGACCGAGAGAGAGTCGATCTCTTGGTATGGCTGTGCTGTGGTGCAGTCCTCGTAGTCGATGGAGACTTCGATATTGCCCGATGCAGCGGTGCAATCAGTGGCAAGGTCGAACGCGAGCGAGATCTGCTCGCCGGGTGGGAGCTCGTACTCGCTGCCAGCGATCGCATCGATGTCCCAGGCAGTGGCGACCGGATCGGCCGCAATGGGGTCCGGGGGATCGTGGAGGGTCACCGCACCGGTTCCCTCGACATAGGAGAAGCCTGTCCCCGGAGGTGTTGCGGTGATCACGATGTTGCACGCCCCCTGGGTAGGGCTGGTATTCACGAGGGTGATTGTAAACGTCTGCTGATCGCACTGGTCCATCTGCGACGGCCCGGCAACCTGGGCAAGAGCTACTCCGAGAGCGGCGGAGACCAGCAGGAGGGCGATTCCAAGCGCACTGCGAATCCGTGTCATGTCAGTCTCCCTCTTCTGAGCTCTGGCGATTGAGCTCGACCTCAACCTCAAGGAAGCCGGAGTCCGGTGATGGCCAGATCACGGTCAGCTCTATCCTCTCCCCGGCAATGACGCGAATCGGCTCTTCCCAGCGGTGCTGTTCGCCCTCGATTGTCAACAGGTACTCTCCTGCGAGGACGTTCATGAACAGGAAACGCCCACTGTCGTCCGTCATCCGCTCGAGGCTCTCTGACAGAGTGACGGTCAGATCAGGGATGACGGGCTCATCCTGCTCCCGCTCCCCCGAGCCATCGACATCGACGTAGATGAGACCGGATATGGAACCGACGATCGAACGAATGGGAAACAACGCGACGGTTGGAGGGCCGGATTGGATGTCGAGCGTTATCGAAGGGCTCTCCAGATCGACGCCGAATCCCTGTAGTTGAAGCAGCGCCAACCCGTCGGGCGTAATCGCCACGGTATGCTGCCCAGCGGAAAGATCCATGAAGGCCGCTCGACCGTCATCTCCCGTGATCGCAAGCGTCTCCCCGTCGAGGGAGAGCTGTATCTGAGGCAGAGGAGGATCCTCTTCCCTCGGAAGGCCGTCGCCATCGAGATCCAAGAACAGGATGCTCTGCAGTTCCGGCGGTCGCTGTTCGATCCGCACCAGTGCTGTTGCACGGTCGGTCGCTCCGGTCGGTTGCCCGCGGTAGATATCTCGCACTTCGACGACCACACGACCGATATACGCGGATGCAAAGGTTGCGGAGTAGATCGGACTGGATAGCCAATCCGTGTCGAACCGACCATCCTCATCAAGATCCCAGCGGAATTGGAGAGTATCTGTGATGTCGGGATCGGAGCTGAGACGCGCATTGAGTTCCACCGGCTCGCCAGCAAACCCCAGATAGAGTCCCCCAGCGGCAGCAGTGGGAGGATGATTGGCGTGTAGAACTCGCACCTCGACTGAGGCATCGGCGGTTGTCCCACAGGCGTTCCGAGCAGTGTACGTGAAGCGATCGACGCCCTCGAACCGGGCTTGCGGCGCATAGCGAATTGCGTCTCCAACAATGGTCGTGGTTCCGTGAGAGGGATTCCCAACATTGCTGAGCGACAGAGCCCCGCTACTTGCAGCGGAATCGTTCTGCAACACGTCAATGACAATCGGTGTTCCCTCGGATGTTGTTGCCAGATCGTCCAGCGTCGTGGGAGGCGATGCGGTGACGGTTACGGTGACCGTACCCGTATCAGGAACTGCGCCGCTTCGCTGTGCGGTGTAGGTGAACATCTCCAGGCCGCAATACCCTGGATCCGGTGTATAGCGGATGCTGTCGCCGACGATGGCAGTCGTCCCGTGGGGCGGAGTGCTCACGGAAAGGATGCTCAGACTTGAGTCTCCAACGGTGACTGTGAACTGTCCCTGCACGTAGTTCACTCCCTCAGACAGAAAGCTCGGACACTGTGTGCCTGCCCCATAGGTGCTGCATGCGCACGTGGGGTCGGGGAGCGTCAATGGACAAGGGATCGTTCCGAACGAGAAGGACGATGCGTTCACAAGAAGGTCGTTGTCGAGCACATTGACAGTCACGGATTGGCCGTTTGTGGCTGCGGCGTTGTCGTCCACGGTAGAGACGACAACACCTCCTCCAAACGTGATATCGTAGGTTCCAAGCACTTCATCGGACGCTGTGGCGCAGTTTGCATTGGTGTCCCTCTCATGGATGATCCGCAGGGTGTAGGTTCCTGCTCCCTTGGCCAGAATCTGGCTCGCGGCGAGAAGATCCCAGGTTCGCCCGGCGGGGTTTCCTTGAGGCGTAGAGCCGAGATCCTGTTGGCTGGCGTCGGGGTAGAAGAGGATGACGCGAGCAACGTCGTCGGCCCCGCCACCAGGGTCACGTACGGTCAAGTCGAGAGAGCCAAGCGCTTCGATCGATGTGAGAAGGAGCAACACTAACAGGAGTGGCATGATATATCGGGCGGAAGCGGGACTCCGCTGCTTCGATTGGCATCTCATGATCGCCCCTTTTCGTTTCTGTAGGTGCTGCAGAGGATGTCTGCCCTGATATTCTAGCATGGATCAACTCGCGGTGGCGCTACGCTTGCCTATGAGACGTACGATGCAATGCCTTGCGTGGCCGAAGTCGCCATGGTGGACGAGCGGGGCTACGCGGTGCCCACAAGGTATGTGGCGGCCCGTCGGGGCTACCGTGCCACAATGATCGGTACGACGACGGCTCTTCCATGGCCATAGGTAACCCAGAAGGTGTAGCTGCCTGGAGAGAGGCTCTGTGTGCCGATGTCCAGGACGTAGCGATCGCCAGTCTCGTACCGTCCAGAGAATGAATAGCCGGTGAGGTCTACGGCGCCTCCGGCTCCGGCGCCCTTCTGAAGCCCCGGTCTTGACACGCCGATCCACGGCCAACCGGTCGTGCGGCGATCCTGTCGCGGGAGAACGAAGTCCACATTGAGCATATCGCCTGCGCGGACCGTAGAAGGTTCCATCTTGGCGAATACGGCAAGCTCTTCGAACACGGGGGAGTTTGCCCCACCAGGGGTCGCGCGGAGGAGGTGCCCTCGCGAATTCTCCCCATGGGCGACGATTCCGGC
>Ga0272441_10002852_pt1 | contig 34272 bp, 18 predicted proteins | sample SSMProp6N_FD_193582 | JGI IMG/M metagenome (GOLD analysis project Ga0272441, IMG submission 193582) | Marine sediment archaeal communities from Little Sippewissett salt marsh, Falmouth, MA, United States - SSM-Prop-6N | ecosystem: Environmental > Aquatic > Marine > Wetlands > Sediment ... | reverse complement strand
CAACTTCATAAATCACCTTATACAACCGAATATCTATATCTTCTTTTTGTGCCAGTTCTCTCGCTTTTATTGTAGGTGTCACATGAAATCCAATTACCACTGCCTGTGATGCTGTTGCCAGAACAACATCTGTTTCGGTAATAGCCCCCACACCTTTATGAATAATCCGCACAGACACATCTTCATTTCCCAATTCCATCAAAGAATCGCTGAGGGCTTCGACTGAACCGTCCACATCTGCTTTAATGATGATTGATAGCTCCCGGACCTCACCTTCGGCGATTCGTTGAGAAATTTGATCCAGAGTAAGACGCCGATGTTGCCGGAAAGTCTGTTCGCGACGTAATTGCTGTCGTTTTAAACTGATTTCCCGAGCTTCCTGTTCCGTATCAACGACTACCATATGGTCTCCTGCCTGAGGCATCCCGCTAAAGCCAGTAATGAGCACAGGAGTTGAAGGAAGTGCTTCCTTGATGGGATGATTACGTTCATCAAACATCGCTCTTACCCGGCCGCTGTATTGACCTGCGACAAAAATATCACTGATATGCAATGTCCCTCTCTGAACAAGTACAGTAGCTACGGAACCCCGCCCTTTTTCCATTTTTGCCTCGATGAGAACACCTCTCGCCTGAGTATCCGGATTGGCCTTAAGTTCCAGCATCTCTGCTTCAAGCAGAATTTTTTCAAGCAGTTCTTCAATACCCTGACCGGTTTTTGCTGAAATCTCAGTTGATTGAACCTTGCCACCCCAATCCTCCAGCAAAATATTTTGATCCGCCAATTCTTTGCGAATATTTTCTGCATTTGCGTTTGGCTTGTCAATTTTATTAATTGCGACAATCATGGGCACACCCGCTGCCCTGGCATGATTAATCGCTTCAATGGTTTGCGGCATCACATTGTCATCCGCTGCTACAACCAGTACCACAATATCAGTTGCCTGAGCACCTCGTGCACGCATGGCAGTAAAGGCTTCATGCCCGGGTGTATCCAGGAATGTAATCTGTTTATTGTGAAATGTTACTTCATAGGCGCCTATGTGCTGAGTAATCCCGCCCGCTTCACCGGCAATGATATTGCTGCTTCGAATAAAATCCAGCAGCGAAGTTTTTCCGTGATCCACATGCCCCATAATAGTGACAACAGGAGGACGGGTCTTCAAATCTTCAGGAGCATCTTCGATTTCTTGTTCAATTTCCTCTTCACCATATTCAGATAAAAATTCCACATCGTATCCAAATTCATCCGCCACCATCATAATTGTATCTTTATCTAAGCGCTGATTGATCGATACCATCAATCCGAGTGACAAACAGGCTCGTATAACTTCACTGGAATCAACATCCATTAATCCGGCAAGATCTCCAACCGATATATACTCAGTTGTATGAATAATGTTGGTGTCCGTTTCTTCGATCTCATCAACTTCCTTTTCTTTCTTCCGGCGTTTTTTCTTTGACGTTTCTCCCATTTTCGCAAGCGTCTCTTTTATGGAAGCTTCAATTTCTTTTTCATCAATTTGAATCGCCGGTTTCCTTCGCTTTTTCCGCCGCTTCTTCTTGCGGGCCGGTCTCTCGCTTTCTTCTAATTGGGATTCTGCTTTCTTTTTTCTTTTCTTTTTATCCTTTTCATCAAACAGTTCTTCTTCATCTTTTTCAATTTTCGGACGCCGTTTTAGATGTCGTTTTGGCTTTTCTTTTGTTTCTGATTTTTTTGTTTCAATAACTTCTTCTTTTAACTCGATTGAATCAATAATTTTTGGGATCTGAATTTCCGAAACCAGTTTTTTACCGGATTTCTCCTTCTTATGCTTTTTTGCCGTTTCTTCTGATTCCGGTGGCAGAGATATTTTCTTAAATTCCTTTTTCTCTGATTTGGCTTCTATTGCTTTTTCAACTTCTTTCTTTTCAGCATCTTTTTGTTTTAAATCGACTTCTTTCGATACTGCCTTTTCTTTTTTCTTTTTTACTTTTTTTGACTTTGCAACCTGCTCATAAAAATCTACACTCTTGGATAGCTCAAGTATTTCGTCAATTTCCTGACGAATGGCCTCTTTTCTAGCTTCCTCTTCTTGTTTTTTCGCCTGTATCTTTCTGCGAAAATCTGTTTCCTGGCCCACTTCCACATCCTCATGACCAAAATGCTTATGAATCAAATCCAGCATTTTATCGCTGAGCTGAGCCATATGATTGCGAACTTTAAATCGATTTTCTTCTAGGAAGTCAATCAAGGCTTCATTTGAAATGTGATATTCTTTTGCTACCTGATATATGCGTTTTTTATCGCTCACAATGTTCCTTCTTCTTAAACCGCTTATTTGATACGCATTTAAATTTAAAATACAGCTGACATCATTCTATTTTTCCTAATATAATCATGATTCATGATCTGTTTCAGCCATTTCTTCCTTTTCTTTGTTATTAATTTCTTTGGACTCTTCCGCTACATTTTCTTGAGATCCCTCAGAATCTTCTTCATAATATGAATTTAACACGTCAAACAAGCGCTCAACAGTCTTTGCACCAAATCCTTTTAGTAACATAATTTCTTTCTGGCCTGCATCCAGCACTTCATCCGCTGTTTCATAACCGGCAGCCAGCAGTTTTTCCAATACATTTTTCGAAAGTTCCGGCACGTCTTCAAGCATTAATTTTTCTTCAGGCTGCTGCAATGCCATCCAATCGGATTCCTTTTCTGTGGTTATTTCATATCCGGTTAAGCGCGACGCCAATTGACGATTCTGCCCACCCTTACCGATAGCCAAAGAAATTTGCTCGTCTGGAATCACAGCGATGGCAGTTTTTTCTTCTTCATTGATCATAATCCGATTTGGCTTGGCAGGGCTTAGTGCCCGCTGTATAAATATCTCCGGTTCACTGCTCCAGTTGATCACATCAATCTTTTCATTATTCAATTCTTTCACGATGGATTGAATACGCACTCCTTTTAAACCAACGCAAGCACCAACAGCATCAATCCGCTTGTCATTGGAATAGACTGCCACTTTTGCACGATCTCCTGGAAATCGTGCAACCCCTTTTAATTCGATAATACTGTCATATATTTCAGGAACTTCAAGTTCGAATAAACGAATCAGAAATTGGGGATGGGTTCTTGAAACAAGAACTTCAGGACCACGATTGGTTTGCGCTACCTCTTTGATAACCGCACGAATATTATCTCCACGATGATACCGTTCATTATATATCTGATCCTGCTTTCTCAGCAAGACTTCCATATTATCTACAGAAATAAGTATCTCATCACGGTTCATCTGACGGACATCACCAATAACAATTTCACCAACACGATCTTTAAACTCATTAAAAAGCACTTCTTTTTCAGCTTCACGAATTTTTTGAGTGAGACTTTGTTTTGCGCTTGTAATCAGGCGCCTTCCAAAACTGGTCGGATCAATAATTTCAACAAAATCATCACCCAATTCAAGATCTGGTTCAACCTGCTGTGCTTTATCAATAGTGATTTCTGCCACCTCATCTTCAACTGTTTTGACAATCTTCTTTGTTTGATAGATTTCAACCTCACCTTTATCCATATTCACAAAGATTTCAAAATTATCTGCTGTGCCGTATTTTCTTTTTATCATCGCTAAAAACAAATTCTCGATAATATCACTCAGCACTTCACGCTTAATATTTCGCTCTTTGGCGATTTGTGTAACAGCTTCGACAATATCCACATTCATGGAAAGGTTTTCCTCCTTACCATTTCAACTGAATCCGCGCCTCGCGGATGTTATTTAATGGCAGCTCGATCATACAATCTTTTTTCTGCAGTCGAACATGGTTATAATCAACTCCAACAATTTTCCCCTCATCAGATGCTTCTTTTTCATTAAGAGTATATTGAATACGAACAGTATGTCCAATATTCCTTCGAAAATCACGCTCTGTTTTCAATGGACGGTGGACGCCAGGTGAAGAGACTTCCAATCGATATTGAGTAACATCAGGCAGTGACACATCCAATAGATCAGCAATTTTACGTGAAATTTTTGCACAATCATCAATATCGACGCCTCCATCACGATCGATAAACACCTGAATCAAAGGTCGTTTACGGCCGCCTTTGCTTTTAATTTCAATCAAATCACAGCCTTCACTATTGATGATTGGAACGAGCATTTCTTCTAATTGGTGACTGCTATCATTCATTATTGCTACCATGAAAAAAAGTGGGTCGTAAAACCCACTTTCCAGACCTTAATTTAATAAAATAAATCCCTTTATGCAAGAAAAATATTATTTTTGCATTCAGGATGGATACAATGATTCTATATGAAAAACGATTTCATCTTTCATTGCCACATCGGGATACTCATCTAAAATCCCCTGATAAGTCGTACGACCTTTTTCTGTCTGCCCGGCCATTACAAAACAGCGAGCTGCGTTGCTTAAATAAAATGGTGAGCAGAAATTTTCAACCGAAGCCGTGGCCGCTTTTTTATACATATTCGCTGCTTCTTCATATTGCTTTTCGTTTTCAAGACAGGCAGCAATCCCCGCCAGACTTGAATATTTAAAATAATCAATTTGGCCGTAATCATTTAAATATTGTTGATAATATTTTTGCGCTTCTGAGTAATTTTTCTTTTCATAATGGGCGTTTGCAATATAAAATATTGCTCGACCTGCAGCAGGAGTCCCTTTATATTTATCTGCAATGGGTATGAGGGCATTAATCGCACTGTCATAATCTTTACTGAAATAAATTTGCTCTGCAGTTACAATTTCCTTTTCTGCTCGCATAGCGTTGTCTTTTTTATTTTTTGAATCGATAATAATATATCCACCTAATAATATCACCGCGGCTAATCCAATATTAATAGTTTTACCGTGTTTCTGTAAAAATTTTTGAACACGAACATAAGCAGTCACCAGAGGATCTTCTTTGATCTCTCTTTTAGTTATCTTTTTACGGGCTTTTAACATTTAGGTCTGATCTCCAATTTCATAAAATAATATTATTCAACCTCAGATTTGTATTTTCCTTCCAGCACATCTTGAACAATTTTCGATACGGTGGTTTGTAAATCAGCCGGTTTCGTAAAAAAGGGATACCCGTGACTTTTTTGCTGTTCCAGCACTTCGGCCTCATCAGCATATCCGGTCATCAAAATGATTTTTTGATCAGCCTTCTTTTTACGAATGGCATTGGCCAATTCAAATCCATTCATCTTCGGCATACGAATGTCACTTATTATCAAATCAGGCTGATAACTGTCCCAAAGTTCCAAGGCCTCCTGTCCGTTAAATGCAATGCGTACTTCGTATCCCATTCTTTCAAGAAACCTCGCATAAACACGAGCAATGGTATCAACATCGTCAACGACCATAATTTTTGCTTTCATTCGTGCCTCCCCTAACGGGTCTGATTAATGAAAATTGTCCCCTCGATACAATGTACCCCAGGCAGGAGTTGAACCTGCGGCCAACGGTTTAGGAAACCGCTGCTCTATCCTCTGAGCTACTGGGGCGATTGATCAGTAGAAAATATTAAAATGAAAGCGAAAAGGCAAGCATTTTTTTATTTCATCTTCCTAATTTACTTGTATCTATAAAATATCTTTACTATTATCAATAAATGGTTTTTTTTGAATTTTTAACATGGCTTGGAGCTTAATATGAACCAATCATTATTTTACCGTATTCAAGAAAGAATAAACACTTATCAATCTGATGTAATCAGATATCAGAAAATATTAACACAGATCCCCGCAATCGGTCCTGAAAATCAGGGCAGCGGAGAAACTGAGAAATCCCAAATAATTAAAAATTCATTCAATGAACTGGGCGTTGACGAGCTATTTGAAATAAATGCTCCAGATCCTCGTGTTTCTTCCGGTTTCCGCCCTAATTTACTGGCAAAAATCCATGGAAAATCAAACGCAAGAACACTCTGGATCATGTCGCATATGGATATTGTCCCTGCCGGTGATCTTCAATTATGGCAAAGCGATCCGTTTGATATTGTTGTAAAAGAGGATAAAATTTATGGAAGAGGAACAGAAGACGACCAACAGGGAATTGTCGCTTCATTATTACTCTTGAAAGCGCTTCAGGATGAACAAATCACTCTGCCTTTTGATCTTGGATTCGCTATTGTTTCAGATGAAGAAGCAGGGTCAGAATACGGCATCCAATACGTTTTAAAACAGCAACCGAGTCTATTTCAACCGGTCGATTGGATCATCATCCCAGATGCCGGCAATGACGACGGCACAATGATAGAAGTGGCGGAAAAATCTATTCTTTGGGTGAGATGTGAAATCAAAGGAAAACAAACCCACGGTTCAACGCCAGAAAAAGGAATCAATGCACATTCGGCAGGGGCGCATTTTATTGTTCAAATGGAAAAATTATATCAGAAATTCAATCAGTCGGATTCATTATACGATCCACCGATCTCTACATTCGCGCCAACAAAAAAGGAACCCAATGTGGACAACATTAATACGATTCCAGGTATTGATGTGACCTACTTTGACTGCAGGATACTGCCAGATTATTCTATTGATCAGGTTAAAAATGAGATTCGCCGATATGCGGATAAAATTGAATCACAGTATAGCGTGAGTGTATCTCTTTCATTTCCACAGGATATTCCAGCTCCGAATCCAACGCCAGCCGATACACCAGTGGCTCTCGCTCTACAAAAGGCTGTTGAGGTCGTTTTAAATAGAAGCGCAATTGCAATGGGAATTGGTGGTGGTACAGTCGCTGCAAATTTCCGTAAAGCGGGTTTGCCGGCAGTTTGCTGGTGCACAGTAGATGAAACACTTCACGGTCCAAATGAATATTGTAAAATTTCAAATGTACTCAACGATGCAATCGTATTCGCTCATGTTAGCTTGCAGGAATAACTCGTTCATTCATATTTAAATAGCACTTTATGGGAAATAAACCAAACTGGCAAAAATTAAAGGATGGCGATCTCAGCTGGTCCACATTCAAATACCGCGCAAAAATTTTGCATGAAATCAGAAAATATTTTTATCGGCAGGGATTTCTTGAAATCGAAGCGCCGACACTTACTCCTTATCCAACATTAGATAACAACATTACTTCAATTAAGAGCAAAATAAAAACACCTAATGGCCAAATACATAAGTGCTACCTGCACACCTCCCCTGAGCATGCAATGAAAAAATTATTGGCCGCAGGATCCGGTCCTATTTTTTTTCTGGGAAAAGTCTTCAGAGACAATGAGTTGACAAAACTTCACAATCCGGAATACACAATGGCCGAATGGTATCAAATTCATGCGGATTACCATGATATCATGCGTGATACACAAAACTTAATCTGCACGATTGCAAAACGGATATTTAAAAAAATGAACTTCGTTTATCAAAATCAGACTGTCAATCTTGAGCCGCCATGGCCGGTCTTGTCGATTTTAAAACTCTTTAAAATGCATTTTGGGATATCTTCTGTCGAAATGCTGGATAAAGAGTCACTGCGATTAATCGCCAATAAGTATGGCGTTCATTATGCTGTGGATGATGACTGGGAAACACTATATCATCGTTTATTTATGGAAAGGATCGAACCAACCCTTGGACATTCAAAACCGGTTTTTATTATCGACTATCCTATCCAAATAGGATTAATGGCTCGCAGAAAATCGGGAAACGATCATTTTGTGGAACGCGTGGAATTGTATATTGCCGGATTGGAACTGGCAAATGGATATTCGGAATTGACAGAACCGAATGAGCAGATCGCCCGGTTTCAAAAGCAACAAAATCATTTATCCAATATAAATCATAATAGGATTGATGACGAATTGATTCATGCTTTGCATTTAGGGATTCCTCCCTGTGCAGGAATCGCTTTGGGTGTGGATCGCCTGCTGATGTTTTTTTTAAATAAATCAGAAATTCGTGAAGTATTGCTTTTCCCTTTCAGCTAAAAATATTTTTATTTCTTTACATACCGCTGGACAAATAATTAGTGTAAAGCATCTTTACAGCAGGGATATAATTGCGCGTTTCTTCCCAAAGATATTTATCATCTTTCCCATTGGCCATGTATACTGCAGCAATTCGTTCTCCGCCGTTATAGGCTGCAAGGGCACCTTCCAAATCATACTCTTCCATTAATGAAGATAAATAACGTGATCCCATTCGAATATTATAAACTGGATTGCATAATACCTCTTCCGGTCCAATCCAGTTGATATTCTCATATTCAGCTAAAAACATCCCCGTAACCGGCATAATTTGCATGAGTCCCATTGCACCAGCCGGTGAAATTATTTCAGGATCCCATGTATTGGCACTTTCATGGGTAATCACCGCACACAACAAATCAATATCAAGATTGGTATATTTCAAGGCCATCTCATGAATGGTATTGGCTATATCATATGTTTCGTCCGATGGAATTGAATCATTATGATCCCGAATGATCTGAATCACTTTTTGCAATTTGTACTGGCGGACAGCATCAATATTCATAGCGGATCTTAAATCGATAAGTTCTCTTTGTAATCGAGTCACCATGAGCACATTCTGAGACAGATAATATCCGCCGAAAGCAATTATCCCCATGAACAATAGGATTAAAGCGGTTTTCCAAACATTTTTCAATATCATGTTTATGTCAGGCAATTGCTTTTTCTTTGTGCTTTTCATTGGCTTTTTGATGCTGCTTTTTGCTTTGATTGCTTTTTTTGATTGGTTCTGCTGTTTTCTTTGTTCCATAAAACTCCCTTATTAAGTGATTGATTTCTTAACAATTATGGTTCAAGCAATAATCATACCGACATTTTATCAATAAAAATATCTCACTTTATTTACATTTTATTACCATTCTATTTATTTGTTTTATCTTAACTTAGTAATATTTATATATACGCCAGTCAAACCCGTATGTCACCAATAAATGCACAAACATTTCATTTTGTTCAAAATAATTTCATTCATGTATTATGATGATGTAATGGAGTGGTCATTTTCACGCCACCCCATTCGAGGGACAAAAAATAATCCAATAATTGCGGGAATCATTACATTAATAAGAAATAAAAGGAAGGCACTGTTAAAGGCGGTTGCTTTATTGATTCCAAAATTTTTAAAGAAATATATGGCGGCTCCTTCACGGATACCAAGGTCTCCAATCGAAAAAGGGAGGATCACTTTGGTAAACATCGTGGCGGTGGTTGAAGTAATTAATACATGTAGAGATATATTTTCAAATGCCAATGCCAGTAAGCTGAATTGAAAAATATAAATGAAATATAGCATGAGTGACATGAATATAAACGGTCGTGCTTTCTTGATATTGAAATGGTCTAATCCATCAATAAACAACTTCACCTTCTCTCGAAACGGCAGGAGCAGGGATACATGATAAAAAAATGATCGAATATTCCATGGATGGGTCAGCAAAAACAGACCAAGAAGTGTAGCGAGCAATCCAAGACCCAAAAGGGGCGCTAAAAGAAAGATATCGGAACCCAGTTGAAATGTAAGAAATGAAATGACTCCCCAGATCCCGAAGACAATCATGATCACAGATGTATAAAATTTATCAATAAATATCAGACTCAATGTCTTAACATGATCAATATTCGATAAAAAAAGAGTCCGGCCAAATTCACCGAGACGCCCCGGTGTGACAAGCCCCACTGTTAATCCTCCAAACAGCGAAACCAGTGACTCTTTGACAGTAATATCTCTTTTGATTAATCGTAAAAGATAATACCACCGCAGCCATTGGAGTCCAATATTGAAAATGAGCATTAAAAGAGCAAAAATGATACAATGAGGAGACTGCGGGTTCCGGATTGTACTGATAATGGTTTTATAATGAACTTTTTGTACGACCCATAAAAGAACCAATACCGCAAGAAGTATTTTTAATATAAAAAATATTCTTCGCCTATGCATCATTCATTTCCATTTTTTTTAATTGAAAATCAGGCGTAAAATATATAAAGAATTGGGTATTGAATCAAGAAAAAAATGCATACTTCTCACATTTGAATATAAAAAAATGAGAAACACTTCCTTCCAAAGGAATATTAGAAATAACAATATATTGAAATCATTAAAGTTGAAAAATCCTTTTAAAGAGTGTGCTTCTCATTTTTAAACCGCTTAATCGGGGATAAAATATCATATTCGGTTCAGTCTATTGCGCCTTTTTAATCGAAATTCCCCCTCCAGATGTACGAAGAATAAGTAAGGGACCGCCTCCGTTTATTTGTGCATTTAATGCATGTCCAGAAATATTTCCTTTCACCATGACCGGAAAGTCCGTACTCACTCCGCCCCCACTCGTTTTTGCATCGACATGAACCTTGATCTCTTCTGAAAGTGTCACAGTAATCGAGCCTCCCGATGTTTTTAACTCACAGTCATTCTCGGGTTGTTTTGTAATTGTTGCCCGTATCGAGCCACCAGAAGTACTCGCTTTTACAGATCCCTTCACTTCGTCCACAGTGATACTGCCACCAGAAGTACTGGCTTCCACATCTCCTTCAACTCCTCCCATCGTAATATTTCCTCCTGATGTAGAGACATTGACTGGTCCTTTACATCCTTCTAAATGAATGCTTCCGCCGGAAGTTTTACCATCTAATGCACCGGTAATTCGACCAAATTTTAAGCTTCCACCGGATGTTCGGCTCCATACTTCTCCTTTAAGATCTCCGACAGAGATACTTCCACCGCTTGTTCTCAGCCTGGCATTATATTTTCTTGGAACTGAAATTTCAAATTCAACATTGATTTTTTTCCACCAATCGCTAAAAAACGAATCGTTTTTATTCTCAAGAACAATATTTACATCATTGCCATCTTGTTCAATTTGCAAATCGAAATCCTGAATAATTTTTTTCAGTCTTTCCTGGCTGCCAGTTCTTGATTCGAACATGATCAGCACACTGACCACCTCTTTATTCTGCGGGACAATTTTAATCGATCCTGATTCTGTCTTCACATTTAAAGTTCCGCCGGAATTGACTTGAAATGATCGTTCAATTCTTTCTTCAGCAGCCTGATTGACAAGTGCACCAATCAGCAATACACCGATTATCGCAGATATCTTTCTTCGCATTTTATTCTCCTTTTTATGATATGGATAATGATTGTACCACTTGATTAGACACCTAAAAACTGAAAAGGTTGACCGGGTTTCGCCTATATAAACAAAAAATCCATGTGAGTCACCATGGATCTTTTCGCATATCACTGTATTCATTATTCAAGAATAGCATTGATCCTTTTTATCTCTTCTTCTGTAAACTCTTGATTTTCGATACATGCAACATTTTGCTTCAATTGCTTGACAGAGGAAGCGCCGATCAGAGCGGAAGTCACTTCTGTTCTTTTCAGTACCCATGCCAGGGCCATTTGCGCCAGACTTTGCCCACGCCTCATTGCGATCTTTTGTAACAGTTTAGCCCTTTTTACAATATCATCGGTGATTTGCTCTTTTTGTAAAAATCCGTGAGATTGTGCAGCTCTGGAGCCACGGGGAATTCCATTCAGATATCGATTGGTTAACATCCCCTGTGCCAATGGAGAAAACACGATGCAGCCCATCTGAAGACGATTTAGGGTGGAAAACAGACCGGTCTCCGGTTTTCTTTCAAACATGGAATACTTCACCTGATGAACCAGACAGCGTACTCCCTTCGATCTTAAAATATCATATGCCTTTTCAGTGGCTTCGGGTGAATAATTTGAAATACCGACATAGAGCGCCTTTCCGTGCTGAACAGCCATGGCAAGCGCTTCCATTGTTTCTTCCAAAGGCGTATCAGGATCAAACCGGTGCGAATAAAATATATCGACATAATCCATATTCAATCGTTTCAAGCTCTGATCGAGACTGGCTGTCAGATATTTTTTTGATCCCCATTCTCCATACGGACCCGGCCACATATAATATCCTGCTTTTGTAGAGATAATGAATTCATCTCGATAGGATCTGAAATCTTTCTGCAGGATCCTGCCGAAATTTTCTTCCGCAGAACCGGGTGACGGTCCATAATTATTGGCTAAATCAAAATGGGTGATTCCCAAATCAAATGCACGGCGCACCAGAGAACGTCCATTCTCAAAACAGTTGACATCTCCAAAATTATGCCAAAGTCCCAGAGAAACCACCGGCAGTTTTAATCCGCTGTTCCCGCACCGAATATATTTCATATGATCGTATCGGATTTTAAGCGCTTGATATTCCATGAATCAATTTATATTTTTTTTTAAAATAAAAAAAGCTGTCTATGAACGATTTCATTCCAGACAGCACGTCATTAAGAATCAAAATAAGATGATATAAATTAAAATTCATATCGAAATGAAACTGCCACATCCATTCCTTCAATTCTCACTTTTCCCACATTCTTATCACTGATCCTTTTACCGCCAAAATATTTTACATAGAAATCAATGATTGTTGTATAGGAAAGTCGGTATTCCGCTCCAAATCCCCCACCAATAATTTGTACCCACGCTACTCCAACTTCATTCCGTTCATAAAATCGCCCGTCGAACAATACATGCACACCCCCGCCCTCCATATGAAATGCTTTCCATAAAATATTCATGTCCCATTGAGGTGAATTTGTATTATATGCCTCTTCCTGAAACACCTTACCCTGCAGTTCATAATTGTTCATTTTTGAACGATAGTTTAAAAGCGCCCACAAATAATGATCACGATATCGATAAAAGTAGCCCAGGTTTACGGTCATTTTCATACCGGATTGAAACACCTCATCCAAATCGTCATATTTATCCTTTTGATAATAAGTCAATATACCGTCCATCATCAATTTCATATCGTCATTCAATCCCCAGTCCAAACCCAGATGCACATTGATTTCATCCCCCGGATCATAATCTCCGTCTACCAGATTACCTTCAATCTTCCAGTTTGCGCTTTTAACAGGAACATATCGACCTCTGTACAAAAATGACGTTCCTGTGCCGAGAACGACATTGTCTGCAACAGGATATGCCAACATAACACCGAGTTTTCCGTGAGTCCCCTGGCCGTATACAGGTGTCCGGAACCGGAAAGCATTGGAACTGACATACTTTAACAAATAAAATTCTTCATAATTTAATTCTGTCTTGCCAAGCGGTGCACCGATACCGCCAAGTATGAGCAGCCGATTGTCCCATAAAAGCATATTGGCCTGTAAATACGGATCGGAAAAGCCACCCAGACTGATTTCCTTCTTACTGATCCCTTCGGTACCAGAGGGGGGCTTCCAGTCGGAGTGTGCATACGCATAATCAAAATTCAAATTGAAGTAACTGTTCACAGGGATCACCATATGCACCGGAAAAGTCACCTGCATAATCGGCTTTTCAATGACGATTTTTTGCCGCCACATCTGCAGGCTTGACCCGGTTTGAATATATCCCTGCGGAGCACTTGGCATGATTTCTTCCTGAGAAAAAGCATTGAACGCAGTGAACAGTATAAAAAAGATCAAGAGACGTTTCATCTCAATTTTCCTTGTCTTGTAAACAATGGCCATGAATAGAATCGTTATTTTAAAAGGATCATCTTGCGAACCGCAACCTTTTCCGATGCCTTGAGTTTATAAATATAAATGCCGGAAGCCAGTTTCATACATCGATTATTCGTACCGTCCCAGATAACAGCATGATGACCGGCGCTGCAATCATGTTTAATCATCCGTTTCACCTGTTGCCCCAAAGCATTATAAATAATGATTTCTGCATCCGATTTCTTGGGCAGACTGAAATGAATCGTGGTGGAAGGATTAAACGGATTGGGTGCGTTTGGATAAAGCTGAAACTCGACAGGTTCCAGAGAAATACCTTCCCTGTGTTCCTGAAGAAACGCCTCATCTCCAGCAATGACTTTAAAAGAACGCCGGATATTGTCTGTATTTGTTTGAAAGGTATGAAGCGTCTTTGATTGAAGATCAACAGCTGTTTCTTCTTCCAAATCCAGCAAAAACGCTTCCCAGTCTTCAGGTAAAGACTGATAAAATTGCCAGGAGATCTGATACTCATTCTTTTTTACCGGACAGTCGATATCCATATCCCATACATGACCATTGGAATTTTTACCACGGATGTCAGCCAGGTATTTTCCAGGCTGGTTTTCCCATTCAGGATGATCGAAATAAAGTGTCGGACCATAATAAAAGGCAGGCGGAGGCTCAGGCCGGTCATACGGATCCGATTCCAAACCGGCATTTGGGCGCATGCCCGCATAATTATACATATCCCGTCCATATTCACCGGATACGGATAATTGAATCAGCCAGGCGTTTTCTTCAAGATTTTGCAAAAGGGCAAATTTATATCGATCTGATTTACTGAGAGAGGCGTCTCTGGGCTGAATATAAAAATATTCGGTGTCTGCTCCCGGGTTGTTAATAAAGTAGCCTTTCCATGGCTCCAAAACCGATATATTCGGATCCCATCCATCCTCGCCCCATCCATAAGGTCCCTGGACTTGGCTGGACGACAACGTGCAATCCGACAATTTAATATCAAAATTGTAAGGATTGCCGATCATGTTCCATCCATGTTCCAGATCAATCTTATAGCCTTTGGCAGTCGAAACAGTCTGCCCGGACCTGAGTTCAAAATTCCGTTCCGTATAGCTGACAATCCAGTAGGCACGCCCCTGTGGCATAGAAAACATATCTCTTACGTCACCATTAATTTTACCGTCTTTATCCTTCTCGGCATATTCAAGATAATCGGTTCCGTTAGGATTAACCTGGGTTTTTTCATACCGTTCCTGGCTGTTTTTTGGATCCCACCAAAACAGACGCCACTGAAATGGATCATAATCAGCAATAGGCACATCCACAAATACGGTATCTACAGGTTTCTTGTCAACCAAATCAAACGGGATCGAGAACATGGCGGCCAATTGATATTTTCCGGATCTGTTTTTCTGAGCCGAATACAGAATCTGTGTGGTCATGGTTTCAAAACGTATGGACATAAAGAGCGGACTATGAGCCGGATCGACTATCGGATAGGTATCGATCTCCTGAGTTTGGGACACCATCTGTATATAATATTCCAAACCGCGTAATGTCACGGATTCTCCCGGAATACTGGCCCTGAAAACCGTATCGCTTTCAGCATAAGCAGACACCATATCATACGATTCCATACCGCCCTGACGGTAATAAATCATCACAGAAGACAGGTTGCTTTCAACGGGAACCTCGACGCCTAGGGTCAATGGATCTCCTGCTTTCGGATGCGCCGGTGAGGAGGTTAACAACTTGACATCAATCGTATCAGGCGAATTAAAATCCCACAATTCGCGATCGATGTTTGAAAACCGGAATTCATCCATATATCCCTGAAAATAACCGGAATATCCGCCGATCTTAGCCTCGGCAGCGCCAAGGATAATGGGGCGAAGCTCATCCGCCTTCGGTTGACTGATATCCCACGATTTTGCCCAAACCTTCACCCAGTCCAGATACAGAATCCCAACTGTATCCTGTGAATTGTACGCAAATGCCATATGATGCCATACATTGTCATCCACACGAGGTGCGATTCCGCCGATTCCATTGACGATCAAATATCCTTGACTGTCGATTCCGACAATAATATCCCCCTGCATTAATGAATCCTTAAATCCCTTTCCGATCAATATTTGAGAGACAGTGTCTGTTCTGAAGTAACACTCCAGGGTGATGCTTTCATGGCTGAAATCATTTTGAAAAATGTCTTTGCCTGATATTTCAACCTGATCGTTATCTCCTTCAAATAATACACCCGCTCCGTAAAATCCATTGCCGGGCTCAACTCTCGCACCGTTCCAGAGACGGCCGTGAGATTGATTTGCGGATTCATCAAATATCGTATCCCCTTCGGATTGATTGAAATGATACAGTCCCAGCGTATAATTATCAACCTCATATTCAACCGCGCCAGGTTTCACATATCCTGAACCATACATCGACAGATTCACTGTCGGAAGATTTATTGCGTTGCTGTGTATTTTTAAATGATATTCATAATCCTTCTCAATACCAGGCCGGAAGGTAATGGGTAGAACCAGCGTATCCAGACGATGAACCATGAACGATTTTAAAGTATCCGGTATGCTGAAAACCGCATCCGTTCCTTCCACACGATCCACAATCAGTGACTGATCGCCTGTATTACGAATTGATACAGTCATCGTACGTGTAAAGCCCAATTGAACCCGGTAAAAATTCAAGGTCAGGGGTGAAATAACAATTTCGGGCGGATCCACATTCAAATCCCAGGATTCCCTGTTAATATTTGAAATACGGATTTCATCCATATTTCCCAAAAAGACCTGACCCGTGTCCGCATCGGCTCCGAAACGCAGGGTTCCTCCCTGAATATTTAATAAATCCTCTGAAAAAGAAACACTGTCCTCAACAATCCCGTCAATCATAAGGCGGGCCCACTGACCGTCTATGGAGAGTGCCAGATGGTACCACTGGTTGACATTAATATCATCCAGTGAAGGTCCTTGGAGAACATACTCTTCTTTATCTTTATCGATTACTCGAGCCTTTAATTTTCGAATTTTACCTCGTTCCAATATAATTTCAAACTGATCCTCTTCTCCATTGTCATGTTTCATTAAAATTGAGGTACTGTCCGGCTTTTCTGAAAGATTAAACCAGGATTCGATTGTAAAATAGGCGTTCACATCATTTTCAGAAATCACCGTTCCGGGCATTTCCAGCAAGCCGCCGAAGAATCGAATACCCTTCCCAAATCTGCCAGTATCCGACAGGGCAATCTGACCCACCAGACGGCATTCCATACCATTGCCTGATGAATCAACCAAAGTTTTCACGCCTTCATTCTCCAGAATTTCATCCATATGAAAAAGGGACAAAGTGAACTCATCAGAGGTATAGGCACCCTGACTGATCGATTGTATGGTTTCTCCCTTCAGATTTACAGATAATTGCGGATTGTAAGGATCATTCGTAAAGAAAATCATCTCTCCGGTATGAATCCCCAGATCATTCGCCTGATAGGTGATCCGGATTGTTTTACTTTCATCATCCTCGGTCAGTGTAAATCCTGACCGGTCGGCTGTAAAATAACTATCCGGATCAATGGAGACAGTGTCCACAACCAGGTCATCGATGCCCTGAAAATTATCCACGGTCAATTCCATGACACGGCTCGATCCCAAATAGACCTTCCCAAAATCCAACTGGGTTGATGAAACGTGAATTCTTGCCATATTCACATTAAATTCCCAGGATTGACGGCCAATTCCTGAAATCCGTATTTCGTCAATATGACCATAAAATGGATTGGCCATACCCCAACTGCCGCCAACAAGCAAAGAAAGTGTATCCAGCTCAGTATATGTCTGTTCGCTGGCCATGGTTCCTGTAAATGCGGACCGGTCTATTTCATCTCCATTAACATAAAGAAATAAGCTGTCCAGCCGCTGGACCAACGCTGCATGATACCACAGATCTTTTTGTATGGGGCCCAAATTATCACTTGTTACTTCAAAATAATCCTGTGTATTATTATATACCCTGCCGACCAGTTGTCCACTGTTGTCAATATATAAATCAAACTGATTGGGAGTCCCGGTTCCACGGCGCATCAAGACGCTATTTGTTTCTGTATATGGAAAAGGCTGCATTCTAAACCAGCATTCTACAGTAAATCCCCCAGAAGCCGGTCCCAGCATATCTTCTGAATCGGGATGAATGCTGATTTTATCATTTTCTGTATTTAACTTCAGAGAATACCCTTCCTGAAACTGTTTTTGAGTACCATCATAGCTGATGGCTCCGTGTAACTGACCGTCCAGTTCCTGTCCCGAGCTGTCAGACGCAACAAAACTGAAATTGTCATCAAAATGATACAATCCCTGTGTAAACGGATCTGTTTCATACCGGCCCGCCTTGAAACTGGTGACTGATTTTCCCTGCAGCCAAATATCATAGGAAGGACGTGTTGGATCTGAATTCTCAATCGTAATATAATGATAATTCGCATGATCCGTTTCTTTTTCCGGCTTATAGGTAATCCAGAATGTCGTGGATGAATCCGGCTTCAGGGAATCGGCAATATCCACTTTATGAAAACTGACCGAGCTGTAATCGGAAAAGATATCTTCAATTTTCAAACTCTGAGAACCCAGATTTTGAATCGTTACCGGAACTGTTCTGGACTCATTATATAGAACATTTCCAAATTCGATGGTATCCGGCTGAACAGATATCCTCGCCCGGTTGACTTGAAATTCCCAGGGCTGCCGGTCAATATTTGATATCCGGACCTCATCAATCAAACCGGTAAATTTCGATCCCCCGGTTGGATTTGCGCCAATGTATAAAGAGTCTGTATTTTGAGCACGCAATTCCTCAGACAAAGACGCTGTTGAGACGGATGCGCCGTTTAAATACAAATGAAGCATATCCGTGTCCCAGGTGAAGGCCGTATGATACCATTGACCTGTTTTCAAGGCAGACATCGGCCCAAAAGCGAGTTGATGCTGTGTCCCGTTTTTATCCCAGACGCTTGCAATCAATCCATTTCCTGTATTATTATCCAAAGCCAGTTCGACCTGACGGGTTCCATTATCGCCACGGCGCATCAGAATTGCATACTGTCCAGGTTTTTCTGTTATATTGAACCAGAGTTCAATTGTGAACGGAGTATCATAAAAATTGAGAAGGTCATGATAGGGAATGTATGCGTAATCCGATTCTCCGTCAAGGTCGAGTGCCTGACTCAAGCCGGAATGGGAATTTACCTGATCCGGGGAACCCTGGACTTGAGCATCCTTTTCGCTGGAAGATGCATCCTGAAGCGATTCAGTAACATCATCGTCATCCATGTGATAAAGACCGATTGTAAAGTCATCGGGTACATATGGCCCGTCTGTCATTATTTCACTTACATCACCCTGCAGGGTTACTTCTATAAACGGCTGTTCAGCAGGATCATTGGTATAAATTTTTGCTTTCGTTACAATGGTTCCCCGATAGGCTTCTGTGGGTGAAAACTGAATGACAATTTCATGCGTATCGTCCGGCAATACAGGAAAAGAAGTCTGGCTGAATGAAAACAGTGAATTCTGGCATTGAATATTCTTGATGTCAAGCAGCGTTTTCCCCTCATTCGAAATCCGCAGAATTCTCTCCCTGGATTCACCTGGCGCCACTGGCCCGAACTTGATAGGACTGGAAGGCGACATGGAAAAAACAGGTTGAATATCGCTTTTCAATACATAAAACCCGTCATTGCCGTCCGCCATGCAAATATATCCATGAGAATCATCAAGATCGACACCGCTAGGCGTTTCTTGGGTATTATAATGGCCGGTCTCGATAAACAGGTCCGGCTCTGAAAAATCATATAAAAGAAGGCCTGATTCCGCATCAGTCAGGTAAATCATCTTGTCTTTGACCTGAATATCCGTAATCATTCCCCCGGTGTCAATCCGGTCCACCTGGTCATTCTGAATATTCCAGACAAGAAACCCATATCGGCCATTGGCCACAAACACCGAATCCCCTACCACATCCAGACTGAGTGCCTCGATATTATAGGTAATTGAATGGGTGGGCACGGGAAGCCCCGGCAAATCAATGATATTATATACATACACACCGCTGGAATCGGCTAAAAATGCCTGGTCTTCATGAATGACAACCTTTTTTGAGGATCCCGGTGTGGGGACTTCATGTATTTTCGTATATTCAAAACCGTTGATATCAATCACCATCATGCCAATGCCGCCGTAAGCCAAAAGCGCATAATAACTATCATCCTGATTATAGATGGCCACATCATAACAGGTATCGGTTTCAGAATTCCAGTATTGCTCATAAAATTGAGGAGAAGCAGGATTATCACCCAGATCTACCACATGCAATCCTCGGGAACCGTCCGCTAAAAAAGCAAATTCATCCTGGATATGAATTCCTCTGACTTCTCCGGGTGTATTATACTCACTTAATAATTCCAGGTGATCCTGAGTCAATTCGTCAAAGTTCAGATCGAATATTTTTAATCCGGCTTTTCCGGCTGCCAGAAAAGCATAATGATCATCCGTATTCACTTCGAAAGCAAAGTCAGAACTGGGCCATGTATATAGTGTGCTGATTTGTGAACCCGCTGTGACATCAGCGATAACAAGCCCGTTTGGTCCGTCACAAACATATGCTGTGTTATCTTCAACCCAAATACGGTTGCATACGCCCTCAGTATCCAATGGCGGGAAAGGCAACGTCTGATTGATCACATTCTCGGGATCTGACACATTAATCGGCCCCCATACCCCATCGCTTCCGCATGCCAAATACAGATTGTTCCCTGAATGACGCATATCCATAATATTCATGCGTTGGGAATGATGCCAGTACCCTGTTTGCTGCAGGTTTGATGAATCCTGAAAATCGACAATCCTGAATCCCCCTGATCCGGCAGCCACGTAAGCGGTTCTTCCTATAGAAATTATATTTTGGGCCGCAGGTTCATATCCGCTGAAGACAGGCGCAAAATCCAGGGAATCGAGCACTGAAGGGTTATCTTTCTCTTTTGTAAATATTGAAAAAAGACCGGATTCGTCAACCGCCATCAGTAAAAGCGAATCATGAACCGCCCAGACATCCCGTACCGGACGGCTGGGCAAATATTGTCCGACAATGTTATAATTATAATTCACATTATCCGCTTCAACAATCAACAATCCCTGATCGCTTGCGGCAAGATAAATGTGCTGATAATAATGACTGACACCGGAGACAAATCCATAAGTGGAGACTTCGTCAATAAGAGACAATGTCTGATTTGATGTATTCATATGGACGATCTGAAGACCGGCATTTCCGCAGGCCACATAGATATAATCCAGGCTGCTTAATGCCCAGATATCCTGAATCGAAGCCGGCAGCAGCAATTCCTGAAAAAAATCCAGATTCTTGTCCGGCCGATCCCGATAGACTTGTAAATAGGCACCGTTGCCGATAAATGTAAAATCACCACGGCGATAAACTGCCTCGCATCTGCCTTCTGCCCATTGGGCTTTTCTTTCCACATGATCATTGTCCTGGCTGAACATCCACTGAACACAGAATAAAAGGCTCAGAAGCACAAAATATTGTTTAAGCATGGGTCATGTTCTCCTCAAAATTCATCACCTTTATTCCGTTGAAATATCATGAGGACTCGGTGGTTCGGATAATTTTTCCGGAATAAGGGGTGCAGATGACATCTCGGCTTCAATAAAAGACTTTCGGGCGTTAGAACCAGGCAGCACCTGACCATACTGCTGAACACTCTGCCATTGCAGACGGTTGTAAGGGCTCACCAAACCCGGAGGCGGCATAAAAACCAGCCGGGCCCTTCCTTTGGCCGTTGTTTCCACCATATGACGCACTTCATAACTCACACGCATCTGGTTATAATTGTGCATGACTTCCCAAATATTTGGATTGATCATATAATCCCTTGCTTCCATAAAATCACCGTCATATTTAACGGCCTGATGAAAATAATTTTGGGCCATCGTGAAAGCGTTCTGATCCATGGCATCCAATCCCTGGCAGTAGCTCACAAAAGCAGCCATATCCTCAGTGGGGATCTCCAAAAGCTCATTCCGTTGCTGGTCGGTCATAAATATGCCATAGAAATCCGATATGCGCATGGCCAATTCTTTTTCAATCTTGAAGAATCTGGCAATATTTCCATCAAAATTCATGGTGGAAGCGATCGAATTATTATCAGCAGCGACGATTTCTGCATCCATTGTCATTTTTAAATCATTGGTAATCAGATACGATCCCCGAATCAGATATCGAACACCCAGCAAACGAGCGATTCGCTGCTGAACTTCCGGTTCGCGAACACTCATCGGATTAAGCCCCAATTCGATCATCAGGCTGTTGAGTAAAGACCGGCTGACCACGGTCAGATTGGGAATACATGACAGATCGCGAACCAGCAATTCCGCAAGGCCTTTCTGCAGTGGGGCCCATTCGGGATTATCACTCAAATTTAAAAAATAAGTAACCGCCACACTGCTTTCAGGAAATTCATCAAACCGCCTGATATCTTCGCTCTGCAAGGCCTTCTGTAATTCACGCCGGACATGCATCTGATTAATCCAATCCAGGCGGCCAAACATAAAATAACGATAGGGATCATCGGATGACAGGGTGCGATAGCTTTGATACACATCAATGGCTTCCTCTTCCTGTCCCAAGGCTTCCCTGCACATAGCCAGAAAAAATGCGGCTTTTCCATATGTCGGATCTTGCGCCAATACAGTCTCGAATATCTTCGCAGCCGAGTTGTAACTCTGTTTGTGCCAATAAGAAACACCGATTCCTGTAACGGCTTCCCGATCATAAAGAATAAACCGTTTCCCATCCCGAATACGGGGCTCAAGCATTTTTAGATAATTCCGAATGGCCCGGTCGTACTTTTTCTGATCAAGAGCTTCTTCGGCTTCCTGATATCTGGAAGTGGCGCATCCTGCCCAAATAATGCAGCAGCCAATAAGGAACCCTGTAAGTTTCCATTTCATATAAAACCTCGATCTCAACCTTAAATTCCAAACTTCATACTGGCCAAAATATCAACACCGTTCACATCGACTTCACCATCCGCATTTATAGTACCCATCAGCAATTTAATGTTTATGTTTCCTGTTACGGTCGGACTGAATTGATGCTGGGCACCTATTCCGAAACCATAAATTGTTGCATTTCCGTTTCCGTCTTCATTTTCGCTAAAAAAACGACCGTCCCATAAGAGCGACAGCCCGCCTTTCGGCCATTGTGTGAACTGCCACAATCCATCCGTTTCGACTTGATCACCAATTGTTTTTTTTGAGATTTTCGAAACCGTTCCCCCGTTCTGGTCATCGGGTACAAACAGATCGTTTTTTCCCCTTTGTCTGAAGCGAATCGCACCGTAAAAAAAACCGGACCGCATTTTATACGCAAGGGAGGTATTGATTAAGATTTTATCTCCGGCATCAAGAATATCCTGTTCGTTCAGCTGATCGGCACTGTAAATGGAATAGACAATATCTGTACTCCATTTTCCCTGCCTTCCGACAGGCACGCTGATACCAGCAACCACATTGAATTCATCTCCGGGATCATATTCCCAATCAATATCTGCCATATATTGATAAGCAGATTTTATCATATAATTGAGACCCAATCCGATAACCGAGCCGCCCTCCATTGGGAAAGCGACACCCCCGCCGACCTTTCCGCAGAATCCCTGACCATAAGAAGGCAGCCGAAACCGAAGGGCATTCTCGCTCAACCCAACAACCAAACCAAATTCCTCATTGCTTAACTCTGTTTTTCCGGTTGGCATGCCGATTCCGATATTGAACATAAAACGTTCATTCGGTGTGACATAGGTGGTTCGAATCCAGGTATCCGATAATCCGGAAATGGTACTGTCTCTGTACGAAGCGGTTGCCGGTGTATTCGAAAGATTTAAATGCCAGTTGGGTGAAACCGGATAATAACAGACAATCGGTACTGCTGTCTGCTGAAGCGGATCCTCCCGGTCCTCACTGGTCCACCGCTGATGAGACAGACCGACTGAAACAAATCCACCGCTCTTAGAAGGATTGAATCCTTCCATACTCATTAAATAAACCGGAATTAAAATCATGCATAATGTCAATGGTTTCATAACAAATCCTCTTTACTGGGTGCTGCATGGATTATCGGATTAGTATCATTTTTCGAATAGCCACACGCCCCGGAAATTCAAGCCGGTAAAAATAAACACCACTTGAAACTTGTGTGCCGCTGTCACTCACACCCGCCCAATGCAATTCGTATTCGCCAGTCACCTGTTCCTCATTTATCAACCGGGCCACACGCTGTCCGAGCATATTGAATATGCTGAGTTTCACACGGCCTGTGGATGGAAGCGTGTATTTAATGGTGGTCACAGGATTAAACGGATTGGGATAATTTTGATAAAGATGAAATGCCACAGGAGCAATGGCCTCCTTGACTTGCTTATCCACGTATTCCGGCGGACCTGCGATACATTTCATCGTGGTGACATTCGGTACCTCTTTTCCCGTCACAATGGTGTATCCATTCTGTGAAAGCATATTCACGGTCAATCCCTGAACAGGATCCGCCAGTCGGACTTCCCAGCCCTCAGGCATGGATTGATGCAAAATCCACGTCAATTGAATCGATGTTTTTTCCAAACGGGATTCTACCAACAAATCCCAGGTATATCCTTCGCTTTTGATATTGCGAATATCTGCGGCATACGTTCCTGGATGCTTTTCCCAATCCGAATGATCAAAATAGACAGAAATATAGTTACCGATGGGCGGCGGTTCCGCACGATCCCGAAGATCCCACGTATCCGCGGCATCCTGCCGGACACCAAAAAAATTATCCATATCTTCCGCTTCTTCTGTTTTGGCTGAAAACTGCCATATCCAGTCTTTTTTTATTAATGCTTCAATCACACCTCCCCGCACGGGAGCATGCTTTGCCAGGACCGCTGGCTCTCTCGGAGGCACATACAAATCCTGATAGGTTCTTGCTGCATTGTATATCCAGTAGCCTCCCCAGGGTTCAAATACCTTCCAGTCGAGTTGATATCCTTTTCCATCATAATAATACAATGTTTCAAGAGAATCAGAGGTAATTGCACAGTCGTTCCATTGAACCGGAAATGCATACGGAGCACCGATCATGTTCCATTGCGGCCGTATGTGAAAACGGTAGGGGGTTTCTGTGGATATGGATTGTCCTGCATCCACATTCCATTTTGTTTCTTCCGCGGATATCAGCCAGAACGCGCGTCCCGAATCAAATGAAAAAACGAGACTGTCCTCATAAGTGGTAAGTGTATCATTATATTCCCAATAGAGAGTGTCTTTCCAGGTCAGACAGCGCCACTCATATGGATCCCATGAACCCAGATTGTCGCGCAATACAGTCCCGACATTGGCATTGTCCAGGTCTCCGGGAACCGAGACCATCGTGTATTTTTTACTGGGCAGCGTTGTATCCGGAGTCAGAGAGTTAAACCGAACCTGCCGGGTCAGCGGTTTGTTCACAGGATCATACAGAGGGTGTTTATAGGACTCACCGGAAACATTCAGTTCAATATAAAATTCCAGTCCCCGTTCAGACATGGCGCTCGCCGGAATGACAGCCGTATACTGGGTATCCGTGATATCATCGGGTACAGGTGTTGCCTGAACAACCTGATACAACCGCTGCCCGCCCTGCCGGTAATGCAGCCAGACTTCCCTGCCGGTTTCACTGTCTGTGGCGGGGATAGTGATATTCACCTGTTTTTGTACATTTTTATTTAATTTACCTGCGATACTGGCAAAAATGCCCGTTCCCTTGAAAATCAAATCCCAGGGCTCACGAGCAATACTGGAAATTCGGATCTCATCCATCTGTCCCTGGAAAAATCCGGTTTTCTGGCCGGGTAATTTATCACGCACGCCAAAGAAAAGCGAACCCGGATTGTTCACATCCGTGTCTCCGGTTTCCCATGTTTCCTGCATCTCAATTTCTCCATCCAGATAAAGAGTAGCCAGATGCCCGGCCGCATTATATACAAATGCCACATGATGCCACACACCGTCAGCCACATAGGAGGTTCCCGCACCAAATCCATGCAAAGACAGGATACCATCCGTATTAATGGACAATCCATAATTGGCTTTGTTCGTGCCTGTGCCCTGATAATTGTCTTTAAAGAAAATCACCTGATTGAGTGTATCGGTTTTAAAGAAGCATTCAATTGTAAAGGACTTGGTTTCCATATTAAAACGCAATGCTGCTGCATCATTCATCCAGATATAATGATTCACACCGTTGAATTCAAGACCGCCGTCAAAATAAGCAGTATCGATCCGGGTGCCTGTAAATGTTCCGTCATTATTACCGGTTTCATCACTGACAGTATTACCATCTGCAGCATCACAATGATAGAGAGCAATGGTGTACTGATCCAATTCACAGGGGGCTTTGGGACGGTAATCGATGCCGGCTCCGGTCAATACAATCTTATAAACTGACGTATCCTGATCATTGCTGTAAATGTACAGTGTATCTTCTACAGCACCGATTGCTTCAGGTGAAAACCGGACTTGAACATTGATAATTTCATCCACGTTCAGTGTATCCTGACCGGGACTGACTTCAAACAAATCCGTATTGGTTTTCATACTGTCGATAAACAGCGGCAGGGTTCCAGTATTAAAAAGCGTAAAAATTCGGCTGCTGTCACTGCCGATGAATATGGTTCCAAAATCCAGCCGCTCCGTGATAATCGATAAATTCGGAACACCGACATTCATTGCTTCCGGCTGACGCTGTGTGTGGGAAAAACGGATTTCATCGAGATTCCCGTTGAATCCGCTTCCATTGCCGTAATCGCCGCCCATGGACAGATCCGATGCTGATTTGCGCAGGCTCCCGGAGAAATTCTTCGAATCCACAATGACACCGTTTAAATATAAACGCAATTTATTCCGGTCCCAGGTCACAGCCATATGGTACCATTTTTCAAGATCCATTTCCGAATCAGGCGGGCCATACAGGCTGAATATATTATTATTGGCCGCATAAACACGCACAACCAATCCTTTGCCGGATGTCAGTGTGTCATTATAGAATACTTCATACTGCAGATTGGTCCCGGAACCATGTCTAAAAAGTACATATTGTTTATCTGTTGCGGGCCTTCCGTTCAGGCTGAACCAGGTCTCCAGTGTAAAAGGCGTGCTGGTATAATCAAATATCGGATTGTAATCAATCCTGACCCAGCTGGTGTCTCCGCTGAAACGGAGCGATGAGGAACCATATCGTTTATATATGGTATCCCACGAAATACCATTTCCCCAAAAATAGCCCACAAGCCCGTTATCCGATGCATCGGGAATCGAATCCATATCCACGGTCCCGTCTAAATGCCAGAGACCCGATGTCAATGTATCCGGTTCATAGGCCTCCAGGCTGACAGATTGAAATCCCGCACCATAAAGCGGAATCTGCATCTTGGGCTGAAACAGATCATTGGAGCGAATGGTCAGTACATCCTGATAATTCCGGACCTCGGTGGGAGTAAACTGGATTTTGACCCAATGGCTCTCGTTTGATTCCAGCTCAAATCCGGTGCCTGTCACTTGAAAATGATCGCTCAGTGTAAAGAGGCTGTCAACGATCAACGGCCCTTCACCTTTATTACGCACCTTTAAATAATAATTTGTCGATTTTCCTACATAAACACTTCCGAATGAAATACTGTTGACTTCGCTGTGAATACGACCTGTGCTGACATTCAATTCCCAGGGCTCACGACTGATCGCAGAAAAACGCATTTCATCCATCACTCCGTGAAAGGGACGCTCCAGTGCAGCATCGTTTCCAATGGTCGCCGCAAGAGTAATCCCCACTTGAACCCTGCTGTTAATTTCTGTTTGTTCTTCAAGATGGCCATTGAAGTATAGTTTAAATTCAGATCCAATACTCAAAGCTGCGTGATACCACTGATCACGAACCAGAGGCGTTTCGGGATTGGACCAGAGCGTGTCCATTTGCTGAACATTGGCTCCGGTCACCCCGATCAATTGATCATTTTGCACACTCAGTTCAAATATAACGCGACCACCATCTGTAAACTGGAATAAAACGGCTGTACCCTCCGGAATCGAATCCAGTTTAAACCAGGTTTCAATGGTCGCTCCCGGCCATTGATAAAATGGCAGCAGCTTGCCGAGTGAATCCAGATTCATAATTACAATATCATTTTCATCAAAGATCAGCCCTTTGTTAAATCTCCCGCCGTCTTCCTGTGTCAAAGTCGCGCCCTTGACAGTACCATCCAGCCAGCCGTATAGAGAGCTGTCCGGCAGTAACGTGTCTTCTTCAACAACCGTATCCATGTGATAGAGCGCATAGGCATAGTAATCAGGGGAATAAGCGGACAAGGGTGTTGGTTCAACACATGTCCCCATAACCGTAAGCGAATGGGGGCTGTTCGCTGCTTCTGTGTATAATTTCAAGGTGTCATGCATCGTGCCATAGCTGTCGGGTGTAAATCGGACAGAAATATAAGCCGTGTCTCCTTTTGAAATCCATTGAGGCAAATTCAGAGCTTCAAAAAGGCCGTTATTCGATGTTAATTCAGTGGCTGCTAGACCGAAGGTCCCGGTATTATGGACAATCATAGACAAGGTTCGGCTTTTCCCCATAGCGATATTTCCGAAATTTAAAGAATCCATATCCACCTGGATTTCGCCTTTAAATTCAGACTGAAGATAATAAACACCACCTTCTCCGTCGGCCACGGCCACGGTGTCGGCATTCACATCGACGGCATAGCTGGTTCCTTCTGTATGATAAGATCCCACCTGATCAAGACTCTCAGCATTGGAAAAATCGATTAACCGGATTGTTCCCTTTCCATCAGCCACCACTGCAATGTTGCCATTAAAATCCACATCATAGGCGAAGCCGTCCGTATCCATTTCGTTTGAAATAGTAATATTTTCAGTGTTGGAAACATTGAATCCGACAAGCCCGTTGTCTCCGCATGCTGCATAAATAACTGATGCTCCTGGCTGAGGGACACCAACCGACTGAATTTTTCTCTCATCATCATAGGTACCGACAATTGTATTTGTATTGATATCGAGTACTTTTAAACCGTTTGTATCTGCGGCGACATAGACGCGGTTCGACCGTTCGTCCGCGGTCACACCGATGGCATTGAATCCATTGATACCTTCGATCAATCCCCGGTCAATCGGCAACTGGTTACTGATATCGACAATACGAATCCCGGACACACCTTCGGCCACATAAGCACTGTCCCCCAAAATGGCAACATCCAGCACATCATTGTCTCTTAAAATTGTGATGCTTATTTCCGGAGAGGACAGATCATCGACGTTATAGCAAATCAGTCCTCCGGGTCCGTCGGCGACCATTAACATATTACCATCAAGGGCCAGCCCCATTGCATTTTGCGTTTGCTCATGCGCAAATATCGGATTGATTTCCTCATCAAGATTGTTATGATCGACTATCCAGAGGCCCGACTGCCCTCCGGCCACGAATGTGGCATCGGATGTGTAGAGCACATCCATGGCCTGGCCTCCGGTAAGAACCGAATCAACCTGGGCTGGAGGAAGTCCTGATTCCACGTTGATTTTACGCAGCCCGAAATCGCCATCAGCCAGATAGAGATCGTCCGGATAATTATGGTCCATGCACAGAGAAAACGCGTCTCCGCCTGTATTGAATGGAGTCGCCTCGGTCATGGTCGCCAAGTCAATGATCCTCAAACCATATCCTTCATCGGAAAGGTAAGCTGTCTCGGCTCCTGCACTGACAACAATATCGCTGAGCGTTACTGTATTGGGTTCGGGGGTCCACTGATTGTTCACGGTTAAATTCTGCGGATCAGACACATCAATCGCCCAGACACCGTCATTTCGCACGGCAACAAATGCGGTTCCGTCCTGAATATAAACACTGTATGAAGAACCCGGCGTATCCGCTGTATCTAAAATTGCCGGAATGGCCGGATCTGAGATGTCCACAGTAACCAATCCCAGCGAATCCACAGCCAGGTATGCAATATCGCCAGACACAGCCACATCATGCACGGGAGAAGTAAATTGTAGATATGCGGAATGTTCAATATACTCATCATCAATCTGAAAGATATACAGTCCGGATTCTCCGTCCGCTAAATAAAGATAACCATTCTCATAATCAAGACGATGAGCCGATCCCTCTGTCATGTAATGGTCATCTTCGAATGGATTAATCGTCAATCCATTCAGCATGTATACACCCATTTCTTTTACGGCCACATAGATTTTTAAATTGTAGTAATCAATATCTTCGATCAATCCGGGCATTTCATATCGCGAATAATGATTATCGGGATCAACCCGGTTCACAATATCAAGATAGCTGCCGTTGCCTATATATAAATAATTCGTTGTGGCCATCACAGCCTTGCACGGACCGCTGGCCCATCGGGCAAGCAAAGATAAATTGTCACCATTTTGCGCCAGTAAGGACGCTGAAAGTGTCAATATCGCAATAATTAATTTCCTTTTCATAATGACTCCCTGTCAGGAATTGTAAACGCTTTTTTTGTTTATGGACGATGCGGAGGCGGAGGCGGATCCGGTAAAAACCAGGGATCAACCGGATAATGCTTCCCAGGAGGATCCGGAGGATCCGGCAGCCCCACAGTCAAATCAGGAAAAAAATAGTCCGCCAGTTCACTAAAACTGATTTCTTCAAATGCTTCACGGGAATCACTACCGGGTATAAATCCCGCATCCAGATAATATCCCATTTCCTGCAGCCTGTCAAGCGGACCGATATGTACCCACGCACCATATCCGATGTCCTCCATTTTGCCAGTTGGTTCAATCTTCATCAATGCATTCATTTTAGTCTGCAGGGCCATCCAGTCCGTGGTTTGAGTTGCCATAAAAATCTCAGGATTGGCCATGATCTCATCCGCAAGCGCAAAACCCGGATCGATTTTAACTGCATTCATCAGATAATTCTGAGCCACATGATATTGATGATGATCCAATGCATAGAGTGCATACGAATAGTTTAAAAACGCATTTAAATCGTAAGTTGCCGGTATTTTCATCCGATCCATTTGAGAAGCCGTCAGTTGAATTCCCAAATTTTTCACTGTATTGAGAACAATTCTCTTCTGAAGAACCACAAAATTTTGTAATTCTCCCTCAAAATCTGACTCCCGAATATCAGCAGCACCATTAAAAGTAACAGTACGCTGATGAATTTTCATGAAGCCAGAACCCGATAACTGTAGTTGCCCCTGAATAACAGTACCCACTTTAAGCATTCCCTGCAACTTTTTAATATTTTCAATATATTCAAGGTCTCCGGACTGCCATCCCATGGCTGTAAGTAAAAGAACGGTTTTTTCTCTTGGCACAACCTGAAAACCGCCAATGCGGTTAAGATCATCAATAACCAGGCTGGCAATTCCGGCACTTAATACTTTTCCTTTGGCATCGGAACCTCTGTAATGAAAATCTAAAACCGCTATGGATTGTTTAGAAAAAGATAACGGTGCGCCGGGACCCCGAGCAGCCATTCTTTTGGCATCTCTCTCATATTGCTGTTTTGTTAAAAAAAACAGACGCCCCTTCATAGCGTCACGGGCAGGATCACTATCTCTGATCGCCTTGTAGTTTAAATAGGTCTGCCACGCTTGTTTGTATTTACCCTGACGCTCATAACATAAACCGCAATAGAAATAAGCAGGTCCATAGGAAGGTGTTTTTTTATTGATATAGCGAAAAACCTTGATGGCGCCATCCAGCATATTCAAGTTAAATGTGGAAATGCCGATCTTTGTCATGATCTCCGGTGTATACCGAATATAACGATCACCATCCATGGATTGTGATTTTAAAGAACGAATATAGGACTGCATTGCCTTCTGATACTCTTTTTGCTGAAAATAAACATCACCCTGACTCTGTGCAGACAAACGGGTGAACCCGAGCATCAAAGCAAATAGGCCTATACTTGCCCATCGCCAAATTGTCATAGACCCTCCTTAGCTCCACTGACTCCCCCTAAGGCATAGGTGAAGATCATGGTTAGTAAAAGGGAAGCAAATTTATGGTTACGGCACCATTGCAAAAAACCATGCATTATCGCATTATTGTTATTCCTGCATCTGCCGCTTTATCTCTGCAATGCGCTGAATCGCATTTTTTGCCTGTTGAAATTCAGGCTCTATTTTCAAAGCCTGCTTGTAACTCGAATAGGCTTTTTGAAGCTGATTTTGGTCTTCAAAACCAAGACCTTCTGAAAAAAGCATGACTGCCTTCAGGTCCAGATCCTGTTTCTGGGCCAAAATGTTGCTTTCCGACCGGGTTAACCGAACAGAAAGATCCTCTAACAATTTTTTACTCAATTTTTTAACCAAAGAAAGTATTTGTTTGGACTTTCCTGTGATTTCTTCCGCCTTGAGCACCGATCCGGTTTCAACTTCAACAATACGCAGATCAATACGAATTTTTTTATCCGGCATGACCATATAGCTTCCAAATACAAGATTGCTGGCACCCAGCATCCTGCCGACCTGAACGGTACTTTCTTCAGATACCAATCCCGATTGTGCCATTTTTAATTCATCCAGCATCTGCTGCATTCGCCGACGCTCCACCATTTTAATCATCTCAATCTGGCTCAACTCGGTGATCATCATCTCTGCCAATCCCTGGGATAATGAGGCGTATTCAGTGGCATTGATAAAAGACCGATTTTCAAAATCAAGCACGGCAAGCGTCACAGATCCGCCGTTTACAGGTAACACACTGAAAAGCATGACAACCGATAAAATTGTAAAAAAACGAGTCATCATAAGAGCTTTCAAAGGATTGTATCCATTTGGCTTAAGTTTCTATACGTTAATAAAATTATCAACCATTGTCAAGAAAATATTTATCTATCCGGATATTCAGTTTGCAACATCTGTGCCTGAATTTTTCAAATTTGTAAAATTGAACCTATTTGATTATTAATATTGCATTTATTACTTATTCATGATCGGCTTGTAAAATTAAATACATTGAATATATGCCTGAAAACCATTCAATCTTCAATGATGTAAAAATTGGCTTGAAAATGGTAAAATTTCATATTAAGTTCTTTATATGGCATCTTATACTCATCGCAAAGGATGACCCATGCTGGATTTATCCAGATCAACATTAAAGATGACATTATTATTTATTACTTTAATGACTGCTTATCTTGCAGGACAATCCAATTGGCCGTCTGATCATTTTATGATGAGGGAAAACGATCGTCAGCCTTTAAAATTTTCACACCAGTTTCTTATTCTTCCCACCACTTCACCGGATACCAACCGCGTATTCCTTTTTATTAAACTGTCCAATCCAGCTTTACAATTCATTAAAGAGGATACACTTTTCAAAGCGCAATACGAATTATCGATTGCTGTGCAAAATGAAAACCAAAATATTCTTGATTCTAAGATCGTACGCAGACAATTAGCAGCCGCCTCTTTCAATGAAACACGCAATCCCGAAAAGATCACCCGGGAATTCTTTGATCTTACATTGCCCCCGGGTGAATATGAACTCATTATGGAACTGTATGATCTTGAAATAAAAAAGCCTTTTCGGACGCAACAGAAATTAACAGTTTCCAACTTTCACAAACTGCCGATTGCCAGTACGGATATTTTTTTCCTGAAAAAAATAACCCATAAGAAACTGAAAGACATCAAACCATTGATGCCTCCAGTTCGACTGATGCAGGATACCAGCTTTTACGCACGAATTGATCTGTTTTCTGTTCAGGAACAGAAGGTAATGATCTATGCATCGATAATCAATAATCAGGAAAAAAGGGTTTTTCAGGACACACTCGATATACATTTGAAAGGCCGGCGTCAGCCTGTCTTTTTCAGGCTGAGTCATCAGCTGCCTTTTGGAGAATATACCCTGAATTTGCATCTTATCAGCGGGGAATATGAAAAAACCTTAGAGGCAAAATATTATATTCGATGGCATGGCCACCCTGAGACATTGTCAGGCATGAATATGGTCATCGGTCCGCTCAATTATATTATGAATCATCATTCATGGGATGAATTAAATTCTGCAGATGATGAGGAACAAAAGCAAATCATCGAAACTTTCTGGAAACAGCGTGATCCTACACCCAATACAATAACCAATGAACTGGAGGAAGAATTTTTCCGGCGGGTTGCTTTTTCAAATCAACATTTTTCTGTGTATAAAGGCAGTCTTCCCGGGTGGCTGACCGATCGTGGGCGTATCTATATCCTCTATGGTCCGCCGTCGGATGTCGATGTTCCACCTACCCGGCCGGAAGCTAAAGAACGATATGAAATCTGGATTTATCAAAACGGCCAGCGGCGTTTTGTTTTTTTTGATAAATATCATGACGGCGACTATCAGCTGATCTCTCAGGATTAGGCGATATTTATTTGACTCTGCCTCCACTTTATTTCATTAAAATTATTTTTTTACTTTGAGTAAAATCTGGGGTTCGAATGGTACTGTAATAGATACCCGATGAAAGAGAAGACGCATCCAGGATAATGCGGTGAACCCCTGATTTTCTTATCCCGTTGACAAGCTCTTTTACTTTCCGCCCGCGGATATCATAAAGAATGAGATGAACATGCGCTGTTCTTGGCAGGCG
>Ga0272441_10002851_pt1 | contig 34275 bp, 36 predicted proteins | sample SSMProp6N_FD_193582 | JGI IMG/M metagenome (GOLD analysis project Ga0272441, IMG submission 193582) | Marine sediment archaeal communities from Little Sippewissett salt marsh, Falmouth, MA, United States - SSM-Prop-6N | ecosystem: Environmental > Aquatic > Marine > Wetlands > Sediment ... | reverse complement strand
TACAGAGTTTTTAAGTGTAAACGCCCACCCAAATGTTCGAAAACTGTCCCATCTGGGGAGCCATCATATTGGATACGAACTGATTATTAATATTCATAGCCTTAGCCTTAGCCTTAGCCTTAGCCTATGAATATTATGTATTAGAAGTAGTTAAAAAAGGTGGCTGACCCCATTTTTATTTGGCAGAATGAGACATATGGAACAAAAAACTATAAAAATAAATAAAGTAATGCTTTTGATTGGAATAGTGATAATAATTATAGCAGCGTCTATGATGTTCTGTCAGGAAAGATGTTTTTTGAGAGTGGATTTGGAATTATGGCCAGCAGTGTTAGGAATAATAGGAATAGTATTGATGAGCACGTCAGCTGTATTGGGGATGTTTAAAAAAACTCCAAATCAATAGATTATTACCAAATAGCTTTTACTAAACAGGTTCTAACGTCGTCCAGCCCGCGGAGCCATCATATTGGATACGAACTGATTATTAATATTCATAGCCCTAGCCTTAGCCTTAGCCTTAGCCTATGAATATTATGTATTAGAAGTAGTTAAAAAAGGTGGCTGACCCCATTTTTACCATTTTTACGAAATTTTTCATAAATAAACCTGAAAAAAAATAAAATAAATAAAAGGGAAAGCTTTACTTTTTACAGAAAATTGCCAATTAGGTGATTTTTTGGTAGAATAAAAAAAGGTTAAAGATTAATCATTGTAAAAATATGGAAGAACAAAAAACTAAATGGAAAAAATGGGGAAAAGAAAAAGGGGCAATTTTTATTCCTGCTGGTTTATTCCTTGGTTTCGGAATAGGTTTCGCAGTAAATAATATACCCGCCGGCATATTTATCGGGTTTGGAGCAGGATTTACAGCATATACAATCTCTCTTTTTTTCGAGAAATAAATAAACACAATTAAGGAAAAAGGGGGATTAGGTGCCTTTTATGATTCTCAGCCGTCATTTTCATTAAAAAATCAGAGCTGATTCCTTATATTATATAATCTTAAATAAGGAGCTAAATTAAATCATATTAATAACTATATGGCAAAAAGAATTACAGGAGTTGGAAAACATAGAAAATCACATTCTCATAAAACCAAGAAAAGGTTGGAAATAAAAAGGCTTATGCTTGAGACTAAGTCAGGCAAAAAAAAGCATAAATAAAGCTTTGTAAATTATAAAAGGGCTAAGAGCTTTTATAATTTAAAAAACCGCTTTCGTATCTTTTGCCGGAACAATTGTCTTTATTGTTTAAAAATTGTAAAATAAATTAAACAAGTTAATTTTTTTTAATCTTATGCTTGAAATATTAAACAAAAAAATAGGGTTTGTGCCAGCTATGGCTATAATTTTGCTATGTTCTTTTGCAGCAGGATCTATTGTTGTGTTAATGACTTTGCAAATAGACGATATTTTTAAAATTAACTCTTTTGATGAAAGAATTTTAAACCAGGACCAAAAACAAAACGGCAGCAAGGCATGCTTTATTGACCAAGACTGCGTGGTTTTTGGAAAAACTGGAGACTGCAACTGCGGGTGCTATAACAAGGATAATCTTCCTTCTGATGCGGGAGGAGCTTGTTTTTGCCAAGCCCCTGTTTCTTGCGAATGCATTGAAGAAAAGTGCGAGCCAGTTTTTCAGTCAGAGACTTCTTGTTTAGAAAAATACCCTCAGATTAATTATGCTGGTTGTGTGCCGGGTGAAATTCTTGACGGCTTTACAGTTATTTATCTTTATCCTGACAGTTTTGATTTTTCTGGCCCAGAATATCAATATGATATGCCTTCTCCTACTGAAGAGGTGGAGAATGCTAGCGTTGCTTTTTATTCTGATTCTGAATCTGCTTGTGAAACCTTTTGGCATATCAAGGTTGAGGGCGAGTGGCAGAAAGTTGACCAGGGAGTTTTTTGTGATTTTCTGGATAGTTATTGCGATGACTGTCTATTAGAGTGGGTCGGGGGCTGTTGCTAATTAGCTATCATAAAAACCAGGAGTTCTTCTTCTGGTTTTTAATTTGGGGATAAATGCTCTTGACAAGTATGTTAGAATAACCTAACATTAAGTTAGGTTGATATAACATTATTAATGTAATTAAAAAATATATGAAAAAAGATAAATTTCGCTTAATTTTAATGGCAGCAATTACCCTTTTGGTTTTGATTACTGCTGCTGTTTATGGCTTTGCATCGTTTTTTAAAGAAAATGCAAATATGGCCAGTCTTTTCCCCTTGGGAATAATTCTGCTCATAATCCTGTTTATGGGATTTTTTATCATCAGGAGGTATAAAGATGTTAAAACCGGCCAGCCCTTAGAGGATGAAAGATCAAAAAGGGTGGTAACTAACGCGGCTGCCAAGTCATTCTATGTTTCTTTGTACTGGCTTTTGGCCATTGGCTGGTTTGAGCCTTTCTTTGCCAAAATTGCCGGACAAGAACACCTTACAGCCAGTCAGGCCACGGGCGGGGGCATTGCTGGCATGGCTTTGTTGTTTTTCGGATTTTGGTTTTACTACAACGGAAAAGGCAAATTAGTATGAAAAATAAGATTAAAGAATTAAGAGCCAGGCATAATTTAACCCAGGAAGAGTTAGCTAAAAAAGTAGGAGTAAGGAGAGAGACGATAGTGTTTTTAGAAAAAGGCAAATACAACCCTTCTTTAGAATTGGCTCACAAGACAGCCAAGGCCCTCGAGATAAACATAGATGAGCTTTTTGTTTTTGATAAATAATTGGTTTTAGCTTTAGAGTTTTGCTATAATGGGTTTGTATGGATATTATTAAAGAATTGAAAAGAAATAATGTTTTAGGAAGGTCGGGTTCTGGCTTTCCTGCCCATTTAAAGTGGCAGATTGTGAAAGACTGCAAGGCAGATAAAAAGTATATTGTTTGCAATGGGTCAGAAGGAGAACCTAAGAACTTCAAGGATAAGTATATTCTTAAAAACTATCCAGAATATGTTGTTGAAGGGATAAAGCAGGCCTTGGGAGTTATTCCTAAAAGCTCTGCCTTTTTTTATTTAAGAAAGGATTATTACAGAAAGTTTAAAAGAAGATTAAAAAAACACATTAAGGGCCTTCCAATAAAGCTGGTTAAAAAGAAAGGAGGGTATTTGGCAGGCGAAGAAACTGTTATTTGCGAAGTTTTAGAAGGCAAAAATCCAGAACCCAGAATTAAACCTCCTTATCCTTGCTATTCAGGAGTCTTTGGTTTTCCAACCTTGGTTAATAATGTAGAAACATTTTATGTTGCTGGAAAAATAGCTGCAAAAGAATATAGCAATGAAAGATTTTATACTGTTGCCGGAGATGTTAAAAACAAGGGGGTTTTTGCATTGGACAAAAACAGCACAGTCAAGCAGATTTTGGAAAAGTCAGGCAATTATCCTGATTTTGATTTTTTTGTTCAGTCAGGAGGAGGAGCAATGGGAGAGATATTGTTGCCCAAAGAATTAAATAAGCAGGTTTTTGGCATTGGCTGCGTAGTGGTTTTTAACAAAAAGAAAACAGACCCCTTTGAATTGCTCAAAGAGTGGACCAGTTTCTTTTTGGCTGAAAACTGCGACAAATGCACGCCTTGCAGAGAAGGAATATACAGGATAGACGAAATAATCAGGTCTAAAAAAATGGATAAAGAAGCCCTAAAAGACATTTATTTTGTTTTGGAAAAAACTTCTCTTTGTCCTTTGGGCCGGAATGCTTCTGTTCCCTTTAAAACTTTAATTAAAAAAATAATAAAATGAAATTTCAGATTACAATAAACAAAAAGAAATACAGGGCAGAAAAAGGCAAGACAATTTTGCAGGTTTGCCAGGAAAATAATATCGATATTCCAGCTTTATGTTATCATTCTGATTTGGATGTTAAGGCCTCTTGCAGAATGTGCTTGGTAAAAGTAAGGGGCGTCAAGGGATTGGTTGCGTCTTGCTCTGAAAAAATAAAAGCTAATATGGATATTATTACTGAAAGTTTGGAGATTAAAAAAGCCAGAAAGATAAACTTGGAGCTGTTGTTTTCTCAGCACAGAGAAGAATGTTCGGACTGCGTTTGGAATTATAACTGCGAATTATTGAGATTGGCTAAAAAATACAATGTGAAAATAAACAGGTTTGTTGACAGAAAGTCTTCTTATCCTGTTTATCGTTTTGGCAATGTGATTGAATTTGATTCTTCTAAATGCATTGACTGCCGCAATTGCGTGGAAGTGTGCCATAAGCAGGGAGTTGACTTTTTGGAGGTTAAAGAAAAAGGCAGTTTATTTCAGGTCGTTCCTTCCAAGAAAAAAAACATAGACTGCGTTTATTGCGGACAATGCATTAATCATTGTCCTGCTGGAGCTTTTGAAACAGTAGATGAGTTTGAAAATATTGAAAAGCCGTTAAAGCAAAAAAATAAAATAGTTGTTGTTCAGTTTGCTCCTGCTATTCGTTCAAGCATTGGGGAAGAGTTTAATTTGCCGCAAGGAAAGATTGTTACCGGGAAATTAATATCTGCCTTGAAAAAAGCTGGATTCAATTATGTTTTTGACACTTGCGTAGGGGCTGATTTTACAACCACTTCAGAAGCAGAAGAAGTGGTAAAAAGAATTAAAAACAATAAAAATCTTCCCATTCTTACTTCTTGCTGCCCCTCATGGGTTAAATATATAGAGCAAAGATACCCAAAGCACATAAAAAATCTTTCCACTACCAAGTCTCCCCAGACTATTTTAGGAGCCTTAATTAAGACCTACTGGGCTCAAGAGAATAATATAGATCCAAATAAAATATATGTTGTTTCAATAATGCCCTGCACTGCCAAAAAGTATGAAATAGAAAGGCCTCAGCTAAAGGTTCAAGGAATGAAATCAGTTGATTATGTTTTAACAAGCAGAGAGCTTGCCAGATTGTTAATTAAAAAGAAAATAGATTTTACAAAGCTGAAGCCGGAAAAAGCAGATTTAATGTTTGGCAATCCTTCAGGAGCCGGAGTTATTTACGGGGCAACCGGAGGGGTAATGGAATCAGCTTTTAGAACAGCTTATGAAAAACTAACTGGCAAAACTCTAAAAAATGTTGATTTCAAGCCAGTCAGGGGAATGCAAGGAATAAAAGAAGCCAAAGTTAAAGTTGGTTCTGAGTCCCGGAAAGTAGCTGTTATTAATGGCTTGGGCGATGCCAAGAAATTTTTAGATCAAAAGAACTTAAAAGAATACACTTGTATTGAGGTAATGGCCTGCCCTGGCGGATGCATTGGGGGAGGGGGCCAGCCAATTCCAACCAGCAATGAAATAAGGATTAAAAGGGCTCAATCTTTGTATTCTTTGGACAAGCAGAAAAAAGTGAGAAAGGCCCATGAAAACCCGATTGTTAAAAAAGTGTATAAAAATTACTTTTCTCAAAACAAAGAAATCGCTCATGAAGTTTTGCATACCTCATACAGCAAAAAGCCCAAAGGCCAGGTTGTTAAGCTATAGCACTTGCAATTTTTTTTAAAAGAGGTAGTGTGAAAATAGTGTCTTTTGGCCCTGCTTTAGGTAACCTATCTGGTCAGGTAATTCTGCCTGCAGAATCATTTCTGGAAAGAATGTTGCATTCTGTTTCAAACAAAGCTAGATTCCACCGAGGCGGGGCCATTTTAAGGGACGTTTCTTGAGCTGAGCGTCCTTTTTTCTTGAATTTATTCCTCAAAAGAGGTAATATGAAAAATCAAAATTAATGTTCTTTTAAATGAGGAGGTAGAAATGTTAACGTACAAAATTCCCTATGTCTGTGGTCCATTGACAGAGTTGCCTGCTGGAGTGCAAGAAAGAGCAAAGAATTTTTACGTACGCATAGCTGATTTGTGCGAAAAAGAAACTGGAGAAAGAGCTTTTGTTCCGCATGAGCGCTTTGATCCTGTAAAACATGCAAGTTTTTCTCCTAAAGAAGTTGATGTGGCGGAAAGAAAACAAATATGCGCAAGAACATCGCTTTTAATAGTTGTAGCTATTGCTCCTTCATGGGGTGGAGGAATTGAAGTAGAAATGGCTTATGACAATGGTGTTCCGGTTGTGATTCTTTGTAAAAAGAATAAAAGATTATCTCGCCTATTGTTGGGAAATCCTGCTGTGATAGGTGTTATCTATTATGCCTCAGAAAAAGACGCTCTTTCACAATTGAGGCAGACCATTGCAGGGTATCCAGAAACAGCCCCCTCTTTTAATGGTCAATAAGCACCGAAAGGTGCTTTTTTTCTTGAAACAGCGGTTTAAAAGAGTTAAGGTAAGAATATATGGAACCCTTAGCTTTTAAAATCAGGCCCAAGACATTAGATGAGTTTGTTGGTCAGAAGCATTTGGTTGGCAAAGAAAAACCCTTAAGCATTGCTATTGAGAAAAAGCATCTCTTTTCTTTTATTTTTTGGGGACCCCCGGGAACCGGCAAGACTACTTTAGCCAAAATATATGCTAAGAGTTTGAATGCCAAGCTTTATGAATTGTCAGCGGTTTCTGCCGGAAAGGGGGACATTAAGAACATAATAAAAGAACAGGTTGATTTTTCCAAAGTTTTGTTTTTAGATGAAATCCATCGCTTTAACAAGTCCCAGCAGGATTTTCTGCTTCCTTATGTGGAAAGAGGAGAAATAACCCTTATTGGGGCAACAACAGAAAACCCCAGTTTTGAAGTGATCCCGGCCCTGCTTTCAAGGTGCAGGGTTTTTGTTTTAGATCAGCTTTCAAAAGAAGATATCAAAGCCATAATTAAAAGAACCAATTTAACAATGAGCAAAGAAGCAGAAGCCTGGCTTTTGAATATGGCTAACGGAGATGCCAGACAGGCGATTACTATGCTGGAGAATACCAATGAGCTGTATAAGGAGATTACAGTTGATAATTTAAAAAATACTCTTCAGTCTAAGTTTTTAAGATATGACAAGGCAGGAGAAGAGCATTACAACACCATTTCTGCTTTTATCAAAAGCATGAGGGCCAGCCAGCCAGACGCTGCTTTGTATTATTTGGCCAGAATGGTTGATGCTGGAGAAGATCCTAAGTTCATAGCCCGCAGAATGGTTATTTTTGCCTCAGAAGACATTGGCTTGGCCCAACCCACTGCTTTGGTTGTGGCTAATGATGTTTTTAGGGCAGTAGAAACCATTGGCTTGCCGGAATGCGCCATTAATTTGGCTCACGGCGTTGTTTATTTGTGCAAATGCAAGAAAGACAGAAGTTCATATAATGCCTATATGAAAGCTATGAATGATGTAAAGAATTACGGCAATCTGCCTATTCCTTTGAAAATAAGGAATCCGGAAACCAAGCTGATGAAAGAGATGGATTACGGCAAGGGTTATGAAAAGTATTCTCAAGAATCATTTTTGCCAGATGAGTTGAAAAACAAAAAGTATTTATAATAATTCTGATTTTTGATATAATGGATTAATATGGATAAAGTCATTGTTCGGTCTAAATCAAGAGCAGGGGTCAAAATAGCAGTTTTTGCTGTTTTTCTGGCCATATCTATTTTAGCTCCTTTTTTAAAGCAGCAATTTATTACCGGGCCTATTGTTAACGCTGTTTTATTTATCAGCACTGCTGTTTTGGGGATAGGAGCGGGAATTTTAATCGGCCTTTTACCCGGCATGATATCTGCTTTTACCGGGCTTTTGCCATTGCCTCTTTTGCCAATGATTCCCTATATTATTATGGGCAATGCTGTTTTAGTGTTGATCTTTGGGGTATTGAGAAAAAAGAGTTTCTGGCTGGGAGTTATATCAGCCAGTTTTTTAAAATTCATCTTTTTGTTTTTTTCAAGCTCTTTTATTATTAACTTTTTTATCAAAGATTCTTTGCCTCAAAAAATTGCAGCAATGATGGCCTGGCCTCAATTAATTACAGCCTTAATAGGCAGTATTATCGCTTATTTTTTATTAAAATTAATTAAAAAAGAAATATGAAAAAGACAATCTTTTTTTTAATGCTTTTTTTGCCCATTTTGGTTTTAGCTGATAGGGGTATGGTTGTTTGGCCAGAGCAAGTTAATTTGGATCAAACAGCCCAGAATGCAATTGTTGCCTGGAACAACAACCAGGAAATGCTTATTCTTTCAGTTGACCTGAAAAGCTCTGAAAAAGCAACCAGCTTAGGTGTTTTTCCTTTGCCCTCTAGTCCCTCTTCTATTGAAGAAGGAAGCTTTGAATCTTTTGAGGTTTTGGCAGAAATAATAAACGAGAAATTGGAAAGAGGCGATTGGGACTATGAATCTGGCACCCTTAAAAGCTTAGAATTAGGAGGGCAGGGAGTGGAAATCACTTTCCAAGACCAGATCGGAGCCCATGACATTACGGTTGTTAAAGTAAATGATTTGGATTATTTTTTAGAATGGATAAAAGAGTTTTCTTCGGAAAAGGGATTTTCTGAAAAAGAGGTTTCTGATAGTTTTAAGCAAGGAATAAAAAACTATCTTAAAAAAGATATAAAGTATTTTGTTTTTGACGTAATTGAAACAGGCGAAGACAAAGAAAGCGTTAATCCTTTAATTTACACTTTTGAAAGCGATTATCTTTATTACCCAATGCTGATTAGCGGAATATCTGAAATTGAAGACAGTTATGTTGAAATTAATTTATTTTTGATTTCAAAAGAAAACATTCCCGGCGTTGAATATAATGTGAGCTTAACTGAAGAGGAGCTAAAACAGGTTTCTCTTGAAATAGCAGATATGTTTGAAAGCGATGTTAAGGTTGGAAGAATCACTCTAATAGATTCTTTGCGGAATATAGATTATGACTTAATGGTTTTTCCTTCTTATATCTGGCAAAACAACCTAAGCCAGGGCAGCCAAGGGGAACAGGTTAAAGCTTTGCAGCAGGTTTTAATTAACCAGAATTTCTGGGATTCTGATGCCGGGGCAACTGGTTATTTTGGTCCTGTTACCCAAAAAGCTTTAATTAAATTCCAAGAAGAATACAGCTGGGAAATTCTTAATCCAGCCGGGTTGGACCATGGAACAGGTTATTTTGGGCCCAGCACAAAAGATTATCTTAAAAGCAATTCTTTAAAAACAGAAAAATTGGCTTCTTTTTCCAGGAATTTAAGCCTGGGAATGTCAGGAGAGGATGTTAAGCTTTTGCAGGAAACATTGATTCAAGAAGGAGTTTGGAATTCCGATGCCGGGGCCACTGGCTATTTTGGATTTATAACCAAACAGGCAGTAATAAAATACCAAGAAAAATACGCTTCAGACATATTAGAACCTTTGGGATTAAGCCAGGGAACTGGTTTTGTCGGGCCGTCAACCATCGCCCATTTAAATAAAGATTAATGTGAATTTTTTTACTTTTGAATTTTTTGCTTTTTTTGCCTTAGTTCTTATTTTAAACTGGCTTTTGAAAAAATGGCCCCTGCTTTGGCGTTTGTTTTTATTAGCTTGCAGCTATTATTTTTATTCTGTTTGGAGCAGTCAGTTTCTTTTGATTCTTTTTTTGGTTTCAATTTTCAATTTTTTAGCCGGCCTGGCTATTTATAAGAATGTTTTTGCCAAAAAATTAATCTTTATATTTGCTGTGATTGTTAATATTCTGGTTTTGGGATTGTTCAAGTATTATGATTTTTTCCGGGTTTCAGCAGAAGAGCTGCTGAATAAAATAGGCATTGAAACCACTTTTCCCTTAATAGAGATTATTCTGCCAATAGGCCTTTCCTTTTATATCTTCAGAACAATTTCTTACATAGCAGATGTTTATTTAAAAAAAATACCCAGCGCAGGATTTATTGATTTTTTAATTTACGTGGCTTTTTTTCCTCAATTGCTGGCCGGTCCTATAATGAGAGCCGGGGATTTTTTAATTCAGCTTAAGGCGGGAGGGGCTAAAAAATTAGAGAATTTATATGAAAACGTCACCTTGATTCTTCTGGGCTTGTTTAAAAAGCTGGTTATTTCAACCTATCTTGTTGTTAATATTACTGATGATGTTTTCGCTGTTCCGGAAAACCATTCAAACTATATTGTTTTGCTGGCTGTTTTTGCCTATGGCTTGGTTATTTATTTTGACTTTAGCGGATACAGCGACATGGCCATTGGTTTTGCCGGCTTAATGGGGTTTAAAACTCCCCTTAATTTTAATGCTCCTTATTTGTCTTTAACAATTAAAGACTTTTGGAGAAGATGGCACATTTCTCTTTCTGACTGGATTAGAGATTATGTCTATATACCCCTGGGGGGAAACAGAAAAGGAAAATTAAGGGAATATTTTAACTTGATTTTAGCAATGGTTTTAGTGGGTTTGTGGCACGGCGCTGCTTTTAATTTTATTTTTTGGGGCTTTATCCACGGCTTAGCTTTGGCTTTTTCCCACATTTTTTATTTTTACCCCAAAAGGATTTTAAGCAAAGCTTTTTGCTGGGTTTTAACATTCGGATTTGTTTCTTTTGGCTGGATATTTTTTCGTTCAACTACCATGAATAACGCTTTTATTTTCATAAAAAACATTTTTAGCTTTAACCAAAACCCAGAACCATTTAAAATATATGTTTTTTTCGTTTTGGCAGCTGGGTTTTTGCTTTTTTTATTTGAAAGGCAGATTAGCAAGGGATTGGTTTTGTTTCAGCAGAAACTTTCTTTGTTTCCCTGGCTGTTTTTTGTTATTCTGCTTTTTATATTAATTTTAAAGCTTAGTTCGGACACAGTGCCCAATTTTATTTATTTCAATTTTTAAAATGAAAAAAGCCATTTTGCTATTTTTGCTGATTGTTGCCATTATTCCTTTTTACGAATCAAGAAGGGTGTTAATGTGGGGCATTGAAAGTGAAAACCAGAAAGAAAACATATTCCATTCTTTGGTTTTAAAATATGCTGAAGAATCAGAAGAAATAAAGGCAAGGCTTGGATTAGATGGTTTTTTTGAAAAAGAGCTTAGTTTTTGGCAGGAATTAAAAGAATCTCCAGAAATCTTTCAGAGTGTTTTTATTGAAGAATATGATTTTGAGCCTATTTTTGAACCAGAAATTGAGCCAGAGCCAGAGCCAGAGCTTGAAATAATAAAAGGGCCAGAAACAGAAACAAAAAAAGAACAGGATTCTCAAAAAAAAGAAGAACCAGCTCTTTCAGGAACGGTTTTAGATCCTGGTTCTGCCCTTAGGATTTTGATTATTGGCGATTCTTTTGTAGCGGTTTCCGGCGGAGTGGGGGAAATTTTGGAAAGAGAGCTTTTAAAATGCGAAAGCGCTTCTGTTTTCAGAAAAGGCAAGGTTTCCAGCGGTCTTTCCAGGCCTGATTATTATGATTGGCTGTCAGAAGCAAAAAAGCTTGTTTCTTTGTATGATTTCAACGCAGCTGTTATTATGATCGGTTCCAATGATGCCCAGTCTTTGACAAGCTCCAAAGGAAAATATATTGTTAGCTACGGAGCAGAAAGCTGGAATAACCAGTATTCCCAAAGGGTTTCAAGCTTGCTGGATATTTTTAAACAGAAAGATATGGTTGTTTTTTGGGCAGGATTTCCTATAATGAAAAGTAAGGGATATGCCGGAAAAATAAAGAACTTAAACTCAATTTACCAGAGCAATTGCAAGGCTTGTGAAAACGCTTATTATATTCCGCTGTGGGACCTATTTGCTGATTCCGACAAAAAATACACTGCTTATTTGCCAGATGAGAATGGAAAGTATAAATTGGCCAGGCAGTCAGACGGAATCCACCTGACCTATTTTGGGGGAACTATAGCAGTAAAAGAGATTATTCAACAAATGAACCGGATATTAAACTTATAACTAAAATTTATGAAAAGAAAAATATTTCTTAAACCGCCTCATTATTTCTTTTTTTGTTTGGTCATATCTTTTGTTTTTTACTCCATTATTCCCAACATGAATGTGATAGTTTTTCCCTGGAATCTTTTAGGAGTTATTTTTTTGGCAATAGGATTTTATTTTGTTTATTCTTCCTGGAGATTATTTAAAAAGCATGGAACCCCGGAATCTTTTGAAAGGTCAACTTATTTGGTAACAGAAGGGGTGTATGAGCATAGCAGCAATCCAATGTATTTTGGCGCTTTTGTGTTTTTAATCGGCATTTGCGTGCTTTTGGGCAATATTGTTTCTTTTGTTTCTCCAGTTGTATTCTTTTTAGTGATTAATTATATGTTTATTCCTTTTGAAGAAGAAAAGGGAAAAATAGAATTTGGCCAGGAATTCACAGAATACAGAAAAAAGACAAAGAAATGGATATAATCATTTATCTTTTTTTGGGATATGCTATTGGCAGGCTGGGCTTTCTCAAAAGACGGGCCAGGCCCCAAAAGATTCTGGGGCATTGATTAAGCATTGGCTTTTGTAAAAACAGCGAGTTTGCAATTCTTTGAGCCCTTTTGGATTTTTGTCAAAATCTTTGCGCTAAGCCTGAATTGGCGCATTTTTTTAATGATTGACAATGGTTTTTGGTATGTTAAAATTCAATGGGGTTATTTTTACATTTTAATTTTTAATGCTTATGATTAAACTATTCAAAAAACAGGAATTGGCTGTGAAAATAGTAATTATTGCCGGGTTTTTTTTAATGGCAGCAGGCGTGGCAGCTTCTTTTATTGAGTGTTCTGACAATAAAAGCTGCTTTGCATCAGTCTCTGATTCTCTTTTGAAAAGAACGGAACAAAAAGCAAAGCCAGAAGTTTTGCCAAAGGTTCAAATGGTTAATGTGGGAGAATTTCAGGCAAATAATTTTGCTGTTTCTGCCACTGGCCAAGTGGAAACAGCCGATCAGGTTAATCTTATCAGCCAGGTTTCGGAAAAAGTGAAAAACATAAATGTTTCTATCGGCCAAAAAGTCAAAGCAGGTCAAGTTTTGGCTGTTTTGGAAAATGAAACCGCTTTGGCCCAATTAATGCAGGCAGAGGCCGGCCTTGAGGCGGCGGAAGCTTTATTGGCTGAAATGGAAAGAGGAGCCAGATCAGAACAAATGAAAATTGTCCAGACCCAGCTGGAAAACGCCCGGCTTTCTTTTGAGCAGGCAGAAGATAATTTGGAGAACACAAAGAATAAGGCCGAGGCAGATATGCAAAGAATTTATAGCTCCGCTTTGAATTCTTTGGTTTTAGCCGGCGATTCAGCAAAGAACGCATTGCTGTTTGCAACAGAGCTGCAATACGAGTATTTTGAAGACTCAAGCCTGCAGAGCGTTGAAATATTAGAGATAAAAGAAAGAATAATGGAGCTTCTTTTTGATGAAAAAGATGCTGGGAGATGGGCTAGGAGGGCTGTGAGCAATGCTTCTGGCGGTTTGTTTTTTAGGATTAAAAACATTTCTTTGCCAGGAGAGATTGAGCAATCCCTTGAAGAAATGGAGCTTGTTTTGACAAAAGTTAGAGAACTTATTTTAGAAGTGCCCATTTACCAAATTTCAGAACAGGATAATGCGTTTCTTGCAACAGAGAAGAGTATTATTAACAATCAAATTACCAGCATTACCAGCACTAAACAAGGGATAGCTGTTCAAGAAGCAGGGAATAACAGTTTGATCGGGTCTGCCAACATTGCTTTTACCCAAGCTAAAGCAGGATTGGAAAATGCCCAAAACCAGCTGGATTTGATTTTAGCCGGAGCCACGGCTGAACAGATCTCTGTTCAAAAAGCAGCTGTTAAGTCAGCTAAGGCCGGGGTTTTGCAAGCCAGAGCCTTTTACAATAAGACAATTATTGTTTCTCCGATTTCAGGCAAAATAGCTTCTTTGCCAGTTAAAAAAGCAGAGCTTGTCAATCCGGGCCAGTTAATTGCTTCTGTGGTTAATGATTCTGGATTGAAAATCGCTGCCTATATTGACAGCTCTAATCTTAAAAAAATCAGTCCTGGAAATTCAGTTATTATTGACAAAAAGATTAAAGGAACAGTAGTTAATGTTTCTCCTGCAATTGATCCGATCAGGAAAAAGGTGGAGGTTGAAATCGCAGTGGAGGGAAACAATTTAATTGTGGGTCAGTTCGTGAATCTGAAGATTTCTGTTTCTGAACAAGCCCTGGCTGAAAATGTCTATTTGCTTCCTTTGTCTTCAGTCAGGATTACTTCAGACAAGCCGTTGGTTTTTTTAGTTGAAAACCAAGTAATTGTTGAAAAAGAAATTGTCTTGGGCAATGTTATTGGCGATTCAATAGAAGTTTTGGACGGCTTGGATTCAAAGGACAATATTGTTTCATCGGTCAGGGGTTTGGCGCCGGGCCAGAAAGTGGAATATGACTAAAGGAGTCTGGACTTTTTTTATTAAGAATTACCGCTTGACCTATCTTGTTATTTTAATCGTTGTTATTGGAGGAACGGTTTCTTTTATCCAGCTTCCCAGGGAATCCAACCCGGAAGTGAATATTCCCATTGTTGTTGTGCAGACAATATATCCTGGAGCCAGCGCCAAAGACACAGAGGAATTAGTTACAGATGTTTTAGAGGATAAGCTTTTGGCTTTGGAGGGGGTTGAAAATGTGAGCTCCACTTCTGGAGAAGGATTTTCTTCAGTGGTTGTTGAGTTTGACATTAAATATCCGGGAAATTTAAAACAAGAAGTTCAAGACAGGGTGGATGAATCCAGATCCAGCCTGCCCAAAGAAGCTGAAAACCCGATTGTTGAAAAAATAGACACTTCTGACGAACCAATTTATGTTTTTTCTTTAGCCGGCCCATATGATGTTGCCCAGATAAACCAGTTTGCAAAAGAGCTAAAAAACAGGATTGAGAAAATACCGGATATTTCCGAAGTGCAGATTTTTGGAGGCCAGGAAAGAGAGATTCAAGTTATAGTAGATAGGGCGAGCTTGGACAGCTTTGGTTTCAGTATTAGTCAGATAACTTCAGCCATTAGCCAGGCTAACGCTGATATTCCAACCGGATCTATTGAAACCGGAAATTCTGATTACAATATTCGTTTGGCTGGCCGGCTTTTTTCAGCCCAAGACATTAAAAAAGTTCCAATCGGTTCATTTCAAAACAGCGTTATCTTGGTTGAGGATGTGGCCCAGGTGGTTGACAGTTATAAGAGAAAGACCAGTTTGTCCAAGCTAAGCGTAGAGTCAGGTTTTTCCAATGCGGCAGTGACGGTTCAAGTTTCGAAATCTAAAGGAGGAAATATAATTAAATCAGTAGAGAAAATAGAACAGATAATAGAGCAGGCCGAAAGCGATATTCTGCCAGACAATATTGAGCTGGTAACCATTATCAGCATGGCTGATTTTATTGAAACCGATTTAAACCAGCTCTTTTGGGGAGGTTTTCAAACTATTCTTATTATTCTGCCTCTTTTGTGTTTGTTCGTGGGCATAAGAGAAGCTTTGCTGGCTTGTTTTGCAATACCCTTTTCTTTTTTAATTACTTTTGTTTTTCTTTCCTTTTTTGGAATGACTCTGAATTTTCTTTCTTTGTTCTCTTTGATTCTGGCTTTAGGAATTTTAATTGACACAGCCATTGTTATTATTGAAAGAATGAACCTTTTGATCAAGCAGGGCCAGGAATCTTCCAAACAGGCAGCCATTGATACTATTTTGGAGTTTAAATGGCCTTTGATTGTGGGTACTCTGACCACTGTTTTTGCTTTTTTGCCAATGCTTTTAATGTCTGGAATTTTAGGAGAGTATGTGAAGCATATTCCAATCACCGTTACCATGGTTTTGCTTAGTTCTTTGTTTGTGGGTTTGGGAATAATCCCTGTTTTGGGAGAAAGGTTTTTGAGAAAACAGCACAAGGTTTATTTAAAATTTAAGATTTGCAAAAAAGAAAGAAGATTTGTGGCCGGCATTTTTGATAAGCTGATTGATAGATACAGGAATTACTTGTCTTTGGTTTTGGGTGTTCCCAAAAAGAGAAAAAGATTTGTGCGCGCAGTTGTTATTCTGTTCTTTTTGAGCTTTCTTTTGCCAGCCCTTGGCATTTTAAAAATTAATATGTTTCCTCCAGAAGACTTCGGTTACATTACAATAAATATTGAAAAGCCGGTTGGCACTCTTTTGCAGGATACTGCCAAGGAAGTGGAAATTGCTGAAGACATTTTAAGGCAGGAAAGCCAGATAAAGTCGTTTTCAGTTAATGTCTCGGCAAACACGGCCAGCATTTCAGTTAATCTGAAAGATAAGAAAGAAAGAGAAAATTCCAGCATTGAATTGGTTGACAAATACCAGGAAATATTAACCGCTGCCTTGCCCAATGCCAGGGTTTCAGTGAGCCAGATATCTTCAGGCCCTCCTTCTTTTGCACCCATTGACATTGCGGTTAAGGGAGAGGATCTGGCTGAAATAGAAAGCATAGCAGAGCAGTTTAAGGGTATTTTAAAAAGAATTCCCGGAGCTGTTAATGTTAAGACAAGCGCTGAAGAAATCAAGGGGGAGTTTGTTATTAACATTGACAGGGCTAAGGCCGAGCTTTATGGCATTAGCACTGTTCAGCTGGCCCAGGTTTTGAGAAACGCTGTTCAGGGGACAAAAGCAGCAACAATTAGAAGCCAGGGAGAAGAGATTGACGTAGTGGTAAAGTATGATTTTGAAAAAACCGATATTTCAGCCATAGAGTCGTTAACCATAGCCACAATGAAAGGGGATATTCCTTTGTCAGAGTTTACTGGAACCGAGCTTTCAGCCGGCCGGAGCGTTATTAAGCACGAAGGCGGCCTAAGAACAGTCAGGGCCTATAGTTCGGTTGAGGGGGAAACAGCTCCGATTGAGGTGATTAATGCTTTTAAGGAAGAAATAAAGAATATTGATATTCCAGAAGATGTCCAGATTGATTTTGGCGGCGAACAGCAGGATATAGAGCAGTCATACAATGATTTGTTTAAAGCCATGATTGTGGCGATTTTCCTGATCGGGACTATTTTGATTCTGCAGTTTCATTCTTACCGCCAGCCCTTTTTCATTTTAGTGACTATTCCTTTGGCTTTGATCGGAGTGTTTCCAGGATTGGTTTTGATCCAAAGCCCTTTAAGCTTTCCAGCCATTATCGGGATTGTGGCTTTGGCTGGAATTGTGGTTAACAACGGAATTATTTTAATAGACAAAATTAATAGGAACAGAAGGTCTGGCATGCTGAAAATGCAAGCCATTGTTGATGCCTGCAGCAACAGGTTCAGGCCGGTTTTCCTGACTACTGTTACCACTATTTTGGGCATTTTACCCATTAGCTTGACCAGTTCTCTGTGGGCCGGGCTTGGATTTACTTTAATTTTCGGCTTAATGGCTTCAGCCACCTTTACCCTTTTTGTGGTTCCTATTCTTTACCTTAGATTTGCTGAAAAAACCCTTGACTAATTTTATAAATGGGTGTATAATAGGAGTAGAGAGTGAAATTTACAATAAGAAAAAAAAGACAAAAGGAGAAAAAAAATGGATTTTTTACTGATTCTTTCTCTCCTTCTCGCTGTCGGAGCTGTTAATTTAACAGTTAAGACAGCGAGAAAGATTTTCTCCTGGGCCTTCCTTTTGTGAGGGCTCTTTTTTTTGTGATAGGCCTGGCCTATCACAAAAATATATTGACTTTTTAAGTAAAAAAAGTAGAATCAATTTAGAACTTTCCACCCTTTTTGAAAGGAATTAAAATGCAAGATTCAATTCTTAGTATTGCCGGAATGCTGATTATCATTCTTGTGGTCTATTCTCTCGGGGCAATAGCAGTGCTGCTTTCTTTTTACTATAACATCTTTAGATTTATAATTTGGGGAAAAAGCATTTGGGAAAGGTTAGTGTCTTTTTTTTCTTTGCTGGTAAGTTTGTTTTCCCTGGCAGCTCTTATTCTTATTTGTTTTTTTGGGGAGAACCTGCAAAACCTGCCAAAGCACTGGATTATTCTCCTTGTTTTTGTTCTTGTGTTTTTTATCTTTTCACCGGTATTTATTGTATTTTCCAAATTCTGCCTTAGGCAAGATTCACTAGACAGGATTTATAGGAATTAAAGTAAGGGGCCCGTTTAATCGGGCTTTTCTTTTGTGATAGGCCTGGCCTATCACAAGACAGGCCTTCTTTTTTTTGCTGGTTTTTGGTAGAATGGATTAATGGTCGTTAAGATTAATTTAATAATCATTTATAAATATATATAAATTAGAAACATGGATGCTACCAATGGAGTAAAAACAAGCAGAATAGCAATTTCCATATTAATCATTTGGATCATTGATGCTGCTTTTACCTTTTTGACATGCGGATGGCTTTTTAAGTGGATTTATGAAATTCCTCCCATTATTTGGCTGGAGCCTGCAGAAACAATGAGCACCGGCAACATGACTATTTCTATCTTGGCGGGATTGTTTAAGTCTATGCTTTTTGTTTTAGTGTTTGTGCTGCTTTATGACGGAGTTCCTGGAAAAGGAGTTGCTAAGGGCCTGCTGTATGGATTTTTAATATGGATGGTAGGAGCTTTGTCCGCCTTTATGACAATGCCTTTGTATATGACAATAGCTCCGGCAACAGTGGCTTACTGGATAGTCCAGGCAGCAGCTATCGGCCTTGTTAATGGAGCAGTGGTGGGCGGTTTTATAAGGAAGTTTTATTAAAATGGGCCGGCTATACATTGTTGCTACGCCAATAGGCAATTTAAAGGATATTACCCTTAGGGCCTTGGAAGTTTTGAAAAATGTTGATTTTGTTTTGGCAGAGGACACCAGAATAACCAAAAAACTGCTTTCCCACTTTGATATTAAAAAGCCGGTTTTGGCTTATCATCAGCACAGCGGTTCTGGCAGAATAAACGAGATTAAAAATCTTTTAAGCCGGGGCAAAGACCTGGCTTTAGTGTCTGATTCCGGAACGCCCGGCATTTCTGATCCAGGGAACAAACTGATCAGCCAAATCCAGGGAGTGGAAGTAATTCCTGTTCCCGGGCCCTGCGCTTTGGCTGCGGCCGGGAGCGTTTCTGGATTTGCAATGGACAGGTTCTTGTTTTTAGGATTCCTGCCTGTTAAAAATAAAAGGAGCAAGTTTTTGGCAAAAATCAAAGAATCAGAATATCCAGTTGTTTTTTACGAGTCTCCCCATAGAATATTAAAGACCCTGGACGAATTAAAAGACTGCGAAATGGTTGTTTGCAGGGAGCTGACTAAAAAGTTTGAAACAATTTACAGGGGCAGCGCGCAAAAAATTGCATCAGAATTAAAAGAACATCCAATAAAAGGAGAATTTGTAGTTATATCTAAAAAACAGTGAAACGGAAATCTATCATATATATTTCAATTCTTTTTGTTTTTTTTCTCTTAACAGGAGGGATTGTTTTGTTTTCAGCAGAAAAAACAGAAGGGGAAATAGCCTTAATTAATGCTTTGAATCTTGATTTTTCCAGACAAGAAAAAGACCCTGTTTATTTAAAAATGCTTTCAGATCTAAAAGACGAATATATTTTAAACAAAAAGGATTTTTTAGAGGTTAACTTGGAGCAAATGGAAATGAATCTTTTTTACAAGGGCCTTTTGATAAAAAAAGTGCCTATTTTGGCTAAGGGAAACAGCCAGGGATGGGGGGGCTCTGCTGTTGGCTTGTACAGGATTATAAGGGGGTTTAAGCTTAGTTTTTCTTCAATAGAAGAAGTTTACATGCCTTATGCTTTGCATTACTACGGCAAATACTATATTCACGGAGAGCCCTATTATCCAGGAGGCCAGAAGCTAATTTCTTCTTTTTCCGGAGGATGTTTAAGATTAAAAGACCAAGATGCCCAAGAAATCTTTGAATTGAGTGATTTGAATATGCCTGTTTTGGTGATAGACAAAGACAAAAAAGATTTTAATTACCCTGTTGCAAACAATGTTCCCCAGCTTTCAGCTAAGAGTTTTTTAGCGGCAGACCTTGATTCAGGATATGTTTTTGCCCAAAAAGACTCTTCTGAAGCCTTTCCCATTGCTTCTTTGACAAAGCTGATGACCGCTGTTGCTGTAATAGAAAACATCAATCTAAAAAGGTCTGTTTTAATAAGGCAAAGAATGCTTGATTCCGGCTATGGAACAACAGAAGGTTTGGATTTGGGAGAAAGATTCAGGGTGGTTGAGCTTTTTTATCCTCTTTTAATAGAGTCTTCCAATGACGCAGCTTTTGCTTTGACCTGGTTTTTGGGCAGGGAAAAGACCATTGATTTGATGAATGAAAAAGCCAAGGCAATTTTAATGAAGAATACCAGGTTTGTTGAGCCCTCTGGCTTTGATCCCGGCAATGTTTCAACAGCCCAGGATCTTTTTCACCTGGCTAGGTATATTTTAAACAACCGTTATCCAATGCTTGAAATAACAAAGGGAAACAAGGTAACCAGCTTTGGAAGCGTTAAGTTTGACATTGAAAAGTTCTGGAACAAGAATATCTTTATTTACGACCCGACTTTTTTAGGCGGAAAAACCGGGTTTATTAAAGAGTCAAAACACACAGCTGTTTTTATTTTTAAGCTTGAGCAGAGAAATATAGCGATTATTCTGCTTGGTTCTACGAACTTGAGGCAAGACACCCAGAAATTGTATATCTGGCTCCAGGAAAATTACTTTGCCTCTTAATTAAAATAAGGTATAATAAAACAATAACAAATTAATTTTATCTTTAATATGAAAACAAACAAAGGAAGCTCAACAGTTATTATAATAATAGCTTTGATTATTGGCCTGATGTTTTTAGCCGCAGCTTCTGTGGGAGGGTATTTTGCTTACAAGTATTTTTTCCAAGAAGAAGATGAGGAAGAAGAGGAAGAAGAAACCTCTTTTTCTTCCAAGAAAAACAACAAAGACGATGATGATGACGACAACAACGGTTTAGTAATAGACAATCAAAAAACCGTTGACTGCGGATTAAGTAATAAAACAGCAGAAGACTTTGACGACATTTTCTTTAGCATTGATTTTGACCAAGACCAGGCTTTCTCTTGTATGGGTAAGAATATGAAGAACAACTGCAAAGAAGCAGAGATGAAGATTAAGATAGAGGGAACCGACCTTGTGTTTAAAAACACAGGCACTGGTTCTTACAACTGCAAAGTAAGAATTGAGGGCCAAGATCCGAAAGAAGGCCTTATTTGGGGAGAATGTCCTGTATCTTCTTTAGAGGCTTTTATTGATGAGAACGCAATACAGATTCCAAGCTTTAAGGACTTGCAAGAGAAAATGGCTCTGGGAAACGGAAATTACGGAGCTGGTATTTTTGTGATTATGGCAGGGGTTATGTCTCTTGACGACCAGAACTTTAAGGGGTTGGGATGCAGCCGGAGCAATTAATAAGTGTTAATATGCAGGAAACAGCAATAAGAATAAATAGGTATAAATTTCCGACTTTGGCAATAGCCCTTTTGGTTGTTGGCATAATCTGGCTTTTGAACGATCTTAATATTGTTTCAATCAACATTCCTTGGATTCCAATAGTTTTGATTATTATAGCTGTTGGAATGATATTTAACAGATTTTTTTGGAGATGATTGAGTCAATTATTTCAGGTGCTGTCCAGGGCATTGCAGAATGGCTGCCAATAAGCTCAGAAGGCGTTTTAGTGCTTTTAAAAACCAGTGTTTTTAAAAGTGATCTTGGTTTAGTTGATTTAATTGGTTTTGCCTTGTTTTTGCATTTGGGCACTTTTTTAGCTGCTTTAATTTATTTTAGAAAAGAAATAATTTCTCTTTTTAATTACAAAGAGAAAAAAGAATCAGTTAATTTTTATATCTTGGCCACAATTGTTTCTGGAATTGTTGGATTTTTTTTGCTAAAAGCAATGCAAGGCATTGAAAAAGACATTGGCTTTACTGGCAAGGGAATCAGTATTTTAATTGGTTTGGCTTTGTTAATAACCGGTTTTTTGCAGTTTAAGAAAAAAGCCGGGCTAAAGCAGGAAAAAGACTTAAAATTGGCTGACGGATTTATTCTGGGCATTCTGCAGGGCTTTTCTATTATTCCCGGGCTTTCCAGGTCTGGTTTAACAGTTTCCGGGCTTTTGCTAAGAAAGTTTAACGATACAACAGCTTTAAAACTCAGCTTTATAACGAGCCTGCCCGTTGTTTTAGGAGCTAACATCGCCTTGAATTTAGATAGGTTTTCTTTATCTTTAGAAAACTTTATCGGGCTTTTATTTTCTTTTATTTTCGGCATTCTGACAATTCATATTTTATTAAAAGTTTCCCAAAAGATAAATTTTGCCTGGTTTGTCCTTATTTTTGGTTTAATCACTATTCTTTCTGTGATAATATAGTGGTAGTATATAGTAAATAACTTGCGGTAGGCCTGGCCTATCACAAAAATTAATATAGTGGTAATATATAGTAAATAACTTGCGGTAGGCCTGGCCTATCACAAAAATTAATACTATGAATAAAAAAATAAATTCTATACCAGCTATTGGCATAATACTTTTATGTTCTATTATAGCAGGAGCAGTTATTGTGCTAATAAGCATTCAAATGAAAGACTTTATTAAAGTTGCTTCTTTTGAAGGACAAAAAGAACAAGAAGAACAAGAAGATGAAGAAAAAGAAGAATTAGATTTAGATATGGATCTGGAAATTGACCACATAGAAGGTGCTGCCTGGGATATTGTAAGAAGCAAAAATTATAATTTTGAAATATTGATTCCTTCGGAATATACTTTAAACGAAGTTTACTATCAAGACAAAACAATTGTTTCTTCTCAATGTTATAAAAGTGAAATGAGAAGAATATATGTTGATATTAATGAAAAAGATAGTACCCCAGATGATTGTTTAAAAGAGAAATACTCTTTGCCCATATCAGACAAAGAATACCTTGAAAAATTGTCTTTACAATTAACAGAAAAAGGATGGCCGGAAAAAAGGGAGGTTAATGGTTTTAATTTTTATAGAAGATATTCTGCTGATTCGGCTATGGGCGGCAAGTCTATGGATTATTTAAGTTATCAGACATTTTATGATAATAAATGCTATGTAGTGGGCATAGATGTTTATTCCTCTCATGCGTTTGGCCTTGTAGATGACTGCCCAAATTCTTTAACAGATTCTTATGAACACAAATCTCTTCTTGAACAGGAAAATAAAAGAATAAAAGATATATTTTTTCCAATCCTTTCTACCTTTAAATTTGTTAAATAACTTGCGGTAGGCCTGGCCTATCACAAAAATTATTGATTAGTGCTACTGAAGCGATATAATTAAATTGTTGAAATAAGCTGCTGGGTTAAAACGTTCTTCTTATTTTAAACAATGAAGATAGCACCACTTCATTTAGAAATTGAAGAATATCTCAAGAAAAGAAATCTTAAGGGAAAATTTAACAAACAGAAAAAACTCTTTGAAAATAAAAAAGGTGGCTGATCCCATTTTTACATTTTTATAAAGAGGACAACTTGTTGACAGCTTTTTTAAAATAAGATACAATAAAGTTGTCATCAATAATAAATAAATTATTTATGAATTTAAAGAAAATAATAATTAAAGAATTGAAAAAGAAGAAAGAAATAAAAGTAGCTGATATTGTTAAGATAACGGGATTTTCGCGTGGCTACATTAGTAAAACTTTTAAAGAGCTTAAAGAAAATGAGTTAATATTTCAAATTGGAAAAGCTAATCAATCCAGATACGTTTTATTGGAAAAGAAAAATGTTAAAGAATTGCTAAAAAAAGTATTAAAAGTTAAGAAAATACTTAAAAATAAAAATCTTTCAGAAGGTAATATTTTAGAAAGGATTAAAAGAGAAACTGGTATTTTTTTAGATCTACCTAAGAATATTTCAAATATCTTGGATTACGCTTTTAGTGAAATACTTAATAATGCTATTGAACACTCAAAATCAAACGAGATTGAATTAATTTTAGAAAAAACATCAAACAAAGTTATTTTTAAAATAACTGATTTTGGGGTAGGCATTTTTAATAATATTAAGAAAAAAAGAAAGCTTAAAAATGATCTAGAGGCCATACAAGATCTTTTAAAGGGAAAACAAACTACGGTCCCCAGGGAACATTCTGGAGAGGGAATTTTCTTTACTTCTAGGGCTTCTGATAAATTAGTTATTTCCAGTTTTGGCAAAAGGCTGATAATAGATAATCAGATAAAAGATATTTTTATTGAAGATGTCAGAAAAAACAAAGGAACGATAGTTGATTTTGAAATTGAGATTTCTTCTAAAAAAAAATTAGAAAAATTATTCAGAAAATATTCTGAAGAGGCTTTTGCTTTTGATAAAACAGAAGTTGTAGTAGATTTATACAATATAGATACTGATTATATTTCTCGTTCTCAGGCGAGGAGGGTTTTAAGTGGATTAGACAAATTTAAAAAAATCATTTTTGATTTCCAGGGTGTTAAAATTGTTGGTCAGGCTTTTGCTGACGAAGTTTTCAGGGTTTGGAATAATAATCATAAAACTATCAAAATCATATGGAAAAACGCTAATGAAAATATTGAGTTTATGATTAAAAGAGCATTAGAGAGAAAATAAAGTTCGAAAAGCATCCAGCAGGGGGAGCATTTGTTGTATATTCACACTCAGGGTATTATTCTTGGTTTTTTTGTTATATAATATTATATAATAGGGTAATAAAAAATAATAATTTGTAATAAACCTGGCTTATCACAAAAATTATATGAAAAAGATTAAAATAATTCCATATATTTTGCTTATTATCGGCACTTTCGGGCTTTTGGCAATGGAGCTTTTGGTTTCTTCCAAAACAGGGTTGTCCCGCTCTTTTGTTTTGGCCTTTGCCGGGTTTAATATGCTGGGGCTGGTCATACTGGCTTTGTCTCGCAAGAACGCTTAATTATGCTTAAAAAGTTTTCCATATTAATATTAATAGCTTTGATTTTGTTGGTTGGAGCTTCTTGCCAAAAAAAAGAAAAGCCGGTTCCTGTTTCTTTGCAAGAAATTATTGGCCAGGACGCTTTTGTAAGGGATCAGGTTGATTTAGATATTAAGGGTCAGGAAAAAACCCTTGTGCTTTATGTTTTAGATAAAGAAGTTAAAAAAGATGAAGATATCTGGTGTGGGAATAAGTCAGGAGAAAAGCTTTTTGGCAGGTTTTATCTTGCCTTGATCGCTGAAAACAAAATAGAGTCAAAAATAGAGCTTTTAATGGATTATTTTGAAAACGGGGGCGAATTTAGAAGCAAAAACATTATTATTCCCCAAGACCTTAACGGAGACAGCGAAGAACTAGAATTTGCCTTTGAAACTTATGCTTCTTGCAATGGAGTTTATTTAGAAGTTATTGGGGTGAGAGAAAAAGAGCTTTTAAGGTATAATTTTTACAAAGGAGAAGAAATTTTAGACGAATTATTTGTTTCTGCAATGACTGGCCCGGGATTGGAGTATGAAAACGGTTATTTGGTTCAGGAGTATTATTCCAATGAATATCCTGGAGGAACCTTTAAAAACTATTATTCTTTTTCACAAGAAAAACAGGGTTTTGATTTTGTTAAAAGCGTTGAAGTTTTAGATTGAGTTTTCCACTTTTAGTTTTTTCTTGCAAAAGGTAAAATAAATGTATACTGCAAAGGTTGTGTAAACTAAACAAATTACTAAACATGAATAAAAAAATTCCAACTCCTTTAGCCCTGATTATTGTTCTGGTTTGTTCTATTGTTGCAGGAGGAATAGTTCTCTGGCAAGTGAATCTTTAGGCCGTTTTTCAAAATGGTTAAAATTATATTAGCAGTTGTTTTTTTAGTTTCAGATAGGTTGACTAAATGGTATATTTTGCATCACCCAAATTTTGACTTGGGTGATTTTATTAGATTAAAGCTGACAAAAAACACCTCTTTTTATTTTATTGAACTTGGCAAATCAACAAATTTGGCATTATTGCTGGCCGGAGCAGTTATATTGGGACTGCTTGTTTTTTTGTTTTTCAAAATAGTTAAGAAAAACCATTATTTGGCTTTTGGCCTTAGCTTGATTATTTTGGGGGGAGCAAGCAATCTCTTTGATAGGTTGTATTACGGATTTGTAATAGATTGGATAAGGATATTTATTCTTCCAATTTCTATTTTTAATTTTGCTGACATAATGATAATTTCAGGAGTTTTATTAACAGGCCTAATGCTTGTTTTTCACAAAAAGATTTGTTAGATTAAAAACAGGACCTTATACAACTATTCCTTGAAAGGATTTAAAAATGGCGGAGAAAAAGAAAGGTCTGCCCAATCCAAGGACCATGACAAGAGAAGAGACAAGAAAGATAACTGCGCCCCTAAGAACTCCAGAAAGCATGGCTCGTTTCAAAAGAAGAAGAACTGTAAGATCAAGCATGATTTTTCATTCAAGGTAAGGATTATTGCTCCCGGGGTTTCCAGGAGCTTTTTTTATTGTTAAAATAGAATAATGATTCCTTATTTTTCTTTTTATAAATTGCAAATAGGGCCAATTAGTGTTTATGTCTGGGGAATCTTTTTGTCTTTGGGGCTTTTATTCGGCATTTTTTATTCTTTAAAGGAGATTAAAAAAAGAAAAATTGATCCAAACTTGTTTCTTGATGCTGTTTTTTATATTATTATAGGACTGATTATTGGGTCTAGGTTAGGACATGTCCTACAAAACCTGAATTATTATATTCAAAATCCAGTTAATGTCTTGAAATTATGGCAGGGCGGATTGACTTTTCATGGAGGATTGGCAGGAGCTTTTTTAGGAGCTTTTGTATTTGTTAAGCTTAAAAAAATCACTTGGCAAACCTTTTTGTTGGGGACAGACGCTGTTGCTTTGTCAGCGCCTCTGGGCATTGCTATTGGCAGAATAGGATGTTCTTTGATCAATGACCATCAAGGAGCTGAAACTTTTTTGGCTTGGGGAATTATTTGGCCGGATAAGGTTGTAAGACACCCAGTAGCAGAATATTTAATAATTGCCAACTTGCTTATTTTTATTATTTTAAAATACTTGTTTCCCAAATTAACAAGACTGAACGCGATCAGGCCGGGAATGCTTATGGCTGGATTTTTGTTTTTGTATTCTGTTTCACGCTTTTTTTTAGATTTTACCCGTTCTGTAGGCACGCCGTTATCTGATCCGCGTTATTTCAGTTTAACCGCTGCCCAGTGGTTTTCTTTGGCAGTAATTGGAATAACAATAATAGTATTTCAAAAAAAGATTAGGAACGCAATGCGCAGATAAAAAAAATCTTTAAAAGTTAATTTGACAATATTATCAATATATTATATAAGTGAACCGGGATCGTCGAGCCTTGTGGTATTCGTATCGCAGGGCCTTTTTATTATCTATTGTTTTCCACAAGGAAGATCTTATCATAAATCAGCAGATAATGTATAATAAAAAAATAAACATTAAATATTTGCTATTTGTTATTATGAAAACAAACAACTTTGTAAAAACAAGATTCATTGTTTTTGTTTTATTGATTGTGGGCTTGGTTTTGGTCGGAGCTTCTTGTTCTTTTGGTTCTAAAAAAGAAGAAAAAGACAAGGAAGAAAAAGAGGAATCCTTTCAAAATGATTATTCAGGGGCAAAACTTTCTAAAGAAGAAATGGAACAAGTTTTTTACGATACAGCTGAAGAAATAGGGTGGTCTGGCATTATTGTCCAGTATTCTGAAAAAATGGGTTATTATGTGGAGAGAAAAAACAAGGAAGGATCTTTTTACGCCAAAATGCAGATTTCTAATATATCTGACTTTTCTGGAATGGATATACCGGGCATAGGCAAGGTTGACAAATCAAATTATGTTGAAAAATTATGCAACGCCCTAATAGAAAGCAAAAAAGCGTATGCTGAAGATTATGCTGAATACGGAGCAATAAGCAAGGCAGAGTTAATTGAAATTCAGGGATTTGAAGCTTGTTATTCTTTTGACAAGTATCAAGAGGGATATCTTTTTGAGAGCCTTATTAATATGATAGTCGGAGATTATGAAATTATACTTAACAGCTGGGATGATTATGGACAGGCCCTTGATGTTAAAGAAATTGCAGAGGTTTTGGTGGCCAATTTTTTGGACGCTCTGAAAAAAAGCAAATAAAACGCAAAGGTCGTTCTAATTCTAATTAATTTTAAAGCAACAATGTTTAAAAGAACAAATATTGCAATATCAATAATTTTGTTAGCCGCTTTTTTAATTCTTCCCGGATGCACCAAAAGCCCGGCGTCTTTTTACAAGAAAGTGTGCAAGCGCTCTTTTTCAATGCAGGAAAAACTGGAAGATTTTTACGGTTATGAACTCACTGGCTCTGAAATCGGGTTTTACGATGATGTTGACGAATGCGTTGAAAAATCAGTGGAAACGGAGCAGGATCTTTACGAAGAGTGTTTGGATGAAAAAGGCAATGATGAAGAAGACTGCCAGGAAATGATAGATAAATTGCGCGAGGAAATATCAAAATATGTTACCAGAGACGGATGCGAAGATCTTTATGGGTATAAGTGCGTTGCCATAAAGCCGACAGCCGAAACTAAGAAATACGCTTCTTCTGCAGAAATAGCCCAAATGGAAGAAGAATACGAAGAGTGCATGGAGGAAGTAGAAGAGCTTTGCGAAGATCTGCCAGAGAAGTTTTAAAAAAGTATGCCCAAAAAAACAAAAAAAATAAAAGTCTCAAAACTGAATTCCTACAGCAAGTATTTAACAGGATTTATAATTCCATTTTTGTTGCTGGCTTTGATTTTGGTAGGGGGGAGCTGTGGAAAATCTTCAGATAACAATGCCCAGCCAGGAAACGGAGAAAACCAGCCTCAAGAAATAGAGTTTCTTACTTATAGTAACAATGAATGGGGTTTTGAAATTAAATACCCTGACAATTGGGTTAAAGAGATTTACGAGCAGGGAGAAAGCGGGTCAACAACCGCTTTTAACAGCCCTAAAAGAGATTCTGAAAACAGGCCTGAGGCAAGCCTTATTGTAGTGGCTTTTCCAAGGCCTGGCAGCAAGGACTTTAATTCTGAAATGCTGAAATCAATAGCCCAGCTTGAAGGAAGCGATGTTTTAATAAGCCAGTCTTTGAAAACAATCTCCGGGCACAATGCTTATGAGTTGGTTTATTTTGATTCTGGAGGCCCTGAAAACAAAATACTTCATTATTTTGTTGAAGACGAAGACATTTGGTATCAGATTGTTTACGTGGCAAAAGCAGAGGTTTATTCAGAATATCTTTTGACTGGCCAGGAAATGATAGACAGTTTTGTAATAACGAAATAAATGAAAATAGCAAACAAGAAATTAGAAAGCATCCTGGTAGGGCCTGGGTATATTAGCGGGTCTGATTTCAAGCTTGCTTTGAAACAATCCAAAACCGAAAGGAAAAGCCTGGAGCAGGTTTTGGTTGAAAAAAATCTAATCAAAGACGAACAATTAGGCAAGTTATTGGCAGAAGAGCTTGGTTTTTTGTTTATTGATTTGAAAAAAGAAAGAATAGATGTCAAGGTTTTGAAAATTATTCCAGAGCTTGTTGCCAAAAATCAAAAGATTATTGTTTTTGACAAAGGCAAGAAAGGAATTAAGGTTGCAATGCATGAGCCAAACTATGAAATGAAAAAGTGGCTGGAAAAGAAAACAGGAGAAAAGGCCTTTGTTTACTACGCCACTTTGGCCGGAATTAAATCCTGCTTTAGGTTTTACAATAAAAACATCAAAGAAGAGTTTTCAGAAATAATCAAAAGCCATGTTAAAGAGAGCAAAAAGCAAAAAGAAGTTCCAATTATTAAAATTGTTGACCTTTTAATCAAGTACGCCTATGAAAACAAGGCTTCGGATATTCATATTGAGCCCTTGGCCAAAACAACCCAGATTAGGTTTAGAATAGACGGAGTTTTGCACAATGTTGTTTCTTTGCCCAAAAATATCCATAATTTGGTTGTTGCCAGAATAAAAGTAATGAGCAAGCTGCGTACAGACGAGCATTTTTCCGCCCAAGACGGAAAGTTTGTTTCAGAATCAGGCTCTGAAAAGTTTGATGTAAGGGTTTCAGTGGTTCCGGTTACTGACGGAGAAAACATAGTAATGAGGATTTTGTCTGAAAAAGCCAGAAGGTTTGATTTGCAAGACCTTGGCATTGTAAAAAAAGACCTTAAAAAAGTGCAGCAAGCCATTAAAAGGCCTTATGGAATGATTTTGGCTACTGGTCCGACTGGTTCTGGAAAAACAACCACTTTATACTCTCTATTAAAGATATTAAATAAACCCCAGATCAACATTTGCACCATTGAAGACCCAGTAGAATATGATATTTCCGGAATCGGGCAGATTCAGGTAAATGCCAAAACAGGGCTTACTTTTGCCAAAGGGTTAAGGTCTATTGTAAGGCAGGATCCAGACATTATTATGGTTGGAGAAATAAGGGATAAGGAAACAGCCGGGATTGCGGTTAATTCTGCTATGACCGGGCACTTGGTTCTTTCTTCCATGCATGCCAACACTGCAGCTACGAATATTCCCAGATTGATTGATATGGGCATTGAACCCTTTTTAGCGGCTTCTTGCGTTAATATTATTATTGCCCAGAGATTGGTCAGAAAGGTTTGCGAAAAATGCAGAGAGAGTAAAGAATATTCTAAAGAAGATTTATTAAAGCTGGGCTTGAGCGAAAACCTTATTTCCAAATATTTTAAAAAGAACAAGAAAATAAGGGTTTATTTTGGAAAGGGATGCCGGGCCTGCGTTAAGACCGGGTATTCTGGCAGAATAGGCATTTTTGAGATTTTAAAGATGTCAGACAAGATCAAAGAGCTAGCAATGAAAAAGGTTTCAGCTGATGAAATAGAAAATCAGGCCAAGAAAGAAGGAATGACAACAATGATACAAGACGGCATGGATAAGGTTTTAAACGGCATAACCTCAATAGAAGAATTAATCCGCGTAATCCGCGAATAATTTGGCCTAAAAAATACATCAAATTATTTAAACTGTGACTGTTTTTGGAAAACATAGGAATCTGTAAATAAGTTTGACAAAGTTTTCCATAAAGCTATAATTTAAATATGGAAAAGGACATTTCAGGATTAATTGAATACCTAGATGAGAAATTTGGCAAGGTAGAGAGTAATTTTAAAGAATTAAAAGGAGATTTCAATAATCTTCAAACTTCTGTTAATTCTTATGCTCAAAAGGCTGATAATTATTTTCAAGAAATGGTGGTTTTAACGCATAAGGTAGACCGTCATGAAAAATGGCTTTTGCAGATAGCAGACAAGTTGGGTATTAAACTAGAATATTAGTTAAGTTAGATTGGGGCAATAATTTAAGATTAAAGGGTGTTTACCCTTTTTATCTGAGGTCGGACCTCGGCCTTTTTTGTTGTATTTAAGTATATTGTGATATAATAAAAGATAAAAGAGTAATGTAATATTAAGTTATGAGGATAGAAAACTATCCAGAGAAAAAACTTAAAAGAGAAATAATTAAAATTATTGGAAGGTATTTAGATTTAAAGAAATATAAGGTTTTCTTTTTTGGGTCAAGGGTGAAAAAGGATAATTTTGAAAGAGCTGATATTGATTTAGGCATTGAGGGGCCCGAAGAAATTCCTGGATCTATGATGTTGGAAATTAAAGAAGAGCTGGAAAAATTGCCTTTGCTTTATAAAATAGATGTGGTTGATTTTAAAAAAGTTTCAAAAGAGTTTAAAAAAGAAGCTAAAAAAAATATAGAATATGTTAAATAGCCCAATCTTTAAAGATTTTAAAAAAGCAGTTGATAATTTGAAAGAGGTTTTGGATTTGAAGAAAACAGAAATAATCCGGGATTCTGCAATTAAAAGGTTTGAATTATGTTTTGATTTGGCTTGGAAATGCGTGAAGAATTATGCCAAGAGCCAGGGAATAGAGTGTTATTCCCCCAAAGAATGCCTTAAAACGGCTTTCCAGCTAAAGTTAATTGATTATGAAGAAAAATGGCTGCAAGTTATAGAAGACAGAAATTTAACTGTTCATTTGTATAAAAAAGAGCAGGCAGAACAAGTTTATTCAAAACTTCCAGAGCATTTAAAGCTGTTCCAGGGACTATTAAACACCCTAAAATAGAAAAAGCCTTTGAAAAATAGTGTTATCTTTTTTTGTGATAAGCCAGGTTTATCACAAAAAGGCCGAGGTCGGACCTCGGCCTTTTTTGTTGTATTGCAGAGTATTGTGATATAATAAAATAAGATGAAGAAATCAAAGTCGCACAAATTAGGAGAAGTAATTTCAATTGTTTCCCACCAGTTTAAAACTCCGCTTTCTGCCATAAAGGGGTATTTAGAGGTTTTAATTGCTGGAGATCTTGGTAAAATAAATAAAGACCAAAAAGATTATCTTCAAGACACTTTGGAAAACACCAATCGGATGATAAGCCTGGTAAAAGATCTTTTAGACGTTTCCAGGGTTGAGCAGGGAAGATTGGAATTAAAAAAAACAAGCTCTGATTTGGAAAAAATCATCAAGCGCGTTATAAAAGAAATAAGCCCTTTTGCCAGAGCCAATAACTGCAGCATTTCTTTTAAGGTTTTGAATGAAATACCCAGGCTTAATATAGATTCTTTAAAAATAGAACAAGTTGTCTGCAACTTTATATCCAACGCGGTTTCTTATTCCAAGGGAAAAGGAAAAGGAAAAGCCATGGTTAGAGTTGAGTTGCAAAAAAAAGGCAAAGACGTTATTTTTTGCTGCCAGGACAATGGAATCGGCATTGCAGATGAAGACAGGGGAAAGATTTTTAACAAGTTTTACCGAAGCGAAAAGGCAATGGTTTTAGCTCCTGGGGGTTCTGGGTTTGGCCTTTTTATTTCAAAAGCCATTATTGAGAAAAGCCAGGGAAAAATATGGTTTAAATCAAAAAAAGGCAAAGGAAGCACTTTTTGTTTTTCTTTGCGAGCAAAGAAATGAAAAAGAAAAAAATATTAATAATTGAAGATGACACTTTTTTGCTAAAGCTTTACAGCGACAAGCTTAAGCGGGAAGGGTTTGATGTTTTAAAATCCCTTACTGGAGAAGAGGGTTTGAACAAGGTTTTGTCTGAAAAGCCGGATTTGGTCATTCTTGACATTATTCTTTCAAGAAGAAGCGGTTTTGAGATTTTAAGCGAAATGAAGCTTAATCCTAAAATGAAAAAAATACCAGTGATTATTTTAACCAATCTTGGCCAAAAGTCTGACATTAAAAGGGGCTTGGATTTGGGAGCTGTTGCTTATTTAGTCAAAACCGACTTTTCTGTTAATCAGCTGCCAAAACTAATTAAAGAGCATTTGGCAAAAAAGAAAAAATAATTGAGAATCAATGTTTAACATTTCTTACATTGACAAGCTTCTTTTTACAGAGCATTTGTCTTTGATGATAAAAGCTGGTTTGTCTTTAAAAGAAGGAGTTTCCAGCATAGCAGAGCAAACCCGTTCTTTAAGGTTTAAAAAGATTTTAAAAAAGATTATCCAGCGCTTGGAAAACGGAGAAAGTTTGGGAAAAAGCCTGGGTTTTTACCCAAGGGTTTTTAACAATTTTTTTGTTAATATGGTAATTGTTGGGGAAGAAAGCGGAACATTGGATGAAAACCTGAATTACCTTGCCCAGCAATTAAAAAAGAACAACCGGATAAAAAGAAAAGTGATTGCTGCGATGATTTATCCTGCCATTGTTTTAGTTTCCACTTTTTGCCTGGCAGCGGCTTTAACAATTTTTATCTTTCCCAAGCTCATTCCTCTTTTTAAGGGATTAAGAATAGAGCTTCCCTTGTCAGCTAAAATTTTGCTTTTTATCAGCGAAACAGCTCAAAACTACGGCCTTTTCATATTTTTGGGAATAATCGGGATCTTTTTGTTTTTAATTGGCATTTCCAGATTAAGGCCAATAAAAAAGATAAACCATTTTTTCCTTTTAAGAATTCCCGTGGTTGGGAAAATGGTTATTTATTTTAATCTGGCTGTTTTTACCAGGAATTTGGCTGTTCTTATTAAAAGCGGGCTGCCAATAGTTCAGGCCTTAGACATTACTGCTGAAACTCTTGGCAATTTAAGCTATCAGGCCAAGGTTAAAAAACTTTGCTCTGAAGTGAAAAAAGGAAAGCAGATGTCTTCTTATTTAAATAAAGAGAAAAGACTATTTCCCCCTACTTTTTTCAGAATGATTGAAGTAGGAGAAAAGACCGGGAATTTAGAGAATTCTTTATTCTATTTGGCTGATTTTGCAGAGCAGGAGCTTGATGATGTTTCTCAAAGACTTTCTTCTGTTTTAGAGCCGATTCTTTTGATTATCATTGGCTTGGTTGTTGGTTTTGTGGCTTTGGCAATAATCACCCCTATTTACCAGATAACTCAAGGATTAAGTAATCAGTAATCAGTAATCAGTAATCAGTAATAAGTAATAAGTAATAATTAATAGATAATATATAATTTCATTTTACGAATTACAGATTACGAATTACAAATTACGAATTAATAATAATTAATAGATAATATATAATTTCA
>Ga0272441_10002850_pt1 | contig 34276 bp, 43 predicted proteins | sample SSMProp6N_FD_193582 | JGI IMG/M metagenome (GOLD analysis project Ga0272441, IMG submission 193582) | Marine sediment archaeal communities from Little Sippewissett salt marsh, Falmouth, MA, United States - SSM-Prop-6N | ecosystem: Environmental > Aquatic > Marine > Wetlands > Sediment ... | reverse complement strand
GGGCAAGCACATTGCGATGAATACACGTTGGACAGCAGGGGCTTTCTGGCCCGCTGCACAACGCCTGAACGAGCACTTGGAGAAATTCTCACAAGGCATCGATTACCTTAAGATCAATGGCATTGTCATCAAGATCCCCATTGGTCCTCGTGGTGGCCACAAATTGGGATACCACCTGGCGTGTTTCAATCTTGACACACAAGCATACCTAGATGTGCGGACTGCCGCGGACATTCTTCGGCCTGTAGCCCAGGGCGTATGCGGAAGGGGCTTGCGACGGCTTTGTGGCACTGCTGAGCCTGTCCGACCGGAGCCTGATTTGAAGGAAGAGGTCCTTTCATATCTAGAGAACTTGGCAAAGGAATGTGCCAACCTCCGGCACTATTTCCCGGAGCACCTGAGAGACAATAGATCTGAAGAAGCACCGTTTGGCAACATACGACAAACCGTATGTGTCATCGAAGACCGGAGAGCCTTCGATACGAGGCGGACCAAGAAACTGCAAAGCCTACACCGCGAGAGCAAGGGCTTGGCCGGACTGGCATACGGTCTTAGCAGAGGTATGCCTGAAGAAGATGGTGAAAGTGGCGGACACGGAGCTTCAATCGAGTCAATTCCCTGGGATGGACGGGCTGGCCAACGATTTCCTCGGGCAACGATCTTTGGGGATCCAGGTTCAGGTAAGAGTTGGCTGCTTCGTTCCGAGGCTCACTGGATCGCTTCAGAGGCGATCAATTGCCTAATGAAGAACAACGGAAGTCTGCATGAGATCGATCTGCCTGTCCTAATATACCTGCCAGATCTGGCCCGTAAAGAAGAAGAACTAGAAGACGCCATCATCACTCTCGTCAGGGAGGGGCGCTCTGTGAGTTTCTGTGAATACGTGCGCAAGCAACTCGCATCCCATCACGGCGTTCTTCTGTTGGATGCCTGGGACGAGATCTCAGATGCGGACAAGAGAGCGGAACTCAAGGACCAGCTCCGTGTGTTTTCCCATTATCCGACGCGGATTATTCTGACTTCTCGGATTGTGGGCTACGAGTTGCCCCAACCACCACTCCCAAGAAGCAAGGAACTGGAGCTGATTGCCTGGAATTGGCCCCAGATCAAATCCTACGTCCATGCGTGGTTTGGTGTTGAGCAGCGTAAAGGCAGCCACTTTCTGAGCAGGCTGTGTAAACATCTACAGTGTCGAGGACTTGCTCGCATCCCGCTTATGCTGATGTTAATGTGTCAAACCTGTCCTGACGGTAGGTTTCCAGTGCGACGTTCAGATCTATACAAGAAGTGCCTCTCGGGATTGCTCGGGAACTGGCCTATTCAGGATAAGGAGCGGATGAAGAGGTACACTCTCGCTCAGCGGAGCGCTACATATGTCAGAGAATTGATCGAGGTGCTGGAGCAAGTGGGGCTAACACTGCATGAGAGGGGATTACAGCAATTCGGGGAAGAAGACGTGGGGCCAGTAATTGAGTTATCTCTCAACGATATCTGCAGTAACAGGCCTTCACATGACTTCACAATCGAGCAAATCACTCCTACGAAGTTCATCGAGCGACTCATAGATGATGGTGTGTTAATCTCAAATTCGACTAAGGAAGGTGAACTCCGATTCCTACATTTGACATTTCAAGAATACCTTGCGGCGAGGGCACTGGCAAAGAGGCCGGATTGCATTGAAATTGCGACCGAACATATCTATGAACGGGCCTGGAATCAGGTGCTCGTCATGCTCGGAGGTCTGCTGGATCGGCCGGGGCCATACATAGCTGCGTTGCTTCGGAAGAACAGAGAAGACCTGTTGTGTCGGCCCTTCCTGTTGACTACCCAAGTGGCTTCGGAAGCAGATCGCGAACGGCTACCCAAGAAGATCGCCATGAGGCTGGCAGATGAGGCGACAAAGATGTGTGTGGACAAGACGGGTCTTGTGTCGAACGAGGTAGTTGTGCATGCTGCGAGATTTCTTCCCGAGTGGGCTACGAGTCTAATAGGTCTGGTTAGAAACGGGGGATGGGCTCAATCTCGGATTGGAGTCTTCTTGCTAGGTGAGATTGGTTCGGCGGAGGCGGTGTCGACCCTCGTCGATGTTCTTCGCGATGAGCGTGGCATAGTCGACAGGGACACGGTTGCCGCCTTGGGGAAGATTGGTGCCGAGGAGGCTGTGCCGTTTCTCGTCCAGGCTTTGCGTGATGAACGCCGTCGGGTGCGAAGCAATGTCACTGGAGCGTTAGCTCCGGCTAGGCACGAGGAGGCTGCTCGGCGCCTAGTGTTGGATTTTCGAAATCCCGACGGGTTCATAAGTGAGATTGCTGAAGCTCTGACCCAGATTGGCTCAAACGAAGCAGTGTCTGCTGTGACCGAACTCCTGCAGGTTGAGACCGAGAAGGTGCGCGAGGATGTGGCCTGGGCCCTGGTTCGCAACGGTTCCGAACAGGCGGTTTCGGCCCTGGCCGAAGCCTTGCAGGATGAAACCCATACGGTTCGCACAGAGGTAGCGTGGCCTTTGCATCATGCCCGCTCCGAGAAGGCGGTTTCCGCTCTCATCGGAGTTTTGCAGGATGAGGATGGCAAAGTACGCGGAAGGGTAGCTTTGGCCTTGGGTCTGACGGGCTCCGAGCAGGCGGTTTCGGCCCTCATCGGAGCCCTGCGGAATGAGGACGGCACAGTAAACGCGATGGTAGCGCTGGCCTTGGGTCAGACGCGCTCCAAGCAGGCAGTTCCAGTTCTCATCGGAGTCCTGCAAGACGAGGAGGGCAGGGTACGAGGGTACGTGGCTTCCGCCTTGGCTCGGATTGGTTCAAAGGAGGCCATTTCAGCCCTCATCGAGGTCTTGCGCGATGAGGATGGTGTAGTGTGCACGGATGTAGCTACGGTCTTGGGCTGGACTGGCTCGAGAGAGGCGGTTCCCGCCCTTATCGAACTTCTGGAATGCGATAGAGACACGGCAGTGCGCAGACGGGTACTTGGGGCCTTGGCTCATGTTGGCTCAAAGGAGGCGGTCACAGCCATCATGGAAGTGTTGCCAGATGAAGCTGACGATGTGCGTGCGGAAGTAACTTCACTGTTGTGTGCGAGTGGTTCGAACGAAGCAATCACAGCCTTCATCGAACTCCTGAAAGATGAAAACATCACAGTGCGCAGAGGAGCAGCCATAGCCTTGGGCCGGATTGGCAAGAAGGAGGCGGTCCCGTATCTCCTCCAGATCCTGCAGGATGAAGATGCAGAGGTGCGCAGCGATGCAGTTAAGGCCTTGGGTAGGATTGGCTGCAAAAAGGCGTTTTCCGCCCTAATTGAGGTTTTGCAGGATGAGAAAGAGAACTACATGGTGCGCATCGCCGCAGCTTGTGCCGTGAGCAAGGTTGGGCCGAAGGAGGCGGTCCCATATCTCATCCACACTTTGCTACAAGACAAGGCATGGACGATACGCCAAGAGGCTGCCACTGCGCTACGTCATCTTGGGCCTAAGGAGGCGGTCCCGGTCGGCATGGAAATCCTCCGGAATGGAGACGATAGCGCGGTCGCAGGCATAGAACACACTATTCAGTCATTGGCACAATCACTCGATCACCTGGCACAGCTCTGCGAAGAGCATGGTGATACGCCGTAGCCGAAGCAGCCTGCTACTTTGAGTTAATCGCATGAAGTAATCACCCATTGGGCGTGGCGCTTGGAGATGCCATAGCGGAAGAAGGGTCCAGTCGCCGTTCCTGGCGTCACTTTCCCGACTGGACACCCAGATTTCGCCCAGAGGTTTTGGTAACACGACATATAGGATTAGAGCAGGGGAGGGGAAGGCAAAGAGGGGCCAGGGGGATAGGAGCGTGCGAAGCGTAATCCGTGTGTCGGCGGGCACTGGCCGATAAAGGACTCGGACCTGCGACCTCACGGGTGTGATCAAATTTGAATCAGGTTTACCTTAATTTGCCACTCTTCCAGAATCTATTAGTGGATCGAGAAACTTGTAGAGTTCCTGCGTCGCAGGATCATCGGGCTTGCCAAGGTCGTTATTCAAACGGCTGTGGTTGCTGTCGCGCTTGCCATACGCCCTGGCGGGGATTCCCGCTGCCTTCAGAACGCTCTCAAGGCGCTGCGCCTGGGCTCGCGTATCGGGATTGCCGGAAAAATACAAGAGGAGGAACGGCGGTATCCCTTTGTCCCTCGCCACATGCGTCACGGCCGAAAAATCGACGTGCTTCTCTGGGTCGTTTCCGAATTTCTGCCGATGTCCAAAGGTAAACATCTTGCCGCCGTAGAGCGCTTGCCGGTACTCCGCCGTCATGATGATTTTGGGAATGTCGTAGGTGTCGCCGTCCACCGGGACGCAGCCCTTGAGGACTTCGAACGACACACCTTCTTTCTTCAGATAACGATCGTCGATGCAGATCAAAGCCGCCAGTTGAGCGCCGGCAGAGTGTCCGCCCACAAGAATACGCTCAGGATCTCCGCCGTAACTGGCGATGTTCTTGTGCACCCAGCCGAGCGACGTGGCCACGTCGCCGATCAGATCTTCCATTTCCACTTCCGGCAGAAGTCGATAATTCGTGGAGACGAAGACAAAGCCTCGCTCGGTCAGCGACTTGGGCTTCAGTGCGACATCGCTCTTGTCGCCAGCCTGCCATCCGCCACCATGTATCCAAAACATGACGGGCAAACTCTTTTCAGCCGGTTCTTCCGGCGTGTAGATATCGAGAACGTGGCGTTCGTGACCATTCTCCACGTAGGGAATGTCTGACGTCAGTTTCTGGGCGATGGCGCGGCTGCAAAGCAAGAAAAACGACAGAACAAAGGCTAAAATGAGCTTGGTGTTCATGGCGTAGATTCCTTTTGAATGAACACAACTGATACAGACAGGAGATTTGGCTTTGTTCCCATAGGGTGATATTACGTCTTGTATCAGGGCAGATCAAGGTGTGAGAAGAAAAAGACCCACCGCCAGTAGATGGCTCGCAGCGGTTTACTGTTTTGGGCGATATGCGCTGAAGTACATAAAGGAGAGATGGAAACGCTGGCCATGGCCTCTCAGGTTTTTGCTGGGGGCTAAGGGAGGATTGCTGTTGGGGCAGGTGTGCGGTCAGTCAGACAATGCCTGGTAAAGGGTGTTGCGAAATCTCATGTAGAACTGATCGTCTTCCGGAATGTACTGGGCGAAAAGCAGCATCAATAACTGCTCTTGGGGATCAGCGAGAAAGTCTGTGGTTGCAAAGCCATTCCAGGAAAACGCGCCAACAGAACCCAAATCATCGCCCTTCCCTAAATCGATGCGTACCGCGCAGATCAGACCCCAGCCATCGCTTTCACTCCACGAATATGTGATACGGGGCAGGTGACTTAGAGAGTTCGCGAGTGCAAATTCAACTGTCTTGCGGCCAAGGATTCGTACGCCATCGAGTTGCCCCCCATTCAAGAGCATCTGTGCAAACCGTGCATAATCTCCGATAGTCGAAAACCCGCCGCCACCACCGCCTGCTATGCCCCGGTCCTTTTCTGCGTAGGCGCCGTATGGAACCTCGGCCTCGCGGAGCGTCCCATCCGGACCGCGTGTATACAGTTTGGCAAGGCGAGCCATCTTCTCGGGCGGTACGTCGAATCCCGTATCTTTCATTCCGAGGGGCGCAAAAATGTGGTCCCGGCAATAAGCGTCAAATCTTTCTCCGCTAACGCGCTCGATCAGCAATCCAAGCACGTCAAAACCCACGCTGTAGTTGAACTCAGTCCCCGGCTGTGACACAAGCGGCATTTTACCGAGTTTGCCAACGAATTCGTCGAGCGAGGACGAGTCCCACAGGTTCGCCTGCTTGTAGATCTCGGCCACTAATTTGGGGGAGTAGTCGTCGTCATAGGTAAAGCCTGCGGTATGGTTCATTAACATCTTGATGGTAATACTGGTGTGCGCTGGCTGCAGCTTTGGAGTTTCCGACGTACCACCAATACAAACCATAGGGTTGGCCAGTTCAGGAATCCAGTTGGCTACAGGATCAGAGAGCCTGAAACGACCTTGCTCGAACAATTGAAGCGCCGCGACGCCCGTTAAGACCTTTGTCATCGAATAGATGCGCATAATCGTATCGCGATCCATGGGAAGCTTGGCCTCCAGATCGCGATAGCCGTATGCGCGCCAGTCGACAATCTTTCCATGCCGCGCAACCAGTGAAACGGCCCCGGCATGTCTTCCAGCGGTCACATGTTCCTGTACCAGAGCATGCATCCGGCTAAGCCTTTCCGCGTCAAAACCCTCCGCATCTGGAGTAGAGGTCGGGAGTGGCTGCGCAAGGCTGCGTAACGACAGGGCGCTGACCAATAACCAGATGAGCAACAATTTCACTGAGCCAACATTTACCATATGACCTCCACACCAGAAAAACACCAACCTGCTAACTTGCCAGTATCTCGCCCGCTTCCTGGAGAGCAACTGTAAAATGTTCGATTGGGAGGATGAAGAGATTGGCTGTCCATTGGGCATCTGGTGACCAGGGTCCAGTCGCCGTTCCTTGCGTCACTTTCCTGACTGGACACCCAGATCTTGCCCAGAGGTTTTGGTAACACGACATTCTATTTGGGAGTAGGGGAGGGAGTGGCAAGAAGCGGGGCAGTAGGGGGCGGTCCGGAAAAGGGCCAATAGGTGATGCAAGGAGGAACTCCTATCGCCTTGTAGGGGGGCGCCGTACAACAAGTCCGAATTCCCGACCGATAAATCGCAAAAACAGCGTTTTTCGCATTTGACAAGGGGTGTCGGCGTGACGGTTTTCCCATAAATCAACACACGTGGAGACATTCTGGAGACAGTGTGTCACGCCCAGCATTGGAGCATATAACTCCGGATAAAGCAGACTCTATCGTGACCAGTCACACCCCCTGGGGATTCCAGAACAGGGTGCCGACAATAGACAATCATGCACAACCGGCATGGATTGTCCACCAGAGTTCATGGTTGTATTCTACAATCCGCACGAAAGGATCAGTCTCGCGCCGAGGTGTTCCAGCCCACTGCCCTAAGCCACTGCTGAAGAAGGAAGTTAGCGTCTACGCTCTCCGGTTTAGAAGACCATTAGCTATCGATTCGACTCTGGCTGCAAATTTTCGGCTTGCGGGAATCTCAGTCGATACGCGTCTGGCGGGCCCGCTCGCCGACTTTATTGTAGTGTCACAGGGCGTTTTCGCGATCCTGAAAGTCCTCGGTGGTGAACAAGAGAGTCGTCTGACCGACCAAGATCTCATCTCCTTCCGCCAGAGGTGTAACCCGAGAAATCCGGCTGCGGTTGATGAAGACGCCGTGGCTGCTGTCCATGTCCTCAGCTTCGTATCGGTCACTTGCGTCAGGCAAATGGAGAGAATGATGATCGAGCAGGCGCTGCAGCGTCACCAGGGCAACCGAGCGGCCGCGGCCCGAGAACTCGGCATCAACCCCAGCACGCTTTTCCGCAAGCTCAAGACCTTGCAGATCGACACCGGATCGTCACACCAAGGACCGCAACGCGCTGTCTCGGGCACGACGAACCATTGCATATCGCATTGTTCCGAGGAGGCAATAACCGCATAGTGCAATGCCTGCCCCGGTAGTCCTCCTGGTCTCTTCTTGCTCTTTTCTTCTCCAAACCACTTCTAAGGCAACAGTTGTGCTGACGTTGCTTGGTGTGCCATGTCTACTGGCACGCTTCTTGCAAGTTAAGTCATCAGGAGGTCGCTCGGCAATGAAAGTAGCGATACCAGTTTGTGAAGGTCGGGTTTCGAACGTGTTTGATTTCGCTCGAAGCGCCATAGCTTTTGACGTAAGCAAACCCGTCGATGGTGTGATTGAGGCCTACCGTAAAGGAGACCTTGGAGCTCGACGTTTTGCGCTGCCGGGCGATTGGCAGTGTCTCGGTACGGAAGTTCGACCAAGGTGTGGCTGGTGAGGCCGACGCGGTCAGCCGAGGAGTTGAACAAACAACGATCATCCGGAGGCGGCGCGCAACCGACGAGGACGGAGTCTGGAGATAGCAAATATGAAGGTGGCCGTGACGGCACAAGGAAAAGAACTGACCAATCCAATGGACACCCGCTTTGGACGGGCCAATGTGGATCGTTCTCGTTGACACGCAGACCGGAACATTTGACTATTTGACAACAAGGAGAATCTCAACCGCTCGCAGGAAGCTGGCATTCGAACCGGACAGAATATCGCGGAGTTAGGTGCTGAAGCTGTGATAACCGGCAACGTTGGCCCAAGTGCATTCCGTACGCTGGCCGCGGCCGAGATACCAGTGTTCCTTTCCTCCGGTCGCACGGTCGCACAGGTCGTGACCGCCTTCCTGTAAGGTGAACTCCAGGCGGCCCAGCGCGCAAATGCGGAAGGCCTCTGGATCTTAGGCCCGTGAAAACCAGGGACGCTATTGGATTCTTCGAGGGAATGGAACGGGCGGCGCTGTGCCGAAAGCAATGTGACGTGCAAACCTATCTCGATTGTCAGGTCGCCGAGATGATTCTGCGGCAGCGTTGAGCACTCTGAGGAATGCTGATCCCAGAGGATGAGGAGAAGGCCAATGCCAAACTTTGACGGCACAGGACCGCTGGGGAAAGGCCCGATTACGGGCAGAGGTTCGGGGTACTGCGTGCTGCGGGAATCCAGAGAAACAGCTGGTCGAATAGAGGGTTTCACCGGCATGGCTGGCGTTCCCGTCAGGCAGACGAACAGTGATAGAGCCGAGCAAGAAAAGGAGGTGATACAGATGCCTTTGGGAAACGGAACAGGCCCATACAGCGGGGGACCGACGACAGGCAGAACTGCTGGCATTTGTGCAGGATATCCCGTGTCGGGCTATAGGGATCCAAGCGGCATATGGGGATATTCCCCTCCGTACAGCATGTCTCCATACGGTTACGGAACCGGGTATGGAACCGTTTATGCCGGTTGGCTGGGCCGGTGGTTTCGGAGAGGTTTTGGCTTTGCCCGAAGTTTTGGATTTGGTCGAGGTCGGCGCGGTGGGCGTGGACGATTCGGTTACCGCTGGTAAGTGTTTCAGCACTGACATGTAGAAAGGGTGAATGTTATGCCGAGAGGAGATGGTACGGGCCCAACGGGTTAAGGTCCCGGCACTGGCCGGGGCCTGGGGCGAGGCCAAAGTCAAGGCCGAGGCCGCATGGGTGGCCCGTTTTCGGCCAGCGTGGGCGGGGTCTGTATATGCCCCAAGTGCGGCGTCCCCATGACAAGACAATAAGAATCGATATGAAAGGAGATTGACTATGCCGGGTGGTGATGGTACGGGTCCCAGTGGTATGGGACCGATGACAGGCCGAGCCGCGGGTTCCTGTGCCGGCTATCCGATTGCCAGCTATGCGAACCCGGTTAGTGGTAGAGGATTTGGGGGTTGGGGTCGTGGTCTTGGACGCCGCTTTGGACGCGGTTTTGGCTGGGGCAGAGCTGAGTATGGCTGGCCTGCGTGGGGCAGCTACTCAACGGGCTATCCGGCCGGCTTCGCCCCTGCCCCCAATCCGGAGCAAGAACAAGCGGCCTTGCGGCAGCAGTCACAATATCTTCAGGAATCTCTCGATGCGATCAACAAACGTATCGAGGATCTGGAAAAGGAGACGTCCCAGTAGTAGAAACCCAAGCGGAGTACGAACTGGGAGGGACGAGAGCGTGTCCTTCCCAGGTTCTTCGTTAAGGGGGCATCCTTACGTTCCACTTGAACCGTCAGACGATGTAACGATAGGAGAAAGTATGGATAACACACTCCTCAAATCATGCAAGGCATGTGGAACCGAGATCAGTCGATACAGCCCATTCTGTCGCAATTGCGGACATCCCCAGGGATCGAATCTGGTGATCGGGCTGCTCGTTTTGCTTTTTCTCTTCATGCTCGCTGGGTATGTGGCCTTCATGGTCCATTGCGCCTGCCACGCAGAAGCCTACGCAAGATGAGTGGGTCCAGGATTGGCGTTGTTGGGCAAGCGCGGAAACCGGAGGAGGGTCTTAACGGGGAACACCCTAGCCTCACGCAGGAGCGGACCTCTACTGCCGTCTTCCATGGCACACATCGGCGCATAAGGCTGTGAGGTCATTCAGGCTTGCAGAACGTGATAAGGAGGCTGACGATGCCGATATTCGCGTATAGGTGCACGCGATGCGGACACACAATGGAACTCCTACAAAGGGGTGCCCGTTCCAGCGTTCCGCGTTGTGAACAATGTGGGAGCAAAGCTCTACAGAAGCACTTCTCGACGTTTTCCATGGGACGGAGTACTTCCGCTGGCGAAGGCACCAGTTCCTGTCCGACGGGCACTTGTCCGTTGGGGTAAGCAAGCACGACTATGAAGATTGCTGTGACTAGCGCGGGCCTAACTTTGCATAGCAGCGTCGACGTGAAGTGCGGACGGTGCGCGTACTTGGCCATTGCAGATAGCCGTTTTGTCCTTTGCGAAGCACTGACAAACCCGGGCAGGAATCTTGGACGCCATGCGGGGGTCCAGATGGCCCGGTTGTTGCAGGAACGGGGCGTTAACACTGTACTGACCGGCAACTGTGGCCCCGAGGCGTTTCGGGCTCTGCATCGTGCCGGCATACACGTGGTGGTGGGCGTGACTGGTACCGTCCGCAATGCTCTTGAGTGCCTCGAGGGTGGGCAACTGCGCTTTGCCCGTCGTGCCAATGTCGATAAGTACTTCGGCCTTCTGAGTTTGCTCAAGTCTGTGCTGCCCCGATAGACGGGTGAGAGCGGTTTCAATTAGGCCGGGACAAATTGTGGAGTTTGAAGCTCGTTAGAGGTGTATATGAAAGTTGCGATCACATCCACGGGTCCAACGTTGGACGATCAGGTCGAAGCACGGTTCGGGCGCTGTCCGTACTTCCTCGTCGTCGATACCGATTCCATGCAATTTGAGGCGGTTGAGAATCCTAACATCACCTTGGGCGGTGGGGCCGGAATCCAGTCGGCTCAGATGATGGCTGAAAAAGGAGTGAGCCATGTGCTGACCGGCAATTGCGGCCCCAACGCCTTTCGCGTATTCGGGGAAGCAGGCATTGCCGTGCTTATGGGCATCACCGGCCCAGCGCGTCAAGCGATCGAACGGTTCAAGGCCGGTGGATTTTCGTCAGCCAGCGCTGCCAACGTGCAAAGCCACTTCGGCATGGGGGCGGGCGAGCCACAGGGGCAAGCGTTGGATGTTGGCCTTGGCAGTTCTGCGATGGGGATGACAGGTATGGGGATGGGCCGTGGCGGCGGCCGTGGCATGGGTGGCGGTCGCGGTATGGGTGGAGGCCACGGCGGTGGCATGGGCGGCGGGATGCGCCGAGCCGACGGTTTCGGCGCAGGTCCGCCGGTTCCTACCGCGCCGCAGAGTCAGAATGAACTGCAGAACCTGAAGGAGCAGGCCGAGGCGCTCAAGCAGCAAAAGCAGGACATTGAAGCGAGAAGGGCCGGGCTACAGAGCGGTCGAAGGATCGTCGCCTTCGTTCAAGCTGAGAAATGTAGCGGCTGTCGCGTCTGCGCCGGCGTTTGCCCAAACGATGCAATTCGGATAGACAAGCAGGCCGTCGTCGATCCGGATCGGTGCACCGCGTGTGCCGCCTGCGTCTCGGAATGCCCCAATGAGGCGATCATCATCGTACGGCAGAGAGTCTGATATTCAAGAGTGGTACGGCGGCGGATGACTACAGGAAGGATTGACAGCGAGCAGGAATGGCGAGGATGGCTGCGAAAGTAAATATGGAATTGTGTACCGGCTGTGGCGCATGTGCAGATATCTGCCCGGCGGATGCGATCAGAATTCAAGACGGCAAGGCACAGGTGGACGTCGAAGCCTGCGTGGAATGCGAGATCTGCGTGAGTGCATGCCCGACGGGGGCTACACCCGCTTGACGTTGATCGCCCAGCCTTCGCGCTGGAGAAGAATATGCAGACGCTGGTAACCATAGCTGGCCCGTGAATGGGCCAGATCCCTCAGTCTGATCCGCAGAAAATCTTGCCTGTCCGCTGTGCTCTGATAGCGATGACTCGATCGCGCCAACCCCAGAGCATTGCAGGCCCGCCTTTCGCTGATCTGATAAGCAACCCGGGCGTAATGCACCAGAGCTCGTTTGCGGACAGGCTTCAGACCTTTTTTGACAAGACATCCTGAAGCATCGCCTTGTCCAAGCTCAGGTCCGCGACCAGATTCTTGAGCTTCCGATTCTCGTCTTCTAGTTGCTTCAGCCGACGAAGCTCTGCCACGCCCATGCCAGAAAACCTCTTCTTCCAGCGGTAGAACGTCGCCTCACTAACCCCGAGTTTTCGGGTGATTTCCTCAACGGCTGTACCTTGCTCAGCCTGCCGCAGGGCAAAGGCAATTTGCTGCTCTGTAGACCGCTTCTTCTTCATACCACCAGTCCTTTCCAAAATGAGAGTCTACCCGATTTTTCTCATTTTGAACGGACCAGTTTCCGGGGGGGCAGGTCATCCGGATCATCACATATCAGCGGATTTCTGAAAAGGATACAAGAGTCCAAGAACGATGGATTGGAACGTTGCCCAAGACATGGCCGAGACTTTGAAGGTGTTGGCCCATCCCCTACGACTTCAGATCATCGCTTTGCTGGGCAATAAGAAGCGGTCTGTAGGACGAATTGCTGCAACAGTCGATAGAAAACCGGCATATATAAGTCAACAACTTAGCATCATGAAGAGGCGTGGCGTGTTGACGCGTACGCGTAGTGGCAGAAGGGTCTATTATAGCATTCATGATTCGAACATAGCGCAACTACTAGAGTGCGTCACAACTCTTTGCGACAAGAAAGCCACAGATCGGCCGTAAAGGAAATAGCCGCGGACACCACGGGATCGCAAAAGCCACACTGCAACGTCGCTCGGAATAGATTCGAGCATTATGTCAGGACAAGGAGAGTACGGTGGATCTGAGACAGACTATAACGGACCTTTCGACCAAACGGCCGAGAATCGTGACAGGTGCTGTGTTGGCAGTGACCGTGGTCGTGTTGTTACTAGCGGCTGTTCCCTCTATCTGGCCCAAGATATTGCCAGCGGTCTCGGCATTCACCCCAACGAAGCCGCCAAGCAGGTTGACCGGCTGATATCCGAAGGCAAAGTCAGGACCACGCGACACGATGGGATACTGTATTGTGAATCGACACCCTGATTCGTTCGTGCCTTGGCTACCAGAACCCCCTGTAGGGAATCTCTCCAAACCAGAGTTCAACGTGTAGTTGTGCCCCCCGTAGACAATGGGCATCGTCAGACGATTGAATTGGAGTAATGCTGGATCCTCTTTTTGGCCTCGATGCTCATACCCCGTTTGATCTCTACTGAGAAAGGGCCAATCCATGAAATCTTTGACGCCAAACGACCTGAAATGGCTGGAGCAAACCCTTGCCAAGCTTCAGCATGATGTAACGATTGTCTATTTCACAGAAGGGGTCGCCTGTCGACATTGCCAGCTGGAACGCGACCTCTTGACCGGCCTAGCGGGTCTTTCGCACAAACTTCATTTGGATGTATACAATTTCACCGAAGATCGTGATATCGCCGATCGTTACGGAATCGACAAAGTTCCAGGATTCCTGCTGTTTGGCAAGAAGAACTACGGAGTGAAATACTATGGGATGCCGTCCGACTTCGAATTCCGCATGCTGATGGAAGAGATCGTACGCGTCTCCTCCGGACATTCCGGCCTTTCCTCGGCGACGATCGCCGTATTGCAGGACCTGAGTGTGCCCATCCATCTTCAGGTGCTGACACTCCATACGCCTCTTCTGTCCGTTGGGGCCGTACAGATGGCCCACCAATTGGCGATGGAAAGCGATCTTATTACCCCGGATTTCCCAAGTAGTTGGTGACATACAAACAGGCTTTTGATAGCATAGAGCTTATGGAGGCCATTCACACCGGTTTGACTGTCCTGACATGGAGAACCCAATGGGTGAAGCACGCAAGGACGCTCTGAGGCTCAATTTTGACCGCCGCTTGAAGCTCACATTCCTCGGCAGTAAGGTCACCACCGACGCTGGGCTGCTGGCCTACCGCGAACTCGATGAGGTGTTTGCGCTGACCGAAATGGTTCAAGACACGTTCGAGGACAGTCGGCTCGGCAGCAACAAACAACACCAGCTCGTGCCGTTGTTGCGGCAGTCGATCTACAGTCGACTGGCCGGTTACGAAGATGTGAACGATGCCGAGCGGCTATCGGTCGATCCTGCCATGCGTCATGTGGTCGGTGGCAGAGCGATGCGGGCGGACAAGTGTGCTGCTTCAACCAGTGAGGTTGGCCGTTTCGAGACGGAAAACCTCAGCACGAAGGACAACCTGAAGAAGCTGATGTCTCTTTCGGGTAAGTGGATCGACAAGGTCCATCAGCGAAGGCCGCTGAGGGAGTTAATCTTCGACATGGACAGTTCCGTCAGTGAGACGTATGGCCAGCAGGAGGGTTCAGCCTACAACGGCCACTTTGACTGCATGTGCTATCACCCACTGTTTCTGTTCAATCAGTTCGGGGACTTGGAACGGGCCATGCTGCGGCGGGGCAATCATCACAGCGCCAAGTTCTGGCGGCGGGTGCTCTTGCCGGCCATCGAGCGGTATCGCCACTTGAGCATTCCGAAGTTCTTTCGTGGCGATGCGGCCTTTGCCAATCCGGCGCTGTACCGAGTGCTGGAGAAAGAAGGTTATCACTACACCATTCGCCTCATAGCCAACGCGGTTTTGGAGCGCGAAATCAAGCATCTTCTCACCCGTCCCGTGGGACGGCCTTCGCGCAGGCCCAAGGTGTTTTATCACAGCTTCCAGTATCAGGCCGCATCTTGGCATCAGCCGCGTCGGGTGGTGGCCAAGGTCGAGTGGCACCAGGGCGAGTTGTTCGCGCGCGTCGGTTTTATCGTGACCAACTTGAACAAGCGGGCGAAGAACGTGGTCAAGTTTTACAACGGACGCGGTACGGCTGAGCAATGGATCAAGGAAGGCAAGAATGCAGTCAAATGGACGAAGCTCTCTTGTCGCACGTTCAATGACAACCAGACGCGGTTGCAGTTGTTTGCCTTGGCTTACAACCTGGCGAACTTCCTGCGTCGCCTGGCCCTTCCTCGTACGGTGAAGCACTGGTCGTTGACGACGCTACGAGAGAAGCTGATCAAGATCGGCGCGAAGGTGGTCAGCCATTCCCGGTACGTGGTGTTCCAGATGGCCGAAGTGGCTGTGCCGAGGACACTCTTTCGTGAAATTCTTGGTCGCATCGCCCAATTGAGAGCCAGCCCAGAACTCGCGAGGGCAGGATGACCGTCTTTGAGAGGAAAACACCGTTCGGCGATGAAGAAACCGGGGTCGAGGTCTGTCGAAAAAGCCGCCAGATGCTGTATTTCTTCGCAGATTCCCCAATTCCTGCAACAAGCACGGCCAAATTGACACCGAGAACCATTGAAACTCAATGGAGCATAGTGGTATCATGAGACATATAGGGTGCGTGAGTACCATTTATGAAGCCATATGGGAAATCCCGGCTAAAGTGTTACCTGTGATGCAATTGGCGTGGGTTGCGGTTCTGGGAGTGACTGCCATGGTACTGCCGTCAAGGAAAGCACATCTGATTCTGTTTCTGGGGGCTCTCATTCTCGTTGGTCTCAATCGGGCAAACGGGTCACAGGCCAACGGAGATGTCTCCGTCGAGAGTCTTACGACAGAACAGCTCGTCGCGGGGCTGACGGCCAACCTGAATCGCATTCGGACTTACAAGGCAACTTTCGTGGTGTCCGATCCCAATGGCAAGAACGCCCGCGAACATACCGTGGGTTGGGAGAGAGTGTCGGGGAGCGACGACCCCGGCGTTTATGATAGGCGATTCTTCACTGTCTCGCCCAAAAAGGATCCAGAAGCCTCTGACTCCGAACCTTCCTGCAGCACCTATTACGCATTCAACGGGGAGAAGACCTTCATTTGCGAAACGTGCACGTGGGGCGAACGGAAATCCATAGACGGCACCATTCTGCCAGCTTTGGATAGGCAAATGGTAGGGCGCGGACTAACGGTGACGACGTTGTCGACACATTTCATGGACATCGCTCCCATCCAGCGCGTTGTGGCCAATGGGACTTTTGTCAAAGAGGGAGTCGAGACGGTCAACGGCCATCAACGCGTGACCCTCTATGGTGAGTACGGTTATGCGGAGACCCCGTTCGACAATTGGCGCGTGAAACGTGGGCCTGGGATGTACGTCAGGTTGTCCGTCGATCCATTCTCGGGATTCATGCCGGTCAAGCAGGAATGGTACGCTGTCACAGAGGTCGAAGGCAAGCTCGTGCGCAAGCTGATCTGGACACACACGGCCCAGTTCAAGGAATTCGAGGGGGGCCTCTGGTTTCCGATTGCCGGCTCCTATGAACGGCAGCAAGGCAGACGGGTTCTCCAGGTGAAGGAATGTTCTCTCAATATAGACATACCGCAAGAGGAGTTTGCCATAACCGCGTGGCCACCGGGCACGTTCGTGGAAGACAAAGTGGCGAATATCTCATTCAGAGTTCCCCGCTCGGCGCCCGACGGGTGGCGGTGACGGGGAATTTCGGGGACACCTTAGTCATTTCGGTCTTGCATTGAGTCTGCTATCCGGAGACACTTCAGATACCCGTATTCTCCATGAAGCATCGAATGCGGCCGTTGCTACAAATACGAATGCCTTAATGGACTCCATTGAATGCGTGAAGAGGCTATGCCTGCCGATCAGACGAGTCCGTTCGAAAGCGAAGATTCGAACGACAGGGAGTTCGTGGGCCTTCACGTCGAGAAGTCCAAGATCGAGGACACTACTTTTTGCCACTGTAAATTCATCGATTGCCGGTTCAGTGCGTGTGGCTTCGTCGATTGTGCGTTTGACAAATGTCTTTTCGATCGGTGTGACCTCAGCCTCTTGGATGTGGCGCATACCTCCTTTCGAGAGACCTATTTCCTGGCTTCGAAGGCCATCGGGATCAATTGGGCCCAGTCGTCCAACCCGGCCAGTATTCACTTCAAAGACTGCGTGATCAACTACTCGGTGTTTTTCGGGATGTCGCTGATGCGCATGAAGATGGTGCACTGTGTCGCTCATGAGGCGAACTTCGCCGACGCGAATCTGACGGGGGCCATTCTCAGGGAGACCGATTTTCAGAATAGCCTGTTCTCGAATACCAATCTGACCGGAGCGGATCTCGAGGGGGCCGAGAACTACTCAATCAATCCGAACCACAATACGCTCAAGAAGACCATCTTCTCACTCCCCGAGGCCATCTCGTTGCTGGGTACGCTTGATATTATCCTGAAATGAAGGATCAGCCGTGAGATGTCTCAGGGCCGACCGATTCTCCTGGTCGAGAGCGATTTTCAGTGTGCGGTGGCGATGAGCCGTGTGTTCAGGGGGCTGGGATTGCTCGACCGGCTGGTGATCTCGATGGACTGCGAGAACGCCCTGATCCGGCTGCGCAGCGAGGAAGGGCCGCGGCCGTGCCTGGTCGTCCTTGACCTGCAAGCCCCGCGTATGTCGGCATTCCGGTTCCTCAGCGTCCTCAAGGATGACGAGATGCTCAAGATGATTCCCGTCGTCGCCGCCGCTACCAGCAACGATCCTGAGCAGATCGCCCAGTGCTACGACCTCGGGGCGGTTGGATACCTGGTCAAGTCAGATGACTACAGCGACCTCGCCGAGAAGATGCGGGCCGTTTGTGCGTACTGGGACTTGAGCGAAATGCCATTACAGCGGATGTGGTAAACGTGGACGACTTTCCGGAAATGGCGAAGCGTTATAGCATCTTGGCTTCTCCGACTGTCGTGGTCAATGAAAGCTACCACTTCTACGGCGCCCTGCGAGAAGCCAATTTTCTCAAACAAGTCCTCAAGGGCGCGCATAAAAGTCGTCATTGAAACCCATGCCCAGAAAAGAAACCATACGGCTGTCGGGAACAAGCATCGCACCGGGCCTAGCCATAGGCCGGGCATTTGTCTATAAAGATATCCTCGATCAGGATCTTCACATGTACGATGTCCGTCCTGACCAGATAGATGCCGAATGCCGACGGATTCATTGTGCCGCTAAAGAGGTCCTGGACGACCTCCAGGACGCGGCGCGCCGCGTGGCGCAACAGATCGGGGCCTATCAGTCGGAAATCTTTACCGCCCATCAGATGATCCTGCACGAACTCCTCGAACGCCGGGAGATTCGGCAAAAGTTGGAGAAGCAACAGGTCAATGCCGAGGTTGCTGTACATCTGGTCTTCCAGCATTGGGTACGAGAAATGCATGAGGACGAAAGCACACGGTTCAGCCAACGAGCCGACGACATAGCCGATCTGGGCCGCCGACTGATCAGGGCGTTAAGAGCTATTTCCGTTAATCCCCTGGAGAAGATACCGGAAGGCAGTATTCTGGTCGCCTCCCGTCTGTTGCCCTCCGACGCCGTTTTCTTCGCCAGCCGTGGTGTCGCAGCGATCATCGTCGAATTCGGGACGCCGGGCTCACACTGCGCTTTGTTGACCCGACAAATCGGCGTCCCCGGTATTTCGAATGTTGCCGACGCCACGAGCCATGTCCGCAACGGTGATTTTGTCTGCGTCGATGGGTTCCGCGCAACCGTCATCGTGAATCCGGACAAGGAAGCCCGCAGTTCGTTCGAGAAGAGAATCTCGGCCAACCGCGATCTTCGCGCAGAGGCGATGGGTCGTTGTCATGAGCCAGCGATCGCGCCAAGCGGAATTCGCGTGCCGGTCATGGCGAATATTGCCAACCGAACCGACGTCGTGGTGGCCGTCCAAAACGGCGCCGATGGTGTGGGTCTCTACCGACTCGAAACGCTCTTCATGCTCCACAAGAGTCTACCCACGGAAGCAGAACTGTTTGGAGAAATCACGGACACTCTTTCACCCCTGGGCGAGAAACCTGCCATGATACGTTTACTCGACGTGGGTGGCGATAAGAGTCTGACGTATTTCGAACTCCCCGTCGAGCCCGCGCCCTGTTTGGGCCGACGGGGCGTTCGAGTCCTCCTGGCGCACCCGGACCTTTTGAGCGTGCAACTCCGCGTATTACTTCGTCTGTCCCAGAATCATCGCATTCAAATCATGGTGCCCATGGTGACGATCCCAGAGGATATGCAGGCGGTGCGACACGCCGTAGAGGCTCAAGCCGCGGAATTGGGTATCGCCGAGATCCCGCCCCTGGTAGCCATGATCGAGACCCCCGCGGCTGCCTTGTCCGTGCCTGACATTCTGCGATTCGCTGATGCGTTGAGTCTGGGAACCAATGATCTGACACAGCACACCATGGCTGCTGGCAGGCAGAATCCCTTTGTCCAGCGATATTTTCGAGACGACCACCCGGCCATTGTCCGATTGATACGCCTAGCTGTGAAGGAGGCTGGCGATGCGCTGGTTGGCATTTGTGGTGAACTTGCAAGTCAACCGAATGCGGTTCCCATGCTTCTCGATACCGGGGTACGACTCTTGAGTGTGGCGCCACCACTCGTGCCGGCGATCAAGGAGGCCGTCAGGCATCCGCCCGCATAGTCATGCCTCTGCCTTGAGGGGAAAACGCAGAGCAGCGGTCATAGACCGCATCCCCAAGAACAGACCGGCTTCTTCGGTGAGAGAAGCGGCCAGGAAAGCACGGCCGGAATTCTGAGCAGGCAGGCCTTGAGAAAAGCTGACTGCCCAGCTTGTATTCTCCATCGGGATTGCCTAACTCCCCATATGGTTCTGGCAAAACGGCAATGATACGTGTAACACAACACGCCTTGATGATTACGGGTTTCGTCTTCGTCATGATGCTCGTCGTCGAGTATCTGAACGTCCTGACCCAGGGATCGTGGCAACGGACTCTGACACGCCGCAAGTGGGGCCAGTATCTCTTGGCGGCGTTTCTGGGGGCGACCCCGGGTTGTCTGGGTGCTTTTGCCGCCGTGACAATGTATTCGCACGGCATCCTCAGCCTGGGTGCCGTTACAGCAGCAATGATTGCGACCAGCGGGGATGAATCTTTTGTAATGCTGGCTATGATCCCCAAACAAGCGATCTGGCTGTTTGCGATTCTCTTCATGCTGGCAATCATCACGGGCACGCTCACAGACCTTATCTTCAGTTCCAAGAGCGTCGGAGCTAAAGCACCTCATGGCTCAATGGAAGTCCATCACGAAGCGGCATGCCAATGCTTCCCTCGCGGGCAGATCCTTCTACAATGGCGGCAATGCATACCATCGAGGGGAATCCTGGCGACAGTTCTCGCTATCTTCGTCCTCGCCCTGATCCTGGGGTGGGTGGGACCTTCAGCCTGGAATTGGATTCGGGTGACCATATTTATTGCGTCCGCGACCGGTCTCTTCATCGTTTGCACAGTACCCGATCACTTCTTGAATGAGCATCTCTGGAAGCATGTCGCTCGCAAACATGCTCCAAGGATCTTCCTGTGGACCTTTGGCGCCCTGGTTGCCATGCACATTCTTACGGAACACTTGTATCTCGAAGAGGCGATTCGTCAAAGCAAATGGGCCGTCTTGCTCATAGCCTGCGCGGTTGGAATCATTCCCGAATCCGGCCCCCACTTGATATTCGTCACGTTGTATGCGCAAGGAACCCTCCCCTTCGGCATACTCCTGGCAAGTTCGATCGTTCAGGACGGCCATGGCATGTTACCCATGCTGGCACACTCGCGTCCCGTGTCTCTGAAAATAAAGGTGATCAACTTCGCCGTGGGACTCATGGTAGGTGCCGCCGCTTTGGCTTTCGGGCGATGAGACATCTGATCTCCCATCGCGATCAGGGACCCTGCGAGGCAGACAAACTGTCAAAGAACAGTGGAAACGGAAACTATGATCAGCTATTCAATATGGGTTCATGCTGTGCGTGTGTAGCCTCCAAATACTTCTGGGCATCCAACGCCGCCATGCAACCCGTGCCCGCCGCAACAACCGCCTGTTTATACACAGGGTCACACACGTCCCCACACGCAAAGACTCCGGGGGCTGTCGTCCGCGCCGAACCCGGTCCCACTTTCACAAAACCGTGTTCGTCGCAATCGACCAAATGGCGAAACAGCTCGGTCTTCGGATCGTGCCCAACGGCAACGAAGATTCCGTCGCATGCCAAGTGGCGAATCTCACCAGTTTTCGTATTCTGGAGCTTCGCGCCTGTGACGACAGTGTCACCGGCGATCTCTTCGACAACCCACGGTATCATCCACTTGATTTTGGGATTGTCTCTAGCCTTTTTGACCTCGATGGGAGCCGCGCGTAGGTACTCCCGCCGATGCACGATCGTGACGGATTTTGCGAACCGGGTCAAAAACACAGCGTCTTCCATGGCGGTGTTACCACCACCCACTACGATAACATCGCGGTCCCGGAAGAACGCCCCATCGCACGTGGCGCATCCTGAAACTCCTCTCCCGTAAAATCTGGGTTCTGAAGGAATCGGTAGGCGGCGAGCGAGCGCTCCTGTGGCGATGATGACCGTTCGCGTTTCAATAGTCTCCGCCCCTCGATCTAGAACGTAACCACCCTCTCTGGCTTTCACCGCCACGATGTCCCCCGTCAAAAAGCCCGCCCCAAATCGTTCCGCCTGTTTCTTGAACAGTTCCATCAACTCCATGCCGGACATGGCCACCGGAAATCCGGGGTAATTCTCGATTTCCGGAGAAACGACCAACTGTCCACCCGGTGTGATGCCTTCGACAACCAGTGGTTTCAAATCCGCCCGGGCTGCATAGATCGCCGCGGATAGTCCTGCCGGTCCTGTGCCAACAATGACGACATTCTCCATTCTTGCCTTCCTTTCCGGTTCGATTGAACCTCATTAAGCGTGAGGGACTCCCTTGATGTGTAACATAAGATGGTCGCGATCTGGCAATTCGTCCACCCAGCCGAAGTTGGCATCGCGCTTACTATCGAGGTCTTGGATATACGGCTTGATATCCAAAAGAGGAGTTTCGTCGAAGACATCCAGCGGCGATGTAAAGACCCTACAACCTTCGATGGAGAGAACGCGCACGACGCTGAGGCCAATGGGGTTGGGACGAGCCGGTGCGCGACTCGCGAACACCCCGACGCGCACACCCCCAGCCCAAGGCGGCTGAACGGTCGACTCCACAGGGCAACGAAGACGGTCGACATGATACAGCAGGTATATATACCTAAAGCCGTCAAGGCGATACATGGCCTCCGCATACGCCGCGTCCACATCGACGAAGAATCTATTCTCACCCTCTGTTTGCGTATGTATCGGTTGATACGGGACGTGCGAATTTTCCACGTAAGGCGAATGAATGACTCCTATGCTCTCGAATGTCATTTTCTCTTCCTCGTGTTTATCTCAAGTCTTCTGAAGCGACGCAAGGACCACAGGACGGGTCGGCCCGCCTCGGTTCGCACAAGGTGCGTGCCAGAACGAGCGCCCCGAGCAGCAACACGCCTCCGAGCAGCACAAGCGGACGATATCCCAACGCGTCTGCTAGGAACCCACCCAATAACGGCATGAAGTACAACGGCATGAGCAGTGTGCCTTCCAAAGCGAAAAGGAGCGGCCGGATTTCCGGTGTTCCCAGTTCAAGAACATAACCGCTGAATCCGACCTTGATAGCGCTCCTGGCTCCTCCCGACAAAGCAAACGCTAAAGCCAGAGCCACTGCCGATTCAAACGCGGCAATTATTGCCAGACTGACAACGGCCAAGCCGAGTCCCGCTCGAATCACTGAGCGCGTGCCGAATCGGTTCCCCAGCGGCATCCACACGACGTTGGCAAAGATGGCCCCCATCTGCTGAGCGGTCACGAAGATACCCACCCACGCCAATGGGATTCCGACCTCCTTCGTGGCATAAAGGGTGAGAAAGGGCAATACCAGTGGCAAACCGCCCGACAACAGACGGACGCCGATCAAGCGTCGGAGTATGGGGTACGCCTTCCAGACATTGCGGATTTCTTCACGTAAGGGCGGGAGGCCGTGTGGGGACCGCGTTGCTGGTTTGGGCGGGAATCGCAAGCAAGACATTGCGATGTAGGCTATGGCCAAGCTTATGAAAGAAAAAGCAAACAGAACGCCATAATTCCGTGGCCAGGTGAGCCCTTCATTCCCCAGAATCGATTTCACAACCATTCCCGCCAATGCGGCGAGCACTCCTCCGGCAGCCAAGCGTCCTCCAAAGAAGGTCCCTCGGTGCTCCGGCGTAATCGTCTCGCTGATTACCCGCCGAAACGGCAGGACAGCAAAACCAGCACCTAACGAATAAACCGCCACAAGAAGCATGAAGACGACGAGAATCCAAAGCATGTGATTGGATACCAGTATCGTCGTCAGTGCGATGATTCCCCACGCGCCGCACCGTATCCAAATGCCGGCCAGCATGATGGGACGAGCCAGACCGGGATTGCGACGGATTCGCTGCGACACACCCAGTTGGGGGACGATGGTGAACGCTTCGATTAAGCTGACGATCAAGCCGATCAGGACGCGGGATTCGGTGAACCCGCTCAGAAAAAGCGGCACAACGGCATAAGGATCGGCAAACGCGGTCCCCATCTGAAAGAATGCACCATGGAGGATCCCACAGCGCATATTGCGTTGCTCCACACGACCTGTGGACTCCATTTCACTAAGGGAATTCCTCGTCATGATACGGTTCCTAATCCGCTGGCGCTTCCATGCATGCATCCACATCGGCTTCCGGGAACATCATGGCCATGCCGAATTCCATCTGGAACTCCCGGTCCAGTGAGAGATCGACGTGCTCTGTTCTGCGGCGCAAACGCTCGGCCCGGACGCGCTCGTCGGCCGAAAGCAAAGCCAGCTTGGCGCCTAGAGCGGCGGCATTGCCGATGAAATGAATGCGTGCGCAAGGAATTTGGGGTAGGAGACCTATGCGCCGCGCGTTGCTTCTGCGAATGAAATTGCCGAACGCGCCTGCCAACAATATGCTGCCGAGATCATCAGGCTCCAAGCCAACGCGGCGCAACAGGATATTGATTCCCGCTCGAATGGCACCCGTCGCCAGTTGGAGTTCGCGGACGTCCTTTTGCCACAGATAGATCGCATCGCCCGAGCCTGCTTCCTCCGCCGGCACAAGCAGGAAATGGGTCTGACCGTCCATCGTCACCAATCGTGTCCGCAGCCATTCGGGCAGCCCGGCCGGAGCCTCGCTAGCGGGAAGCAGCCGCCCGGTTTTGTCGACTATCCCTGTCCGCAGCAACTCGGCCACCGCATCGATAATCGCGGTACCACATATCCCCACCGGCTGCGTGTTGCCGATCACGTTCAGAAGAACGTTCTCGCCGATAAGGACCTTTTCAATGGCACCGGCTGTAGCCCGCATACCTTGAACAATCCGTGCCCCCTCAAAAGCCGGACCGGCAGCCGCTGACGTTGCGTAGAGCTTCCCCTCATGTGCCAGGACGATTTCGCCATTGGTCCCGATGTCGACCAGCAGTGTCGGCTCTTCAGTCGCTTCCAGGCCAACTGCTAACATACTCGCAACCGTATCCCCGCCCACGAAACCACCTATCTGCGGGAATATGAAGACTTCGCCCCCCGGATTGACTGCCAATCCTAACGCTTGCGCCGGTATCGTCAATCCATCATCAAATGTTTGAACGAAAGGCACTTCACCCAGTGCGGAGGGATCTAAACCACACAGGAGTTGTTGCATCGTAGAATTGCCTGCTATGACAGTTTCATAGATGTGCCGCGCATCCACACCGGCTTGCGCACCAAGGTCGTGAACTATGGAGTTGGCTGCTTTTAGAGCCGCCTGCTGCAAGTCGTTCAGCCCTGTGCGATTCTCACGGACCCGTGAGATGCGGGAAATCACGTCGTCTCCGAATCCCACCTGTGGATTTATGGACGATGAAACGGCCTTTTCCTCTCCCGTGACGAGATCGAAAAGAGTGCCAACCACTGTCGTTGTACCGAGATCGAGGGCCACGCCATATGCATCCTGCGAAGTGTCGCCGGCTTCCAGACCGATGAGCCGATCGCCGGCCACCACAGCAGTTCCCTGCCAGTTATGGCCACGCAGGAACCCCGACAGCTTCACGAGCAGGTGAAACGGAACAGCGATGTCTCCGATAGCAACCTTCAGACGTGCAACGTCAGATACGGCATTCTGACTCGTGGGGGCCGTCAGATGAAAGAACCGTTTACTGACCACCGGATTCAGCACGGTGTCTCGGCCAGCGTGAGTCGTGAGTATCTGTTGGGCGGCATCCAGACGCGATTCGGCTGGAATCTCGACGGTCATCGGCTCATCAATGTAGCTCTGGCAAGCAAGGCGGTAACCTTGTTGAATTTGCTCGACCGAAAGGACCCGCTGGTCAGCGGCCGACGGCGGACACTGACCATCTAAAATTCTGACCTGGCACTTCCCACACGTTCCTCGCCCGCCGCATGGGGCCTGCAACGCAACGCCTGCTCGTCCGGTCGCTTCCAGCAACAGCGTGCCCGGCAGCACGAAGACGCTCCGACCGCTGGGCTGAAATGTGACTCTAAGTTCCCTGGTTTGCATGTGCCCCTCAGTTCCGTGCATAGATTGTTTTATAATGAGCACGTGCCGGTCGGACACGTCCCAGTAGGACATGCCGCAGCATCCCTGCCCTCTGAAACCGCCGTGCTGAACGTGGAGAGCTGCTTGGCTGGACTCGGCGATCCGCACTGCGGACATTTCCTGGCAATGTCCGTCAGCGTTCGCGCCAAATGATCGAAGGTATAACCGCATTGCTTGCACCTGTACTCGTAGATCGGCATGATTCATCTCCTCATTGCTTGTGACTATTGTTTTCCTATCATCATGTCCAGAATTACCCTGTAATCACCTTGTCTCCGCAGTCCCACCAAGCGATGGATCTCTTGACCTCCCTCAAAGAACAGTACGGCCGGGATGCCCGTGATGTTGTAGCGGGCCGCAAGACGAGGCGCCAAATCCAGGTTGACCTTGCAGACCACAGCGCGTTCCTCATACCTCCTGGCGAGATCTTCGATGATAGGGGCCAGCATTCGACAGGGGCCACAACGGTCAGAATAGAAATCTGCCAAGCATGGTTTGGAGGCACGCAGGACATCGCGTTCGAACTCCGCCGCACTGTTTACACGCACAAGGACATCCCGATGCACCGTTTGGGTTGTCTTCGATGCCGAAACGTTGTTTGGAGGTTCGCCCCGCTTAACTCCGCTTGTCTCCGGTGCAGATTTCAGCCATTTCGCCGGCCCGGCCGCGACGAGTACCCCCAGGATGGCTCCGTACACAGCACCGCGGTGCGGCGTCAACGTTAGGCGAGCTATTCCCGCAGAATATTTCCCCCAGTATCCGATGAGCGCACCAAGAGATGCGCCCGCTCCTAAACCGATAAGCAAGAGAACCATCATGGCCTATTCCTTTTTGAATGGGCGAACATCGGCATGTACCTCCACCGGGCATTGCAGGGCCTTCGAGATCGGACAGGATTTCTCAGCGCGCGCCGTGGCCTTCCGTGCCTTCTCCACGTGGGAGTCATCGGCCACCGTAATACTGATGTCCACACGGATGCGCGTGAATGCCAGCCCTTCGGGTGCCTTATCCACCGTCGCGGTGGCATTGCTCATGTACGAACGCCAGTCAACACCCGCCTTCTCAAGGTAGTATAAGCCGGAGGTCATCAGGCACGCGCCTACCGCGCCGGTCAGCAATTGTTCCGGGGACCAGTTGTTATGAGGCCCACCAGAATCAGGCGGTGTCGCAACGCAGATTTCCGGGTTCCCGCCGGCGTGTAGTCTGCCCTCTTTCCCCGTTTTCCACACGACGGTTGTCTCGTATTGCCACATCGCTGGCCTCCCTTGAAGACCCGCTCGATAAATCTGTACCGGCAGCCAAGCCGGCGCTGCTACTGAGCCTTATCAATGGCCGATATGAGCTTGGCTTCCGGGGTAACGCCAACGAACTGCTCAACGGGCTTGCCGTCTTTGAACACGATCACGGTGGGAATCGCCCGGATACCCAGTTCCGCGGCGGCCCGCTGGGCCTCGTCTACATTGACTTTCGCCACCTTCGCCTTATCGCCTACCTTTTCTGCCACTCTTTCCACAATTGGCCCCTGCATCATACAAGGGCCACACCATGGCGCCCAGAAATCCACCAGCGTGACGCCTTCCTTGATGGTTTCAGAGAAATTGCTGTCAGTAAGCTCCACTACGGTTGCCATGTTCCGATTCTCCTTTGGCGCTTGCCCTTACGGCAATTATCGGGCTCGCTGCCACGCCTGTGACCTGTCGGATACGAGCGGCCGCCCCAAAACAGTTCGGGTCTGCCTTCATAAACAAAAAAAGATTGAAGTTCATGTAAATGAACTTTAGTCTATTTATTGAAACTTGTCAACAGAGTAGAATACCAAAAAAAGGAGACCAGGATGCCTTGGGTGAAAACTGAGGATTGTGTGGCGTGTGGCATGTGCATCCAAGTATGTCCGGTGGGCGCGATCTCTATGGACAGTCAGGCGGCCGTGATTGACGAGGAAGCGTGTATCCGTTGCGGCCAGTGCCACGACATATGCCCGCGCGAAGCTGTGCGCCACGACAGCGAGAGAATTCCCGATGAGGTGGCAGCAAACGTCGCGTGGACAAACAGTTTGCTCCGGCACTTCGAGTCCGTGCAGGAAAAGCGAGACCTGATCGATCGCATGAAGCGTCACTTCAACAAGGAGCGTAGGGTCGCGGAGCAAAGCATCGCCCGCTTGGAGCAACTGCTTGGTGAATTGTGAATCCTCGTTATACGGGGCAAGCAATGCCGCACGAATGCTCAAGAGGATGGAGAAATGGAGACTGGCAAATGCGACACAATTAGAATTCATTTAAGATGCACTGGTTTCGGCGGGAAAGCTGATCTTGGATATATGGCGAAGGTGACAGTGAATGCAGAAATGGCGCCGCTACGATATCTAGAAGCGGCTTGACCGCTGAGTTGGAGATCCGCGCATATCCCTTATCAGGAGATTGAACGATGAAGGTGGAACTGGAAGTGAGTCTTTATCCGTTGACAAAGGAATACTTGGAACACCCCGTGCAGGACTTTACAGAATTACTCGAAAAGCATGGCTGCGCGGTTGAACACACACCACTGAGTTCCATCGTGAAAGGAGAATCGGCAAAGGTGTTCGAGGCGTTACGGCTCGGCTACGAACAGGCGGTCCAGAAGAGTGGATGTGTCCTGATCGTCAAAGCCTGCAGCGTTTGCCCTCTGTAACGCCAGTGGTTTCACAGATATTGGTGCCGGCAGATACATGCCACAACCGAGGACATGGAATATGCTGACTTGGATCACGGATCGAGAGCAGTTGCAGAAAGCCGCTGCCGGGCGCGCGGATTATTTCGTCCTGGCCTTCTGGGGGAGCTTTTCGGATGCGGCTCAGCGCGCACTGCATGAATTGACCGAGTGTGCCCATCAATACGAGGGTATCACTATTCACGTCGTTGACGTGCAGAAAGTAAAGGGTGTGCACAAGGAATACGGTGTTGACAGCGTGCCGACCCTGCTGGTGATGAAGAACGGTCGCGAGGTAAACAGGTTTCTGGGCGTTGAGAGTGCGACGTTCTACGGGATGCAGCTTGCCGGCACCGCACCAAGTCACATAGCGAGGCCATCAAGAAAAAAGCCCCTGAGAGTAACTGTATACACCAGTCCCGGATGCCCTCCGTGCGGCCTGGTCAAAGCGTATCTGCGAGAACACGGTATTTCGTTCAGCACTATCGACATCTCGCGCGACGAACGTGCCGCCCGAGAGATCGTCCGGCGCAGCGGGCAGCAAGCCGTACCGCAAATCGACATCAACGGACGAATCGTCGTCGGTTTCGACCGGGCGAAATTGGCAAATCTCTTGGGGATCAGACACGAAAAGGAAAGGACAGAGTCATGAAGATACGTCCCATGAATGGACGCGTGCTTGTTCGGCCGCTGGAAGCCGCTGAGAAGACAAAGGGAGGAATCGTCATTCCGGACACTGCTAAAGAGAAACCCCGTGAGGGTGAGGTCATTGCTGTAGCAGAGGATGCCATGGAGGATGTTGCCATCGGCGATCGCGTGATTTATACACAAGATGGCGGGACCGAGCTTCATGTCGGCGAGCAAAAGATCGTATTTTTGGAAACTGACGATTTGCTCGTTAAATACGTAGAGACAGACGAAATTCCCGAGTGACCGAGCGGATCGGACAGTCACTCCTTTGCAACTGGACAAGGCTGGTCCGCGCAGCTTCAACAGCACGGCGATCACGTTCCAGCGCGAGCACGGTTACGGGCTAAGTACGGGTCTTGGCGCGGAAGGCGGAGTTGGGGCGGCTGGAGCTTGTTTCAAGCAAGCGACACTGCTGGAGGCAAAATTAGAATCCTCGGAGTTCGAGAATGCGGATTTCCGCTATGCCAGACTGCCGCAGGCGAACATGAAAACCTGTCATTTTCGAGATGCCGATTTGCGACAGACCGATTTGAATCTGGCCGAACTGAATGGCTCGCTATTGAGCGGCGCCAATGTGGCGGGCGCCAACCTGCTCTTTACGAATCTACAGGCAACCGACATCAAGGGAATCGTAAACCTGCAACTGGCACGGTCGGTGGAAACCGCCAACTTTCAATTCGTTTCTCTGGGAGAGATAGAGAAGAACATCATCCGCGCAGAAATGTGGAGTCAGCAGGGGAAGAAGAGACGACTCTTCGGTGGAGCCGGTTGATTTCGTGTGTGGCTTGCGCCTCTGCGACATGTGTAGTTGCGACGATCACAAAGGCCACATAAGGACCTGAGAGACCCGTCCTGTGCACAAGAAACAGCAAGCGCAACAAGGAGAAAATGATGAGCAAATTCTACAAATCAACATGGCTTGGTAGAGCTTTGGCAATGTTGATTGCCGTTGCCTTCATATCAGCCAGTACTGCCGCTGAAGAGAATCTCACGGGAGGTATACCCAAAAACCAAGCGGGTAGCAGCCTATCCCGATCTCAATGGCCTGAGTACGACTTCTCCAAGGGAGGGTTCGCATTGTACCAATCCGACGACGGTTTAGAGCGGTTGACTTTCGGCGGAACGGTATTTGGCCGCCACGCCTATTGGAACTGGTTCGAAGGCCCCTCAGGCGATAACGGTTACAATTACCAGTTCCAGAGGACCCGTCTACACTTGAAATATAGCTCCACGGGTTGGACGGCTTTGATCGAGCCACAGTATGTCACCATGTGGGGTGTACCGGACGATGCATTCAAGACGCCGCCGGAGGGCCCCCTGGGTATGGGGGGGCTGTATTACTACCACAACGACGACACAACGCCCCAGGACATTGGCATCCATCAGGCATACCTTCTTCTACACCCCTCAGGCAATCCCCTGCAGTGTAAACTGGGAAGACTCGAATACAGTGACGGTCTGGAAGTATTTGAGAAATCGGACGGGCAACACTTTAATATGTTGAAGACAATGCGGCTGGGTGATCGCATGATCAGTCCGTTCGGCTGGTCTGCATTCGGACGAAGCTTCGACGGCGGTGTTGTACAATACGATAACGAAGCCCTGAACGGAACCGCCAGCTTTTTCTACCCGACTCAAGGTGGTTGGGAGGAAGATGTGGATACCACGATAGATGATATTGGTATCGGGACCTTTACGCTGACCACTAAAAAGGATGCTTTCATCCGCGGTATGGAAGTCGCCGGCTTCTACTACAACTACCAGGATGACCGAAATATCAACCAACGGGTCGACAACCAGCCCCTACCGAAACCATCCAAAGGCGTTGATATCGACATTCACATGGTGGGTGGTCACGCTGTCGGGATCTACGCTGTCGGTCCCGGCCAAGTGGACATCCTGTTCTGGGGCGGATACCAATTCGGCGACTGGTATGAACTTGATCAGCGTGCGTTCGCATTCACCGGCGAAGCCGGGTACCAGTTTACTGAGGTCTATGCCAAACCATGGTTCCGCCTTGGGTACTACGTCGGGTCCGGCGATGGGGATCCCACCGACGGTGACCACGAAACTTTCTTCCAGATGGCACCGGGGACGCGTAAGTACAATCTGCTGCCCTATTGTGATTTGATGAATACGGAAGATATCTTCCTTCAACTGATCACCTATCCCGCCAAGAACTTGATGGTCCGAGCGGATTACCATTTTCTCCAATTGAATGAGGCGGATGACCTGTGGTACATGGGATCCGGTCCGACCCAGGAAAGCGGGGATGTCTTCGGCTATTTGGGCCGTCCCACGCACGGCAATGATGATCTGTCACAGGAATTCGATCTTCTGGTCAACTACAAACTAAATCCCCATTTAACGCTATTGGGCTCCTATAGCCATATCTTCGGCGACGATGTGGTCGAGGGAGTATACACGGAAGACAGTGATGCAGATTACGCGGCTGTGGCTCTATCGTTTGAATTTTAGACCGCCAAGATACAGGCCCCACGCGGCAGCCTGAGAAACCTGAGCCTTGAAATCATGCCGACCTTCATCGCTCCATACTACTTCTGAGCAGCCAAGTCTTCGCGAGCACTGCGAAGGTAGTCCCTGATGCATTGTTTGCATGTGCGGCCATCCACGCCGCTCTGCGTGAAACGTTGAAAGTCGGCAAGCCAGGTCTTCCCCTTGCCGGAATGCGTGCGAATAAACGCTAAGAAACAGACGAATTTCTCAAGTGCTGGGGGGTCAATGGCGTGTTCCATCTTGCAGGCCGTCGACTCTGCCTGTTTCGGCTTGATGGCCAACACCTCCCGGAGAAAGTCGAGGATGATCCGATGGCGCAACAGGATTTCCTCGGCTTGTTGCGCCCCCTCTTCCGTGAGGGTTACCGGTTCATAGGGCTGGTAATTGATCAATCCCTTGGAACCAAGGCTTTGCAGAGCTGCCGTTACTGCCGATTTTGCGACCTTGAGACTGGAGGCAATGTCACTGACTCTGGCGAACTGCTTTTCCCGCTGGAACCTAAGGACGACCCTCAAATAATCCTCCAGTGTAGCACTCAATTTCTTTGCCATAACGACGTCCTCGCACTCTGCTATTTGCCCAACAATCGCGATTTCTGAACCAGCATTTCCAAGCCCGAAAATCTCTTGCAGTTTTATAACTTCATTCTACCATTTTAACTTCGGTCAAGTCAAAGGGATGTCTTCCAACGTGTTTGTCGGTCTGCCGCTCAGGACTCAAACTCAAGCCAACCGACTTGCATTGACACATTCAAGTCAATGCGCTTTACAGCCTCCGGCCGGCAACTTCCATGGAAAATCCCACGACGATTGATCCCAAAATCATCAAGAAGGTGAGCACCAAGACATACGGCCAGCCATAGAAGCCGATCATCACCGGCAAAAGGAATGGCTTCACTGCTCTGTTGTACAGAAAAATGGCGATGGGACCGTCGCCGGCTCCTGCGTCTTTTAGCCTTTTCAGCAACGGATACCAGGCGAAAATCGGCCCTGCTGAGATGATCCCGGCAACAAGCGCCAGCAGCATGCCTTTGACGCCGGAATGCTTGCCGAGAAACCGGGCAACTTGCGAGGGGCGTACGAGGACGTTCACCAGAAAGAGCACCGCAAAGACAAATGCAAGCGGGAGACAGAGAGAAAGGAGGATCTTGACATCCACGCTCAAAGCCAACCCTATCTTCTCCGGGGCGATGAAATAGACAGCCCCATAAAGAGCCAATACGCAGATGGGAAAAATAGTCGCACGTTTTCTTCGGCGACCATCTTTCGGTTCAGAATCAGCCTGGGCAATCATGGGTCCATTCCGGTGACAAAGGCAAGAACAAAAACGGTAGCCAGCGCAACCGGAAAGGCCAGTATGAAACAGACGATATTCCTCAGGATCGCAAACCTTCGCCCCAGCGCCGCGCTTTCAGCCGGCAACTGCACCAGGCCGACGGTTACCCAGGTGAGCAAAAACGCTGTTACGGCAAACAGGCTGACGCCCTGTTTCGATAGCTCGCCTCCAATCACATAGCTATTGATAGGATTCCCGGTAAAGACACTGCCGGCACAGGCTCCCCAAAACGTATCGAAGACCGCATGGCCTGAGAATACAGAAGCCACGAATTGCTTGGAAACCAAGCTGTTGAAAAGGCCCACGAGCAATACGACCCCGCTCAAGACCGGCAGCATAGATAGAAACTGGTTCCAGGATTGCCGCGCAGCGTTATACAAATTGTCGCGGCCAAGCACCCTCCGGAACGATTCTGGCTCACTTCTTTCCTCCTCTCCGCTTTCCATTTCGGCCGTTTTGTACCGCTGGAGGATATCCCTCCCGATCCCTGATAGTCCCGCACGAACTTGCACGCCGTTGGCCTCCAGATGCTGACGGGCTACCGGACTACAATACCCTGTCAAAAGCACCTGGACATCTCGACTCAGAAGCTGCACCACGGCTTGTATCCCTGCTGAGTGTCGCGCCACGGAACCGGGATTCTGCACCGCTTCAAGCGTTTCGGACTCCAAATCAACGATGAGCAAGTACGCAGAGACGCCGAACCTGCGGCTTATCGCAGATTCCAGGTCGGGGCCTTCCGAGGAAATCGCGACTTTCATAATGAGTCAATCTCCCTGTCAAACACCGCGCCTGTGTCGGCGCTCACCACGCGCGCCCAGTAACCGGCGAGCCAACATGGCTAACCCTGGGTTTGAAAAGTTCAACACTCCTCATGCGCCGAGTCCGTTCGGGCTTGGGAATAGCCAGATTTGACATTCCTCTCATCCCGTTCATGCGAATGCAATCATCCAACAGCCTATGATACGCAACTGCGGACACCGCTGTCTATTCTTACGTTGACCTGGACAGCACATGGTATGCTTCACTCGCAGCCAAGGCAATCGGTTCTCTCCCGGGGTCAGGGGACAGTTCCGGCTGGCCCGCACAGCGCAGCGTGGCCAGATCCAACGCCGTGAGTCTGCCTCGGATAGCCGTTGTGATGACGTCAATATGCTTGACCGGACAATCACTATCACTAACGATCTGACCACCGATGATTCGCCCGCTTGCTTTCTCGAAAAGGAGTTTGACCGTGTAAGGCCTGCGCCCTCTCATCATGGAATGCATGCTGGCCGACGACTGCTTCGTACTGACGACATCCATCCCTTCGGCCATAGCCTGTTGCTCCGTCAGGCCCGTTCCAGCAATCGACTTGTCGAAGAACTTCGTGGCAAAACTGTTGATCAGACCTGGGTATTCGATGTTCGCTCCGAGGATGTTGCTCGCAATGACACGGCCGGCGATCACTGCGTTCGGACGCAACTGACCTAGCGCCGGTTTGCCCGTAACCCAATGGGGATACTCAATGAGATCGCCGCCGGCATAGATGTTTGAATCGGACGTATGC
>Ga0272441_10002849_pt1 | contig 34289 bp, 30 predicted proteins | sample SSMProp6N_FD_193582 | JGI IMG/M metagenome (GOLD analysis project Ga0272441, IMG submission 193582) | Marine sediment archaeal communities from Little Sippewissett salt marsh, Falmouth, MA, United States - SSM-Prop-6N | ecosystem: Environmental > Aquatic > Marine > Wetlands > Sediment ... | reverse complement strand
CGGTTCCTGGCCGTGACGACGATCCCGACGGAACTGGCGGCCTGGCTGGCGGGCCTGCCGCTGCCGGGCTGGGGCATTATGGCGCTGGTGATCCTCTTCTATCTCATTTGCGGGTGCTTCGTGGACGCCCTCGCCCTGCTGCTGCTGACGGTGCCGATTTTCTACCCCGTCGTCACCGGCCTGGGCTACGACCCCATCTGGTTCGGCGTGATGATCGTGGTCGTCACGCAGATGGGCGTCATCTCCCCGCCCGTCGGCGTCAACGTGTACGTCGTCAGCGGCATCGAACGCGATGTGCCGCTGCATACCGTGTTCCGCGGCGCGGTCCCGTTCCTCTTGGCCCTGGTGCTGGCGGCCGCCATCCTGTTGGCGTTCCCCGGCATCACCCTGTTCCTGCCGCGGCTGGTGCAGTAGGGCGGCCGGCGGCGACCGACGCGGATAACGGATAAGGAGACGCGACCCATGATCGAAGCCGATCCGTGCACGGGGACGAAGGTGCTGTTCTGCACGGACTTCTCGCCGACGGCCGACCGCGCGTTCGCTCACGCCGCCGACGCCGCCAAGCGCCGGGCGAACGCGGAACTGATCCTGCTGCACGTCATCCCCGAGCCGGACGCCCAGTTCTGGAAGACGTATATCTATGAGGTCGAGGACGTCGACGCCAAGGCCAGGCGCGACGTGGACGCCAAGATCGAGCGGGCCTACACGCCGAACGTGCCCGAGGGCGTCCGGTTCCGCGTGGAGGTCCGCATCGGGCAGGTCGCGCCCGAGATCCTGCGCTTCGCCGAGGAGGAAAACGTGGACTTCATCGTCCTCGGGCGGCACGGGCACTCCGCCCTGGCGGAACTGATGTTCGGCGCCGTCGCCGACCGCGTCGTTCGCGGGGCCCACTGCCCGGTCCTGGTAGTCCCGGCCGGGAAGCAGCCGTAGCACTCGCACGCGCCGGGCGGCGGGTTGTCGGCGGGCGAGGCCGCCCGCTACAATGGTCGCCGAGTCCTCGCGCGCCGCACGCCGCAGGATATGGAGAGGGTATTGGTGACTCTCGCCCGAAAACCCCCCGCCCTCGCCGCCGGCTGTCTCGCCGCCCTGCTGGCGGCCGTCGCCGCGCCCGCTTCTGGCGACGTTCGCCTCGGCGACGAGACCGTCCCGCGGGAACGCTTCATCGTCTATCTGTTCATCGGGCACTCGAACATGGACGGGCGGGCGAGGAAGCGGATTAACCCGCCGCATGAGCGGGCGTGGTGGTACGACGGACGGGGGCAAAACTGGGTGCCGGCCGCCGCCGACGGCAGCCCCGTGATGCCGTTCCTGCGGGCCATGTGCGAGCGGCACGGCGAGTACCACTTCGGGGCGATCAAGATGTCCGTCAGCGCCGCGCGGATTCACCAGCGCTACCGCAAGGGGTGCGGGCACTACGACGCGCTGGTGGCGGTCGCCCAGCGCGAGAAGCCCCGCTGCACGCTCGGCGGCGTGCTGGCGATGATCGGCTTCGCCGAGGCCGGCAACCAGCAGGAGGCGACGGGCTTCCTCGACCAGGCCCGGGGCATGATGCAAGAGATGCGCGAGGACCTCCGCGAGCCGACGCTGCCGCTGCTGATCGGCAAGTACGAGGAAGGCGCCCGCGACAACCGCGGCTTCAAACATGTGGTGCAGGAGGCGATCTACCGGATCCCGAAGGAGATCGAGCACGCGGCCGTCATCGACACGGACGGGCCGTACATCGACGGGCACCACTACACGGCCGAGGGGCAGAAGGCCTGGGCCGAGGAGGGGGCCCGGCTGATCGACGAAAAGCGCCTGTTCCCGTTCGCGCCGCCGGTGCGTGTGCGGCTGACCGCGCCCGCGGAGGGGCAGGTCTTCGACGCGGGCGACGTGAAGCTGACGGTCCAGGCGACGAGCGAGGAAGGCAAAATCGCCGCCGTGACGTTCTTCGCCGACGGCAAGAAGCTCGGTGCCGACAACGCCGCGCCGTTCGAGCTGGCGTGGAACGCCCCGGCCCAGGGCATCCACCACCTGAAGGCGGCGGCGAAGGACGGCCGCGGCAACACGGCCGAGTCCGTCGCGGTCACCATGGCCGTCGGCGACGTGCCCAGCGTGCTGCTGGTGCCCGGCTCGACCAACCTGTGCTCGACGGAGATGCTCATCAAGCGCCGCCTGGAGCGTCTGGGCTACCTGGTGCACACCGTCAGCGATGACGACGTGACGACGGAATCGGCGAACGGCCGCTCGGCCGTGCTGATCCCGGCAAGCTGTCACGGACTCGCCGTGCGGAAGTTCCGCCTGTCGCCCGCGCCGGTCGTCATCTGGAACGACTTCTGCCCGGAGCTTCGCATCGTGCCGCGTCGGGGCGGGGCCATCGTCTCGGGCGTCGATACCCTCGCGATCCCGGACGGCAGCCATCCGCTCAGCGCCGGGCTCGCGGGCCCGGTCCAGGTCTTCGACCAGCCCCAGCGCGTCCGCTGGGTGCATCCCGGCGACGGCGTCCACGTCGCCGCCACCCTCGACGGCCACGACGACCGGGCCGCCCTGTTCGCCTACGACGCCGGCGACCCCCTGCCGCACATCGGCCGGGCCGCCCCCAACCGCCGCGTGTCCCTGTTCCTGGGGCACTTCGCGGCCACCCACTTCACCGACGCCGGCTGGAAGCTCTTCGACGCGGCCGTCCGGTGGGCCGTCGAGGGCGAGCCGCTGGCCGACGCCGGCGAGGCCCCGCCGCCACCCTACGACGAGTGGCCCGCCAACCGCGACCGGCTGGCGTTTCTGTGGGACAGCGTCCGGGCGACCAACCGCGTCGAGAAGCTGACGGGCAAGGGCACCCGCGTGTGCGAGGCGACCCCGCACGGCACGGCGACGTACGACCGGCTGTTCCGCATGGACACGCGCGGCGGGTCGTTCCGGGCGCCGCAGATGGACGCGGCGCTGGCGGCCGCCTGCCGCGAGAGCCGCCAGTTCTCCGTCGAGCTGACCGTCACGCCCGCCGGCGGACACCAGAAATGGTCGCGGATCTTCAGTTACGACGCCGGCAACGCCGCGTGCAACGTCGTGCTCGGGCAGGAGGGCGAGTGGCTGTTCTTCCGCCTGCGGACGAGCCGCACCGACAAGCACGGGGCCTCCGGCGGGCTGTGCCGCATCGACGTCGCCAAGACGAGCCACGTCGTGCTGACGTGCGGCCAGGGCGCCGTGCGGGCGTACATCGACGGCGAGCCCTCGGGCACGGTGTTCGAGTACCACGGCGACCTGAGCACGTGGGCGCCCCAGCAGGTCGTCTTCGGCGACAGCTCCGCCGGCGGGCACAACTGGAACGGGCGGATCGAGGGCGTCTGCCTCTACGCCCGGGCGCTGCGGGCGGGCGAGATCCGCCAGCGCTGGGCCCTCTTCCGCCCGCGCCTGAAGGCCGACGATCGCAAGCCGCCGCCGCGGCTGGTGATCGCGGGCAAGCTGCTGAAGACCAGCGCCCCGGCCGAGCCGGCGGAACTCTATCGCCGCTCGCTCGTGGTCTATGAGTACGAGGTGCAGCAGGTGCTCGAGGGCGAACTCGACGCCCGGCGCATCCTCGTGGCGCACTGGGCGACGCTGGACGGCCGGCCGGTCCTGCGGACGCGCGGGCTGCGGACGCGCGGCAACTACCGTCTCACGATCGAGCCGTTCGACGCCCACCCCGAACTCGCCGGCGAGGAGCGCAACGACGAGACGGGCGGCCTCGACCTGCCCGTCTTCTACGACGTGGACCGCTGACCGCGCGCCCCGCCGCGGCGAAAGCCGCCCTCTCGTGCCTTTCAGTGCCATCGGTTGCCTTTCGTTGCCCTCCGCTGCTTTCCAGTGCCGTCCATTGCCCTCCGTTGCCGTCCACTGCCATCTTCTGCCAAGCGATTTTTCGCTATAAGCCTTTTTCCTGAAAGCGCTTACGTCGTTTCCCGCCCTCCGAATCCCCCCAAGGGTAGGGGGGGAAGCCGGAAGGCGGAGTTTTCCGGAAGGCCTGAGGCCTGAGCCCTGTGGCCTGAGCAACGGCCGCAGAATCGCGAATTCTGAGTCGCGGATCGCGGATGCTCCCGGGCGCACCGGCCGCGCAATCGACAATCGTCAATGGACATTCGTCGATTCCCCCGCCGTTCACTTCGGCGTTCGACCTACGACCTTTGCCACAGGTAAGTCTCTTATTCATATAACAAACGGCCGCTGTGAAGTCAACAGAATTCTCAGAAACCCGGCGGCGATTCTGCGACAGGAGGACGGGATTGCAGATGCACGGGGCAGCGAGTCCAGAAGCGGGAAGCAACTGCGCCGTCGGCATCGACGCCATGGCCCGATATGAGCGGGCCTGTTCCCCCTAACGAGGACAGGACCGAAATAGGGGGTTGCGGGGCCAAGGTGGCTAACGTTATCCTCGACACTCGGTCGATACCGAAGACAGAGACAGCGGCGCGGACAGGCCCCACCAGAAAGGAACATGCGGCCCCACCCCGAGATGCGTCGCCGTACGGATCTAAGTGTTGTTGCGGTCTGATCCCGAGCAGGGAGACGAGCATGCCGTTTCGTTTTGAGAGGGAGATGACCCTACCTGCGGAGGAGTGGCTGCGCTTGCAGGGCATGGAGGTGAAGCGCGAGTTCGCGACGCCTTGGGGGGTCTGCGATCTTGTCGCCGCGCGCCTTAGTCAACGCAAGGTGAGAGCGCGACTCAAGCTGGGCCAGCGCAACGCAATCGGGCCGCCGCTACGGATCGCAATTCTGATGCAGATACCCGACGCCAATGACGGAAAAGCTGCACGAGCCTTTACCATTGCCGCCCCCTTCCGGCCATTCGTTAGCGAAGCTGTCGTTCGCCAAGAACTGCAACGGCTGGAGCGCGACGGCTTCGTGCGGGAAATCCACAATGGATGCTTCCAGCGCCTTAACGGATGGATGCCGCTGCACCGGAAAGGGCAGCTCGTAGCAGTGGAATTGAAGCTCGGCCGGATAGCTGAGGCGATCCACCAAGCGCGCCAGCATCAGCAGTTTGCCGAGAGGTGCTATGTCGGGCTGCCGGCAGAAGCGGCTCACCGAGTAGTTCGTGGAGACGGCAGAGAGAGGTTCCAAGGCGCTGGCGTGGGCCTGCTTTCGGTTTCGCAGGGCGGGTGCCGTGTGATCGTGCGCCCAAGGCGGCCCTCTGCCCCTGCTGACCCGGTTACACGGGTTCACTGCCTTGAACGCTTCTGGCGAACAAGGCCTAGAGGCAATTCAGCATAAACTGCTGCATCAGCAGCGCGGGGTCCCCGGGACCGTCTGTCTTGGGTAAGGGCAGCTTGAGGCGCTTCGCGAAGACGTAGGCCCGAGACAGATCCTGATACAGCGCTAGGGCCCTTTCTTCTCTGGAAACGCCCTCAAGGTTCAAGACCTCAAGCCACGTCCGATAAGACTTCGCGACTTGCTGCCTCGCGACCTTCCTAGCGCCGTATCTATCGAAGTCCCTCAGGACAACTTCGAGCTGTTTGCGTCCGGGGTCGCCCGTGGGGAGTTCTTGGCATACCGACTTAAGCCATCTCTTCAGTGCAGGTTCGGCACGCACGGTGCGCCGTAGTGGCGGCAGGGCAATGCGAGCGGCCGCAGCACGCGGTGCGTACCCAGACGGGATGTGGTACTGGTAAGCGCTTCCAGCGCCTATCCCTGCATGAGTTGCGATACCGCGGGCGTACAGGAGCAGATTTGTGGCCCAGTATGGTCCCGCGACAATCCGGCACCGGTGCTCCGCCAGCAGTTCTTCGTGGAAGGCGACCAAGTCGCCCAGGCGCTTCGTGTGAGTCGAGTAGCCGACTTGATCGCAGAAGCTCGAATCGACTACCCACGCCCTGTTCGCCTTGGAGAAGCGAAGGCAATCCCCTACAACCTTGAGCCTCTTGCTCCGCTCCGTGCGATTTCGATACTGATCGTGATGCGTAAGTATCACTGGCAGAATCGCCTTGATGCCTTGTCCATGCCTCCGCCACCACCGCCCAGCGGCTTCGGCAAGTGCCCTATTGCCTTTGTGCCTTGTTGCGTCACCCGTGAATGGCAGTTGTGGCACACTGAGGTACGTAGGGGAGTATTCACAGCAGCGGTCTAGGGCCTCAGCAACGAATCTACCTATCCGATCCCTGTCAGGGCTCCGCAAGGCTCCCGGCGCTGTCAGAGCTTCAGACTCGTTGATGTCTGCCAGATACGCTGGCCTGGCACCCCAAGGATTCGTTTCGCTGGGATGGTTCTCGTCCCCCCGCGTATGCGGAAGTAGATCATGATACCCGTCGACGCCAGGATCCACCCAGAGCTTGCCGTTGCTGACCGCCATCAACGCCTGGTGGCCGATCTTTCTCACGGCCTCAAGCGACACGCGCCACAAGGCCGAATCAGCGAACTGGCTTCTAGCTACATCGCAGTCAGCGTCGCGGTTGAGAAAGGTAATCCAGTAGGCCATTCTCCACCTCAGAGGCTGGTGAGCCGGGCACGGCGCACTATCTGTGCAGCGATGTGCTCTGGCTCTGGGAAGTTGGACATCTCGTCGACGCCGGCGGTTCTCTCAAGCTCGCGGAGAAGCGCCCGCTTCGCTTGCCTGGGAACGGGGACGTACATCAGTGAGGGCGCTTGATCAGACGTCAAGGTGAAGTTCTTTGATCCATGAATCGTAAACGTCCCGCGCTGTCTTTCGATTCTGGGCGAGTGCCACGAAGGCAGGATCGCAATGGTCGGCTTGCCGCTTCTTCCCTCTACGCGTTCGCCGTCAAGGGCCATGTAGCTGTCGATGCGGGTTTTGTCGTGGTCGTAGTCGAGTATGCGGAACTCACTGGGACTCAACTGCTTGTTCAGATCGCGCGGCTCCAGGATAAACACAGCACCGTCGGTTGCCGCGTGCTGACACGCGAAGTAGAGCGCAACCGAGGCCGTCTCTGTCCAATCCAGCATTCGCGTTGGTATCCCGTAGTGCTGAGCGATCTGACACCACTCAAGAAGATTGTCGTCGGCAGGAAGGTATTCGAGCCCCGACGCTGCCCTGCGCTTGAACTCATAGGCCAACTCCAAAGCCCGGTCGCGCCCAGATCTTTTCCTGAGCCGCAGGGCCGACGGGCTCAGTCCCCAGCGGAAGTCCCCGTGTCCGCGGAACCAGAATGGCGCGTCGGCGCTCTGGAAGGCGCTTACAGCTGCTGTGAAGTCACCGAGGCACCCGATCACCATGGGAAGCAACGCGCAGTTCGGGCCCTCAGCTTCGTATCGCTGCTTGGCCGTCTGCGAAAGCGAACGATGCCCCGAGTCCATTAGTGGGTTCCCCCGCATGGGGGTTTTCTCAGCGGCTCCCCTGCGAACCGAGACACTCGCCGCTCAAATCCCTCGGAGAGCGTCTTCGCCGCTCCAACTCTGGTATCTGTGCGATTCCCGTGCATTCACGACCCCAATCGACCGGATTCTAGCGGTGGGTCGGGTCGTTTGTCCATATGCAAGGCCATTCCCAAGCCGTGCAAATAGCTGTGTGTAGGTTCGGGAGACGTGGCATGTCGTGCGGCGAAGCGGAGGCGAGGGCGGGCGGGGCAGGGACCAGCGGAAGGGACCCACGGACGGATATGTTCACCTGTACGTGCACTCTTACTACTCGCTGCTCGACGGGGCGGTGCGAATCGTGGACCTCATACAGACGACGAAATCGCACGGCAGCCCGGCCGTGGCGCTCACCGACCACGGGCACCGCACGCCCGCGCCCGCGCGGCGCAATTCCGCGTGCAAGCAAGTTGCACGCCCTACGCGACGAACGCCCTGGTCCCCGGGTCCCCGTCCCTTCCTAGGAATATCGACTATCGAACGAGGAACGCCGAATTTCGAAGGCCGCGCCTCCTATGAGTAAAACTCCCGGATCGCGGCAGCGACGTAGTCGAGTTGGTCGTCGGAGAGTTCGGGATGGACGGGCAGGGCGAGGACCTCGCGGCAGGCGCGTTCGGTCTCGGGGAAGTCGCCGGCCGCGTAGCCCAGCCCGGCAAAGCACGCCTGCTGATGCAGCCCGAGCGGGTAATAGACGGCCGACGCGACGCCGCGCTCGCTGAGGTGGGCGCGGAGTTCATCCCGCCGCTCGGCCCGGATGACGTACTGATGATAGATGTGCCGTCGGCCGGGGCGCTCGACGGGCAGCGTCACGTCCGCGACGCCCGCCAGGAGTTCGCCGTATCGGGCGGCGTTGCGCCGGCGGGCGTCGGTCCAGGCGTCGAGATGGCGCAGCTTGACGCCGAGGGCGGCCGCCTGCACGGAATCCATGCGGAAGTTGCCGCCGACGAAATCGTGGATGTACTGCCGCGTCTGCCCGTGGTTGCGGAGCTTCTCGAGCTTGTCGGCGAGGGCGGCGTCGTGCGTGGTCACCAGCCCGGCGTCGCCCATCGCGCCGAGGTTCTTCGTCGGATAGAAGCTGAAGCACCCGCACGTGCCGAGCGAGCCCGCCCGCCGGCCGTCGATCTCCGCGCCGATCGCCTGCGCGGCGTCCTCGATTACCGGCAGGCCGTACCGCTCGGCGACGGCCCCGATCGCGTCCATGTCGCACATCTGCCCGTACAGGTGGACGGGCAGGAGGGCCCGCGTGCGTTCGGTGACGGCGGCCTCGACGCCCGCGGGCGACAGGTTGAACGTGTCGGGGTCGATATCGACGAACGCCGGCCGGGCGCCCGCCCGCCAGATGCTGCCGGCCGTGCCGAAAAACGTGAACGCGGGGGCGATGACCTCGTCGGGCCCGGGGCAGGGGGCGCCGGTGCGGCAGGCGGGGGCGGCCTGCCCGACGCCGAGGGCCATGAGGCTGAGGAGGAGGGCGTCGGTGCCGCTGGAGACGGCGACGGCGTGTTCGGCGCCGCAGTATTGGGCGGCCTGGGCCTCGAAGTCGCGGACGGCGGGTCCGTTGCAGACGAGCTGGGTGTCGAGCACGTCGGCGACGGCCCGCAGGACGTCGTCGCGGAGGGTGGCGTATTGGGCCTTCAGGTCGAGCAGCGGCACCTGCATGTCGGGGGCCTTTCGCGTTGGCGCGGGGCCGGCGGGGGGCCGACCGCCCGCGCGGAAGCGGGTACGCTACGCGCGGCTGCGGCGAAGGTCAAGGGCGAGGCGTCGCCCGGCCGGGAAGTGGCGTTTGCGGGAACGTGGCCGGGGGGTAGAATGAAGGACAGAGGTGATCGATATGACCCAACCGGGACGGGCGGCAGCGGCAGCGCTGGCTTGGGCGGCGCTGGTTGTTTGGGCGGCGCCGGCGGCCGGTCAGAAGGTTTCGCGTCGTGCGCTGAGCATCGGCAGCGGCAGCACGCGGAGCGTGGTGGGCGGCTCGGCCGCCAGCTACGACTTCGTGCGGTACTCGTTCGGGCTGGGGTCGCTGCCGCGGGCGATGCCGAACTCGCCGGCGAACGTGCTGCGGAGCACGCTGGCGGGGCAGCCGCGGTTCGGCATCCGCCGCGGCGGCGGGGGCGCCGGGGCGGCCGGCGCCGGTTTGCCGGCCAAGGCGCGGACGGGCATCCGCTACGCGCCGGAGGTCCGCGCGCTGGTGCGCCCCGTCGTGGGCGGCCGCGCGTTGACGACGGAGGCGGATTCGGCCGCGCTGTCGGCCGCGCAGGACTACCTCAACGCCCTCGAGCCGGCCGACACGCTGGAGGTGGGGCAGGAGCCGCTGACCAGCCTGGTGCCGCCGGGCGACAGCCCGTACGCGCGGTATCTGGCGGCGGGCGAATCGGCGATGCGGAGCGGGCGGTATCGCGAGGCGGCCGACTCCTTCACGCTGGCGAAGGACGTGGCGCTGGAGGCGCCGGAGAGCCTGATCAACCTGAGCCACGCGACCCTGGCGCGTTCGCGGGGCTCGTACGAGGGGGCGGCGTTCTACCTGGCGCAGGCGCTGCGGCATTTTCCGAAGCTGCCGCTGGTGCCGCTGCGCCCGCGGGCGTTCTTCGCGGGCAACGACTACGCCGAGCGCAAGGTGGACCTGGAAACGCACGTCGTCCAACGCAAGGACGACGCCAGTGCGCACCTGCTGCTGGCGTATCTGCAATGGTTCCAGGAGCGGCCGCAGACCGAGGATGTGCGGGACAATCTGCTTGCGGCGCTGGCGGCCGCCAAGAAGCGCCAGGACGACGCCACGGTGGAGGCGGTGGAGACGTTCTGGCGCGGCGCGGCGGTCGCGGCGCCCGAGACGTTCGGCGAGCTGTATCCGGAGGCGGCCCCGGCCACGCGGTCGGCGGGGTGAGGCGATTGGACGGCCGGCGCCCGCGTTCCCGGGGGGTCGCCGACGCCCCGGGCGGGGGTATAATGGGACCGTGCGGAGGACGTATCGAGACACATGAGTGAGCCGACGCGAACCGAACTGTCGGTGCAGGCCGAGCGGTTGCTGCTGGTTACCGTTTTGCTGCCGGGGTCGAGCCACGACCCGATGGACCCGGTGGGGGAGCTTCGCAGCCTGGCGAAGACGGCCGGCGGGGTGGTCGCCGACGAGATGCTCGTCAAGCGTCGCGACGTGCACCCCGGGCTGTACGTCGGCTCGGGCAAGGCGCAGCAGATCGCCGACCGCGCCGAGGCGGGCGAGATCGACGCGATCGTCTTCGACAACGACCTGTCGCCCGCGCAGATTCGCGACCTCGAGGAGATCACCGAGCGCAAGGTGCTCGACCGCAGCGAGCTGATCCTCGACATCTTCGCCGCCCACGCCCGCACGCACGAAAGCCGACTGCAGGTGGAACTCGCCCAGCTCGAATACGCGTACCCGCGGCTGCGGCACATGTGGTCGCACCTCGAGCGGATCGCCGGCGGCGCGACGACGGCCGCCGCGGCCGTCGGCGGCATCGGCACGCGCGGGCCCGGCGAGCGGCAGATCGAGATCGACCGCCGCCTCGTGCAGAAGCGCGTCAGCTACCTGAAGCGCAAGATCGCGGCCGTGGACAAGCGGAAGGTCCGCCAGGTCCGCGGCCGGAAAGACGCTTTCTGCGTGTGCCTCGTCGGCTACACGAACGCGGGCAAGAGCACGCTGATGAACGCGTTGACGGGCGCGCACGTGTACGTCGCGGATCAGTTGTTTGCCACGCTGGACACGCGCACTCGGCAGTGGGCGCTGGGCGACGGCGTGGACGCCCTGCTGTCGGACACGGTGGGGTTCGTCCGCGACCTGCCGCACCACCTCGTCGCCAGCTTCCGCGCCACGCTCGAGGAGGCCATCCACGCCGACCTGCTGCTGCATGTCGCCGACGCCTCGCACGACCTCGTGGCGCAGCAGATTCAGGCCGTCGAACGGGTCCTCGACGAGCTCGGCTGCGACCGCGGCCGCCTGCTGCCGGTGCTCAACAAGACCGACCGCATCCGCGACCCGGCCGTGTACACGGTGCTTTCGCGGCGGTACTCGCGGGCGCACTTCGTGTCGGCGGTGACGGGCGACGGGTTGGGCGAGTTGACGGCCGCCGTCGCCGAGCGGGCGGGCGGCGCCCCCGTGCGCGTCCACCTGCGGGCGGACTGCCGCGACGGGCGGCTGATGCAGTATATCGCCAGGCACGCGCGGGTGGAGCGTCAGACGTACGACGACGCGACGGCCGACATCGAGGCCCTCATGCCCGCGGGCAAGGTGCGCCAGCTCGACACTTTCGGCGACGCGGTGGAGGTCGTGGAGGGCCGGCCGGTAGCGATCGACCCCGGCCGCCCAGGCTAGTTTTCGTCTGAAGAAGCCGCAGGAGTTGCTGTGGGGGGGGCCACGGTCTGCTTGCAGCCCGTGCAACAGAGCCTCTGAGGGACCGTGGCACCCCTGCCAAGACCCCGTCCGGCAGTGTCTTGCGAAGCCCCGGCTATTCGCCGATCACGCTCGCCAGGTCCGCCACGAGGACGCGGCGCGTGCCGCCGAGGTACGCGTTGAACGCCACCCACCGCCACGAGCGGTCCCACGCCGGGTGCGGGTCCACGCGCAGCGCGCCGTGGGTCTCGCGGTGCGGGCTCAGCGCCGGGAAGCGCACCAGGTGCCGGTCCTCGCCCGTCTGCACGTCCACCCAGCGAAGCGGCGTCGTGCCGTCGTCGAACGCCATCTGCCCGTGCGCGTAGCAGTCGGCCAGGATATGCCGCCCGTCCGGATGCACCGTTGGGTGCCCCGAGCCCGGCGGGCTCTCGAGGATCTTCCGCAGGTCCGTCCCATCCAGGTTGCACTGCACGAACCGCAAGCCTCTCCGCTCGATGCTCAGGTTCATCGACAGCCGCCGCCCGTCCGGGAAGAAGTTGATGTGGTGCCCGCCCTTGTCCCACTCGCTCTTGCCGACGGCCGAACAGATCTCCGTCCCATCCGGGCGGAGCGTGAACACCGTGAACTTGAGCGTCCTGTGCCCGCCGCGGCCCATCGCGCCGAACAGCGACTCGCCCGGGTCGGCGTACCACCGCAGCGTGAAGAGGAGCCGGTCGCCCTGCGGGTTCCACTTGGCGTGGAAGCCGTAGATCTCGTACTTCGAAGGGTCGTCCATTTCGACCGCGGGCGTTGCGTCGCGGACGATCTTCGCGATGGACGCGACGAGCCTCGCCTCGCCGGTCTCCGTGTCGGTGATCCACAGGCCGTCGTCGTCGCGGGGGCCCACGCGGCGCGGGACGAGTTCATCCGGCACCATCACGCCGTAGCCGGCCTGCGTTCGGCGCATGGCCCGCATGTCCGCGGAAGCCAGGTGGCGCCCGTCCGGCGAGGCCTGATACACCGTGCCGCCCAGCCGGCGCTTCTCGCCCGTCAGCGGGTCGAGCCGCACCGCGAAGCAGGACCAATCGCTCACGTCCACGTCGTTATAGAACAGCGCGTGGTCGTCGGCGCCCCAGTTGATGTTGGCCCCCATCTGCGGTTCCCAACCGCGCGTGGTGGTCAGCACGCGCTCCGCGCCGGCGTGCAGGTCCACGAGCACGACCTCGGCCGCGTCGCCGGGGGCGGGCAGGCGGTCCTCGAACGGCAGCCGAAGCAGCGCCAGGTACCGCCCCGACGGGCTGAACGGCGGCGTGTCGAAGAAGCGGTGAATTGTGCGCCCCTCGCCCGGCGTCACGCACCACACGGGCACCCGCGGGTCGAAGTCGGTGTATCGCGGGAAACTCTCGTGGATTTCGATAGCCATGCACGGGCTCCTTGTCCGCGGAGGCGGGATTATGCGCTGGGGCTCCCGACGGTGCAATCCGCTTGATGTCGCGGCCGGGCGCGAGTACTGTCCCGCCGACGCGACGTAGGGAGCCGAAGATGCACGACAGGCCGGCTGACGGGATTCACGCGATGGTCCCGCGCGAGCGGATGGACCCGGGCGCCCGCAAGCTGCGCGACACCTACGAGCGCGTGCCCGGCGCGCCGCTGTATCAGCGCGAGTTCGGCTACATGGAGGGCACGCTCGACCGCTGGCGGGCCGAGGGGCTCGCCTCCGACGCCGACCTCGCCGAGGTATTCGGCTTCGACCCGCCCGGCAAACACGACCTCCGCGAGCTGGGCTGGTGCGAGGCGGGGTTTTGCCCCCCGTTCGAGGAAGAGGTCATCGAGGACCGTGGCCAGCACGAGGTCTATCGGGACTTCGCCGGGCGGCACGTGCTGGCCTTTCGGGGCCGCCGCAACGGCTTCATGCCCGAGTACGTCGATCATCCCGTCAAGGACATGAAGACGTGGGAGGAAAACTGCAAATGGCGGATGGACCCGTCCACGCCGCAGCGGTGGGAGGATTTCTCGGAACGGACGGCGTCGGCGAAGTCGGCGGCCGGGGCGGGATGGATCGTCTCGCAGGGCCTCGTCGGCGGGTATATGTACCTGCGGAGCCTGATCGGCCCGGAGGGTTTGCTCTACGCCTTCTACGATATGCCGGACGTGGTGCACGCCTGCATGCGGACGTGGCTGGAGTTGGCGGACGCGGTCATCGCCCGGCACCAGGAGCAGGTGACGCTGGATGAGTTGTTCCTCGCCGAGGACATCTGCTACAACCACGGCCCGCTCGTCTCGCCCGACATGATGAAACAGTTCCTGCTGCCGTACTACGAGCAACTCGTCGCGAACGTGAAGTCGCGCCAGATCGACCGCGAGCGGCACCTGTTCGTCCAGATCGACACCGACGGCTACGCCCCGCCGACGATCCCCGTGTACCAGGAGTCCATCGGCATGGACGTGATGAGCCCGTTCGAGGTCGCGTCGGGCTGCGACGTGGTGGAGATCGGGCGGCAGTGGTCGGGCCTGGTGATCCTGGGCGGTATTGACAAGCGGGTGCTGGCCAAAGGCCCGGCCGCCATCGACGTGATGGCCGAGCGGATTCTGCCGGCGATGCGAGCCCGGGGCGGGTACGTGCCCACGTGCGATCACAGCGTGCCGAGCGAGGTGTCGCTGGCGGATTACCTGCACTATCGGAAGCGGTGCCTGCAGCTGGGCGGCTAGCGTGGCCTGAAGCGGATCGGCCGGGCCGGCCGATGAGAAGAAACGAACCGGCTGCACGGAGGCTACCCGTGAATGCGGCACAACAACTCGACGCGACCGGCGGCCGTGCGCTGCTTGCGCGCTTCGCCGAGGGGCTCGCAGCGGGGCTGACGGCGCTCGCGCGGACGCAGGTCACCGTCGCGCCGGCCGCCGCCGGCGCGGCCGCCGAGGCCGGCGCCTGGCCGCGGTTCATCGTGGCCGCCCTTACGCGCGATCCGGAGTTCCCGCCGCAGCCTGTGGCCGCCGAGCTGTCGCCCGAGTTGTGCTTTGCCCTGTTTGAGCGCCTCGCCGGCGGGGACGCGGCGGACCTCGACGTGCCCGACCGGCCGCTGACGGAGATCGAGCGGAAGGTGCTCACGCGGGCCGCGCGGGCGACGGCCGCGGCGCTTCGCGACGCCTGGCCGGCCGGCGGCGACCTTCCGCCGCTCGCGGCGCCCGCGGAGAGCGCTGCGCCCCGGTCGCGGGACGAAGCGACGGCCGAGGCGTGGGTGGCGGCCTTCGGCGTGGACGTCGGCGGTCAGCCGGGCGCTTTGCGCCTGCACATGCCTCTGGATCCGGGCGGCCTGGCTGGCGTGGCGGGCGTCGTGTGCCGCCATGCGGAGCAACAGGACGGAGAGCAGCGGCCGCCCCGCGCCCCCGCGTCGCGTCGCCCGCTCGACCTCGTCGCGGCGTTGCCGGACATCGACCTGTCGGACGAACAACTCGCCGACCTCGCCGAGGGCGATTTGCTCGCCACCGGGCTGCCGTCCGACACGGAGGTCGTGCTGACCGTGGCGGGGATTCCGCGCTTCGTCGGCCGCCTGGGCAAGCACAACGGCCGCCGGGCCGTCACCATCACCGGCAAGCTCGGCGAGCGCGCGTCCTGACACCGCGCGCCGGCGGTCGGCAGGGGGTTTCCGCTGGCCTTGCTTTCGCGCGCGGCCGATAATCGCGCCCGCATTCGGCGCCGCCCCGGGCGCCGCAGCGCAGAAGGAACCGCGAATGCTCGATCCGTTGCGGACGAAGATCGAGAACAAGAAGGCCGTCGTCGGCGTGATCGGCCTGGGCTACGTCGGCCTGCCGCTGGCGCGGGAGTTCACGCGCGGCGGGGCGAAGGTGCTCGGCTTCGACGTGGACCCGGCGAAGGTCGAGGCCTTGTCGGAGGGACGGAGCTACATCGGGCATATCCCCTCGGCGGCGGTCCAAGAGATGGTCGATTCGGGCAAGTTCGAGGCCACCGCCGACTTCTCGCGGCTGGCCGAGGCCGACTGCCTTCTCATTTGCGTGCCGACGCCGCTGACGGAGATGCGCGAGCCGGACCTGACGTACGTCGAATCGACCGCCCGCACCCTCGCCGAGCACCTCCGCAGGGGCCAGCTCGTCGTCCTCGAATCCACCACCTACCCCGGCACCACGCGCGAGGTCCTGCTGCCCCTCCTTGAGGAATCCGGGCTGAAGGTCGGCGAGGACTTCTTCCTCGCCTTCTCGCCCGAGCGCGAAGATCCCGGCCGGAAAGACTACACCACGCAGACCATTCCCAAGGTCGTCGGCGGCTACGACGAAGCGTCGCTGAAGGCGGCCGTCGCATGTTACGAAATCGCCATCGACACGGTCGTGCCGGTGTCGAGCTGCGAGGCGGCGGAAGCGGCGAAAATCCTGGAGAACACCTACCGCTGCGTGAATATCGCGCTGGTCAACGAGTTGAAGATGCTGTTCGACCGGATGGGGATTGACGTGTGGGAGGTGATCCGTGCGGCCGCGACGAAGCCGTTCGGCTTCACGCCGTTTCATCCGGGCCCGGGCCTGGGGGGGCACTGCCTCCCGATTGACCCGTTCTACCTGTCGTGGAAGGCCCGCCAGTACGGGCTGACCACGCGGTTCATTGAGCTGGCCGGCGAGGTGAACGTCGGCATGCCGGAGTGGGTCGTCCACAAGCTGATGGACGCCCTGAACGAGCGGGGCAAGCCGCTCCAGGGCAGTCGGGTCCTCGTGCTGGGCCTGGCGTACAAGAGGGACATCGACGACGTTCGCGAGAGCCCGTCGCTGTAGCTGATCGAGATCCTCCGGCGCCGCGGGGCGAAAGTGGACTACAACGACCCCCACGTGCCGCGGACGCACAAGATGCGCCGGTACGATCTGAAGATGGCGTCGAAGAAGCTCACGGCCGAGAGACTGGCGGGCTGCGACGCCGTGCTCATCAGCACGGATCACAGCGCGTACGACTGGCAGTTTATCGTGGACCACGCGGAGCTCGTGGTCGATACGCGCAACGCGACGAAGAACGTGAAGCGCGGGCGGGAGAGAATCGTTCGCGCGTAGAGGAAGGGCAAGGCCTTGGCGAAGTACCTGGTCACCGGCGGGGCGGGTTTTATCGGCAGCAACCTCGTGCGCTTCCTGCTGGAGAAGGGCGGCGAGGTCGTCGTCCTCGACGACTTCTCCACGGGCAAGCGAGAGAACGTCGAGGAGATTCTCGACGCCATCGAGTTGGTCGAAGGCGACATCCGCGACCGCGCGGCCGTGGACCGCGCCGTCGCCGGCGCGGATGCGATCTTCCACGAGGCCGCGCTCGGCTCCGTGCCGCAGAGCGTCGAGGACCCCGCCACCAGCCACGACGTGAACGTCAACGGGACGTTGACGGTCCTCGAGGCGGCGCGCGGCGCTGGCGTGCGGCGGGTCATCTTCGCCGCGTCCAGCAGCGCCTACGGCGACCAGCCCGTCTCGCCCAAGCAGGAGGACCTGCCCGTTTCACCGCGGAGCCCCTACGCCGCGAGCAAGGCGGCCGGCGAGTTGTATATGCAGGCCTACGCGGCCGTCTATGGTCTCGAGACGCTGAGCCTGCGGTACTTCAACGTGTTCGGCCCGCGGCAGGATCCGCAGGGCGCCTACGCGGCCGTCATTCCGGCGTTCGTCAGCCGGCTGCTCCGGGGCGAGGGCCCCGTGGTGTTCGGCGACGGCGAGCAGAGCCGCGACTTCTGCTACATCGACAACGTGTGCGAGGCGAACTGGCTGGCGGCCCGCGCCCCGGCCGCGGTCTGCACGGGGCAGCCGGTGAACATCGCCTGCCACCACGCCACGACGCTGAACCAGATCCTCGCCCGCCTGGGTGAACTGCTGGGCGTGCAGGTGGAGGCTGAGTACACCGACCCGCGCCCCGGCGACGTGAAGCACTCGCTGGCCGACATCCGCCGGGCGGAGCAGACCCTCGGTTACACGCCGCGGGTGTACTTCGACGGCGGCCTCACCAAGGCCATCGACTGGTACCGCGAGCACCTGGGTTGAGCGGCCTATCGGGCGAGTGAGAAGCGCAGCGTCTTGATCTCGAACGGGCGGAAGGAAAGCTCGACCCGCCCGTCGCGCACCGCCGCCTCCTCGCCGCCTTCCTCCAGCATGTCCGTCTCGCAAGCGCGATCGACGCGCAGCGACGTCGCCAGCGCACACCGGGTCGCCGTCCGCATCGACTCGTACAGCCGCACGATGAGGTCGCCGCTTCCGTCGGCCGCGGGGTCAGTCCTTGCGTGTGGTCTCGAAGCCGGCCATCACGTCCAGGAGCTCCGAGGTGATCTGGCTTTGCCGCTGGCGGTGGTAGCGATGGCGGAGGGTGTCGAGGCGGTCGTCGATGTTCCGCTCGGCAGCCTGCATGGAGGCGAGCCGGCTGGCATTCTCGGCCGCCATCGACCCGGCGAACGCGCGGAAGAGCGAGACGAACAGATACTGCCCGACGAGGTGGGCGAGCATCGGCTCGGCGTCGAGGCGGACGATGGGCAGCGAAGGCCCGGGCCAGGGCGCATCCCGCAGCTTCGCCAGCCACGTAACGTCCAGCGGGAAGACATGCCGCGTGACGGGGTGATGCGACGCCCCGCCGCCGGGCAGGTGGTGCATGAGCAGGACGCGCGTGGCGCCGCGGTCGCGAAGCTCCTGCACCGCCGGCAGCAGCCGCTGCGTGTGCAGGGCGATCGCCTCGGCCGAGCGGGGCAGGTCAAACGCCTCGACGACTTCCTCGCCCTCGGCGCGGAGCCGCCCGGCAAGGCGCCGCCCGACGACGAGCATCCAGCGGCGCTCGCGCGGGGCCCCGGCTCTGTCGAGTTCGCCCACCGCGTGACGCGCGATGGCGCTGTTGAACTGCCCGACCATGCCCTGGTCGGAGCCGAATACGACGGCGAGCACCGTGCCCTCGTCGCCCGGCGGCTCGTCACGCAGGCGAATCTCCTCCGCGCCCGACTTGAGCAGCACCTGCAAGCCCTGCTCGACGGTCACGATGTACTCGGCCAGCGACTCATCCGCCCGCTGATACTGGCGGATGTTGACGGCCGCGAGGCCCTTCATCGTCTTGACGACCTGCTGGAGCCCCTCGGCCGCGTCGATCTTGTCGCGAAGCTGCTCAATCGTCTGCATCGGCTTCGCCTTTGCCCGGCTCGTCCCCTGCCGGCTCCGCGCCGGCCTGTTCGTTCTGCGACTCCTCGAGTTCCGGCGTTTCGCCCTCCGGCGGCTCGGGCGCGGGCGCCTGGGGCTTCTCTTCCGGTTCCGGCGGCGGGGCGGCTTCCTTCGCGGCGGCGCGGAGCTTCTCGCGGTCTTCCTCCCGCAGCTCTTCGCCCGCCGAGATTCGCTCGGCGATGTCGCCCAGTGTCTCGCGGACGGCCTTTCGCAGCCCCTCGGCCGTCGTCGCCACCTGGTTCGTCGGTACGGCGTCGAACAAGCCCTCCTTGACCGCGAACAGCACGGCCACCTGCTCGGCGACCGGAAGCGGCTCGCCCTGCGGCTGCCTGAGGACCTCCCGCACGCGCCGCCCGTGCTCGAGCCTGTCGCGCTGGCGCTTCTCCAGCCGCGTGCCGTACCGGCTGAACCGCTCCAGCTCCTGGAACTGCGAGTACGCCAGCCGCAGGTCGCCGGCCGTCTCGCGGAAGGCGGGCCGTTGGGCCTTGCCGCCGACGCGCGACACCGACCGCCCGACATCGACGGCCGGCAGTTGCCCCTGCTGGAAGAGCTCCGGCGACAGGTAGATCTGTCCGTCGGTGATGGAGATGAGGTTGGTGGGGATGTAGGCGGAGATGTTCTGGGCTTCGGTCTCGATGATGGGCAGGGCGGTGACGGACCCGCCGCCGTGCTCGTCGGTGAGGTGCGTGGCGCGTTCGAGCAGGCGCGAGTGGATATAGAAGATGTCGCCGGGGAAGGCCTCGCGCCCGGGCGGACGGCGAAGCAGCAGCGACAACTCGCGATATGCCCGCGCGTGGTGCGTGAGGTCGTCGAACACCACCAATACGTCGCGCCCCTGATCCATGTAGAACTCCGCCAGCGTCATCGCCGCGTACGGGGCGGCGAAGCGCTGACCCGGGGGGTCCTCGCCGCTGGCGACGACGACGGCCGTATAGGCCATCGCGCCGTGTGCCCGGAGTTGCTCGATCACCTTCGCCACGGCCGAGCTGCGCTGACCGATCGCGCAGTAGATGCACAGCACGCCGAAGTTCGCCTGGTTGAGAATGGCATCGACGGCGATGGCGGTCTTGCCGGTCTGGCGGTCGCCGAGGATGAGTTCTCGCTGCCCGCGGCCGACGGGGATGAGGGCATCGACGACCTTGAGGCCCGTTTGCAGCGGCGTGGCGACGGGGGCGCGGTCGAGCACCGCGGGGGCCGGGCGCTCGACGGGTCGCCGCTCGGCGGCGTGGACGGCGCCCTGCCCGTCCTGGGGCCGGCCCGTAGCGTCCATGACGCGGCCGATTGCGGCATCGCCGACGGGGAAGTCGAGCACGCGGCCGGTGCGGCGGACCTCGTCGCCGGCCTGGATGTCCTCGGCGTCGTCGAGCAGGATGACGCCGATCTCCTCGGTGTCGAGGTTGAACGCCATGCCCAGCCGCCCGCCGCGGAACCGCACGAGTTCCTCGGACTGTATGCGCGGCAGCCCGCGAACCGTCGCCACGCCCGAGCCCACGCTGACCACCCAACCGATCTCGCGGGCGTGAAGCGCGGGGCCGCGCTCCAGGACGCTCTCGACCGCCCGGCCGAGGTCTTCCGTCACGGCCGTCAGGCTGGCGGGGTCATTCGCCATCTTCCGCTTCCTCGCCTTCGCCGGGCTCCGCTTCCTTCTCGGTCCCGGCCTCAGCTTCGCCGGCGGGCTCCGATTCCGCTTCCTGTTCGCCTTGCTTCTCGTCTTCCTCTTCCGGCCGCTCCTCGCGGAGTTCGCGGACCTGCCGGTCGATGACCTCGTCGATCTCCTCCGCCAGCTCCTCGACGTACTCGGCGACGCTCCAGCCCACCGCTTGGCCGCCCGCCCGCAACTGCACGCCGCACACCAGATCATCGCTCAGGGCGAAGCGGATCTCCGGCTCGCCCTCGACGAGCGTGTGTACGGCCTTGCGGACCTGGTCCGTCTGCTCGTCGCCGAGTTCGAACGCGGACGCGACGGTCACCGCCTCGTCGTCGCCCGACAGCGGCTCGGCGAGCTTCTTCCGCGCGTCGTCGTCGAGTTCGCCGAGCCGCTTGAGGAACGTGCCGACCACGCGCTGCTGGAGGTCGGCGTCGGCGAGGTCGGCGAGCACCTTGCGCGCGAGGTCGCCCACCCGCCCGGCCGTGCGGCGGCGCAGATCCGACAGGAAGTCCGCCCGCTGGTCCTCCAGCGCCTCGAGCCACTGCCGCCGGTGCTCGGCGACGTCCTGCTCGGCCTGCGCGCGGCGCTCTTTGCGGAACTCGTCGGTCTCCGCGCGGGCCTGCTGCATGAGTTCGTCGCGCTTCTCGTCGATTTCCTGCTGTTTGCGGCGGTGCTCCTCGGCCTGCTGGTCGGCCTCGGCCTGCTTCTGGCGCGCCTGCTCGAACTGCTCTTCGATCCGCGCCTTCCGCGCGTCCATCGCCTTCAGGACGCGGTCGTACAGGAAGATCTTCAACAGCACCACGAGGATGATGAAGTTGACGATCTGCGCGCCGACGGTGATCCAGTCAATCATGCCTTGGGCTCCGTGCGCCTACGGCTTCACCGCGTCCCAGAACGGGTTGGCGAAAATCAGAATCATCGACACGACGAAGCAGTAAATCGCCGTCGATTCGATCATCGCCAGCCCCACGAACAGCGTCCGGGTGATCCGCCCCGCCTCGTCCGGCTGCTGGGCGATCGCCCGAAGCGCCTCGGCGAGCCCGCGGGCCTCGCCCAGGGCCGGGCCGACCGACCCGATGGCGATCGTGATCCCGGCCGTGAACATCGAAACCATGCTGACCAGCGCTTGGTCCGTCATCGCTCTATCCTTTCCGTCCGGTCTTGTCGTCTTTGGCTTCGCCCGCCGTTTCCGCCTGCGGGCGGCGTTCGTCTTCTGTGGGTTCTTCCTTCCGGGTTCGCGTGCCGGAGGCGATATAGACCGTCGCCAGCACCGCGAAGATGTACGCCTGCACCAGGCCGGTCAGCAGCCCCAGCAGCCGCAGGAAGATGGGGAAGATCAGCGGCGCGATCGCCACCATGATCGCCACCACCTTCATGCCGCTCATCACGTTGCCGAACAGACGCACCGCCAGCGCCAGCGTCCGCGACAGCTCGCCGATGACGTTGAACGGCAGCATCAGCGGCGTGGGGGAGACATAGTGCCGCAGGTAGGCCTTGGTCCCCTCGCGCAGGAAGCCGAACACGGGCACGGCGATGAACACGCAGAGGGCCAGGGCGGCCGTCGTCGAGAGCGACGCCGTCGGCGGGATGTAGCCCGGCAGGAGCGTCAGCGCGTTCGCCAGGGCGATGAACAGGAACAGCGTGCCGATAAACGGCATCAGGCCCCGCCCCGGCTGGCGCGAGATCTCGTGAATCTGGTCGCGGATGGTGCGAACGACCGTCTCCAGCAGCAACTGCCAGCGCGAGACCTTCTCGCCCGTGCGCAGCCGCCGCGTGGCGATGATCGAAAACACGACGAGCAACGCCATCAGCGCCCACGTGAAGACGATGGTCGCGTTCAGCGGGAACGGGCCCCACCGCCAGTACACCACCTCATCCGGCGTGATTGTCGTCAAGTCGTCCATCGTCGCCTACTTATCCTGCGCCGCCGGGCGGACACGGCGGACGGCCACCAGCCGCGCCGCCACGAACCCCGCCAGGGCCGCCACCATCGGCTCCCAGCGCCCATAGCGGCTGAGCAGGTAGAACACGCCCAGCACCACCGTCAGCCGCGCGACGAAGCTGCCCAGCGCGAGCAGTCCCGGCTTGCGCGCTGACGGCAGGCGGCGCGCGGTCCACCACAGGGCGGCGAAGAACGCCGCCCCGGCGGCCGCCCCGGCCGCAAAGCCGATCACCAGTTGCCATGGGTCCATGCTCAATCCTCGTCGTCACGTCCGCCCGACTCTCGCCGCACCCAGAACCACGCGGTGATGCAGCCGATGGTCGCGCCGACCACCAGGCCGGTCAGCGTCCACGAGATCCGCCCGGTCGCGTACCGGTCGGCCCACGCGCCCAGGGCCACGCCGATCAGCGTCGGCACCGCCACGGACCAGCCCACCAGGCCCATCATGCCCAGAAAGAACCATACGCTGCGGTCGCGGTCGCGCCGGGCGCGGACCTTGCGGTCTTCCTTGCGGCGCACCTCGCGGCCGAACGCGTCCTCGCCCGGCTCGTCGGATTGTTCAGGCTCACTCACGGTGCTCCAGCTCGATGAATCGCCGGATAAAGTCGGCCTGCATCTTCTCGGCGGCCGAGCGGGCCTGCTGCTGGCGGTCGCTGAGGTGGCGGAACTGCTCCTCGACGGCGCGTCGCAGGTCGCCGAGTTCGCCCCGGGCCGCCCGCGGCGTCGAGACGCGGACGCGCTCGCCGCACTTGACCAGCACGCCGCCGTCGATCGCCAGGAACGTCTCCCGCCCGCCCGGCGCGGTGAAGCTCAACAGCCCCGGGCGGAGCGCGCAGGCGATGTCGATGTGGCGCGGCAGCAGCGCGAACGCGCCCTCGGCGCCCTCGGCCGAGACCTGCACGGCCTCCTCGTCGACTTCCACGCGCGTCGGCAGAAGCACCTGCAAGCGCATGTCACTTCTCCTCGGCGGGCTGCTCTTGCGCTTCCGGCGCCGCTTCGCCGGATTCGTCGCCTTCGTCGGACTTCTCGCCGCTTCCCTCGCCTTCGGCGCTCTTCTCGCGGACTTCGTCGATGCCGCCGATCATGTACAGGCGGCTCTCGTCCACGTCGGCGAACTCATCCTCGAGAATCCGCCGGCAGCCGTCGATGGCCTCCTCGCGGCTGACGAACCGCCCCTTGTGCCCGGTGAACTTCTCCGTCACGAAGAACGGCTGCGTCAGGAACCGCTCCAACTGCCGGGCGCGGGTCACCGTCTTGCGGTCTTCCTCGCTCAGTTCCTCCATGCCCAGCATGGCGATGATGTCCTTCAGCTCGTCGTACTCGGCCAGCGTCCGCCGCACCTCACGCGCCACGCGGTAGTGCGTCTCGCCCACCACGTGCGGCACGAGCATGCTCGAACTCGTCTGGAGCGGATCGACGGCCGGGTAGAGCCCCTGGCTGGCCCGGTCGCGGCTGAGCACGATCGACGCCGACAGGTGCCCGAACACGTGCACGGCCGCGGGGTCGGTGAAGTCGTCCGCCGGCACGTACACCGCCTGGATCGACGTGATCGCGGCCGAGCGCGTGTTGCAGATGCGCTCTTCCAGCTCCGAAAGCTCCGTGGCGAGCGTCGGCTGGTAGCCCAGCCGCGACGGAATGCGGCCCATCAGCCCGGAGACCTCCATGCCCGCCTGGATGAAGCGGAAGATGTTATCGATGAGCAGCAGCACATCCTGGCGCTTCTCGTCGCGGAAGTACTCGGCCATGGTGAGCGCCGTGTGCCCGACGCGGAATCGGGCCCCCGGCTGCTCGTTCATCTGCCCGAAGACGAGCACGGTCTTGTCGAGCACGCCGGCTTCCTGCATCTCGCGGTAGAGTTCCTCGCCCTCGCGGCTGCGCTCGCCGATGCCGCAGAACATGCTCACGCCCTTGTGCTCGCCGACGGTGTTGTGGATCAGCTCCATCAGCAGCACCGTCTTGCCCACGCCCGCCCCGCCGAACAGCCCCGCCTTGCCGCCGCGCTCCAGCGGGGCCAGCACGTCGATCGCCTTGATGCCGCTCTCGAAGATCTGCTCCGTCGTCGCCCGGCGCACCAGCGGCACCGGCTCGGCGTGGATGGGACGCGTGGGCTCGCCGGTCAGCGGCTCGCCCTTGTCGATGACTTGTCCGTTGACGTCGAAGACGCGCCCCAGCACGCGGTCGCCGACGGGCGCGCGGATGGGCGCGCCGGTGTCGATAATGCGGTCGCCGCGGGCGAGCCCCTGCGTGGGCGTCAGCGACAGGCCCCGGACCGTCTCGGCGTCAAGCTGGTCGGCGACCTCGACGAGGACGTCGTTCTGGGCCCCCGTGCGGAGCAGGTTCCCCAGCGGCGGCAGCCCGCCCGCAAAGCGGGCCTCGATGACGCTGCTGCGGACGGAGATGACGCGGCCGGTGCGGCCGGGGGCGGCGGGCTTGTCGTCACGGTCGGGCATGGCCGGAAGGTCGTTTCGCTCGGGCAGACTCAAATTCCGCTCAATCTTACGCGCCCGAGCTTACTTCGCCTTCCCGGCATGTTCCAGACACAACCGTGACCGGGGCCGGGTGCCCCGGGGCGACTTCCGGCGTGTGCTTGCGGGGGATGCGAGGTCCTGCAGTTCAGGCCGCGTCGGGGCGGAACCGCAGCACGGCCGCCAGCGGCTCCGGGTCGCCGTCGCCCTCGGGCACGTCTCGGGGGGCGACGGCAAGCACGTTGGCCCCGCCGCGGGCCGCCAGCACGGCCGTCAGGTTCAGCAGATCCTCGTCGCCGGGCTGCTGGGCGTGGTGGCGATCGAGGGTGCCCGCGTCGGCATCGAACCGCCCCCACACCCGCCGGTCATGGGGGACGAACAGGGCCTCGACGGCGCTGACGGACGCGGCTCGCAGCGCGCCCTGCAGGTCGTTCGTCGTCAGCCCCGCGCCCTTGGCCTGGTGATAGCGGTCGGTCGCTTCGCGCAGCGGCCGGTCGAAGTCGTCGCGCAGCAGCGACGCCGCCTGCCGGTGCAGGGCGCTGGGCGACGCGTCGTCGGGGTTGCCCTCCACCGCGCGCCGGTCGAGCTGCCTGCACCCGCTCACCTGCCGGTACGTCGCCCGAATCGGCTCCGTCGCCGCCAGAAGCAGCGGCGACTTCTCGTTGTACAGCACCTTCCGCACGTTCGCGTCGATCTGCCGGCAGAAGTCGGCCAGCCGCCTCTTCTGCCAGGTCTCGTCGGCGCCCGTGCCCTGACCGTGGAACACGGCCGGGCGCTCCGCCCCCGGCTTGTGCTCGGCCATGCCGGAATGGAACCCCACGTGTCCCTCCTGCTCATCAAGCTGCAGGAATTGCTCGAAGCTCTCCGGCGCGTTGGGCAGGTCCACCGGTTCGAGGTCGGTGCGGTCGGCGCGGAACAAGCGCACCGTGTGCTGGCTCAACTGAAGAAGGTAGAACCGCTCGTTGCGGCGAAGCGCCGCGAACAGCGGCATCAGGTAGTAATGCTCGCTGACGGTGACGGTTTGCGGCGCCGGCAGCGGCAGGCGGACCCCCTCCGGCCGGCTGTCGCCCAGGAACACGCCCAGTCCCTCCGCCTGGTGCCGCCAGAAGTCCTCATCGTCCACGAGGGCCCGCAGGGGCTTCAGCTGCCGTCGGGCCTCGGGCTCTCGCACGCCGAGGGCGGTCAGCTGCTCACGGGCGTCGATGAGCAGGTTCTTCAGGCGGATGGGGTTTTGGCGGATGTCGGCCCCCGCGCGGTGGACCGGCATCCAGACGGACACGCTGTTGGGCGCGGCGTGCTTGACGAGCATTCGAAGTTTGTCATCGTCGATCATAGCCATGTGGCTCCCTTCCTCGACGGCTCCCCGTACAATTGTATGCCTCGCGACCGTCCCCCGGGGTCACTACGGCCGCGCGGGGTGTTCCCCGAGGACGGGCGGGGGTATAATCCTGTGGGTTCGCCAGTTCTGCCGCCAGGCCGGTCGTTCGAACGCAACGGGAATTGCTCTGCGGAGCCACCAGTATGGCACAGCCGAAGAGAACCCGCCGGAAGCCTCGCAGCGAACGGGCGCGCCGCGCGCCGCGCGGCGCCCCCGCCGAGAGCCAACAAGGCGGCGACGCCGTGCGCGCGAGCGAGGAGCGGGCGCGGCGCCTTGCGAAGTTCGCGGAGGAGAACCCGAACCCGGTGGTTTGGGTGTCGGCGGACGGGGAGGTCCTGTACGCGAATCCCGCGGCCGCGAAGCAATCGTCCTGGCGGTGCGAAGTGGGCAAGCCGCTTGGCCCGGAGCCGCTGCGGCAGGTTACCGCTGAAGCGGTCGCCGCGCGGCAGGGCATCGAGCGCGAGCTGAAACTGGGTGACGCGGACTTCTGGGTGGCGGCGGCGCCGCGTGTGGACGAGGGGTACACGAATCTCTACGGGCGGGACATCACGAGCCGCAAGCGGGCGGAACGGGCCCTGGCCGAGAGCCGCAGGAATCTCGAGCGCGCCCAGGAGGTGGGCCAGATGGGCTGGTGGCGGCTCGATGTCCGGCGGAACGTGCTCACGTGGTCGGACGAGACCCACCGCATCTTCGGAATTCCGAAGGGCACGCCGATGACGTATGAGACGTTCCTCGCGGCCGTGCACCCGGATGACCGGGCCCACGTGGACAAGCAATGGCAGGCCGGGCTCCGGGGCGAGCCGTACGACGTCGAGCATCGCATCGTGCGCGACGGCGAGGTCCGCTGGGCGCGGGAGAAGGCGTACTTGGAGTTCGACGACGCCGGCGGACTGCTGGGCGGATTCGGAATCACGCAGGATATCACCGGTCGGAAACAGGCGGAGACGGCGCTGGAGCGCGCGCGGGAGGAACTGGAGGAGCGCGTGGCCGAGCGGACGGCCGAGCTGACGCAGTCGCTGGCGCAGATTCAGGACGAGGCCTCGCGGCGGGAACTCGCCGAGAGCGCACTGCGCGACCGCACGCAGAAGCTGGAGCAGATCAACCAGGACCTCGACCGGGTGGTGGGTCAGCTTCGCCTGGAGGTCGGCGAGCGGCTGAGGGCGGAGGCCGACGTCCAGGCCGAGCGCGACCGCCTGTTCTCCGTGCTCAACATGATGCCCGGTTACACGGTGTTGAAGGACCGCGGATACGTTATCCGTTTCGCCAGCCACGGATTCCTGGACGTGTTCTCCGACACCGAGGGTCGGCCCTGCTACACGGTGCAGTACGGGCTCGACGCCCCGTGCGACGACTGCCCGATGCCACAGGTGCTCGACGGCGGTCGCCCGCGGGACTGGGAGTACGTCTATGACGACGGCTCGACGTATCACGTGTGGGCGTACCCGTTCACGGACTCCGACGGCGAGGTACTGCTGCTGGAGTTCGGGGTGGACGTGACGGAGATGAGGCGGCTGGAGCAGCTCGTCGGGGAGATGAGCGAGGCGGAGCGGCGGCGCATCGGGCGCGACCTGCACGACACGCTGGGCCAGACGATGACCGGGCTGGGGTACCTCGTCGGCGGGCTCGCCGACCGCATCGCCCGCGAGGCGCCGGAGGAGCGGCAGGCGGCCGAACAAATCGCCGAGACCATCAACGAGGCCACCGCCCAGGTGCGGGCGCTGGCCCGCGGGCTCGACCCGGTCGGCCTGGAGGCGGAGGGCCTGGTGGCCGCCCTGCGGGAGCTGGCGGAGCAGTTCGAGGAGACGCACGGCCTCCCGTGCGAGTTCCGGGGCGATACGCCGGTAAACCTGGATGCGTTCACCACGACGTACCTGTACCGGATCGCGCAGGAGGCGACGAACAACGCGGCGAAGCACTCGGGGGCGGACCGCATCGAGATGTCGCTGACGAGAGAAGACGACGGCGTGACCCTGCGCGTCGCCGACGATGGGTGCGGGCTGCCGGACGACCTCTCGCGGGCCGCCGGCATGGGGCTGCGTATCATGCGATACCGGGCGGGCGCCATCGGCGCTCGATTGCAGGTCCGGGGCGCCAAAGGCGAAGGGACGATCGTGACCTGCGTGCTGCCGCGACAGGAACGGGTCAAGCACGAAAGGGCTCAGCGTTGACGAAGAACTCGGCCGCAACGCAGACGAAGACGGGAGCGCGGAAGGTCGCGGTGGTGGACGACCATCCGCTGGTGCGGCAGGGCATCGCCGCGTTGATCGCTCAGGAGGAGGACCTGGAGGTCTGCTGCGAGGCTGAAATCGCCCACGAGGCGCTGGAGGGGATGGCGAAGTGCCCGGCGGACGTGGCCGTTGTGGACCTGACGCTGAAGGACAGCAGCGGGTTGGAGCTGATCAAGGACATCAAGGTCCGGTTCCCGAAGGTGGCGATTCTGGTACTGTCGATGCGGGATGAAGGATTCTACGCCGAGCGGTGCCTGCGGGCGGGGGCGATGGGGTACGTCACCAAGGAGGAGCCGCGGCAGCGGATCCTCGAGGGCCTCCGCAAGGTGCTCGCCGGGCGGATCTACGTCAGCGACAAGATGGCCACCAAGGTGATGGGGAAGATCATCCTCGGCGGTCAGGCGGGCGAGTCGCTCGTCGATCACTTGACCGACCGCGAACTGGAGATCTTCGAGTTCATCGGACGGGGCGTCGCCACGCGGGAGATCGCCGACCGGCTGCACATCAGCCCCAAGACGGTGGACTCGCATCGCGAGCACATCAAGCAGAAGCTCCGCATCGACACCGCTTCCGACCTGGCGCGGTACGCGATCCAGTGGGTGCAGTGCCAGAAGAACCTGTAACGGCGCGCCGCCGCTTCGTAAGGCGATTTCAGACAATCCTTTCGGGTGGGGATCGCGCGAGCCGTGTCACTCGCCGACGGGGGATTCCCAGCGGGCCAATGGGCGCGGACTGCGTAGCATTGCCCGGGGTGGAGTTCCCGTGAAGGAGTGATGCAGATGTGCGCTGTGCAAGCGACCGCCAACGGGGGCCTGTTCGTGGGCGTTAACGAACCGGCCGACCCCAACAACCTGTCCGACCTGGAGAAGAAGCACTTGCCCGTGCTGGAGGCGCCCGACGAAGTCACGGCCGGCGAGTGCTTCGAGGTCCGCGTCGAGGTCGGCAAGCTGCTCGAGCACCCCAACGAGCACAAGCACCACGTTCAGTTCGTGGACCTCTACGCGGATGACACGTTTTTGGCGCGGACGGACTTCACGGCCGTCAAGACGTGTCCCAAGACGACGTTCTGCCTGGCCCTCCACGAGCCGGTGCAGGAGCTGCGGGCCTACGAGCACTGCAACATGCACGGCACGTGGGTGTACCGTAAGCCTATCAACGTGACGGGCTGACCGCGGGCCCCGACGCGGCTCTCCGCGAGATCAATCGCCCTTCGCCGCCGACATCCCGTCGAGGGCCTGGAGAAGCTCATCCAGCGTGGGCGACTCCGGCGGCTTGAGGACCTCCGCGATGGCCGCCATCTGCCACTCCCGATTGCAGCCCGCGGCCGCCAGCACCTTGCCGCCCCGAACGTAGTATGCCACGAAATCCCGCTTGGCCGGGTCGCCGTCGAACTCGATGTCGTCCCACTCGCGGGTGTGGCCGACGTAATCGGTAATGACCTTGTGCTGGCTCGTCCAGAAGAACGGCACGCCGGCGCAGGGAGCGTCCTGGTCGAGCATGCCGCGGGCGGCGGTGCGGCCGTGCTGCTGGGCCAGCCGCCAGTGTTCGATGCGGATCGGCTCGCCCGTCCGCCAGTCGGGGAAGGTGGCGATATCGCCCGCCGCGAAGACGCCCTCGCCCGCGCGGAGGCGGGTGTCCACGGTGAGGCTGCCGTCGTCGTTCGTCTTGACGCCCGTCACGTACTCGGTCGCCGGGCGGACGCCGATGCCCACGACCACCAGGTCCGCGTCGATCGTGTCGCCGCCCTTGAGGACCACGCGCCGCACCACGCCGTCGCCCTCGAAGCGCGCCACCGTCTCGCCAAGGCGGAACGCCGTGCCCTGATCCTCGTGGAGCTGAAGGTACATTCGCCCGATTCGCTCGCCGAAAACGCGCTTCAGCGGCACGGTCTCCGGCGCGATCACCGTCACGTCCAAGCCGCGCTGCGTCAGCGCCGCCGCCGCCTCCATGCCGATGAAGCTCGCCCCCACGACGACCGCCTTCGAGGCGCCGCCGGCCGCGTCGCGAATCCGCTCGCCGTCCGCCAGGCTCCGAAGCGTGAACACGTTCGCCAGGTCCGCCCCGTCCGCGTTCAGCCGCCGCGGCGCCCCGCCCGTCGCCAGCAGGAGTCGATCGCACTTCAGCGGCTCGCCGTCCCCGCACGTGACGGTCCTCGCCGACACATCCGCCTCCGTGACCTCGTGTCCGGTCAGGATCTCAATGCCGCGGTTTTCGAAGAAAGCGTTCGCCCGGATCGTCGGCCGTGGCGCGTCGGCGTTGGCGAGGCGCGCCTTGCTCAGTTGGGTGCGGTCGTAGGAGGCGTGCTCCTCGCGCGTGAAGACGACGATGCGCCCGCGGAAGCCTTCGTCGCGGAGCAGTTCGGCGGCGGCCAGCCCGGCGGCCCCGGCGCCGACGATGCCGAACGTGCGGCCGTCGGCGTCCGCATCGTACCCCGCGGGCTCTTCTTTGCGGGCGCCTTCGGTCGCATCGGGCGGCAGGACCACGATGACGTCGTTGCCCTCCACGCGCGTCTCGTAGCGGGGCAGAGGGTCGAGGGCGGGCGGCTCGACGAGGCCGCCGTTTCGCAGGTCGAAGACGGCCTGATGCCAGGGGCATCGCACGTGGCCGTCGTGCAGCACCCCGTCCGCCAGCGGCGCCCCCTGGTGCGGGCACTGCGGCGCGTACGCCCGGAACTCGCCGTCGAGCCGGACGAGCAGCACGCGGCGGTCCCGCACCTGGACTTCCCTCATCTGCCCGTCGGCCAGGTCGTCCTTGCCGGCTACCTTCTCCTCGGTGTCCACGGCGCTCTCCTTCCCGTACGCAGAATCTTAGGCGCCGCGGGCGGGCGAGCCGCGGTTCCGTTTGGGCGAGCGCTTGCTGAGCAGGATGCACGCCTCGTTGCCGAGCGGCCGCAGGAGCAGACCGACCGCCCGCACCAACCCATAGACCGCCCGGCCCAGGATCGGACGGGCATAGTAGGTGGGCCGGTGCTGTTTCTTCGTCAGGAGGACGGAGTAGTCGGCCAGGTGCAGCCCGTAGCGCGCCGCCCAGAAGCGGATCAGGCTCGGCCGGAAGCGGAAGACGTAGTTCCCCGCCCGCTCCACCGAACTGGATTTGCCCAGCGCTTCCAGCAGCGAGCGCAGCGGCGAGTCGTGGGCTTCGAGCAGGGCCACGCCCACGCGCGCCACGCGGGCCGCCTCGCCGACGGCCGACGGAATCTCCTCGATCGGCAGGTGGTGTAGCGAATCGTGGTACACCACCAGATCGAACGTCGCGTCCGGAAACGGCAGCGACGCGGCATCGCCGCGGAAGAAGAACCCGTCCAGCCCGTGCATCGCGAACCGCGTGGCGGCCGCCTCCACACGAAGCCGCGAGATGTCCACCCCGACGACGGACGCCCCCGCCTCCGCCAGGAACTGCGCCTCGAACCCGCCGCCGCAGCCGCAATTCAGCACGGTCGCGCCGGGCAGGTCGATCCCCAGCGCCCGGGGGAGCCGCCCGCGGAAATGCCGAAGGTGATACAGCCAGCTCTCCGCGTGCACGGGGCCGCCGTTGTAGGGCCGCCGAACGATCTCGTCGAACGTCTCGTTGTTCCGCTCGTCGTCGTGGAACTCCGCCTGCCGAATCTTCTCATCGAGCGCGCCCCGAGCGAACGGCACGAAATCCGGGAAACCGCCCGAGACGGGCACGGCGTGTCCGTTCTCGCAGACCAGCGAGTCCGCCCGCGGGGCCAGCGCGCCCCGGCACACCGGGCAGCGCAGGCAGGGCAGGAACCGCTCGGCGACGGCCGTGCCGAGGTTCGCTGCGGCCGCCCGCTCGCGAAACTGCGCCGGATTGCCTTCTGCACTCACCGAACGTCTCCCGCCCCGGCGGGCCGGTCCGTGGGGCGAAGCGATTGTACCGGGAACGGGCGAGGATCTCCGTGCAATCCGCGCGCGTTCGTGGCATTAGTGGGCGGTTTGCAGGCGAGGAAGGGCTCCGATGCGGTTGTTGCGACTGTTCTTGGTGGCGGTGGCGGTATTGACGGCCGTAGTGCAGACCGGGCTGGTCGGCCCCAACCGCCCGGCCGTCGAGCGCGACTTCGGCTTGACGCACACGCAATTCGGGCTGGGCCTGGCGGGCGTGTGGGTGTTCACCGGGGTGCTGACGCTGCTGGTTTCGGGGCGGCTTCGTCGGCTGAACCCGGTGGCCGTGGTGCAGGGGGGGATGGCGGTGCAGGTGGCGGGCTTCGCGGTCGTCGTGCTGGGCGCGGGCGGCGGCGTCGGCTGGCTGGCCCTGGGCTGGGGGCTGGTGCTGCTCGGCGCCGGCGTGCGCTACGTCACCAACAACATCAGCATGGACCTGCGTCCCGCGAACCCGCGCCGCGGCGTCCTCCTGCTCCACAGCTACAACGCCGGCGGCAAGGCGCTTGGCCCGCTCGTGGTGGCCGCCGTGTTCGCCCTGGGCTGGACTTGGCGGACGAGCTTCCTCGTCGTCGGGGCGGCCACGCTGGCCCTGCTGCTGGTGTTCCTGCCGGCGATCCCGGCCGCCAGACGCTTCTACGCCAACCACCCGCGGCGCCCCCGACCCGACGGCCAAGGCTTCGAACGCGGACTCCTCCGCGACCGGCGGTTCTGGATGTTCGCCGCGGGCATCGGCCTGATCGCCGGCGGCGAGGCCGCCTTCGCCACGCTGCTGCCGACGTTCCTGGTGAAGGTCCGCGGGCTGTCGGAGGCGACGGCCGCCACGCTGTTCACCGTGCACCTGCTCGGGCTGATGACCGGGCGGTTCCTCGCGGCCGGGCTCGGCAAGCGCGTCCCGAGCAACGCCATCATCGCCGTGTGCCTCACCGCCGGCGTGTTCGTCGCGCCGGCGCTGCTGCTCGACGTGCCGGCGGTGCGGGTGGTGAGCCTGTTCCTGATGGGCTTTCAGTTCTCGGCCGTCTGGCCGGTCTTCTACACGCAGGCCGCCCTGCACCTGCCCGGGCACCGAGACATGCTCGCCTACGGGGCGAACCTCGGCAGCGCCATCCTGATGTCCGGGTGCGTCTTCGTCAGCAGCGCGATCGCCGACGCCAACCTGACGGCCGCCATGTTCTTCGGCCCGTGCGTCCTGTGGGGCTTCGGCGCCATGTACGCCGCCAGCCGCCTGTCCCGCCCGCCCGAGGGCCAACCGGCGTCGTGAGGCCCGGCGCTACTTCGGCAAGCCCGTCGGGTGAGCTTCGAGGAAGTCGGCGGCCGCGTCGCGCCCCGTCTCACGCAGGCGATCGGCGTAATGCACCAGCGCGCCGCCGCGCGCGTGAAACGGCCCGCCCTCTCGCATGGCTTCCCACATCGGGTCGTCGGCGAATCGGCTGGTCCGCATCATCTCGGCGGTCCACTGCGCCAGCAGCGCGTCGCCGCGGTCGGCTGTCGCGGGGTCGGTATCGACGAGGTTCTCGATCTCGTGCGGGTCCTCGACGACGTTGAACAGCATCCGCTCGGGCAGGTTCTTCAGCCCCGTGTGGAACGTGCGGATGAACGCGTGGTCGCCGAAGCGCACCCCCCGCATGCAGCTCCAGCAGCACTGGCCGAACACGACGTGGTCGCGCCCGGCCGAGCGCCCGGCACGGAACGCGTCGGTGAAGGCGGCCCCGTCCCAGTGACCGGGCACCTCCCCGCCGGCAAGCTCGACGATGGTCGCGGCGAAGTCGTTCTGGTAATGCAGGCCGGCGTCGGTCCGTCCGCCCGTGACGCCCGGCCAGCGGAGGATCATCGGCACGCGGCTGGTGATGTGGTCGGCGGTGGCGTGGTCGCCGATGACGTTCAGCTCGCCGAGGTTCTCGCCGTGGTCGCTGGTGACAATGATGGCCGTCTCGTCGAGGAGGCCCTGCGC
>Ga0272441_10002848_pt1 | contig 34306 bp, 29 predicted proteins | sample SSMProp6N_FD_193582 | JGI IMG/M metagenome (GOLD analysis project Ga0272441, IMG submission 193582) | Marine sediment archaeal communities from Little Sippewissett salt marsh, Falmouth, MA, United States - SSM-Prop-6N | ecosystem: Environmental > Aquatic > Marine > Wetlands > Sediment ... | reverse complement strand
CGCCGCGTGCCTCGCGAGCCACTTCCCCTACGGGAAGGCCATCACGCCCGAGGCGCTCGGACAGGTCGAGAGGGCCGAGACGGCGGTGCGCGCGCTCGGATTCGGGCAGGTGCGCGTGCGGCACCACGGTCCCGTGGGCCGCGTGGAGGTCGCCCCGGGCGAGCTCCCCCGCGCGCTCGAGCGGCGCGACGAGATCGCACGCACGCTCCATGAGGCCGGATTCGCCTACGCCGCGCTCGACCTCGACGGCTATCGCACCGGCGCCATGAACGAGACGCTCGGCACCGGGGAGACCGGGGCGGCGGCGGGGTGCGGGGAGGGCGGGGCGGGCGGGGAGAGCGGCGCGTGAGAATCGAGCGCGTCCGGATCCATCACATCATGATCCCGCTGCGCTCCGCCTGCCGGCGCCCTCCCGCCGGGCGGCGCGAGGGCGAGAACCTGATCGTCGAGGTCGAGTCCTCCGCGGGCGTGGTGGGTCTGGGCGAGTGCCTGCCGCGGCCGCAGCTCACGGGCGAGTCGGTCGCGGGCTCCCGCGAGGCGCTCTCGCAGTTCCTGCTCCCGGAGCTCCTGGGCCGGACCTTTCGGGAGTTCGCGCCCCTGCGCGCGTTCCTCGTCGAGCGTGGCGAGGCGGCCGAGGCCGCCGGGCGGCTCGCGGCCTTCGGCGCGGCCGAGACCGCCGCGCTCGACCTCTTCGCCAAGGAGCGGGGCGTGCCGCTCATGCGGCTCCTGGCCGGCGGCGAACCGGCGGGCGCGCGCCTCGTCTACACCGGACTCCTCCCCGCCGCGGGCGCGTGGCGGGCGGCAAGGCGGGCGCTCGCGCTTCGCCTCGCCGGCTTCCGGCAGATCAAGGTCAAGGTTGGGGACGGGGGCGGGCTCGAGCGCGTGCGCCTCGTGCGGAGGCTCATGGGCCGGCACATCGATCTGCGCGTCGATGCGAACGCGGCGTGGAACGTGGACGAGGCGATTGAGCGGCTCGCGGCCATGAAGGCGTTCGGTCTCTCGGCCGCGGAGCAGCCGGTCCCGGCCGAGGACCTCGACGGCCTCGGGCGCGTGGGGCGCGAGACCGGCCTCGACATCGTGGCCGACGAATCGCTCACCGGCGTCGAGAGCGCGAAGAGGCTCATCGAGCGGCGCGCGTGCCGCGTCCTCAACGTGCGCGTGGCCAAGTGCGGGGGGCTCCTTCGGTCCCTGAGGATCATAGAACTTGCGCGCGAGGCCTCTCTCGACTGGCAGCTCGGCTGTCTCGCCGGAGAGACGGGCGTGCTCGCGGCCGCGGGCCGGCATCTCGCCTGCGCGACCGGCGACATGCGCCACCTCGAGGGCCCCTGCGGCCCCTTCCGCCTCGGGGCGGACATCGTCCGCGAGCGCGTGACCGTCGGCTGGGCGGGACGCGCGCGACCGCTTCCGGGCCCGGGCCTGGGCGTCACGCTCTCGCAGCGTGCGATCGAACGCTTCACCCGCGACAGCGAGGCCTTCGAGTAGCACCGCCCCCTCGCTTGCGCGCGCTCCGGCGCTTCGGCTAGAATGCGCCCATGGCGCCCAACCGCGACCCGGACCGCGTGCTCGTCCGCGTGCCGAACTGGCTCGGGGACATGGTGATCAGCCTCGGCGCGCTCGGGGCGCTGCGCGAGCGCTTCGGCGAGGCGCACCTGGCGGTGCTCGCGAAGGCCCCGCTCGCCTCGTTCTACGAGGGCTCGGCGTACTGCAACGAGGTCATCCCCTACGCGGTGCGCCGCGGGCCGAGGGGGATGCTCGACCGCAAGCGCGTCGCGGGCGAGCTCGCCGCGAAGCGCTTCGACCTCGCGGTCGTCCTTCCCAACTCCTTCGACGCGGCGCTCACGCCGTGCCTCGCGCGGATCCCGCGGCGCGTCGGCCGCGCGTCGGCGAAGCGCTCGATGCTCCTGACCGAAGCGGTCGAGATCCCGAAGGACAAGAAGCGTCACGAGCGTTTCCAGTACCTCGCGCTCGCGGTCGCTCTCGGCGCCGGGGCGGACGCCGAAGCGCCCCCCAAGCTCGTGCCGTACCCGCCGGCCGTGCAGCACATGCGCGCCCTTCTCGGGCGCGAGCGGACGGGGGCGGGGCCGCTCGTCGCGCTCCCGGTGAGCGCGGCCTACGGACCGGCCAAGCGCTGGCCGGCCGCCAACGCGGGCGCGCTCGTGCGCCTTCTCGCCGAACGTGGGGCCGAGGCCGTGCTCGTCGGCACGAAGAAAGAGGCGCGCGCGGCCGAAGCCGTCCTGCGCCAAGCGGGCGCAAACGCGCGCGCGGTGAACGCGGTCGGGCGGACCTCGGTCGCCGAGCTCGTCGCGCTCCTCTCGCTCTGCGCCGGCTTCGCCGCCCACGACTCGGGCGCGATGCACGTGGCCGCGGCGCTCGGCATCCCCACGGTCGGGCTCTTCGGCTCGACCGACCCGGTGCGCACCGGACCGCTGGGGCCGCGGACCTCGGTCATCCAGTCGAGCGAAGATTGCGCCCCGTGCCGCAGGCGCACGTGCCGGCTCGGCGAGGCGAAGTGCCTCGCAGGCATCGCGCCCGAGGCCGTCCTGGCGCGGCTCGCCGAGCTCGGCGCCTTCGGGGGGCCCGGCGCATGAGGATCCTCCACCTCTCGACGGCCCGTTCCTGGCGCGGGGGCGAGCACCAGGCACTGCTCCTGGCGACCGGGCTCGCGCGGCGCGGACACGAGGAACTCGTGGCCTGCCCGCCTGCGAGCCCCCTCGCCGAGCGCGCCCGCGCGGACGGGCTCGAGGTCGCGCCGCTCACCGCGCACGGGGAGCTCGACCTTCTGGCGGCCTGGCGGCTCGCGCGTCTCGTCCGGCGGTTTCGAGCGGACGTCGTGCACGCGCACGACGCGCACGCGGCCGCGACTGCTGCCTTGGCGGGATTTCTCGCGCGGCGGGCGAAGCTGGTCGTCGCGCGCCGCGTGGACTTCGCGCTGAGGTCGCTCTGGAAGTACCACCGCGCCGCGCGCGTCATCGCCATCTCCGAGGGCGTGAGGCGCGCGCTCGCGGAGAGCGGGCTCGAGACCGCGCGGGTCGCCGTCGTCCATAGCGGCGTGGACCCGGAGCGCTTCGCGGGGCGCCCTTCGCGCGAGGCGGCGCGTGCGGCTCTTGACCTGGCGCCCGACGCGCACGTCGCCGCGCACGTCGCCGCGCTCGTCGACCACAAGGACCAGCGCACGCTGCTCGCGGCCTGGGCGCGCGTCGCGGCCGAGCGGCCGGGGGCGCGCCTTCTCGTCGCGGGCGCGGGCGAGCTCGAGCTCGAGCTTCGCGCGCAAGCGGAGTCGCTCGACATCAAGGGCTCCGTTCGCTTCCTCGGCTGGGTCGAGAACGTGGGCGCGGTGCTCGCGGCCGCGGACGCGTTCGTGCTCTCGAGCAAGCTCGAGGGGTTGTGCACCTCGCTTCTTGATGCGATGGCTTGTTCCCTACCGGTTGCGGCGACCCGCGCGGGCGGCGTGGGCGAGATCGTCACCCGCGAGACCGGTCGGCTCGTCGCAGTCGGCGACGCTCCCGCGCTCGCCGGGGCCGTGCTGGGGCTCTTCGCCGACCCGGATGCGCGCGCGCGCATGGGAGAAGCCGGACGCGCGCGCGTCCTCGACGAATTCACGGCCGAGCGCATGGTCGAGCGGACGCTCGCGGTTTACCGCGAGCTTGCGGAGGGTGGCGCATGAGTCCGCTCCGCGTCCTCCTCGTGCGGCTGAGCGCGGTCGGCGACTGCGTGCACGCGATGCCCGTCGCGTGCGCGCTGCGCGAGGCATTCGGTGACGCCCGCATCGGCTGGGTCGTGGACGACCGGGCCGCGGCCGTGGTGCGGGGACACCCGGCGCTCTCGCGACTGCACGTGCTGCCGCGGCAAGGGGGGCTCGGGGGCCTGCGCCGCACGGTTGCGGAGCTCCGCGCCGAGCGGTACGATGTCGCGATCGACCTGCAGGGCCTGATGAAGAGCGCGCTCCTGGCGCGGCTCTCGGGTGCGAAGCGGCGCATCGGGTTCGCGGACGACGCGCGCGAACTCTCGTGGCTCCTCACGAACGAGCGCGTGCGTCCGCCCGGGAGCGCACGGCACGTGGTCGAGCGAAACCTCGCGCTCCTCGCGCCGCTCGGCGTCGAGGCAGCCGCGGTCCGGTTTGGCCTCGCCGTGGACGCGGGCGCGCGCGGGCGCATGGATGCGGCGCTCGACGAGATGGACCTCGCGGCCGGGCGCTTCGCGCTCTTCAACCCGGGCGCGGGCTGGCCCACGAAGCGCTGGCCGGTGACGCGCTTCGCCGAGCTCGGCGCGCGCCTCGCGCGGGAGCAGGGCCTCGGCGTGCTCGTCGTCTGGGCCGGCGCCCCCGAGCGCGCGATGGCCGAGCGCCTCGCGGCCGAGGCGGGGGAGAGCGCGCGCGTCGCGCCCGAGACGGACCTCGCCGAACTCGCCGCGCTCGCCGCGCGCGCGGGCCTCTTCGTGGGGGCGGACACCGGGCCCACGCACATGGCCGCCGCGCTCGGTGTGCCCACGGTCGCGCTCTTCGGCGCGTCCGACCCGGTGCGCAACCGTCCGCTCGGCGAGCGGGTGCGCGTCGTGACGGCCGGCGTCGACTGTGCCCCGTGCTGGCGGAGCCGCGCCTGCCCGCACGAGGCGGCGTGCATGAGCGGAATCACGGCCGGGAGGGTCGCCGCGGCCGCGGCGGAGCTTCTCGGCGGGGGCGGCGACGGGAGCGGAGTATGAGACTGCCCGGACGCATCGCGAGGTACGCGGCGGCGGAGATGCTCCGCGCGTTCGTCTTCGCGCTCGCGGTCTTCACGGCGCTCCTTTTCCTCGCGCTCCTCACGCAGCTGTGCGTGAAGAGGAACGCGCTCTTCGCGGGGCTCGTGCTGCGCTTCGCGCCGTACCTGCTGCCGCGGGTCCTGTTCCTGGCCCTGCCCATGGCCGTGCTCACCGGTGCGATCATGGCCTTCGGGCGCCTGGCGGCCGACGGGGAGGTGACGGCCCTGCGCGCCTGCGGGCTGGGGCCGCTCTCGCTCGCGATGCCGGCGGCGGCCCTGGGCCTGGCGGCCGGCGCGCTCGCGCTCGCGCTCAACGTGTGGGGAACAGACCTCGCCGCCGAGCGCGTGCGTTCGCTCCAGGGCGGCTGGTTCCGGCACTACGGCGAGAAGCTCTTCCGGCCGGGCGAGACGATCCCCCTGGGCCGGGTGACCGTGGTCCTGCACCCGGTGGACCCGAAGACCGGCCACCGCGACGTGGTTCTGCGCATCAAGCGCGGGGAGGAGGTCCTGCTCAAGGTCATGGCCCGCAACTACAAGGTGCGCCTGGAGTCCCGCGAGGAGGGGGGGCACCTCGTGGCGCACTTCACCTTCTTCGACGCGGTCGTGGACTGGGGCGACGACGGCCACGCCGAGGTGGAGGACCGCCTCGTCTACGAGATCGACCTGCCGAAGCTCTACGGCCGGGGGCCGCCCCTGGGCGACCGGCCCTCGACCTCGTCGCTGCCCATGAACCTCGCCCGCTGCCGGGACTTCGACACCCGAATGGAGGCGGAGACGCACCTGCTCGATGCCGCTCGCGCCGCGGGAGACGCGGATGCCGAGGCGCGGCACCTCGACAGGCTCGACTACCTGCTTCGCAAGCGGACGCAGGTCGAGTTCCACGTCCACATGGCCTTCGCGACCGCGGCCGGCTGCCTGGTCCTCGCGATTGCGGGCCTGGCCATCGGGATCCACGTGCGGCACGCGAACCGGCTTCTGGGCTTCTCGCTCGGTGTGTGCGTGGTCCTCCTGTTTTACCTCCTCATGGTCCTGGGGAATCTCCTGAGCTCGGGGGGGTGTGTGCCGCCGTGGGCGGGCGCACACCTGCCAAACCTGATCGTGGCCGCCGCGAGCGCGTGGGCGCTGCGGCGCTTCTACGGGGCCTGACGGATGATCCGACGCATCGACCGCTACGTCCTGCGCACCTTTTTCTCGCCGCTCGTGTGGAGCGCGCTCGGCCTGCCGGGCCTGCTCCTGGTCATCGACGTGTTCGAGAAGCTGGACGAGTTCGGCGGGCTCTGCGCCCGGGAGGGCACCGGCGGCGCGCTCTCCGTGATCGGAGCGTACTACGCGGGATTCCTCTCGGTGAACGCGGCGGCCTACGCGAGCGTCATCGTGCTCGTGGCCGCGGTGCTGTGCGTCGCGACGCTTGCGCGCTCGAACGAGCTCGTGGCGATGCGGAGCGCGGGGCTGAGCCTGCGGCGCGCGCTCGCGCCGCTCCTCGCGGCCGCGCTCGTCCTGGCCGGGCTCCAGGCGCTCGCGCGCGAGACCGTGGTCCCCGCGCTCGCGCGCCGCGCACGCCTCGCGCACGCGCGCATCTACGGCTCGTCCGATCCCCCCGAGGTGAGCGGCCGCGACCGCATCCGCGCCGTCGCCCCGGACGGCCGCGATCTCTGGCACGGCAAGGGGAACGCGCACCTCTGCGCGAAGGGCTTCCGCCGCACCGCATCCGGCGGCGAGATCGAGGGGCTCGATCTGACCCTGCAGGGCCGGCAGCACACCGTCTCCGTGCGCGCCGACCGCGCGACGTGGCACCGGGACCACTGGCAGCTCGAGCACGGCCGGATCGACCGGCTCAAGGACGCCGACCCGGTCGAGCCGGCCGCGCAGCTCTACACCACGCTCTCGCCGGACGCGCTCGAGGCCGAGCAGGGACCGATGGAACTGGGCCTCGCCGCGCTTACGGCGGCGAGGCTGCGGCGGCTGCGCAAGCGCGACGCCTGTGCGGTCGAGTTCGCAAAGCGCTTCGCCATGCCGCTCGCGACCGTGATCGCGCTCCTGATGGGGCTGCCGATCGTGCTCAAGCGCGGGGCCGAGGGCCGCGCGCGGCGGGTCGTGAGCGTGGCCATCGCGCTCGGCCTGGGCCTCGTCTACATCGCGGCCGCCGAGCTCGCCGCCCGGGCCGGGATCCGGGGCTACCTCGAGCCCTGGCTCGCCGTCGCTCTGCCGCACGCGGCGTTCCTCGCGCTGGGCTCGTTTCTCTACGCGCGGATGGACGCCTGATGCGCGCTTCGCGGCCGCATGTTTTTCCGGCGTTTTCGCGGTCCGCAACGTAGGATAGGCAGGGGAACGCATGAAAAAACGCGCCTGTCTCCTCGCGATTCTCGTCCTCACTAGCCCGGCTCTCGCGGCCCGCGCGGCCGAGGCGCCGCACTTCCCGGGCGCGCCCGCGCCGGGCGAGCTCAAGTGGCGCGCCGAGACCATGCCGGTCGAGGCGCTGCAGACGTTCTACCTCGATTATTTCGCCGCGTGCGTCGCCGCGGCCGAGAAGGGCACGCCCTGGAAGGCGGACGGGGCAGGCGGTCGCTGGACGACCCCCTACGACACCGGTCGCGGGAACATCGTCGCCTGGACTGCGGCCATGGGCGCGGCGGCCTTTCTTGTCGCCCGCGACGGTTCGGACGAGTGCGTCCGTGCCTCGGGCCTCACGCGCGAGGCGCTCACGGCCCGCACGCGAGCGGTGCATGCCTACCTGAGCAAGGGGAAGCACATCAAGTTCGGCGGCGCGGCGGTCAACATCCTCGACCATCTGCTCGCGAGCGGCGAGGGAAAGAAAGCCTCCTCAAAGAAACGGGGCGGCGGAAAGAAGGGAGGAAAGGGCGGCGCCGCGAAGCGCGCGCTCGCCTTCGACGCCGGGATGGAGCAGGTTGGCCTGGTCGCGGTGAGCGCCTCGAAGGCGGTCGGCGGACGCCTCGACGCGCAGGGGTTGAACCAGTTCGCTGTCCCCCAGGACATGGCCCGGCGCGACGAGCTCGCCGGCAAACCCTACCGCGACTGGATCGCAGGCAACCGCCACTACGCGCCGGAGTTCACGAGCCACCACCACGGGTACATCAATGTCTCCTACGCCTTCTGGCCGTACATGACCAGCGGCAACTTCGCCGCGCACCGCGCGATCGCGAAGCTCCTCATGCCCGAGACGTGGATGGCGAGCCACATGCCCGACATGTCCCGCTGGGCCGAGATTCACGCCGACGGCTCGGGCCTGACGAACAGTCCCATGGGTTGGGACTACGGCCGCACCTTCGCGCGCGGGAACCTCCAGGCCGTGGCCTACCACGCCTCGGTGCACAAGGACCCGGCCGCGCTCGCGATCGAGAGCCGCCTGGCGCAGACGACGCGCCTCCATATATCCGGCGACCTGTGCTATCGAAAGACCCTGCTCGGCAGCGACTACTCCCAGCTGCACGAGATGGTCACGGCCTACCTCATGCACAAGGGCTTCGGCGGGCCGGAGAAGGCGATCCCCTTCGCCGAGGCGGGCGAGCGCCTCGGCACGTCTTTTCACTATCGCACGCATCAGTACGTGATTCATCGCAGCCGCGAGAAGTGGTGCTCGTTTCTCTGGCGCGGCGGGCCCGAGAAGATCAAGGGGCCCGAAGTCAAGGGCACCCGCCGCATGGCGCTCGTCTCGCCGATTTCCGGCGCGCACCTCGCCGACCCGATTCTCGTCGGCGGGGCCGAGCTTTCGCGCGGCCTCATCGGCCGCGTCACGAAGTACCCGAAAGAGCCTGCCGCCGGGCCGCGCTACACCGTCACGGCCGACGACGCGACGCTCGCGACCGCGGGCGTCGTCCGCTACGGCGAGATCGAGCAGTACCAGCTCTTCGCGTCGTTTCCGGGCAAAACCGCGCTCACGCTCGTGCGCCTGCGCGCGGCCGGCGCGGTCGAGGCCGGCGCGTGGCAGGCCGTGCCCCTTGATTTCTTCCTGGGCGCGCCCGGCCTCAAGGACCGTACCGGCGGGCGGCGCTGCGCGCACGCTGCTGGCGCGCTCGACCTCAAGGCCGCAAAGGGTGACGAGGGCTTTAGATCCTCCTGGTGGTGCGTCGAAGGCCGGCTCGGGCTCGCGTTGACGGATACGGCCGAATTCAAGACAAGCCGCCTCTCGACCGGCGCGTCGATTCCCGAGCCGTGCATGGCCGTCGCGGCCCGGCTGCCCCTCAAGGCGGGGGCGGCGGGCGAGCTTGTCGGCGGCGCGGACGCGGCCGTCTACGCGAACACCTCCGCCGAAAATATGGCAAAACTCCAGAAGACGCTCGCCCCGCTTGACGAAAAACTCCCCACCGGCTGGGCCGGCCTCGTGGCCGCTTCTCCCGAGGGCCCGCGCGTCCTCGCCGTCGCGCGGTTCTGGGGAAAGGAAGACTCCGCCGAGCTCGCGCTTTCGTTCCCCGAGGGCGCGCCGGTTCTGCGCTCGCCGACCGTGGTGGGCGGCCGGACCGCGCGCGCGAAGCTCGCGCTCGAAGAGCTCGGCTGCCGCGGCGAGGTGCTCTCGCTCTACGCGACGGGTAACTGCACCGCGCGCCGCTTGAAGGAGACCTCGGTCGAGCTCGCGGGGGCCGGTGCGGTCGCGCTCCTCTACATTCCCGGCGGCGGGAGGGAACCGGTGAAGATGCAGGTCGCGCTCGAGGCGGGCAAGCCGCGCGTCGTCGAGCTCGAGCCCCCCGACGCCGAGGACCGCATTGTCCCCTTCGTGGAGATCACCTCTCCGATCTATCTCAACGGCTGCCTCATCGGCGGGGAGCCGGAGCCGCACGCGGTGGGCGCGGAGGGGATGAAGGTCGAGGTCGCCGCCGCCGACCGCTCGGGCCTCGCGCGCGTCGAGCTTTACCTCAATCGCGAAAAGATCGCCGAGAAGACCCAGGCACCGTGGAGCTTCACGGTTCCGAAGGAGAAGCTCCCGCCCGAGATTCATAACCTCCACGCGGTGGCGGTGGACGCCTCGCCGCGCGCGAACGCCGCGCGCTCCTTCGACGTGCCGTTCCGGGTGGAGTAGCGCGAGGAGCCTACTAGGACAAGACTTGTTATCCGCAGGACCGCCTGTCATAATGCCCACGTACCGGAAACCACGGACACCCGGCGCGAAGGAGTATATCGGTGCCCTCAATCGACCCTCCCCACCCGGAATCCGAGGAGGATCGCCCGACCGAACACAGCGAGGACACCCCGCCCGGCGAGGAGCAGAGCGAGCAAGACGCTTTCGCTGCCAAGGCTCGGGCCTTCACGCTCCGGCAGAAGGAGAGGCGTCGGAAACGAGCTTGGGGGGTATCCAGCGCGCCGTCCGCGGGAGAGGACGCCCCTACTCGTGATACGGCTCTCGTTCCGGATGATGACGTTCTGGACGAGTTGGAGAAGCTTGAGAGCGGGGCCAAGCAAGAGAAGCATTGGCTGCATTCCCTCCTGGCGCTGTTCATCTCCATCGTCCTGTTCGTCAGCCTAGGCCTCCTCCGGTACACCGTGCAGGACATTCTTATCCTTATCGGAGTTATTTTCTTCCATGAAATCGGACACCTCATTGCCATGCGCGCCTTTGGTTACGCCGACCTGAAGATGTTCTTCATTCCCCTCTTTGGAGCCGCAGTCTCGGGTCAGGCGCGGGACGTGTCGGCCCAGAAGCGCGCGATTGTCTCGCTCATGGGACCGGTGCCTGGACTCGTGGCGGGTCTTGTGTGCTTGGCGCTCTTCCGCGCCACGGGCGAGAAAATGCTTGAGCAGGTTGGTATCGTCTTCCTGGTTCTCAACGCCGTCAATCTGCTGCCCTTTCCTCCGCTGGACGGTGGCCGCTTCGTTTTCCACGTGCTCCTCTGTCGAAGTCCCGGGTTGGAACTGGCTGCACGCCTGTTGACGGCCGTTCTTTTCCTCCTCGTCGGCTGGGCCACAGACATCTGGATACTGATGATCCTGGGAGGCCTTGGCCTCCTGACCGCCCGGCCCTTTGCCAAGATAAGTGCGCTCGCGCGGCGAATGCGGCGAGAGGGCCTCAGGCCTGCCCCAGTCGGAACGGACGGCATTCCTCCCGAGACCGCGGCTCGTCTCATTGAGGCGGTACGGGGCGATTTTTCCCCACTGAGAAAACCGAAAGATATCGCGGTGCAGGTGCACGCCATCTGGGAGAGGATTGGGACACCGGCGCCGGGGTGCCTCGCCACGGTTGGACTGCTCGCCGGCTACGTGCTGGCCTTCGCACTTCTTCTCGTTGCGCCCCTCGCTGCTGGACGCGATTACGGAGCGCTGTCGCCCTCCCGGATCAGGGCCACTCGGTACTGCAAAGAGGCCAATGCGCTCGTCGAAGAGGGGAAGAACGAAGAGGCGGTTCAGAAGTACCAGAAGGCGATAGGGTTGTGGCCGGATTGTGCGCAGGCCCATTGCGGACTTGGGCTCATGTTCATGAAGAAGGATGACTGGGTCCAAGCTGCCGGAGAGTTTCGAGCCGCGATTCAACTTCAACCGGAATTGACGGAGGCGTATCTGGGGTTGGGATCGGTGCTGGCGATCCAGGGGGATATCAAGGGAGCCGAAAGCGCGTTCCGGAAGGCCGCCGAGCTCAAGCCGGAACTCGCAGAGACATGGCTCTCCCTCGCGCTGCTTCTAACGATGGAAGACCTCGACGACGAGGCGGAGAAGATGTGCAGGAAGGCCATCGGCCTCAAGCCGCATCTCGCCTCCGCGCACGAGATGCTTGGAAGAATCCTGGAAAGACGAGGCGACCTCGACGGCGCGGTGGAGGAGTACACCCAGCTGACGCTCCTCGATCCAAGCGACGGCAGAGGGTTCCGCTTTCTCGGGCGGGCGGTCCGGAAGCAGGGCGACCGCAAGAGAGCCCTTGCCCTGCTGACAAGAGCCGTTGCTCTCGGCGAGAAAAACGCCTGCTCAAGCCGTGGGCTCGCCCACTTCGAACTCGGCGACTTCGGGAAAGCAGCCGCTGATTTTGAGAAGAGGGGGGACGACGCGATCTGGTTATATCTGGCAAGAGCGCGCGCGGGTCAAGAGGCACGGAATGTGCTCCTGAAACACCTCGAGTCGATCGAGGAAGATGAAACACCCGATCCTGCGATCGATCTCTATCTCGGGCGTCTCACGCCGGACGAATACATGGAAGCCTCTGCTGCTGAGGAGGAGGAGCAGTGCGTGGCCTGCTTCCGCCTGGGACAGTATTACCTGATCGAAAAGAACCGGGACAAAGCGAGGGACTGTTTTCGGAAATGCGTCGCGACGGACGCCAAGGGCGTTTCAGTATACTACACCGCCCGGATCGAGCTTGAACGGCTCAGGGATGGGTCGGCCGCCCCGCCCTAGGGCTGCTTGCGCAGCTCCTCGAGGTATTTCGTCAGCTCCGGCAGGTCGCGCCTGTGCTTCTGGTAGTCGGGGTTCTTCTCGATCACCTCGATGGCCTTGTCGATGCGACCGTTGCGCTCCCAGTTGCGCGCCTCGGCCAGCAGCTTCTCGCGCAGCGGCACGAGCTTGTTGTTGTAGAGGCTCTCCTGCGGGAGGATCACCTCCTCGAGGAACTTCTTGGCGCTCGCCGCCGCCGGGGTGTCGGCGTAGTCGCGCAGCACGAGGTTGATGCGCGCGCGCAGGAGCGGGATCGATTCGAAGCGGTACGGGTTGTCCGGCTTCCAGCTGCGGCGGACCGCGTCCCACTTCCTCTCCGCCTCCTGCACCTTCGCGCCCTTGGCGCGTTCGGCCTTGAGCTCGGCGATGCGGAGCACCGCGTCGGCAAAGGCCTTCTCGTAGGGCGTGCCCTTCCACACGGGCCGGTTCGTTCCGATGTAGCCCTCGGCTTCCTTGACCGCGGCCTGGAAGGGGCCCGCGTCCACGGCGCGCTCGGCGGCACGCAGCCGGTCGGAGACCGCCGTCTCGGCGTCGCGGCCGAGCTTCTCGATCCCGCCCCGGATCGCGCGCGCCCGGCGGCAGATGTCCTCGAACTTGGCGTGGCGCTCGAGGATCCGGTTCGCCCCGGCGAGCGCGGCCGTGTAGTCCTGCTTCTCGTGCGCGGTCTCGACGTCGGCGAGAAGCGCCTCGGCCCGCCGGCGCTCCATCTGCGATCCGGCGAGGACCTCGACGGTGAAGCCCATCGGCCGCGTCGTGAGCGTCGCGGGCTCGGCGAGCGCGACCTCGAGCTGCTTCGTGGGCGGCGTCGCGGTGAGCCGGCACTTGACGGCCGGCCGGAACTGGAGCGCGATCTCGTTCTTCGCGCCCGGGAAGACGATCTCGGTCACGCCGACGGCCTCGCCCTCCGCGAGCGAGCCGGGCTTCCCGTCCTCGGTGTAGAGGCTCGCCTCGCCCGCCGCGTACGCGGGCTGGACCTGGAAGACGAGCACGGCCCGGTCCACGGTGAGCGAGCCGTCGCTCGAGAGCGACCACCCCATGCGCACGCCGCCGGGCGCGGTCGAGACCGTGAGCGCCGCCTTGGCGTAGGCGGTCTGGGCGAATTCGAAGAGGCTGAACCGGAAGAGGTGCTGGGCGCCCTGCTGCCGCGGGTAGCCCTCGGTCACGCGCGCGAGCTCCTGCGCGGCGCGCAGTCCGCCCTGGCCCACGAGCACGAGTGAGCCCCGGATCGCGTCCACGCCCGAGCGCTTCACGCAAAACGTGCCGGCCGGAGTAAAGGTCGCCTCGACGCCGCTCTCCGCGAGTGCCGCGCCCGCGCGCACGGGAACGTCCTCGGTCGTCTCGCCGAAGAAGACGTCGTCGAACCAGACGCTGCCCTGGTCGCCGAAGGCCACGCACGAGAGCTTCACGTTGCGCGCGCCGCGCGGCGGGCGGAAGTACCCGACGAGGCGCTTCCACTCCGGCTGCGAGCCGGAGACCGTGACGTAGTCGCGCTGGAGCGGCTGGCGGCCCGCATCGCGCCACTCGGCGCACAGGCCGTAGAGTCCGCCGCCCGCGCCGCTCTGCACGTGGCCCGAGAGTTCGTAGCTCTTGGCCCCGTCGACGTTGACGCCCTCGGCCGTCTCGCAGGCCAGCCGCGCGTTGCCCGGCGCGTCCTCGGAGCGCGCGAGCCGCAGGGCGTAGGCCTTCCCCTCCGGCGGCGGCGTGTCGCGGTGGACGGCGGGATCGACCTCGACCCGACCGTGGGGCGCATTCACGCGCCATCCCCTGGGCGCGCCCTGGTCGTCCACGCCCCCGGAGAAGCCCGCGTTCGGCAGGACGTTGCCCTCGCGCACCTCGCCGCCGCCGTTCGTCTGGACCGGCCCCTCCCGGAGCTTGGTGACGAGGTAGTAGGCGCCCACGCCGCAGCCGGCCAGCACGAGGACCGCGGCCACGAGGCGCGCGAACGCCCCGAGCGCGCTCGGAGCGCTCGCCTCGGTCGCGGCGCGGAGCTGCGCGTCGAGGCGGTCCTGGTCGAGGACCACGGTGCCGAAGACGGCCTCGCCGCCCTCGGGCGCGCCGACGTTGCGGAAGGCGATCTCCGCGCCGCCGATCTGGATGACCGTGCCGGGCGTGAGCGTGGTCTTCACGATCTTCTCGCCGGCCACGCGCGTGCCGTTCGTACTGCCCAGGTCCGCGACGATGTAGCGGCCCTCCTCGCGGCGGACCTCGGCGTGGTAGTTGCTCGCGGCCTCGTCCTCGATCTGGAGCGTGTTGGTCTTGTGCCGCCCGATGGTGACGGCCTCCTCGCCCAGTTCGACCGTCTTTCCCCGGTCGCGGCCGGCCGTGATCTCGAGCACGTACTTGGGTTTGTCCTTCTCGCCGCCGGCGGTGTCGGTCTGGACGGTCTTGTCCGATACGATTGCCGCGGCGGCGCCCTCGGCGAGGGGCTCCACGCCGATCGTCGCGCCGACCTCGTCGGCGGACATCTCGACCGCCTGTTCGAAGATGATGCGCGTCTCGCCAATGCGGATCTCGTCGCCCACGCGGAGCGTCTGGCTTTTGACCTGAAGGCCGTTGAGCTCGATGCCGTTGCGGCTGCCGAGGTCCTCGACGCGGAAGTCCTCGCCCGCGCGCGCGATGCGGCAGTGGTGGCGGCTGGACTTCTTGTCCTTGATCTTGATGATGTTGGCCGAGCTTCGGCCGATGGTCGTCACGTCGTCCACGAGCTCGTGGATGCGCTCGCCCTTCCTGTCGCGGATGATGAGCTTGGCCATGCTCTCCCCCGGTCGCCGCGTCCGGCCTTGATTCTAGGGGCCGCGGTCCGGTCGTGTCAAGGCGCGCCTTGAATTCCGGGGCCGGACGCGCCACGGGCCTTACATATCCATACACCGCGCGGCGGGCGGCGGGCGCGGATTTCCCGGCCGTTCACCGGGGCCGCTCCCGTGTCTAGACTGGAAAACGTCCCGCCTCCCGGATATGCTGGGGGCCGCGCGCGCCGCCGCGGAGCGGCCGGGCGACGCGGCAGGAGGGACGGGGATGATTCGCGTCGGCATCTCTGGAGCGACGGGCCTCGTGGGCGAGAGCCTGATCCGCGCGCTCTCGGGCCACCCGAGGGCGCATCTCACGCGCCTGGCGAGCGCGCACGCGGCGGGCCGCGAGATCACGGAGATCCTGCCCGCGCTCGCGAAGGAACTCTCGCACAGGACCGTGCCGCCCGAGCCGGCCGAGTTCGTCGGCGAGACGGACGTCGTCTTCATGGCCACGAAGGGGCCCGAGGCGATCCCGCTCACGCGCGAGCTGCTGGCCGCGGGCGTCAAGTGCATCGACATCGGCGCCTCGTTCCGCTTCGCCGACGCGGCCGTGCACGACGCCTGGTACCAGCCCGCGCACGAGGCGCCGGAGCTCCTCGCGAAGGCCGTCTACGGCCTGCCCGAACTCTGGCGCAACGAGATCCGCGCGGCAGGGCTCGTGGGGAACCCCGGCTGCTATTCGACCGGCGCGATCCTCGCGCTCGCGCCGCTGCTGGCCGAGAAGCTGGTCCGCATCGAGGGGCTCATCGTCGACGCGCACAGCGGGCTCTCGGGCGCGGGCCGCCGGTACAGCGAGCGGACGCGCAACCTCTTCCTCGACTGCAACGAGAACGCGCGCGCCTACGCGGTGGGCTCGCATCGCCACACGCCGGAGATCGAGGGGCAGCTCTCGCGCCTCGCGGGTTCCGGAGTGCGCGTCACCTTCGTGCCCCACCTGGCGCCCCTGGACCGCGGCATCCTCACGACCGTCTACGCCGCGCCCGCGCGCGAGCTGACGACCGAGCTCTGCCAGGAGGTCGCCTGGGAGTTCTACCGCTCGCACCCCTTCGTCCGCGTGCGGAGCGACGTCGAGTTGGTGGAGCTCGCGAACGTGCGCGGCACGAACTACTGCGACTGGGGCGTGCGCGTCGTGCCCGGCGGCGGCGACGATGCGCGCGTGGTCGTCGTGTCCGCGATCGACAACACGGTCAAGGGCGCGGCCGGCCAGGCCGTGCAGAACATGAACCTCATGTTCTCGTTCGACGAGACCGCGGGGCTCGTCCGCCGCTCGCTGTAGCGCGCGCGGCACGGCGGCCGCCCCCCCGGCGCGGAGGCCACGCTGTCCAAAATCGGGTTGTTCCTCACCACGGGCGATGTGCTCCTCGACGGCGTCGAGGCGGCCGGGCGGAGCCTGCGCCTCTTCGCGCGCGTCCTCGCCGAGCTCCGGCACGCGCCGGGCAAGTTCGGCGAGATCGTCCGCCAGATCTACTTCTGCGGCGTCGCGAGCCTGCCGGTCGTCTCGGTCACCGCGATCTTCACGGGCATGGTCGTCGCCGGCCAGAGCGGCACCGAGCTCGCGCACCGGGGCCTGCCCACCAACATCCTCGGCGCGCTCGTGGGCGGCACGATCAGCCGCGAGATGGGTCCCGTGCTCACCGCGGTCGTGGTCGCGGGGCTCGTCGGCGGCGGCTTCGCCTCGATCCTCGGCACGATGTCTGTGAACGAGGAGATAGACGCATTGCGCGTCATGTCCATCCCGCCGGAACGCTACCTCGTGATGCCGCGCCTCGTGGCCATGGCGATCGCGATGCCGCTCCTGGTGGTCTACGCCGACCTCCTGGGCATTCTCGGCGGCGCGATCGTGGCCAAGTACCAGATCGGCGTGACGTTCCACACCTACTTCGACATGATGAAGTACGCGGGCGAGGTCAAGGACATCCTCTTCGGCGTCTTCAAGGGCCTTGTCTTCGGAGTGCTGCTCACGATCATCAGCTGCGACCAGGGGCTCGCCGCGCGCGGCGGCGCCGAGGGCGTGGGCCGCGCGACCATGCGCGCGGTCGTCTACAGCTTCCTCATGATCCTCGTGGCGAACTACCTCCTCTTCAGCTTGATCTACCGGCCCATGATGTGAGCGAGGTACACATGCCCCCCGAGAATCCCTTCGCGACCGGCGGCCTCTGGCTCCGCGCGAATCTGCACACGCACACCACCGGCTCCGACGGGGGCGCCTCGCCCGAAGACACGGCCGCGCGCTACCGCTCGGCCGGCTACGACGTCCTCGCGATCACCGACCACAACGTCCGCATGCCCGGTGTCGAGACGCTTTCCGATAAACGCATGCTCGTCCTGCCCGGCCAGGAGATGCACCCGGTCGGCAACCGCGGCATCCGCTACCACCTCGTCGCCCTGGGCCTCGCCGACTCGGTCGAGGCCCGGGAGGTGGCGCCGCAGGCGGCCATCGACGCGGCGCGCGAGCAGGGCGCGCTCGTCTTCGTCGCACACCCCTCGTGGTGCGCGCTCACGAGCGCGGACGTGGCCGAGCTCGACAGCCTCGCCGCCGTCGAGGTCTACAACGCCACTTGCCTGCGCCACGGCAAGCCCTCGAGCGAGGCGCTCTGGGACGAGATCCTCGCCGCCGGACGCCTCCTGCCCGCCGTCGCGACCGACGACACGCACACCGATTCCCCTCATTTTCGAGGCGACTTCGCCCGCGCGTGGACGATGATCCGCGCCGAGGAGCGCACGAGCGGAGCCGTACTCGAGGCGCTCGCGGCCGGGCGCTTCTACGCGACGGAAGGGCCCTCGGTCGAGGATTTCCGCCTCGAGCCGGATGCGTCGGCCGAGTCGGGCTGGTGCGCGGTCGCGCGCTTCGGTCCGGCGCGCGCGGTGAGCTTCCTCGGCTTCGCCTCGAACAGCAAGCGCTACGAGCTCGCGGCCGACGATCCCGACGCGACCGAGTGGTCGCACCCGGTCGCGGCCGGCGCGCGCTACGTGCGCCTCGTGGTCGAGGACGCCGACGGCCGCCGCGCCTGGACCGGGGCCCTCCCCGTGCCGGAGGAGAAGGACGCTCCGTGAGCGGCTTCGCGCCCGTCGACGACGCGGCGGTCTCTGCGCTCGAGCGCATAGCGGATGCAAGCCGCGTCCTGCGCGGCGCGGAGAAGCTCGAGCCCTACACGCACGACGAGACCACCTCCGAGCGCGGTGAGCCGGAGTGCGCGGTCCTCGCCTCGTCCCTTGACGAGGTCGAAGCGGTGCTCGCGCTCGCCAACGAGAAAAATATCCCCGTCACGCCGCGCGGCCTCGGCACGGGCCTCGCCGGCGGGGCCGTGCCCGCGCACGGGGGCATCGTCCTCTCGCTCGAAAAGATGAATCGCATCCTCGAGATCGACGCCGAGAACCTCACGGTCACGGTCGAGCCGGGCGTTGTCACCGCCGCGCTCGCCGAGGCGGTCGAGGCCGAGGGCCTCTTCTATCCGGTGGATCCGGCCTCGCTCGAGTCGTGCTCGATCGGCGGCAACATCGCGCACAACGCGGGCGGACCGCGCGCGTTCAAGTACGGCGTCACGCGCGGCTACGTCACCGGGCTCGCGGGCGCCACCGGCGCGGGCGAGCGCTTCCGCTGGGGCGGCAAGACCGCGAAGAACGCCTCGGGCTACGACCTCGCGCAGATCGTCATCGGCAGCGAGGGCACGCTCGCGGTCGCGACAAGGATCACGCTGCGCCTTTTGCCGAAGCCGCCGGTCGTGGCGGACCTCCTCCTTCCCTTCGACGACATCGAGGCCGCCGGCCGGTACGTGACCGCGCTCGTGCGCGAGCTTCGCCTCGTGCCCGCGGCGCTCGAACTGGTGGACGGCGCGTGCGTGCGCGCGGCTGAGCAGGCGCTCGAGCGCCCGGTGCCGCACGCGGACGCGGCCGCGCACGTCCTCGTCGAGCTCGACGGCCTCGACGGCGAGGAGGTCTCGCGCGCGTACGAGGCCGCGGGCGAGCGGGCGATCGAGATGGGCGCGCGCGACGCGTTCGTCGCCGAGAGCCGCCCCGAGCGCGAGAAGCTCTGGGAGGCGCGCCGGACGATCCACGACGCGGTCGCGGCCGAGTATCGCTCGCGCCTCGGGCAGGACCTCGTCGTGCCGCGCAGCCGCATCCCCGAGCTCCTCTCGGCCGCGCGCGAGATCGCGGCCACGCACTCTCTCGAGGCCACCGGCTGGGGCCACGCGGGCGACGGCAACGTGCACGTCTATCTCCTCGGGCCGGGCATGGAGCCGGAGGCCTTCCGCCCCGTCGCGCGCGAGGCGCAGCGCGAGCTCAACGCGCGCGTGCTCGAGATGGGCGGCGCCGTGACGGGCGAGCACGGCATCGGCAGCGCGCGGCGCGAGCTCCTCAAGATGGCCCTCGGCGAGACCGAGCTCGCCTGGATGCGGCGCATCAAGACCGCGGCCGACCCGAACGGCATCCTGAACCCGGGGAAGATCTTCTAGTGGGACTCGGCGAATTCTTCGATCTCAGGAAGGGCCTCCTGTTCGGCGGAATCGGCGGCGCAGCGGCGGCCTTCGTCTGCTTCGCGCTGAGCCTGTGGATCGCGGGCCTCTCGAACTCGGGCGAGGGGAAGGGGAGTCACTGGCCGATCGCGCTTGCGGGTTTCCTCTTCTTCGGCCCGGCGATCGGCCTCGTTGCCGCGGTGCGGCCCGAGTACCGCAGGCGCCCCGGAAAGAGGGACTGAGTGCGCGCCGCCGCCGTCAACTGCCTGCGCCTGCTCCGCCCGAAGTCCTGGCCGGTCGTGGCCGGGCACTTCGCGGCCGGGTACTTCGTCGCGGCCGATCTTGGCGCGCCCGGCTGGCCCCGCCTCGCCGCGGGCGCGGCGCTCTGGGCCGTGGGCCTCGGCGGCGGGACGCTGGCGCTGAACTCCGCCTTCGACCGCGATACCGGCGACGTCGGATACATGAAAAACCCGCCCCTTCCGCCGAAGGGACTCGCCGCCGCGGCGCTCGCGCTCATGCTCGCGAGCGCGGGGGTCGCGTTCGTGCTTTCATCGAGTTTCGGCGTCGCGCTCGCGATCTGCGTCGCGATGAGCGTCCTCTACTCGGCGCCGCCCGCGCGGCTCAAGGCGGTGCCGGGGGCGGACCTCGCCGTCAACGCGATCGGCTACGGCGCGCTCACGCCCGCGGCCGGGTACCTCCTGGCGGGCGGCGCCTTCGACGCGCGCCTCGCCTGGGTCGCGGCCGGGTGGGCGCTTCTATTCGCGGGGTTTTATCCGGTCACGCAGATCTACCAGATCGAGACCGATCGCGCGGCCGGCGCGGCCGGCTTCTCGGTGCTCCTCGGAAGAAAGCGCTCGTATCGCGCGGCGATTACCTTCAGCGCGCTCGCCGCGCTTACGCTCGCGCTCGGCCCGGCGCTCGTGCGGAGCGAGGTCACCGGGCTCGGTACGGCCGTGCTCGCGGCGACGCTCGCGGTCTGGTTCGCGGCGCTCGTGCCGGCCGCGCGCGGGGGGGACGGCGCCCCCGGCTCGAGGGGTGACGTCCATCGTGATGAACGCGCGATGTATCACCTGCTGTGGGCGTGGCCGGCGATCGACGCGGCCGTGGTCCTGGCCTGGCGCCTGGGCGCATAAGAGAAGGGGACGGCATGGCGGCCGAGATTCTCGCGACCTGGCGCGCGTTTAGTCATGCCGCCAAGGCGCGCGACGAGGCGGGTGCCGCGCGCGCGTTCGAGGCGCTCCGCGCGGCGGACGACGACTCCATCGAACGGCTCATTTTCGAATTGCGCGAGAAGGAGGAAGCTGCCAAGCGCCGTTATGTCAAATACGCGAACCGCCGCGTCGAGAAGGACCTCGACGGCCGGGGCCGGCCCGAGGGAGAGCTGTTGCTCCTCGTCCCCTTCTGCCTCCAGTGGACCGGCTGCCCGCACCGCATCGTCTGGAAGATCGAAAACTGCAAGGCGTGCGGCAAGTGCCCGATGGGCGAGCTGCGCGCGCTCGCGGGGGACGAGAGCTTTTCGCTGCGCATCGCGCCGCGCGCGATCTTCGCGTGGAGCTACGTCCGCGAGATGGACCCCGCGTTCACGCTCGCGGTCGCCTGCACGCACGAGTTGTTCGAGGGCATGCTCCGCGCGCGCGCCTACCGGCTCTACGGGATCGAGCTCGACCTTCCCGAGGGCCGCTGCCGCGACACGCTCGTCGCAATCGAGACCGTGCGCGAGGCGATCCGGCGGCTCGTGGGGCGGGGGTAGGGGGGGCTCACTCCGGAGTGCGGAGTTTCTTCAGGGCTTCGCCATTTTCTTTCCACATCTCCGGATGAGCTTCTTGAAGTAAGGGCAATAGTCGGCGAACTATGGAATCCGACAGTGAATCCGGCCGTATACTGGCTTGCCATTTGCCTCGGGTTAGAGTGATGCGGTGTGAGGGGAACTTCCCTCCGAATCCCGAAGGTAAATCGAGTATCCCGTCTGCAATCAAGCTGTCGAGGATGACCTTCGCTTCCTTTTTCGGGATGTCCCAAGTTTCGAACACAGTATGTCCCCCACTGCCTGTATGTGGTGCCGACACAAAAGAGTAATGAACGCGACCGTTCCTAGAGAGAGCCAAGGAACTCTGATGCGAAAACACGGCAGCCTGAAATTGATAGCTAAAGGCATCAATAGGAGGCTCGATATTCATTTCAGAGAGCGTCGTTGGGGGCGCGCTGGTGGGTTTGCCCTTTTCACCAGGAACCAGAGGTGGGGTCTTCTCCTCCCGTTCCGTTGTAGGTTGTTTCTTTGGCGAAGGCGGTGCTTGTTGCGGTTCCGTTCTGTTACAACATCCCACGATTAGCCCAGAAAACAACAGCAAAATGCTCCCTGCCCGCCTGCTTTCCGGCGAGATTCTGTCGAATTTACACATAATAGGTTCTCCCATACATCACTTACCCGGTGACGACCACCCTATTCCGTCGAAAATAGACGGGGGGTCAGAGCTCCCGCCCGTGATAGCTCACCGACTCGCCGGTATCAAGCAAAAGCACCTCGCACTTGCCTTCGAGCCGCGGCGTCATGTGCTCGGCGAGCTTGACCACGGCCGGCCGCTCGGTCGTGTAATGCGACGCCTGCACGACCGCGATATTGGCTTCAATGGCCGCGCGCGCGCAATAGTCTAATAGCTCGCCCGTCACCATCACGTCCGCGCCGCCGATGCGCGCGAGCTCCGAAACGCGCCACTGCTTCCCGAACCCGCCGCAGATGAGCGCCGCGCGCGTCACCGTGCGGTCGAGGTCGCCGGCGACGCCCACGCCGGTCATGTTCAATTTATCGCGCACGTGCCGCGCGAAGTCGCACAGGCTCTGCGGCTCGATCGGCACGACCGGCACGTCGTGCCGCGGCCAACTTGCCGCGTCCGGGTCAAGGCCGAGCGCGTCCGCGAGCGCGCGGCCCACGCCCCAGATCGGCCAGTCGTCGAGCGGGGAGTGATATTGTATAAACGCGAACCCGTGCTTTTCCATCAACTCGCGCCGCTTCCGGTTCGCGGGGAGCTCCGGGTGGTCGGGCGGAAGGCCGAGCTGCTGCCCGCCGGGTACGTAAAGAATCTCGTGCGCGACGATCGCCTCGCACCCGCGGCTTGCCGCCTCTTCGAGCACCCCCTCGGTCGCCGACCAGCAGAAGCCGGCGCGCGCGACCTCGCGCTCCGCGTCGCCGAAGATGAGCCCGCGCTTTTCTTCAGGCCGGCCGTAGGCCCCGAGGACTTCGTCCAGCGCCGCCTCGAGCTCGCGCGCCTTCATCATGGCTTCGCCTCCTCGCCGCCGCCGGACGCCTTCGCCGCCTTGCGCTGCTTCGCCATCTCGATGAGCGCCTTCACCTCGCCCACGCGCAGCGCGAGAATCCCCACGAGATACACGACCCCGCCCGCGGCCGCGGGGACGAGCACGTTGAGGGCGCAGATAGCCCTGTGTTTCATCCCGAACTCTTCCGCCGTGACGGCCCGGACCGTGTCCATGCCGAGCCTGTCGCCGGCCCGGTGATAGACGAAGTACGCGACCACGGCCATGGCCGCGGTCGCGAGCGCGCACTTGGTCATAAAGACGAGGTTGTTCTTGAGCTCGAGCGAGGCGAGCGGCTTCTTGAGGAGCAGGAAAAGCATCACCACCTTGAAGATGCGCGCGAGCGCGAAGGCGAGCGCGGTCCGCGCGTGGAGCGCGGTCACGGCCGCGACGCCTGCCCCTCCGGCCGCGCCGAGCGCACCGCCAACACCAAAGAGCCCGCCCGGCTCGAAGAGGCTCCGCGGCAGCCAGTAGTTGAGACCGATGTGAAGCCCCAATGTCGCGACCTCGAGCAGGCCCGGCAGCCAGACGCGCTTCATGCTGTACCACGTCCGCATGAGCACGATGTCGAGGCCGAAGGCCGCGAGGCCCAGCGCGTAGCAGCTCGTCGGCGCCATGAGCCACTGCGCCCAACCCTTGCCGAAGACGTACGCCACCGGCTCGCGCAGGAGGATCAATCCCACGCTCGCCGGCACCAGGAGCAGCAGGATCGCGCGCACCGCCGTGTGGACCGTGCGCGCGAACTCGCGCCGGTCGGCCTGGAGCGCGAGCGTCGCAAAGAGCGGCAGGATCACGAACGAGAGCGGCTCGAGCGCGACGCGGTAGGGGAACTCGATGAGCCGGTAGGAGGTCTCGATCCCGAGATACGCCTGCGAGCCGGTGCCGAGCTCCTTCATCGCCTGCATCGCGAAGTTGAGGTCCACGATCCGGCGGCCGTGGTAGGCGAGCGCGGTCACGATCAGCGGCGCGGCCGCGATCAGCACGCGCCCGGTTGCCGGGTTCCTGAGGTCCACGACCGGCCGGTAGAACCGCAATTTCTTGCGCAGGGCCACGAGGTGCGTCGCCAACAGCGCCATGCACCCGAGCATGATGCCCCAGCTTACCGCCTCGATGCCGTGCTCGGCGAGGAAGGCCTCTCCCCGGCCCGTCTTGGCGAGAACCACGAGCGCGACGAGCACCGTGATCGACGGCAGCTTGAAGGCGAGGTCGCCCCACGCGGGCGCGGCGAACCGCTTGTAGCTGTTGAGCACGCCGTAGGTGATGCCGCCGACGATCAGGAACGCGCCGCCCACGAACATGATGCGCAGGAGCTTCGCGGCGAAGGCCATGCCCTGCTCGGCGTTCTCGCCCTGGCCCGCGCGGAAGCCCGGGATGACGAGGTCGATCACCTGCTGCGGCCAGACCATCACCACCGCGACGAGCACGAGAAGCGCCGGCACGATGATGTTCACGAACGTGCTCGGCAGGCGCCAGCTCGCCGCCTCGCCCGCGCGCTCGCGCTCCTCCTGGAACTCGGGCAGGAACGCGGGGATGAGTCCCATGCGCATCACATCGAAGAAGAGAACGACGAGCATGGCCATCGCGAGGTAGATCCCCGGCTGCCAGCCCAGCGAGCCGTCCTCGGGGAAGCCGACGGTCAACAGCAGCTTCTCGAGCCCGCCGAAGCCCTTGCAGATGAGCACGATCACGGCGATCACGCCGGAGCTCATGAGGATCCGGCCCAGGAGTCCCTTCATGTTCCTCTCCCTTCCGCGGTGCGCTCGCCCCTCCGGGGCGCGGGGCGCTCCACGCGCCCGAGCGTGTACGGCCGCCGGTGCGCGGCCTCGTGGTAGATGCGTGCGACGAACTCGGCCAAGAGGCCCAGCGAGACGAACTGCACGCCGAGAACGGCAAGCAGCACGCCCGCCATGAGCATCGGCCGGTCGCCGATGCCCTGTCCGCGGGCAAACTTGAGATACGCGAGCCACGCCAGCATCAGCGCGCCCGCGCCGCCCGAGGCGAGGCCCAGCGCGCCAAAGAGCCGGATCGGCTTCGTCCCGTAGCCGAGCAGGAATCGCAGGGTCAACAGGTCGAGCGCTACGCCGAGCGAGCGGCCCAGGCCGCCCCCGTACTTCGAGCGCCCCGCGCGGCGCGGCTCGTGCGCGACCTCGACTTCGGTCACGCGCGCGCCCGACCACTGCGCCAGCACCGGGATGAACCGGTGCCGGTCGCCGTAGAGCGCGAGCGGGGCGACCGCCTCGCGGCGGTAGGCCTTGAGCGTGCAGCCGAAGTCATGAAGTCGCACGCCCGTGACCGCGCGAACCGCAAAATTTCCGCAGCGCGAGGCCGCGCGCCGGAGCCACGCGTCGCGCCGCACGCGGCGCCAGCCGCTTACCACGTCGAACCCCTCCTCGAGCCGCGCCAGCAGCTTCGGGATCTCCTCGGGCGGGTTCTGCCCGTCGCCGTCGAGCGTCACGACGACCTCACCGCGCGCGGCGTCGAGCCCGGCCGCGAGCGCGGCGGTCTGCCCCGCGTTGCGCTTGAGCCGCACCAGTCCCACCGCGCAATCGCGCGCGAGGATCGCCTCGATCTCGGCCGCGGTCCCGTCGGTCGAGCCGTCGTCGACGAAGAGGACCTCGAAGGAGCGCTCGGTCGCCTCGAGCGCCGGCGCGAGCCGCTCGTAGAGCGGCGTCACGTTCCCGGCCTCGTTGAACACGGGCACGACGACCGAGATCTCCGCATGGGGGGCGTCGGGTTTCATGCGCTCCGCATTCTAGCCGCGCGGCTCGCGCGCTGCAAGCGGGGCGTAGGCGCGCCCGAGGTCGCGTTCGAGCCGCGCGCGCGTGAACCGCGCCTCCCCCAGTGCGCGCGCCGCCGCCCCGAGCCGATCCGCGAGCGCCGCGTCGCCCAAGAGATCAAGTATCGCACGGGCGAGGCCCTCCGGCGTCGGCTGCGCGAGGCGCGCGACGTCATCGGTCAGCACGTCCGCGTGCACGGGCACGTCGGTCGCGGCGACGGGCCGACCCGCGCGCAGCCAGTGGCAGAGCTTGATCGGATAATTCCGCCCGCGCGTGCGCGGGCTCACGAGCACCTCGGCGAGTGCGACGAAGGCGGGCATTTCTTCAAGCGGTCGCGGCCCGGCAAGGACGACGCGCGGCCCGAGCTTCGCCGCTTCTTTTTTCCACCGCGCGAGCCCCGGCCCGCCGCCTGCAATCACAAACGCGGCGCGCGGCTCCCCGGCGAGCACGCGCGCGGTTGCCTCAAGAAGAAGCCCGATCCCCTGCTGCGCGCCGAGGCTCCCGGTGTACGCGACCACGCGCGCGTCGGGCGCGAGGCCGAGCGTTTTCCTCAATACGGCCGCGCCCGACTCGTCGAGGTCGCGGGGGAACACATCAAACGCGTTCTCCACCACCTCGACGCGCGCGCCGGGCGCGACGCGGCGCGCGTGCGCGGCGAGCGACGCCGAGATCGCGAGCGTCGCGTCGCTTTTTCGAATCGCCGCGCGTTCGAGTCGTGTGAGAAAGCCGCGCCCCCACTGGAAGGCGCGGTAGTTCCCGAGCTGCTCGGGGAGCGACGAGTGCATGTCGTAGACGTGCGCGGCGCCGATTCCGCGCGCGAGGCGCGCGCCGAAGGCGCCCATCTCTTCGTGCGAATGGACCGCGTCGTAGCGGTTCCGCTTCGCGAGCGAGCGCGCGAGCCGCTTGAGCCTCGCGTCGAGCGCGAGCTTCCCGAGCGAGGGCCCGGCGCGGACGTCCTTTATGAATAAGGGCCGCGCGGCGCGGCGGATCGACACGCCCGGCGCGTCGAAGTCCTCGCCAAAGGGGTAGGTCGCCAGGTCCACCGCGTGCCCGAGGCGCGCGAGCGCCTCCGCGCGCTCGCGCACGCTGATGGGCGTGCCGCGCGCGCTGAAGACGGGCTCCGGCGCGAGCATGAGGATGCGCATGACGCGGAGCGTACCACGCCCCGCGCGCCCGGGCAAGCGCCTCGCCCTGACGCACCCCGGGCGATGGGGTATAATGTCCCGGAGGGAGAGGGAGAGTATGGCCGAGCCTGTCCCCGCGCTTGCATGTGGCCGGGAGCGGTGCTAGGCTGGAGGTGCTATGGCCGACCAGGACAGCCCCAAGCCATCTACCTCCCGCTCGCGCGCGGCCGTGGTGGCCAGCGTCGTCGCCATCGTGCTCGTTGCAGTGGCGGTGCTTGTCGCGCTCAACTGGGGCGAGATTCAGCTGCGCTACCACCGGCACTGCTTCCGACACGGGACACCCGAAAGACAGCAGAAGGCACTCGTGTGGTTCCTGGTACATCGTCTGCGCGACGGAATGACACAGGACCAGGTAGAGCAGGTGCTTGGCGAATCCTTGAGCAAGCGCTTCGTCAGGAAGACTCCTCCAGACCTTCCCATTTTTGAGAAAGCCGTAGTCGTGCACGTGCGCAAGATTGGCCACAGCGCATGGTACGTGCCCTTCGATAAGGATGGTCTCCTCTGCTGGCAATCGACTATTCTCGGGAGCTGGGAAGGAACCTTGACCCTTGACGAGAAGCGATGATGCCTGAAGACGCCCCCAAGAAGCCCATCGACAAGAGCCGCCGCGCGGTGATTCTCGCGACCGTGGGGATTGTGGTTATCCTCGGGCTCGCGGTGTTCTATGTCGCCCTGGTCGCGCCGCTGAGGGAAACGCACCGTATCATAGCGCAGTTTCCACACACTGACGCCGCCGACATCGTCAAGCGGCTCGACGGGCCAGAGAGCGCGGTGAGGCGACTGGCGACCTATCTCCGCCTGCCGCGTTGGATGGGAACGGACCCCGTGGTGGCCATAGAGATACTCAGATGGATTGGCCCAGAGGCGAAGGCGGCGGTGCCTGCGCTCGTGAAGACTCTCGAAGACTCGGATACCAACGTGCGCTGGTCCGCCGCGGAGGCGTTGGGCCATATCGGCCCGGTGACTGATGAAGTCATGCCTGCGCTCGTGAAGACTCTCCGGGACACGAATCCCAACGTGCGCTGGTTCGCCGCGTGGGCACTGGGCGAAATCGGCCAGGAGGCGAAGACAGCCGTGCCTGAGCTCAAGAAGCTCTTGGTGGACCCCAGCGGTGAGGTGCGCGTGATTGCGAACGAGGCGCTTGAGAAGATTCGCGACGAAGCGCCCGACGCCCCCTCGGAGGCACCGTAGATGGCCGAAGGGCAGGAGCCTTACACGCCGCCCCCCGACCGCTCCCGCCGCGCGGCAATCTTCGCCACGCTCGGCATTGTCGTTATTCTTGGGCTGGCGGTGTTTCTGATAGCGGTGCTGCCCCTCTGGCAGACGCATCGGGAAGTGCGTCGCTCGGCGGGGTCTGCTGTGTTTGCCACTGCTTTCAAAGAGGCACTTGCCCACAAAGCGATTGCTCGCCTTGGTGGCCCGGAGCGCGCCATGAATCGGCTGATGGCCTACCTCCGCCTCCCGGACTGGATTAAGCCAGACCGCGCAGGGGCAACGCTTCTTCTTGGCTGGTGTGGGCCGCGGGCGATGCCCGTACTGCTCCAGACGTTCAATGACCCAAACGCAAACACATCCCTTTTGTTGAGCGCCATTGAGGCTCTCGGTAGGATTGGACCGGAAGCCAAGGAAGCTGTGCCCGCGCTCATCAAGACCCTCGAAGACAAGGATTGGAACGTGCGCGTCTGCACCGCGTGGGCGTTGGGCCAAATCGGCCCAGAGGCGAAGGCCGCAGCTCCCGCGTTGTGCAAGTTGCTCGAAGACAAGCCCACCCCCTTGATGAGAAGGACGGTGGAAGAAGCACTGGTAGACATCTGTGCCGGGACGTGGCACGCTCCCAAGGAGGCCCCGTAGATGGCCGAAGGGCAGGAGCCGTACACGCCGCCGCCTGACAAGTCCCGCCGCGCGGTCATCTTCGCCACGCTTGGCATTGTCACGATACTTGGCCTTGCCTTCTTCATTGCAGCCGTGGTTGGACCCCACTGGCAGACGCATAAGGTAATATGCCATGTCTGGTGGCCCTATATCTCGGAGGCCGGTCCCGAAGCCATCCAGCGCCTCGGCGGTCCCGACCGCGCCCTGGATCGACTCGTCGCCTACCGCCGCCTTCCGGACTGGATGAAACCGAGACGGGCGAAGGCGAATATTCTTCTTGGCTACTGTGGGCCACGGGCTATCCCCGCGCTCCTCGATGCGTTTGCGGAAGATGACGCTGGCATGCACTACAGCGCGAAGCATGCGCTGATGGGGCTGGCTGGGACTCGGGAGTCCGTGCACGCACTTGTCGTGGCACTGAGGGACGAAAACCCGCGTGTGCGGGAGGGCGCTGCGATCGTGCTGGGCCGGATGGGCCGCATAGCCGAGGAAGCCGTGTTCGCGCTGAAGCAATTGCTCAAGGACGAAGATGACGATGTGCGTGAAGCAGCGCGCAAAGCACTCGAAGCAATTCCTCCTGTCTGGAACATTCACGAATTGCCACCCGAGCCGCACGACTAGGCCGCATTCCCGGCCCTCTCCGCCCAAGCGGCCCCTTCAGTCGCGGCTAGCGGATCGCGCGTCCCGCCTGCCGGGGCTTCCCGGCGGGGGGGGGGGGGTAAACTCACAACTCTCTGGAGCGGCGCGGGTTAAGTACATTTTTTCGTCAAAGCCCCCTATATATGGGGGGTGATTGTGATTTTCGAGGGTCGAAAAGACATGCTCGAAGAGCTAAAAGATATCGTTTCGACGCCCTCTTCGCCCAGTGGGGCGCTTCAGACGCGGCTGGGGGAACGCGCCGAATGCCCGCTGGGGCTCCCCGGCCGCAGCGAAGAATCTCGGCCTGAAAGCCCGAGACCCTTCGCTTCACTCAGGGTGACAGGTGATTCGGTTTGCGCGGGCGGGTCTGAGACCCGCCCCTACGACCCCCCGCCCTCTTCGCCCAGGCAAACGCGCCAGTCGCGGCTAGGGGAGAGCGCATCCAGCCCGCTGGGGCTCCCCAGCTCCGAAGGACAAGAAAGCGCTCAGGCGTCGCGCGGAGAACGGGGCACGGTTTCCTGCGCTTCGCGCACAGGTTCGGAGAACCTGTGCCACCCACCCCATACTTCTCCTCCGTGCGCTCCGTGTCTCCGTGTTGAGGATGACGCCGACGCGAAGGTCGAGGACGCGCTTTATGAGAGCGCGATGCGCGGCTCGATCCGCGCGCAGGTCTTCTGGCTCGTGAATCGCGCGCCGTATAAATGGCGGCCGGTGTGGCGGATTCGCGTCGCGCCGCGGCTGCCGTCGCTGGCCTCGATGTTGAACGTGTCCGAGCCGCGGCTGCGCGAGTGGGCGGACCGTGCGCGCTCGCGCTCTATGCGTCCTCGCCGCTCCTCACCCGGAAGGAGGCTCCAGTTTCAGCTTGCGGAACGCGCGTCCCGCCTGTCGGGGCTACCCGACCCGCGGCGCTCGCGGCCTAGACGGGCAATGAAAAATAGACCGTCGTCCCCGCGTCCGGCTCGCTCTCGAGCCAGATGCGGCCGGCGTGTCCCTCCTCGACAATCTGCCGGCAGATGGGCATGCCCAGCCCCGTCCCGCGCGTGTGGTGGCGGGTCGATTCGACCTGCTCGAAGGGGCTCCAGACCCGGTGGACCTCGCTCGCCGGGATGCCGCAGCCGGTATCGGCGACCGAGACCTCCACCCGTTCCCCGCGGCCGCCCTCCTCCGCGGTCGCGCTCCGCACGCGCGTGCGCAGCGTGATCGTTCCGCCCTCGGGCGTGAACTTCGTCGCGTTCGAGAAGAGATTCATCAGTACCTGCGTCACCCGGTCGCTGTCGTAGCGGATCGCCGGCAGCGCGTCGGCCAGCTCCCGCTCGAGAGCGAGGTCCTTCTTCGCCGCCGCAGGCAGCGCCACGTCCGCGGCCGCCGCCGCGGTCTCGTTCACGTCCCCCTCCTCGAAATGATACTGGATCTTTCCCGCCTGGAGCTTCGTGAGGTCCAGGACGTCGTTGATGAGCCGCCCGAGCCGCTCGCCCTCGTTCATGATGACCTGAAGGTACTCGGTGCGCTCCTCCTCCGTCTCGACCATGCCCTCCATCCCGAGCGCCTCGGCGTAGGCCATCATCGAGGCGAGCGGCGTCCGAAGCTCGTGGCTCACAAGGCTTAACAGGTCGTCCTTCATCCGGTCGAGCTCGCGCAGCTTCGCGATCTCGCGGGACATCTCCAGGTCCCGGCAGACGAAGACGATGCCGGCATCTCCCGCCGCGGCCCCGACTTGCGGCGCGAGCAGGCTCGCGGTGAGGCCGAGCGTGATCACGTGCTTCGCCTCCTCGTCCTCGGATTCGGCGGCCTGCGCCTCCTCCCCGGCGAACGAGAGCGCGAGCTCCTCCTCGCCGGGATCCTCGCCGCGCGCGAGCCGGCTCGCGAGCGTGCGCGCCGCGTCGGCGAGCTCGGGACTGAAGACCTTCGCGGGCGTGCGGCCGAGGACTTCCTCGCGCCGCGTACGCGTCATGAACTCGGCCGTGCCGTTGATCATGCTCACGCGGCCGTCGCCGTCGAGCGCGAAGATGCCCAGCGGCACGCCCTCGAGCACGTGTTGGAGGAAGGCCTGCGTGCCGCGGAGCTCCTCGGTCAGGCGCAGGTTCTCGAGCGCGCTCGAGGCCGCGCGGCCGTACGCGCGCAGGAGGTCCGCGGTGTGCTCGGTAAACGAGGCCTCGTCGAATTCGACCCAGAGGAGCGCCGCGCCGAGTTCGCGCTCGCGCCCCAGGAGCGGCACCACCAGGAGCGAGCGCACGCCCGCGTCCTCGATGCCGGATGCGGGCAACAGGCTCACGCCCCGCCCGCGCACGGCCCAGCGCACGAGCTCCCAGTCGATCGCGACGCCCTCGGGCGCCGCCTCGCGCACGAGCTCCATCGCGCCGGATTCGTCGGTGAGGTACACGCGGTAGAAGACGAAGTCCACCGCGTCGAGGAGGAGCCGGTCGGAGGCGTCGAGCAATTCCTCGAGCGAGCCGCACGCGGCGAGGCGGGTCGCGCGCACGCCGTACTCGCGCAGCTCCTTGAGCGCGGCGGCGAGCTCGCTCGCGGCGCGCTGGAGTTCCTCGGGGCCGCGCGCGTCGGGCATCGGTCAGCCCTCGATGAGTTCGAAGAAGTCGGCGGCGCGGTCGATCTCGGCCAGGGTCTCGCCGAGGAGCCGGTCGAGCCGTCCCTTCGAGAGGTCCATCTCCTGGAAGACGCCGAGGTCCATGTTCGGGATCGAGTCGTCCCCGCCGCTGCCGACGAGGAGCGCGCGCGCCAGGATATCGCCGACGTGGACGGCGGCGACCATCTCGCGGTCCTTCCGCGTGGCGCCGGGCGTGTGGTGGTAGCGGATCGCGGCTTGGATGTTCGCCGGCAGCTTCCAGCGCTCGGCGAGCCACCGGCCGACCTCCGGGTGCGCGAGGCCGAGCACCTCCTTCTCGGCGTCGTAGAGGAGCGAGCCGTCGGCGGCCGCGCGCGCGACGCACGCGTCGAACTCCTTCGGAAGGAGCTGCGCGAGCACGAGCTTGCCGATGTCGTGGAGGAGCCCGCAGACGAAGGCGTCCTCGGGGTCGCCCTGGTGCAGGGTACGCGCGGTCACGCGCGCGGCCACGGCCGCCCCGAGCGAGTGCTCCCAGTGCCGGGGCAGGTCGAGGCGGCTCGCGCCGCCGCCCCTCGAGAGGCCGAAGGCGCTCGCGGCAAGCACGATGTTCTTCACCCGGCTGAAGCCGAGGATCACGACCGCGTGGTTCACGGTCGTGATGGCCTTGGGGAATCCGTAGAAGGCGCTGTTGACGAGCTTGAGCACGCGCGCGGTGAGGGCCTGGTCCTGGCTGATGAGGTCGCCGACCTCGGTCGCGCTCGTGCGCGGGCTGCGCGTGAGACTCACCAGGTGCCCGGCGACCGAGGGCAGCGTGGGCAGGCCCTCGAGCCGCTCGACCTTCTTGCGAAGAAGCGTCGTGTCGAGCGCCACGCGTGCGCTCTCCTTTCTCTCTCGCGCCGCTACTTGCGGCCCAGTCGGCCGGTCCAGGCGGCCAGATGCTTGCGGGCGAGTTCGTGCAGCGCGACCATGACGGGGTTCTCGCCCGCGCGCGCGAAGACGTGCTCGAGCCGGATCATGCGCTCGGAAATCTCGGCGCTCTCGCTGGTCGAGGGCGCCGCCCCGTCTGCGGCGCCTGCCGCCTCGCCGCCGCCGACCGGCGCGTGCACGCTCGTCTCCTCGACCTCGACCGTGACCGAGGCGACGTTCCACTTGCCGAGGCGCGAGATTACGACGGGCGAGAGCTTCATCCCGGCGGCGACGATGACGCGGCCGGTGCGGTCGCTGATGGGCTCGGCGAGCGTCATGCCGGGCTGGACTTCTTCGATGGGAATCCGTTTCTTCGCCATGCATCCCCCCGCCTTGAAAGAAATTATGCCGCGCGGGAAAGGGAGTGTCAAACGGAAATGGGCTGTGTCTTGACGCGAGAGTGACCCGCCCAATTCTCTGCCCCACCTTCAGAGTGACTCCGCTCCTGAAAGCCTCCTACGCTCAAGGCCTTGTCCTCTTCTTGCCACGAAGATAATCTTCAATGCTCTTTTCCAGACTACTCGCACTTGCTCCTCCAAAACTGTATACCAGTTTTCCGTCTCTTATGATCAGAGTGCGAGGGATGGCAGTGATTTTGTCGCTTTCCTGCAGAACTTCTTTCTTAACCAGTTCGTCATGTACCTTCAGATATGTGTCAAGATCCAGTTTCACAAACACGATTCCTTCATTCTTGTGTCTTTTTGCCGCAGCCTCAAAAATAGGGCCGTACTTGACACAAGGACCACAATAGCTGGCCCAAACATCAACGACCACCTTTCCTTCATATAGGAGATGCAAGTTCTCTCGGGTAAGCTTTGTCGTATGGACCTCTTTTGCCTTGAATGGTTGTTCGTTTACTGATGTTGGCTTAGCATCTCCTGTCAAGTAGACAAGCGCTTTAATGCCTATTGTGTAAAATTTGCTTGACCTTTCAGGCCGTGTCTGATGCACAAAACCTATGTTGTCCGTGACCTTGAGTTTTGCATAGTTGCCTTGGTCTGTTATGATGCCAACTACAGTACCTGGTTCCAGCTCGTTCTTGCCGTCACTGCCAACAATAGGGCTTTGTGTATAGTCTGTACTTCTTAATATATCTAGGGTTACCTTCTCGAAATCTACTTTTCCGAAGTTAGTGAAGTAGATGTCACCACATCTTTCCAATCTTCTTTCAGAGAAACTCATTTGGCGCCAGAAGACTTCTTTCCCCGCAGCCTTTCCCATCTCTCCGGTATCAACATCGAGACACTTGGTGCCGGGTAACTTGATTTCATATTCCAGCGTCTTGACTCCAGGCTCGATATTTTGTTCAGGCTCTGGCTCCGGCTCTGGCTCCGGCTCTGGCTCCGGCTTAGGGGGCGAAGAGTGAATCGGGACAGGTTCTGGCTTAACCCAAGGCTCAATGGGTGGAGCTGGTTCGGGTTGCGGTGTCTTGCGTGCAGCAACAGGAGTTTCTTCACGTGTGGATTCTGCTTCTCCCTCCTTGTCTGGAGAACGAAGTGCCAGCAGAACGCCCAACGCAATTGCCCCGAGTGCTGCTGCTGCCATAATCTTGCCTGAGATTGGATTCTTCTTCTCTATCACTTCAGCACCTCCGGAGGCTATTATCCTGGAACTACGCCCCATCCTACCCGCCCTCCCCCTCCCGCCGCAAG
>Ga0272441_10002847_pt1 | contig 34308 bp, 18 predicted proteins | sample SSMProp6N_FD_193582 | JGI IMG/M metagenome (GOLD analysis project Ga0272441, IMG submission 193582) | Marine sediment archaeal communities from Little Sippewissett salt marsh, Falmouth, MA, United States - SSM-Prop-6N | ecosystem: Environmental > Aquatic > Marine > Wetlands > Sediment ... | reverse complement strand
CCGGCGAAGGGTTGATAGGAAGATTCCAGATATTTACCGCCTTCGAACTGGGCGTATTTGTAGCGTTCGCCAAAGTAACCTTCGATACTGCCGTCGGGGAATTTTCTCAGCTCCGGACCAATATAAACCGGTTCGACATAACGAAAATCGTCGCCCAGAACGCAGAGTAACTGTTCCATATTCTGCAAACCAAAATGGGTCATTAGCATCTGATTTATTTCAGGGGTGCCCTCGTGTTTGACGGGGATGCGGTCGTAGTCTTTTTTTGCAAAGGCGCTTAAGACCCTTTGGCGAGAAGTCATTTGAGGTGTTTTGGGGGTATTCATTTTATAAAAACCAGAACCGCATGGGCTGAAGCCCATCCTACGTTTCTAAATATTAAGCAAGTACGGCCAAGATGTTCGTGGCACAAGCAAATAACAATGACTTAGGGACGGCCGGCGCCGGCGCCTTTGACACGCATGCGGAGGCTATAAAGGGACGTCTGGGCGGTGATGTAGAGCGTTTTATAATCGGGATCGCCAAAACAGACATTAGCGGGAATCTCGGGCAGTTCGATTGTGTCGATTTTGGTGCCGGTGGAATTATAGACCTGTACGCTGCGGGTAGTAAGATAGAGGTTACCTTCGTTATCCAAGGTCATACCGTCGGAACCTACGGGAGCAAAGAGTTTTTTGTCAGAGAGAGTTCCGTCGGGATTAATCGTATAAGAATAGGTCTTGGTATCACCCCGGTCGGTGACATACAGGGTTTTGCCGTCGGGGGTGCCGATAAGACCGTTGGGGCGGACGTAATCGTCAATTACTCTGATAATCTTTTTGCGGTCGGGGGTGATATAATAGACGTGTTGGCCGTCCTGCTCCTGATCAACTTGACCGTAAATGGGATCGCTGAAATAAACGCCGCCCTGGGGATCGATCCAGAGGTCGTTGGGCTTGTTTAATTTTTTATTATCATATTTATCGGCCAGGACGGTTACCTTTTGTTGGGGATCAAGAGAAACAACACGGCGGTTGTTGCCCTCGCAAACAAGTAGATTACCAGAGGTGTCGAAATAAAGGCCGTTGGCACCGCCGGAGTTTTCGCGGTAGGTGGTGAGTTTGCCGGAGGTGGAGAATTTTAGAATCCGGTTATTGGGGATGTCGCTGAAAAAGACGTTTCCCTGAGCGTCGGCGGCGGGGCCTTCAGTAAATTTAAAGCCGTCAGCCTTTTCGATTACCTGGGCGCCCGGGGCTATGACACTATCGAGGCCGGTATAATCTTTAAACACCTTCTCCATCTGGGGCAAGTTGCGGGTGCCTTCATAAACATATATACGATAAAGGGACAAAACGCTTTGGCCCTTCTGGATGGTGCAATTAAGGGGCTGGGGATTGGGAACCTTTCGCTGTTTCTGAAAGACGAATTGGCCCATGGGATTGGCGGCAAAGCAGCCATAACCGCGGGCGTGCCAATAGGTGGGGTAATTGACACTACCGGGATGATTTAGAATGGCTATGCCATAGTTTTTGCCGTCCTTTTGTCCTTCGAGGCGGACCCAGCGGGCGCGTTTACCCCAAACATTCTCTTCGGTTTCTTCGCCTTCGGAATTCAAATATTGTCCGGAATGTTTTTCGTTCAACCAATGGGCGACGCGGATCGAGAACATGCCTTCCTTGTTGTCCTCGAAGACGACTGTTTTATCCAAGGCTTCAAGGCTGATAGTAAAATCAATCGAGTAATGGTCCGAAGCGGAAGAAGCCCGAAAAACCATTGTCCTGCTCTCAGCTAACATGGGTTTGCCGTCCTGGGCAATCCAGTGCAGCAAGACGGAAAGGATACCCTGACCCGAACCACCTTGAATGCGTGTGGTTTTTATGTGTTTGATTACGGGCAGATCGTGTTTGCTATTGCCCCAGAACTCGTCTTTGCCGATATCAAGAGTAAAATACATACCCATGTGATGGGGGTGATCCTGTCTTTCACCTTCTACCTGGGCAAAGGGGTAGCCGCGGGTGAGGATTTCACCGGAGGGAGAGCAGAGAGAGTAAAGGATCGGCTTGGTAAGATAAATGCCCTCTTTGACCGGTTTGAGAGGAGGATGGGCGGGATCGGAGGCATAGAGATAAGTGGTTATCTTTTTGTCGGCGATAAATACATCAATTTTATCCTGACCTTCGACAAATTTTACCTGAGGGCCGGAACTACAAGCCGTCTGACCCAATAGAAGAACAACCAAGATAAACTGCATGAACCAAAACCATTTCTTCATTGTCTTGTCCTTTCTTTTACTGACGCGCCATCTCCAGCGCATCAGTAGTAGTTTTATATTTAGCAATCATATTGGGCACTTCCCAATCCGGGAGCTTACCTTTCACAAGACACTTAAGGTAGTGCTGGGTGACCTGGCCGAAATGAGCTTCGTGGCCGACCCGATAGGAATCGGGTATCAGTATTTGCCATGAATCACCGCTGGAGGCGAGCTGGATACCGGGGTACTTTTTCTGCAAAGTCGGGAAGGCGGCTTTGAGGGCCTTTTCTACGGCAGTTGATTGAACCTGGGGGGCAGTTTCAAGATACAACTCAGGGCGATAGTTTTGCTCTTTGCCCTGACGAATGATTACATTGGCCTGTGAGCCGCGGATTATGGAATAATGGGTGTCACCGCCACCGGGTGGGGCCTGGTAATCCCAGGTTACTTTTACGCGGACATGGATGCCGCGCAAGGTATAGGTCATTTCGCCGTTGCAATAGCAGGGCAAGATACCCTGGGAATCCAAATGCGTCTGTAAATAATCGGGAAATTCAGCCAGCTTGGTGACCTGCTCAAATTGCTGACGGGTTACCATGGTGGGCCACCTTTTAGACTGGATCAATTTAACGTCCTTTTGGTAGTCAATAATCTGTTCGGGGAAGCATTCCCACATAGCCATATCGACCAGGTGGGTAGAGACATCGACAATACCTTCACCCTGCTGAGTAGTGTCAAAATACCAGGGGGGGCGTTTGAGGAAACTTCCGGCGACAACTTTGCAAAGATGATGAACACTTTCCTTGAGGACGGCTGGTTCCTCAGGGGAGCCGGCCTGTAAGGTGCCAAAGACTTCGGGGAGATTGGCCAATTCCTTTTGGAGGATCGTAGTGATCTCAAAGCGCTCGGTCATAATATCATATAAAAGAACATCATTGGCAGCAGCGGCGTTGAAGGCCTGAGATAGTAACTTGAAGCCATCTTTATCAATACACATGGGCTTATCGGCGAGGACGTTCAGACCGGCGTCGATGCACTGCTTAATATATTGGGCTTTTTTGCGGTTATTGCCGGCCAGAACCACTACATTGCCGGGTTTTTGCCGGAGCATCTGCTCGAGATAATCATCGCCAACATATAACTGGGTCTGCCAGCAGGTGGGGTTCTGGGGGCGTTGATTAAACCCCTTAATTTTCTCCAGGTGGTCGGTAACGTCAGGTCCGTCCGGGGCGAATACGTGGACCGTTACGCCCACCTGCTCATACATATTTTTCTGGACCAGGGCAGCGTGGAAATGGCCCGGATCGAGGGTGATTAAATTTACTTCGCCTTTCGTACCTGAAAATTTCATAATTGGTAATATTCCTTTCTTCATCTGACCGCAGGGGCTAAAGCCCAGCCTACGATTATACGGCATACAACCCCTGGTAAAACCGGGGGCTAAATAAATAAGATCACCCCCTGATTTTACATCAGGGGCTATCAAGAAGGCACGGCCAGGATGGCCGTGGCACAGCAAAGCCACACCCTACTTTTCCTATAAAGCAGTAAGAACGCCCTTAACATATCCGACGGACTCGGCCAAGCCGGGCAGCGGATCCTCGGGATCCGGTTCGTATTCAAAGGCAACAACGCCGTTATACTTGATTTTTTGCAGAGCACGTAAAACCGCGGGGATATCGATGATGCCTCTGCCAACAATAGTGGCATGTCCGGCAGCGGAGGCCTGATTGACATCTTTCATATGCACATCAAACAGGCGGTCGGCAAATTCAATAATAGACTGAGCCGGGTCCTTACCCGCCCTGCAGGTATGGCCGATATCGTTACAAATGCCGATTCTGGGGTCCAGGTTCTTGATTTTTTCATAAACAGAAGCCGGGGTAGGATAGACCTTGTCCTTGGGGCCATGATTGTGGATGGCGACCTTGATATCGTATTGCCTGACTTTTTGCTGGACTAAATCAAGCAGCTCCGGGAGCGGGACTCCAATAATAACTTTCATGCCGGCAGCACGGGCGTAATCAAAGGCTTGATTAACCTGGGCCTTGTCCTTCATGTAAATCACGCCGCCCCCATACAGATTTAATCCTGCATCTTTCATCTGCTGAGCAGTCTGTTTAATCTGTTCGGGGGAACTATCCAGGGACAGATGAAAACTTTTAAAGGCAATGTAATCAAGTCCGACACGTTTGGTCATAGCCAAAGTCTGGGCCAAATCAAACTTTCTAAAAGTATAGGAGGCCAGACCAAGTTTTATTTTTTGTTTCTCATTATTGGGCTGAGATTTAGAGGGATTGGTTTTACCTATACCACATGATGTGACAGATACGGCAGCAGCAGCGGCCAGGGAAACCGATTTAAGAAAATTTCTGCGATTGTCTTTACTCATGTTATATTCCTTGCAAAATTATATTCAAAGTGAATTATGGATTACACAGGCAAATTTGTCAACAATAGATTTGTATGGGTGTATGGGTGTATGAGTGTATGAGTAAATGAGTAAATGGGTAGATATGGCAGGAGAAAAATTAGCACAAAAAAGCCCCTGATGGGACATCAGAGGCTGGTTGTTTTTTTAATTAGGTGAGGAGGATTAAAATTCGCGGACGCGGAAGTAATCCCAGGGTGAAAAATCTTCGGTTACCAAAGTGGTACCCACGCGTACACTGCCGATAGTGCCATATGCAGCCACGCCGAAAGTGGGCGCGGTGTCATCAACAGAACCAAAGCGAACCATACCCATGGAGCCAGAACGCATAGTGGACAGAGAGGGAGGATTATCAAAGACATTGAAATCACCAGCATAAAGGGGGATGATGCCACCCAATACATAACTGTCGGAAACCAGGCCGGAAACCATCAGATTGCCCAAGTACCAACCGGTAACGGCATAGTCATCACCACCACCAATTTCTCGGTCAGCACCGAGATTGTAACCCAACAATACCGCAGAGTCATTCATCCTGCCGGAGCAGTTGAGGAAACCCAGGGTGTTTTCGACCACAATTTCAGCACCATTCAAGCCACCAACACTCAACATTCGAATATTATCCGCATGGATTTCTCCGGTCATCGTGGATCCAAGTGCACTGAAAAAGCCCAAATCGCCACCAATATCAAGTGTGCCCGCCAGGGGCCCACCGCTAATCATAACCATGCCCACATCCTGGTCGGTGTGGAACTTGCCGTTGGCACCATAACCGGCCGCCTGGAAGCTGGTTACCTTGCCGTGAGCGGTTATGTCACTATCTTCACCAATACGCCCGGCTCGGATCATGGCTCCAGGGGAGGGGATATTCCCGATAGATATGTCAGCACCACCATCAAGATTACCTACCATCAGCATACCGGTGAGCACGCCGAGGTCTATCTCATTACCACTGATATCATCTTCCAAATCATCATCATTCATGTCGCCGTCCACGGTTACATTCCGAAGCATTATCCCTCTGAGCACGCCGCCGGTTATACCACCGATGCGGGTGCCGGCAACCGGGCCGAGCACAATCAGCATTGAACTTGTGCTGGTGCCTGAGAGTTCAATCAAGCCAATGTCACTATTAAAGCCGATATCACCATTTTCCGCCGGATAAACGGTAGCCTGTCCACCACCAACAAGCAGGACACGCACCAATTGATTATTAGCATCAGTCCAACTGATCATGGTGCCGGATTTCTGGGAGGATGATTGTGAATTTGTAGCAGCAGCCAGCAACCTAACCGTGCTGACAGCGCTGCTGTCATCGCTTAGATTGTCGGTAGTGATGGTTATTTTAGGGGCTATAGTACCGAGGGTTTTACTATCAAAGAAATTAATAGCATAGAACGTTACCGAAAGTGCATATTCGTCTCCCGGAGCGACCATAACATCATCAGCGGGATTATTAATACTCAAAATCTGACTTACGCCAAAGGGGCCCTGGTCCAGAGAAATGGCTTCGACGAGCAGGTTGCTATCACCGATATTTTTTATACTTATAGTCTCAGTGATCTTCGCGTAGGGTCCTACGACAATAGGAGATCCGAAGTCCAACTCATAGGTATTTTGGGGCTGCGCCAACTTAGTCAGATTTTCACCTGTCAATAATACCGCACCGGGGTTGGCTCCGTCGCCGGTAAGGTCAATGTACCAGGGAGAATTATTGGGATCGTCGCTGGTAATGACAATCGAGCCGTCGAATGCAGCCAACTCATCAGGATTAAACTCTACAGCAATCTGATGGGTTTCGTCGGGACCCAGGACAATCGCTCCACCGGGAAATTCCGCCAGAGAAAAGGCATCGTCAGAAATTTCGGCCAAGGCCCAGTTGGTAATCCGCAGATCACTGTTGCCAATGTTTTTCAGGGTAACAACAGCCTGGACGGTTTGATTGACACCAACAGGACCAAAATCGATTAGTTGATCGTCGGGATCACCACTAGAATCAGTAACCTGAATTTGTTGGCCGATCCCGCTGGCCACAAGCTGAATAACACTATTGAGCGAACTGTAGGTAGCCTGTCCGGTATAGTCATAATAGTAAACACGGAGGTAACTCGAGCTGGCAACAGCAGCATCAGGGGTAAACGTCACCGTAATCGTATAAGGATCGCCACCATAAGGAATGGTTATATCGCCGGTAGTACCGGCAGGATTGGGAGGGCTGACATCAAAGACATCCAGGCCGGTAGTAATAAGAAATCTTTCCAGCACCAGATCCGTACCGCCGATATTTTTCACCTGGAAAGTCTTCTGAATTGGCTGTCCAATATAAGTAGTACCCAGGTTCAGGCGATTAACAGGTTCGTGGGTATCGGTATCGATCAATTGAATCAGGGGGATGGTGGGGACACCCAGGCCCACAACCTGGATTTCATAGGTGGTGTTTATCAGATCGCGATCATCACTAAGGACGCGGAAAATGGTATCCAGTTCGAGCACTTCCAGCTCTTCACCGACATCGGAAGCCTCGGGAGAATAAGTCAGGGTGATAGTCGTCGATGCGCCCGGGGCCAGGATCAGATTCTCAATATTAGGCACAATCTGAATAGATTGAATTGCACTAAATTCCCTGGCACTTTCAATGGTCAGATCAGTACTGCCGTCATTGGTCAAGGTTACTACCACACTTTTAGATTGTCCGCGTATGACGCTGCCAAAATCGATCTGACCGTATTCATCCCGCAAGGAATCATAATCGGGAATTGCCACCCCATCTACTTCGACGAGCAGATTGGCGCCACCTATGCCATTGCCCGCCAAGCGAACAACCACCAGTTCGCTACCAAGTACATCACTGGTTATATACAAAGGCACATCAAAATTGCCGGCGTAGGTAGGCTCAAAAACGATCTGGAGGGCAAGATAGTCACCCGGATTCAAGGTTACATCGTCAGCATCATCCACAAGGTTTTGCGAGGATACGATTTCCTCTACGTAAGTGCCGTTCAACTGCAAACGGCTGACTACGGCTCCGGCAATCTGGTCGGTATCAATATCAAGGACACGATAAGCATTGCTGGCAAAATACCACTCGTGCAAAGTGAGAGGAGACTGTCCGGTATTACGTATTACCAGATCCTCAATTTCACGGGGATAGCCCAGAACCATCTCCATGGCACCATCAGGTATATTTTGATCGGGATCGGCATTGGGACCTGCGTAAGGATCCCATCTGCCGGTGGTGGCCTGGGGATATTCCGGATCGGCGAGGAAGGGCCAGACATTCTGGCCCGGATTTACAATAAAATCATAATTGGTACCGGCGATAGAAATGTTATCCAGACGGACTATGCCGGTGCCCTGGCCCCATCCCAAACTGGAAGAAAGGGCCGCCGCCAAGGCCAAGGAATGGTTACCGGCGGTAAGATCTTCCAGGGTCAAAACAACATGCAGATAGCCGGTGTCCTGGGTGAGACCGCCAACGATTTGATACTGTCCTGAAGCTGTTACCGGCTGGCCATCAACGCTGACAATCAGATCGAGCGTTTGACCATCCTGTAACTTCTGGCCGAGCATCATTTGATAGTCAAAGGCCAACTGGACGTCGCCGTCAGCAGCAACTATAAATTCCTGCCGTAAGCTGCCGGTTAGGTCGCTTAATCCACCACCATTAATAATGGAATCGTCAAAGGACAAATAAAGCTGATCTTCGTCGATATCCAACTCGGCCTGACTGACTACTTCGACATGGATGCTCACTTCGTAAAAGTGGGCAAAGGGATGGCGCCGGTTCGGGTGGCCTGACTGCTGGGCATCATTACTGTAAATGAGCAGAACTCCATCATAGATGCCTGCGGGAACATCCGTTGGATCGAAGCGGACGATAAAATCGACGCTATCGGTGGATTGCGGGTCAATTCTAACCGCGGTGCCGGGGAAACCCTCGGGCGGATTGAACAGGTAGAAGGGATTGCCGGTCAAATCGCCATAACCACCCATTTGAATATCATAAATAAACAGCTCACCCAAACCAGTGTTGGAAATTGTTATAACCTGATCTACCGGATTTATTGAGCCCAAGTTAATTTGTCCGAAATCAATCTTATCATCGTCGGTGAGGCCCGACTCCTCGGAGACGTCTATAATGGGCAGTTCGGGCTGGGAGCGGAACTCGCGCAGACCAAAGCTGTACAATTGCCCCATTATGAAGCTCGCAATGGGTTCCCCATCCGGAGTCGCAATCATGTCCGTAAGCCATATTCTGCTCCAGCTATCATTATTTTGTATGTCCTCGGAGGGCCCCAGAATACCCCATACATCATTGACACCCTGTATGCCTTCCCAGCGTACAGCGGACGAGCCTTCATGAGCATGACTAGAATCCATTCTGTTCCAGGCCAAAACCGGGGCCTGGCCGCCGCTGCTGATAAGTTGCAGATCGGTGTAAGTATGGGATTGCAAGTCGGGCTGGTACCCAATGAAATTATCATTATCCAGGGACAAGGCCACATCCCAATAAGGCTGGCCGCCGATACCCCCTTCGGTATTTACCCAGCGCCATACCTGGGGATACAATTTGGTAGAATTTGAAAACCAGGGACGAATTTGGAAGGTATCCGGTTGACCGTCGCCGTTGAAATCGGTCCAGTCGGTCTCGGCGGTCATCAGGGCCACCCATTGCACCTGGTTGGGGCCGGTGACCATGTCTTCCAGGAGCAGGACGGTATCAGAGGGCATAAGCTGCAGGGAGGCCGCTTCAGAGGATCCTATTCCTAAGAAGTCTATGGGTTGTCGGTAACTGAGCAGATCGCCGCCGTATTTTTCCCATTGGTCATCCACCAATTGGAATATACTTGCGGTAGTGTAGCCACTGCGTAAAAACTCGGGATAAATATCAAGGTTGCCATCGGAATCTACGTTGGTGTAATAAATTCGGCCGTCCGGCCAGGGGCCGTTGGGGTCATCTGCATCGCGCTGGGAATTGGCGTAAACCCTTAAATAGGGAGAGTTGTTCATTACACCCACGGTAAAAGACCTGGGCTGATCCGGGCGGCCGGTGGGGGCCAGGGTGACGATGGGACGGAGGGCATCGGTAAGTTGGCTGGTCAAAATGGTAAGATTGTCTATCCACAAATCTGCCTGGGTATCCTCAGAACCTTCGATTTCGATCTTTACCGAATAATATCCGGGGGGGATATCTTCGGCTACGATGCGGGCCCAGGAGTATCGGGGATCCTCGTCATCTCCGTTCCACCAGTCACTATTGTCAGAAAAGGATAGGGGCAGAGGGCGAGACGATTCTAATTCTTCATATACGCCTTCCTGGCCGAGCAGGACGCGAATATCATCTACATCAACTGCCCGATATCTGAAACTTATGATAAACTGTCCGTAATCTTCCTGGGCAATATCTTCAATCAGGTAAGACTGGGTACCCTCATCAGCCAGGGCGCTGTGCAAATCGGCCTGGAAATCGAAGCCAAAAGGTCCGACGGTATTGTTACCACCGGTATTGCCGCCGGCGGCGATCATTTCCCAATCACCGTAGCCGGCTTTGGTGGCAATGTTGACGTTATCGATGGTTACCGCGGCGGTGCTGAGTGACTTTTCGTAAATATAAACGTTATCGATGCGGACCTTTCCCCAATCATTGGCATTGGAGCTGGCGTCGGTCATGATACTTTTGAAAACAATATTATACAGTCCCGCTTCCAGGAGGTGATGGAGGTTGGCAACCTGACTGGTGTCGATAAGGTAGCCTCTCTGGCCACTTGTTTGAGATCCGTCCGCCACAATACCGCTGTCGATGGTATCGAGAAGAACTTCCAGGGTATCCGGGTTCCCATCGGTATCCAGCCATACTTCCAGGCTGAGGGTCTGGTCGGGATTGCTGCCTAAAGCTGCCCCGGCACCAGTGGCGAAATCATAATCAAATACAAATATCAAATCCTCCAGGTGATCCAGCGTATAGCCGTGGGAGACCTGGGCGCTTAAATCGCCGCCCCGGAGGTCATCATTCAAATACATTTGCAACTTATTACTGGTAACTTGTCGAGATGTGCCATCATCGCCCGAATCGGCCCAGGTGCCGTTACCGGAAAAGAGGACATTATTAGAGAAGTTTTCGGTATAAGTCGGCCGGCCCAAGGCGCTAGCGGGCATGACCGCCCCGATCTGCAGGGTATGTTCTCCGGCCTCAGAGACATACAGACTTTCCAATTTTATCTTCTGCCAACCGCTGTTCATGGTGACATCGTCACCGGTGGGTGTCAGATCATAGTCATCAATATTCGTGATGTGCACACCATCAACCATAATGTATAATGCCAGAGGCTGGATATTGAGCAGGGAGTCAAGATCATTAGGATCCATAAGTTCCGGCAGATTGGCGCCGACCTGGAGATAGTACATCAAATCGACATCGAAATAACCCGGAGTATCCGTGGTAAAGGTGTAAACAAACTGCCCTTCCAAGGGGCCGGTACCCGCAACCTCATCGAATCCGCTAATCAGCAAGCCATCGCCCAGGTACATCTTCAGGGCGCCATCACCAGTTTGGCCGGTGACACCTATATTATCCTGCCAAATTCCCAGTTCATCCCCTTCGGGATCCGGAAAATAAATGCCAGCATCCACAAATTGATTATTGTCAGAGTCCCATTCCCAGGTATAAACATCTTCGTAAGACCAGTTAACGCCGGTCAAAGGATCAGTAGCAAAATCGAAGTTTGTAGAGACTTCGTCCGAGACCGGAACAATCCGCTGATAGACGGCGAAGTTGTCGATCCGGGTGTCGCTTTGCTGGGTTCCGATTATATTAAGATTATCCAGACGAATCTTTCCGGAGCCACTTTCACTGAAGTTATTGGTTAATATTCCTTCAAAGCGCAAGGTATGGGGTCCGGGAATCAACTCCAAAACTTCGTTTGGTGGCAGTGTTGGGGTAAAACCATCGACCCAATCACTACTGCTAAGCTCTCCTTCCTCGTAGATAAGGCTAAGATCGTTATTTGGTGAAATTTCCGGGTTGTTCAGAAGTACGCCGTCCAGATATACATTCAAAGATAAGGTTTCAGCAGCGGTAAAAAATTGATCCAGGACCAGCTCATAATCGAAGGAGATGTTCACCTCGCCGCCCATATAGAAATCATAGTCCAAGTAGCCTTTTAATTGCTGCTGATCGGCATTGTTAAGATCGAAGTTCATAATCAGGCCGCCGCTTTCGGCACCATCATTGCTATCGGCGTCCTCGCCGTAACCGCCGGCGACATTCTGCCCGGCATTTGTGGAGAAGGACCAGCCGGTAAGGGCAGGGTCGGTGTCAAAGGCAGCATCGGTGGTACCTACCGTGACGTTGTCAAAGACAACGGTCGCTATCCTGTCCGGATTTTCATTGGGTGAATTAACCTCCAATCGCCCACGAATAGACAGGGTATGATAACCCGGATCTAAGGTACCAAGCGTATCCGCTAGGTTTATATTGAGATGGCGGAAAAGGTCCCCGTTAGGTCCCGCGATAGCATGCACAGGATCCCTCCAAATAACACGACCGCCATCCACATCGATTTCTAAGAAAAATCCGGTATTATTATCAAATCCAGCACCCGTAAAAATATGATAGTCCAACTGTAAGAGGGTTGATCCTGATTCTGTCACATAAAACAAATGATCGTACTGGGCAGTTAAATCTCTCGATACGGCATCATCGCCCAGGGTAATTACCATAGCCTCGTCGCTGGTTGAGGGAGTGACGCTGGCATTGGCATCCCAGGCGCCGAAAGTGGCGTAGGGGGCAACAGGATCGGGAGTGAAGGTCCACCAGTTGTTGGGACCAGGATCCGAAGGAAAAGCATCACTGATATCAGGAGAGGTAACCTGCGAGATTGACCATAAGCCAACCCTATGTAATCCCTGATCGAGGATTTCCAGACCCAGGGCCTTAGAGTCGAAGGTAACTTCGGTGTTTTGATTATAACCTACAAGCTCGCCGGAGTAGGCGGTGCGGATCGGATTCAGGCCGGGCAGGTCGGGATCAGCATCTATCAACTGTCCGTCCAGGGTCAAATACAAATCAGTGGTCATATTCAGGGGCTCGAGCTGATACATCATTTCTATAATGACATGACCATCATTAATCAACTCGAACTGAAGGTCAACTTCCCCGGCTATGACTTCCCCGGAGAGTATTTCCAGGGTATCCGGATTAGCTGGATCATCATCTTCGTCAACTATTGCTATCTCAATATTATCTCCAAAGGGACTATCCGAATTATTTGTAATACTACCACCAATACGATCATCCGTATCGGGCAGGTCACCGCCGTTACTGGAAAGATCCCAGTAATACCACTGACCCAATTCATAGATGCGTCTGCCAAACTCATCGTAGGTGCCAACAATAAGGTCGCTTGGCTGTTCGAAATCATACCCGGTGAAATCACTGTAATAAGCCGGTTCCAGGCCGCTGAATTTATCCAAGATGCCAGGGCCGGCGTCGGTCCAACTGCCCAGAGCCGGATCCCATAAACGGGTCACTATGTCAAGGCTGGATGTATCATCATACATGTCTTCAGGAGGTAATTTTAGACTGGATTTGGTATAGGCCAAGAGTATCTGGCCGTCGGGGCCTGCCTGTACCGAAATTCCTTTATAAACCATAGAGCCCGGATCGCCGGCGGCTCCTTCGTTTTCGGCAGGGTTGCCCACAAGGGACCAGGCACTACCGAGCCACTGATATACAAAAGGAGCCCTGGATTCAGCATCCAGATAGGCTAACAGGGGCGGGCCTTCCACCTGGTATTCATATTCCGGTTCGCCCCTGAGGTCATAGACCCAACTGAAGTTGATGTTTGCATCTAAGGTCCACTGCCCCGTTTCGCGACTGTAAAGATACATTTTCCCCGGGCTGATGGGATCGAGTGCATTTTGAGGTATATCCGCTATGGCTAATAAGACATCCGGTTCGGTGAGCGGATCATTGTCGTAGTCGATCAGGCCCATCTGGATCTCATAGTGGGAATCGGCAGGAAAGTCGGCGATTACATCATTACCATTACTGTCGGAGCCGCGTCCGAAGGGGCCCCATTTTTCTGCCTGCGGGTCCCAGAGTTGGACAAAAATCTCATCATCTTGATGTTCTAAATTGGAGGTAACATCGTTCCAAGTATAGGCCAGAATAAGTTCATCATTTAGGCCAACTACCGAAGCGGGCATCCAGGCTTCGAATTCGCCATCATTGGCGGTGTAACGAAATTCATATTCCTCGTTGAGCAGGGTGAATTGACCATCTTCAAAATGGCTGGCAAAGACAGCCATCGGCTTGGATTGGGATTCATCCAGATGACCGAGTCCCTGCCAGACTATATAGGGGCGGCTTTGACTGTCAACTTCGAGCTTGGGCTGATAATACCAGCCGGTTCCGGGAAAACCGGTGGGCATAGTTTCTTCCTGGGCAATTCCCGCACCGTCGGCGCTGCCGAGGGCATATTCTTCCCAGATGGAGGAATTAGGATTGAGCACTTTAACATAGATGCCGGCGCCGCTGTAGTCCTGATAACCGGCCCAATACTGCCAATTGACCCAGGTTACAATGACGTCGCCATTGGGGGCCACAGCGATGTCGGGCTGCATGGATATGGTCGAATCGTTACTTATGCCGGAATTGCCATCTCCATCAAGGTCGGAGGCGGAGCCGGAACTCTGGTCAATGCCCAATTCTTCCCAACTGTCACCGTCCCAGCGCTTGGCGTAGATTTCCGTATTTGTTTCCCAAGTAGCGTCCACCCAGGCAACTACAGGCTTGCCTTCCAGATCGACAGTGATGACTGAATCGAAAGAATTACCTTCATCATTACTGACACCGCCGGTGGTGGTGCCGTCGAAGGTATCTACACCTTCATTGGCCAATTCAACCCAAGTCTGATCGGTTTGCTGGGGCGGACCTGCCTGACTATCTCCGAAATCATAGCCATATTTTTTGACGATGATCTCTCGCTGTCCAACGGTGGGCATATAGGAGGTATAAGAAACAAATACCTCCCCGGCATCAGATATCGCAACACCGGGTTTTTCGTTATAGGTTCCGTTTCCGTCACTGACGATACCACCACCCAAAGGCTGCCATTGCAGGCCGTTCCACTGTTGGGCATAAATTTCATTAGCGCTGACGTAAACGAGAACGACATTTCCATTAGGTCCCGAGGCTACATCAAGTTCTTTGCCAAAGGCAATAAAATCACTATCATTGCCGCCCGGCTCAAGGTTCCACCAGCCAATGTCTTCTCCGGCATATTGGCGGGCGAAAATGCGACCTTCCAGTTCAAAGTGATAGGGCATCCGCCCCGAACCATCATTGCCCCCCACAAATTCCGACAAGGTTCCCTCCGTCCAGATGATTATCGGATCGCCGTCCACACTCAAAGCCAGTTCGGCCTCGGCGCAATCGGAAGATTGATCCCACGATACACCGCCACCGGAGGCTCCGCGCCAGCCGAGCTCGTCCCACCAGCCAGCAGTATCCAGCAAGATGCGCTGTTCTAAACTCTCCAGTCTCAGTTCTTTCTTACTACTGCCGAGTTTATTTTTCCGCGAGGAAACCCTATCGATTTGACGACGTATTTTACGCAACATCGCATTAACTCCTTGGGTTATACGTCAGTGGCTTTTTGTGCTGCAGCAGTTTACATGCAAACTACTAATGAGGTAGGATATAATGGCTTGTGGGTCATTTTTTCGAAGCTACTTATATCTCAATGACCCAGCAGTTGTGTGGGTTCTCTTACCGTGTCATCATAGACTCGGTCTCCATATCTGAGTGTACTAAAATCCCTATCGTTAGTCAAGACAAATATTTACCCCTAGCTTGGCCCTTAAACAGCCAATAAGTCTTCCCAGTTTACCAGTTGGGCCGCCGCTTTGACCTGATCGGCCAAGACCCCCCTTTCGACACAACTATCTGTTTCATAAGGCATTACAGTAAGCACCTTAATCCCGCTCATATTCTGGATTACCTGAGGATTGCTCTGTTGAGCCGGATCATCACAGTCAGCCCGATAACCATTGATCACAATACCGGCAATCTGCAATTTACTTTGGCGGCAGGCATTGATGGTTAACAGAGTGTGATTGATTGTTCCTAACCGGCTTCCGGCGACTATAATAACCGGCAGATTCATATCCGCCATTAAATCAAGCACCAGATAATTTTTGGTAATAGGTACCATCACCCCACCTATTCCCTCCACTATAACAACCTCGCTGCGAGCGGTGATATTCTTATAGGCTAACTCCAAGGTGTCCCAATCAATCTGTCTTCCCGCCTGCTCCGCTGCCACCATGGGTGCAAGTGGGTCCCGATAGCGTATGGGATTCATCTGCTCCAGAGAGAAGGGACTATCCACACAATGGGCCAGGAACTCGGCATCGACGCTTACTAATCCCTCCCGCGTCGATCGGCAACCGGTGGCTATGGGCTTAAATACGCCTACCTGCAATCCCAGCCGGGTTAGTTGCTGCGCTATCGCGCCGGCCACCATTGTTTTGCCGACGCCGGTATCAGTGCCGGTAACAAATAACCCCCGCCCTTTTATAAATTGTCTTTTTACTTTCATGCCAATAACAATAATACCCTGACAATTTTTCAGAGAGCTATAAGAGTGCTGATCAAAGAAAATATTAAGCTTTTTTATAAATAAATTAAATTCTTATCAACCCACTTATACTTATATTAGACTACCCGGATTCTCATGCCAGGCAAAAAGTATTAAATCGTACCGCATTCTTTTCTTGGGCAGCAAGATAAATTACCGGAAATCAGTTCGATTTTGTCCTTTTTCAGTGGACAGCGTTTTTTTTATAAGAAAATATCCCGTTGAAAGAGAAACAAGAATCGCAGACATGCCAAACATAACCATAGGAGTCAAATCTTTAATATCCAGAATAATAATTTTTCGAGCGACGGCAACCATCGCTACAAGAAAAACGATCTCGACATGAAATTTTTCCTCATCCAAGTAAGCCTGGATCGACTCAAATAATTCCAATCCGATGAGCACCATCAGGAAAAATCCAAACACATCCAGCATCTCTTTAATATCGAGCAGTAAAAACGGAGGTTCCCACAATTTCTGGATTAAAATTACCCCGAGTTCAACCGCGGAAACAAATACGGCAATTATCATCATCGCCAGTAAGGCCCAGACAATAGCCTTTTCAAATTGTTGTAATATTTTTTTCACAAAGACTACCCTCAAATATGAAATTAGCGTCAAAATTTATAAGTAGTTGTGGTCTCAAATAAATAACCTGCGTTCTTGTACTGATACGGGTTATGCGACATTGTTTTCCAAGATGGAATGTTTTTAATAAGGTTCGACTTTGATTTTTATCAGTTTTTCATTTTTACGAGTACAAATTTTATAATCTCACGGGCAGCCCTTTTTCCTGTAGATATTCCTTCATCTGCCGGATTGAAAAAGTTCCATAATGGGCGATAGAGGCCACCAGCACGGCGTCGGCGTGACCATCTACAATCGCTTCATATAAATGCTCCAGCTTGCCGGCACCGCCCGAGGCGATCACCGGCACCGAGACGGCATCGGCCAAGGCACGGGTCATGGAAATATCATAACCTTGCTGGGTTCCGTCGGCGTCCATACTGGTAGGCAGAATCGAACCGGCTCCCATATTCTCCACCTTTTGAGCCCATTGGACGGCATCAATTGATGCGCCTTTGGTGCCCCCATAAATCACCACTTCAAATCCCGAGGGAAACTTTTTCGATTGTCGGGTATCGATAGCCACCGTTATTCGTTCGCCTCCGAACTCCTGGGCCGCCTCTTGCACCAGTTCGGGCCTTTTCACCGCCGCGGTATTGATCGAGGCCTTCGACACCCCGGCCTCAAAGAGCGCCTCTATATCCTGACAACTGCCGATCCCTCCCCCGACGGTCAGGGGTATGTCAATTCGTTCAACAGTCCGCTTGACCGCCTCAAGCATTGTCTTGCGCTTTTCAAGAGATGCGGTAATATCCAAAAATACCAGTTCATCGGCCCCGGCCTGTGAATAGGCCTGGCCGTTCTCCGCCGGGTCACCCACATCCTGGATATCCACAAAATGTATCCCCTTGACCAATCTTCCATCTTTGACATCCAAACAGGGTATAATCCTTCGATAATCCATAAGTTACTCCTTTTATATTCTAGTTTAAGTTAAATGATACTAATGAAAATAACGAATAATATAAACGAATTTGCCCAATCAGACAATCGGCAATATTATCTTGCACAACCTGATACTAATTACCTCTTGTAAGCATCTACTATTAAAGAGTTTAATGTATAACGGGCGATATTGAAGGAGAAGGCATCTTTATTAAAAATAACTTGACAATTTCCGTGTTTTGTTGTATAAGATAGTGAAGCTCATATTTAAGTTCTTATATGCAATTCTGACAAAAAGAACATAAGTAAATCAGCGAGAGAGAGGTGTATTGCTCTGCGCTGGTTTTTTCTTTTAAACGAGGAGGTTGGAAAATGAAAGGGATTCAAACAAAGAGGATTTTTATCGTCGCCTTGACCGCCTGTGTCTTGTTATCAATGGTCGGCCCTAAAACAGTCCGGGCAGCTACCGAGGCCGAGAAACGGCTAGCTATAGACGCAGGTATTGAATACCTTGCTAATCAACAGCAGGCCGACGGGCGCTGGCTGTATGGTGGTGTGGGAAGTGCCAATTACGATTGCGCGGTCACCGGGATTGTTCTGAAGGCATTTTTACTGGAAGGTTATGCAGTTGGCGAAGATGTGGTCATCGACGGGACCAATTACGGGGACGTGGTAGGTGCAGGACTTAACTATGTCTTCAACCAAGCTACGCAAATAAATATAAGCACCCAACCCGCCGGCAACCCTGATGCAAATGGTAACAGCATCGGGGTATTTTTCGGTCCGGTAAATTACAGTATTTACAATACGAGTATGTCGCTTCTGGGTCTGGTGGCAACTAATACCCCTTCGGCAGTTGTCACCACCGGTTCACAGCAGGGACGTACCTATGCAGATGTAATTCAGGATGCGATTGATTACCTTGCCTATGGTCAGAATGAATCGGGGCCTTATCGCGGGGGCTGGCGGTTCTCGCATAATTATAGTTCTTCCGGTCAGGAGAATTCACCCTGGCCCTGCTTTTCCATGCTGGATGCTGAACAACAAATGGGATTAATTGTTCCGCTATTCGTCAAGAGCGAACTGACTTACTGGCTTAATTATATTCAATATTATAACGGCAGCGGGACGGGGATAGACGGTTCTTCCGGTTTTACCAATCCTACTCAAATGAACAGCGAATCCAAGACGGGGGGTCTGCTGGGACAGATGATCTTCGCGGGAACGGACTATACGGGTACGGGAGGCCCATATGACCTGAATCACGTGCGTCTGCTGGCGGCTTTAGGATATTTAAATCGTCAATGGCCACTTACTGCTTACAATACCTGGTACGGTAATTTCGGTCATCCTTATGCAATGTGTCAGGTTTACCGGGGTTTGGAACTTACAGTAGGTTTGAATGATACGACCTATATCACGAACTTGCGGGGGCCGGGAACCATGGATCCGGGTGATACGGCGACCTGGTCGGAAGATTATTGCGAATATCTGGTAACTGACCAATTAGCAAATGGTAGTTGGCCTGATCACAGCAACAGCTTTTATGCGGGGCCGCTGACCGCCGCCTGGTATATAGAGATTCTGAACGGCAATATAGAGCAGCAGCCTACCATTACGGTAGAGGATCCCAACGGGGATGAGCTTATGCTGGCCGGGGGCAACTATACGATCACGTGGCAAAGTCAGGGAAATATCAGCGAAGTATTAATTGAATACTCGACCGATAACGGCAGCAACTGGACGGGGGTCAGCCCGGCCAATTCCGGCAATACGGGCAGCTATAGCTGGTCGGTACCAGCGGTAACATCAGATCAGTGCCTGGTACGGATCACCTCCACGGCAAATTCCAGCGTCAATGATCAAAGTGACGCGGCCTTCAGGATAACCCAATTCGGCCCGGGAACTGTTGCCTACGTCGATGCGGATGCCGTGGGGAATAACAACGGGACCAGTTGGGCAGATGCTTTTAATCATCTACAGGACGCCCTGAGTTGGGTCCAGTATGGAAGTGAGATTCGGGTTGCAGAGGGTACTTACCGGCCTGATGAAAATACGAATAATCCCTCCGGTACAGATGATCGGGGATCTTCTTTTGCTTTAGTCAATGGTGTACCCATCTACGGCGGTTATGCGGGGGACGGAGCGGTTGATCCCGACGAAAGAGATTTTGAACTTTACGAAACCGTCCTGAGCGGCGACATAGGTACCACGGGAAATAACAACGACAACAGTTATCACGTGGTAGCGGGGGCGTTTTTAGATCCCAACAGCGGCCTGGACGGATTAACCATCACAGCCGGCCATGGGGAGGGAGGCTATCCGGATTATGTGGGCGGGGGTATCTATCTGGATGGTACCTGTAACCTGGTTATCAATAATTGCGTTATCAAAGAAAACGTTTCCGGAGCCGGGGGCGGGCTGGCGGCCTGGTGTGATGGTAGTCCGTTTATAAGTAACTGCGTATTTCTAGATAACACTTCTACGGGCGCCGGCGGAGGATTGGATCTGCAGCACAGCGGGCCGGTGCTGCGGTCCTGTCTGATACTGGGCAATTCGGCAATTACCGGGGGGGGACTGCGGTGTATAAATAACTATGTCACACCTATCATGACCAATTGTGTATTAAGCGGTAATTCAGCAGCGAACGAGGGTGGGGGTCTGCACAATGTCGGTACAGGGGGCAATCCCAACGGCTATCCACCTGAGTTGGTCAACTGTACAATCAGTCGTAACAGCGCTATCACAACCGGCGGGGGTATCTATAACGAAGACGGCAATGATGTCGCCTTGAACAGTTGTATTGCATGGGGTAACGATGACTCCGGCGGGACAGATGAATCAGCCCAGATAACTTCTTCGAGCGCGTCTCCAGAGATTGATTATAGCTGCGTACAGGGCTGGACGGGGGTGTTGGGGGGAACAGGTAATATCGGAACCAATCCTTTATTTATCGATGACGACGGGGAAGATGATACGGTTGGGACCATTGACGATAACCTGAGATTGATGGAGAACTCACCCTGTATCAATACCGGTCAGCCGGGGGTGGAATATAACGATCCGGACGGATCCCGTAATGACATGGGAGCGTACGGGGGCCCCTGGTCCGATCAGAGCGAGGGTTACGGTGAATTTTCCGGAAGTGGATTTATCTTTACCACAGTTGGTAATATACCGACTTCACTTATCACGCAGGATCCCTGTGATCCCTGTCAGATAGTGGGAACAGCAAACGTTTCTGCGGAAATGGCCGATGAGTTCAGCATACCGGCTTATAAAAACGCTCCCTTCGGCAGCAAGATATGGATCCATGGTCTGTTCGGGAGCGATGACGATGTGGATTACTACCAGATACTTCTCGGGGCCTGGGACGGCGATACGCCGCCAGCGGCGGAGGATTTCGAGGCCCTCGACGATAAATTGACCAAGGTACTTTATACCTATGATCCCGGCGAGGGTGAGTGGACGAGTGAGAATATAAAAATAGGTCCATTAACCGTTGACAGTATAGACAATCTGTATATGCTGACTTCGGCCTCGGAGGGCTTTTGGTCACATCTTGATTTGCGTTGTATCTGGGATACCAGAAATTATCCCGACGGTAAATACACGCTGACCTGCAAGGCATATCAGGACAGCGGCGGATCTTTAACCGACGTTACCGGGGCGCTGGCGGATGTTGATGAACTGATTCTCCAGGTGGATAACTGTATGGTGACGGCGATAATTCACAATGTTAAATATGATCCCTGTAGTCCGTCGTACGATCCTCTCGAAGACGGCGAGATACAAGAATGCGGAATCGTAAGTCTGCTCGAGGACGATGAGAACCTGCGTTTTACCATTACGGCCAGTCATCCCAACGGCTATCTGCGCAAGTATATTCTGGATAATATTGCGGGTAAAAATGACAATCGCGGGATTATCGCCCAAGAAGTATATGCACCCACTCCAACACCACTGTGGTACGGACCGTTGGAGACGGAAGTTCAATCAGAGGACGCCCCCGGTTCACTGGAGCCCTGGATACGTTGCGCGTATCAATTCCGTCTGCGGGTATATGCCCGTACCACCAATGGGTATTATTATCTGTACTGGACCGAATTTAACGATCACTATTTCCTCGATCTGGGAACAACACCGGTAGGATGTAAAAAGGCAGATATACACGAGGACAATGTAATTGACATACTGGATTTTGCAGAATTGGCTCAATGCTGGTTAGCGGACTGTTCAGCACCCTAAAACACTACAAACTAGACTATTTTTTAGAAAATTGACGGCAGATTCTTTCGTATATCTCCGTAAAAGACTGCTTTGGGGGGCGGCGTATTTTAAATTATCCAAATTTAAATGCAGCGGAGAAAATTAAGAATATATCTATCGGAAAATGTCTGGGTTTGATTGGGACGGTGATTTTGTCTTGGACATTAATCCTTTTCGATGATTACAACATGGGAGCGGCCTGGTTTTTCGCGGTCGCCAACGCCAGTAGCAAGAACGATTTCATTCCGGCCGTCATTATCCGCGTCGCCCACGGCGGGCCAGAGAGCGTCAGCTTTGCCATCAAGAAAGTCTGCAACGAGAGTTTTGATAATTTTTGTGGGGGCTTTGATTTTAAACATAAATGTATGGCCCAGCCCACCACCGCCCCAACGTGGCTCGCCGCGCGTGGTTACTATCAATTCGTTTTTTCCATCATTGTCGGCATCGGCAACGCACATCATCTTTTCCGCATAGCCTAAATCGAGTGATTTGTCGTCCTGGGTAAGGGTATATGCAATTTGGGCATCCCGGGCGCGGACACGATAGGCGAGAATAGTTCCCAAGTTGATGCCAGACTTTTTTTTCCACGAGACAATCAGCTCATTGGTGCCATCATTGTCAATATCACCTATTTCCAGTGAGCAATTAAAGCATTTTTGGCCGTCGTAACCGTCGATCGTGATACGGGGAGGCAGGATTAAATTTCCCTCATCGTCAAAATCAAAGATGTGGACCCTGGCCTGGTCGACGCGGTAGCAATCGCAGGTAAGATACTCGACCCGTCCGTCATTATCTACATCAGCAATGAAAGAATCTTCTCCGGAACCGGTACAATGGTAGAGCACTCTCGAGACGACTTCGGTAAGCTGACTATTGATGTCGTAACGAGTGACTTCACCAGTACCACAATAAGCAGAGATCACCTCCTGCAGGCCGTCACCATCTATATCATAAACACCGAAGTTGTGGGTGAACAAACTGGATCTCATAAGGGCCTGGGTGGCTACCTGATGGGTGATCTTATGGCCGTCGGTCGATAGAACATAGAAGAAGGCGAGTCCGGCAGTGGCATCTTCCTGACCGGTACCCAGAATTATTTCATTTTTACCATCTTTGTTCAAGTCCACAACTTTAACCGTAAGGCCCATACCAGGAAGAGAGTTCTTTTTTTGGGCCAGGTTCTCAGCAAGCAGGCGAATCTGCCACTGATTAGATATATTTTTGAAAAGATATAGTCTGCTGTTGGGACAGCCTGTGACCAGAATTTCATTTTTGCCGTCGTTGTCGGCATCGCCGATCTCGACATCCCAACCGACGTAGCTTTGATCCAACTCAGCAATAATTTGCCCTTTCCATCCAGGTGCCAGAGAGGTCAGATTTGAAATTTGATTGGTAAGAGTGGAAGCAGAGTTTTTTTGTGCGCCAGCCGCCCGCGAGGAACGTTTATCAGTATAACTAACAACGATTAGACTCGACAACATCAGGAAAACAAATAATTTGTATTTATTTTTTATCATAGACTTAAACCTGTATCCGTATTCCATATAAAATTTTCAATTTATTATACTCTGATATTTCTTATTTACAAGGCAATAAACACGTTTTCGCATATGATACTAATATTCTTGTCTGACTAGTATTTATTATGGAAAAATCTTCAGCGCAGCGTTAAGATTAAGGTGTGAATACGGAGCAGAAGCTGGATATCCTGGCCCAGGCCAGCCGGTTTGATCTGGCGTGTGCCTGCAAATTCAAGGATGAGCCCGGCCGGATACGGGGTCCCGAGGGACGCTGGATCTATCCGGCTGTGCTGGGATCAAAGGGGAAGGTCTTTCTATTAAAAACACTGCAAAGCAACGCCTGCGTCAACGACTGTTCCTATTGTCCGTTCAATAACACCAGAGATATAGCAAGGTGCACAATCGCACCGGATGATTTGGCGCATATATTCATGCAATTGAGGGAGGCCGGGCGCGTGAGCGGCTTGTTCCTCTCCTCCGGGGTCAGTGTTAATGCCGACAGTACCATGGAACGGATGTTGACAACCGTGGAGCTGCTGCGCAGGAAGCACCAGTTTCGGGGTTATGTTCATTTGAAAATACTGCCGGGAGCCAGTGGAAATGCCATCGACCAGGCAATGCGACTGGCTACCCGGGTTTCAGTGAATATCGAGACGCCCACTGCCGAGCGGCTCGGTAAGTTGTCGCACCGCAAGCGTTTTCATGAAGATATCATCGCCACCATGAAAGCCATTAAACAATATCGCGACAACCATAAAACTAATTGCAGCCAAACTACCCAGTTCGTGGTGGGGGCTGCGAATGAAACCGACCGAGAGATAGTCCGGGCTACGGATAGGTTGTACCAAAAACTAGAGATCAATCGTGTCTATTTCAGTGCCTACCAAAAACCGGATTTTGATTCGGGGCAAGATAATGAACAACTGAGCCTTTTTCCGGATCTGGCCCTACCCAACAAGCCCCAGCCGAATAATAAATTTGTGCGCGAACACCGTCTTTATCAGGTCGATTTCCTCTTGCGAAAATACAAGTTCACTCTGGACGAAATATACTTCGATAAGACGGACAATTTATCTTTAAAAACTGATCCAAAAAGTCTCTGGGCTCAGCATCATCCGGAATTCTTCCCCGTTGATGTGAACCGGGCCGACTATGAACAACTCATGAGGGTTCCCGGAATTGGTCCGGTTGGGGCTCGGCGGATTGTCAAGGCCCGCAGGGAAAGCAGCATTAAAGGTGTTGAAGAATTGTCTTCGCTCGGTATTCGCGCCCAGGTAGCTGGTCCGTACTTAAAATTACCTATGAAAAAACTTCCACTTCTTCTTGAGCAAGCTTTTTAAGATTTTTTCATCTTAGCGCATTTCTTACTTGTATCTTATTTTCTTCTAATTTCTTTCGCTAGAATATGGTCGGTTAAGTTGAAATTACGCTGATTTTTTGTTGTTTTTTTGCTGATTCAGACAAGAAGCATTTATCTGCAGGTGACACGTATCGTCTTGTTAATCAAGATGTTAGCACCGGGTCGGGCCACAAGGGCAAGTTCGTGTTTCAAAAACGCAACATCTAACAGGTAATTAGTGAGGATTAGGCAGTGCAATAATATGAATTCCAGTAAGTGTAACCTTTTTCTGATGATGAAGTTGCGTTATTAAATCCCTCATGGAGAATTGTTAAGTACTGTGACGGTATGCAATTTGCTCTTTAATAAGTTTCGAATTTTATAATCTGCGTGGTTTAAAAACGATTATAAAACAAAACCACGGTGCCGGAAATCTTGATACTAAAAAAGCTATAAAGTTAAGGCTGAGATAATTAGCCAAAATATTTTGATATATAAATCAGCATCTTAACTTGTGAGAGACCGCTGGAGGGGCGGCCTCTTTTTTTGTGAGCAAATTTCATAATAGCACTTAACTGGCGTGCTTTTATCAGGGTGTCTCACATGTGGATGGGGTATTGACGGCAGAGCTCGGCGGTTTCGTTGCGGACCATGGATACTACCTTTTCTTCGCCTTTGGCTTTGAGGATCTGATCTATCCACTCGGCTATCTGCTGCATATGGGATTCCTTCAAACCACGGGTGGTAAGAGCGGGAGTACCGATGCGGATACCGCTGGTTTCCACGGATTTACGGGGGTCATAGGGAATAAGGTTCTTATTGACGACCATACCCGCTTCGTGCATTAAGGTCTCGGCCTGGGCACCAGTAAGGTTTTCATCATAGCTGCGCAGGTCCACCAGAATAAGGTGATTGTCCGTACCGCCGGTGCACAAACGGAAACCCTTGCTCATAAGAGCCTGGGCCAAGGCCTGAGAGTTCTTAATGATCTGCCGGGCGTAGGCCTTAAATTCCGGTTTCATGGCCTCGGCGAAGGCGACTGCCTTGGCGGCGATTACGTGACAGAGGGGGCCACCCTGCATACCGGGGAAGACGGCCGAGTTGATCGCCTTGGCATATTCCTGTTTGCACATGATAGTACCGGCCCGGGGGCCGCGGAGAGTCTTATGGGTGGTGCTGGTCACAAAATCACAAACCGGAACAGGATCGGGATGCAGCTTGGTACAGACCAGACCGGCAATATGGGCGATGTCCGCTAAAAGCAGGGCGCCGTTGTCGTGGGCGATCTGGGCGAATCGGCTGAAGTCAATTTCACGCGGATAGGCACTGGCACCACAGACGATCAATTTTGGTTTGTGCTCCTTGGTAAGGGTGCTTAACTGATCATAATCGATGGTCTCAGTATCGCGAGTGACGCCGTAATGGATGAAATTATAGAGACTGCCGCTGAAGTTCAACTTGAAACCGTGGCTTAAATGACCGCCATGGGAGAGGTTCATCGCCAGGACGGTATCGCCAGGTTGCAACTGGGATAAATAGACCGCCATATTGGCCTGGGTACCAGAATGGGGCTGGACGTTGGCGTGCTCACAGCCGAAAAGCTCTTTGCACCGCTCGATAGCGAGCGATTCGGCCTCATCAACATACTCACAACCGCCGTAATAACGCTTGCCGGGGAGTCCCTCAGCGTATTTGTTGGTGAGGCAACTGCCAGCGACAACCAGGACGGCCGGGGAGGCGTGATTTTCCGAGGCGATCATCTCCAGCATCGACTGCTGCCGCTGTTCTTCCCGCTGAATAATACCATAAACTTCGGGGTCACTATTTTCCAGATACTTCCAATATCCCAGCACTACATATCCCTTTCAAAAAGTCACTAAAATCTGTCAATAATTTAATTTTATGAGTGAAACAAATAAAGGCAAGTGGATTATTTTGAGCAATGTAAATGGGTGTATAAACTAGGTTTAGAGAGAAAAACAAGGGAGCCAGTGATGAAAATTAAAAATTATCCCGATACCATCGATATAACCCAGTATAAAATGGGTTTTCCCAAGCATAATATATTATAAATGAAAGGAGATAAAATGAGTAAGATACTATATATCAAGGCTTCACCCCGGACGGGCAGGTCGCACGCTATTGCCGTAGCTGAGGCTTTTATAGATGCCTACCGAGAAGCAAATCCCGGAGATGCGATAACAACCATAGATATTTTTCAGAAAGACTTGCCCAACTTCGACCTGGAGGCCGTGACAGCCAAATATAAGATAATGCACGACGAGGAACACAGCGATCAGGACATAAAGGTCTGGGCAAAAGTGGAAGCGATTATCGATGAATTTAAAGCGGCGGACAAATATGTGCTGGCGGTGCCGATGTGGAACTTCTCCATCCCGTACCGGCTGAAACAGTACATAGATATTATTGTTCAGCCGGGCTATACATTTACGGTAGATGACGAGGGTAAATATCAGGGATTGATAAAAGGCAAACCGGTTTTTATTGCCTATGCCAGCGGCGGGGAATATACCAAAGACGAAGGCTCTTCAACTTATGATATGCAGAAAAGCTACCTGGAACTTATACTTGGTTTTATGGGATTGACCGATATTCGCAAGGTCATAGTCGAGCCGACCTTAGGAGCCGGGGCGGAAGTAGCCCGGCAAAAAAAAGAACAAGCCATCAAAAAAGCAAAGGGAATGGCAGGGAGCTTTTAGCAGCTTTTATCTAATCAGCTTAACAAAATTGTCATAATTGCCCCCCCACCGTTTCCACAGTTATTATATTTCAGGTCTAACCATCGCTTTCGATTTTTTTGAGGATCTCCTCGGGGATGTCGAAGTTGGCATAGACGTTCTGGACGTCGTCCTGGTCTTCCAGAGCCTCCATCAAGCCTAGAATCTTGCGTGAGCCGTCCTCGTCCAGAGTTACGGTATTGGCAGGCACCTGGGAAATTTCCGCAACCTGGGTGGGTATTTCCTTTTCCTGCAGGGATTGTTTAACCGCTTCGTAGTTATCCAGTGAACAGGTGATTTCATAACAGTCGTCGGCCCGCACCAGGTCGTCGGCGCCGGCCTCCAAGGCAATCTCCATGAGGGTGTCTTCGTCGAATTGGCCGGCATCAACGGTGAACAGCCCCTTCTTGGTGAACATCCAGGCCACGCAGCCAGTAGCACCCAGAGAACCGTTGCGGTGTTCGAATATCTTGCGCAGTTCAGCAGCGGTGCGGTTACGATTATCCGTCAGCACCTCGCACATGATCGCCACACCGTTGGTACCGTATCCTTCGTAGAGCACCTCTTCGTAAGTCACATCGTCTAACTGGCCGGAACCTTTCTTGACGGCCTTTTCGATGGTATCTTTAGGCATGTTGGCCTCTTTGGCCTTATCGATGGCGTAGCGCAGGGCCAGGTTGGCGGCCGGATCACCTCCACCGTTTTTGGCTGCAACGATGATACCCCGGGCGAGCTTACTCCACAATTTACCCCGCTTGGCATCCACAGCCGCTTTTTTATGCTTTATGCCTGCCCAATGTGAATGTCCTGCCATATAAAGAACTCCTCTTAATACTTAATTGGTTTATATTCACTAAAAATACAACTTCCTATGAATAATAACTTTACAACCATAAATCAACATAAAAAACAGGTCCAAAATTGCACTTGTTGTATGATTCTTACGCATTTATCGCCGCTACCTTCTTTATTGCGTCCTTTAAATCCTGCTCATCAGCACCTAAATAATACTTAGCTGTAGTCGCCATATCTGCATGACCAAGGATTTTCTGGCACACCTTAACCGGCACGCCTTGACATTGCATATTAGTTGCACAAGTCACCCGGAAATCATGCAACTTATAAATATTATGGTTATTATCGTCAACCAAACCAGCCACCTTTTGAATACTGCGAAAATCCATCTCAAACCGGGTGGGATTCATATAGAGAATATACCTGTCCTTAAACCGCCCAGGCTCTAATTTCTTTAATGCCTCGATTACCTGGGGAGCCATAGGAACCCGACGGTTTTTCCGGCTCTTGGTCAAATGGTCGTCCTTATTGCACACCCGGAGTAAATTACCCTCGAAATCCACGTCTGCCCACTCAAGGGATAGTATCTCTCCGCGCCTTAACCCGGTATAATGGGCGATCGTCAAAATGGTCCTCCAATTTTCATTAGGACAGGCAGTAAGTAATTTCTGTCGTAAACGACATATGACAGCCGCCTTTCATAAAAGCGACCATGGCGGTAACATCTCCACCGAGCAGGCCGCCTTTGCGGACCTCCTCCGGCAAAGAAGCGATATGTACTTGGCCCGTAACAGGATCAATATATTTTCTGGCGCGATGTTCAATTATCTTATGCATTTTTTCCGGCAGTTTTATTTGCTGTATTATGGACCATCCATCCAGAGGTTTAAGTCCGCCAGCGTCTTTGTCTCTAAGCTCATATTCGATAACTTCATCAACCTGTTCCGGCTCAAAGGGCTTTCGAGTAAAAAGCCGATGACCAAACTGCCCGCCCCGTTTGCGTTTCTTGCGGGAAACTTTACGTGTTGTCTTTTTCGGCTTCACGATATCACTCGACGGCGGCTTGGAAGAATTACCCGAATCTTTCTTCAGCCGGGCAATATCTTCTTTGAGCAACCTTATTTCTTCTCGCAGTTGAATAATTTCCTGCTTGAGTTCCGCAATAATTTTATCTTTTACGTCCATGCCCCTTGTTTACAAAGTTATCCACAAGGGCGCAAGACATTTTTATCGCTTTTTTAAAAATTTTGTGAACGGTTACAAAAATCTCAATTTTGGGATTTTGCGAGCTAAGGGGATGTTTGGTTGTATAACAGTTATAGTATTATTATTTAGTTATCTTGCCTAATCCAGCCCTCGCAAACTCATCATATTAGAAAAGAAATATGATGAATTTAGACTATATCCGTATTTCTACGAGTATTGGCTTTTTTCTTGATTTCGGATTCCATACCACTATAATGAATAATATATCTCAAGGCCGGACAACTGAGTGATGAACGATTGCTGCTGTTAGTAAGAGCAGGCTTATGAACGGAAGAAAACACAACCCGACATTTCTTGACGGCCTTTTTCAAGACCAATTATCAATCACTATCTGCGCCGGTTGTGTGCAGTCATTTGTTCAAACCATATCGGTTACTTTTTATTGAAAGGATGGGTTAATGAAAAAACAAACAAAGATTCAAACCATATTGCTCGCTTGTATGTTCATGCTCTTTCCTGTTATTGACGATGCCGAGGCAGGCAGACTACACCAATTGCCCCAACTCCGCCGGGATCGGCTGGAGATTGGACGCGGCATGCTTGAGGTGCAGAATGTCGACTGGACCACGCTGTTGCGCTACTACGCTGACGACATCGAGTATCACTGTCCGATCGTCGACGTCTACGGCATCGACATGTTGACCGAGTTCCTCGGGAGGCTCTACGGCAGTTCGCCGGACCTGATCACGACAATCGAAGACGAAACCCTGGTGGGCGACGTGTATTCGGCGACCTGGACGATGGTCGGCACCTTCAGCGGCGTGCCCTACGAAGCCAAAGGCATTTCGATCATTAAATTCCATCGCTGGAGCAGGGAGGTCTACTACTGGCGGGACTACTACACCGAAGGCGACATTATGTCCAATATCCCCGGATTCGATGAAGTGATCCTAGGATTCCGCACGTACTACCGGTGCGCTGTCGATCCAACCTTCGACTGCCCCCTTGAGCTGGCCACAACCGATGTCCTGCCCGAAATGGAACCCCTGTTCGACACACCGGCACCGCACAAGTACCGCTGCAATATCCGTTCCCTGGTCAAGTTGCGTCGGGATCGTCTCAAGATCGGACGCGCGCTCGTCGAGATCAACGCCGCGAACTGGCAATCGCTGCTGCCGTACTATACCGACGATTACGAGTATCACGATCCGATTGTCGACATCTATGGCTTCGACACACTGGTTCCTTTCTTTGCGCGACTCTTCGCCAGTTCGCCGGACCTAGTCACGACGGTCGAGGACGAAATGCTGATCGGCGGCGTGTACACGGCGACGTGGACGATGGTCGGTCAATTCAACGGCGTGCCTTACAGCGCCAAGGGGATGTCGATCCTCAAGTTCTGTGACTGGAGCACACAGACGTACTACTCGCGGGACTACTACAGCGAGTCCGACATCATGATGACCATCCCCGGGTTCGACCAGGTGGTAGAGGGATTCCGGATCTCCTACAGGTGTGTCGTAGACCCGGCCTTCGACTGTCCCCTCCCGCCGCCAACTGACGAAGCTGACGGCCATTAGGAGCCAATAGTGGCTTCTAAGGAAGCGAATCGGTGGCCAGTTAGGTGCTAAACGGATGACGGACACTTGACTAGAGGTTATAATGCCGCAATTTACAAGGGGGTGTTCGTTATGGCGAAGTACCGAAAGTACAGTATGTATATAATAAAGCATCAAAATGCTTCTGGAAAAGTAGTTGGAAAAAGCTGTTTGAAAGGAAATGGATATGAGTCTCACAAACCGATCTTTAATTCCCATACTAGCATTATGTGTCTTATTTTCTGGCTTCCGATCCTTTGTAATGGCCTCTGAGCCAATCAGCAAACCCTTGATTGACTTCTCCGATGAATCTGTTACCGATCAATGGATTTCAGTGAATGATAATGTTATGGGCGGTATTTCAGAGGGAAAATTTCGCATCACTGATAATAATACGCTGGTTTTTTCAGGAGATTTATCATTGGAAAATAACGGCGGCTTCGCATCAATTCGCACACGGCCTGCTGATCTCAATCTCGAAGGATATGACAAAATAGGTCTTCGACTCAAAGGGGATGGTCGAACTTATTATTTTAACCTCATGACCTCCTCTCGCAGTCCCGCTTCATCTTATCGCGCAGCGGTCCAGACACAGAAAGACACTTGGCAGGAGGTTCAAATTAATTTGAAAGATTTCGTGTATACATCCTTTGGTCGGATTATCGGGGGAGCGGCTCCCCTTAAGGCGAAAGATATCCAGAGGCTGGGTTTCACATTGTCAGATAAGAAATCCGGTCCGTTCCTATTGGAAGTGAGTGAGATAAGTGCGTCAAAAGCGCTTGACCATAATGCAGCAACAACTTCAGATGAGCTTGATGACTTAGCCGAAAGTAAAGATATCATTGAAACGGCCATTGCAGCAGGCAGTTTCAAGACACTTGTCGCAGCAGTTAAGGCTGCAGGATTAGGCGATTCACTTAAAGGAGAGGGGCCATTGACTGTCTTCGCCCCCAGTGATGAGGCCTTTGCCAAGTTGCCGGAAGGTGCAGTAGAAGATCTTCTTAAAACCGAAAACCGTAATAAGTTAATTGGGGTGCTTACCTATCATGTCGTACCGGGCAAGATTCTGCTTTCTGACCAGTCATGGAAAACCTTGCAAGGTCAGTCCATTGAGATCAAGACGTCTGGTTCGTTCCAGGTTAATCAAGCCAAAGTGTTGAAATCCGACATCTTGACATCCAATGGCGTGATTCATGTAATTGATACTGTTTTGCTGCCGCCTGTAAAAAAGCTCAGTCCAAAGCAAGCTTCCAAGGACGTGATCCAACTTGCGATTAACCGGGGAGTCCCTCTATTTAATGCAGGGCAGCCTTCAGCCTGTGCTGCTATTTATGAAGTCGCCGCTAATTCTTTGCTGAAATCTCATACAGACGCCCTGGATGAACAGGATCGTTCGGTTCTTCGAGATGCCCTCAGCAAAGTTCAAGAAGAAGACGATCCAAGTGAGCAAGCTTGGACACTGCGGCGTGCTCTCGATGCGGTCAATCAGTCACTCGGTGAGGACTAATTTTGCCCTTCAGATATAGATAACTACGGCTTTGCTCGGATCAGATTTTCAGCGATTAGCCGAACTTCTGTTGGCAATGGCCTTTATCATTTCTTTGAAGACAAACCAATGGAATAGATAGGAACCGTACCAATACAAAAGTCCCGTAAGCCCATGAGGTTTGAATATTGCGGTCTGGTATATCAAGGTTTTGCTGTTACGAGGTTCGGTCTCGAACTGTAGCCATCCCTGCCCCGGCAGTTTGATTTCTGCCCGAAGACACAGCAATCGGCCAGCTTCAACGGCTTCTACACACCAAAAATCAAGATGGTCGCCGACTTTTAATGGGGTCTGCTTATGCGGTGTTTGACGTATCCCAATCCCTCCGGCCAGCCTGTCGATCCAACCACGCAGATGCCAAAGCCAGTTGGCGTAGTACCACCCGTTCGAACCTCCGATCTGCTCAATCGTCTTAAACGCTTGCTTGGGTAAAGCCGGGACGGTCACGGCATATGATTCAATAATCCGCGAACCCTGTCGGCAGTTTTTTTTTGGTAAGTGATCGTTTCATTCGAATATAGCTCAGACCCTCGAAAATGCTCAATTTCGTCTTCTTCAGCTTGAAGTGATCTGCGCATTGCCTCCGAGATTGTTTGGGGTTTGACTGAAAACGTCGTCAGGGCCGAGGAATCTTTTACGACCGTCGGATTCCTAATCCCCTCGATTAGTGCCTTTCCGATCCGTACATAAAGAGGGGTGACAAATTTTAACCACAGACTGGATAAATAAGGTGTCAAAACAGGCACTGGTAACATCAGTCGGCGCAGATGCCTCTAACGTGCATATTCAACTATCAGGCCTTTGTAGGAGATCCGTTCAGGACCGCCAATCTCTAAGATCCAGCTTTTTTTCTAAAGGCACTTCAATCGCTTCAAGGAGATAGCCAATAACATCTTCAATGGCGATCGGTTGGGCTTCTGTCCGAATCCAGCGTGGGGTGACCATGACCGGCAGTTTTTCGACCAGGGTTCGAATCATTTCAAATGAGATACTGCCAACCCCAATGATGATTGATGCACGAAACTCAAGGGTGGTGATACCAGAATTGGCAAGGATACGACCCACTTCCTGCCGACTGGCAAGATGCGGTGAAAGCCGCTGATCTCCGAGTCCCCCCAGATAGATGATCCGTTTTACCCCGACGGATCTTGCGGCTTGTGCAAAATGATTTGCTGCAAGCCGGTCTCGCTCCGCAAAATCACCACCTCCGCCCATCGAGTGAATCAGATAGAAGGCAGTATCAACAGCTTCCAGTGCAACGGCTACTGAATTCGGTTCCAATACATTCCCCCGAACAACTTCCGCGTTATCCAAAACAGCTTGGGGCAGTTTTTGCGGGTCCCGAACTAGACAGCGGACACGATAGGGATAGCCGGAAAGTGCCTTGGCAAGCTTTCCACCGACATAACCGTTTGCGCCCGTGACCAAAATAAGTTTTTCTTTCTCAACTGGTCTGGTTTTTGTTTTCATAGACAGATGTGT
>Ga0272441_10002846_pt1 | contig 34309 bp, 28 predicted proteins | sample SSMProp6N_FD_193582 | JGI IMG/M metagenome (GOLD analysis project Ga0272441, IMG submission 193582) | Marine sediment archaeal communities from Little Sippewissett salt marsh, Falmouth, MA, United States - SSM-Prop-6N | ecosystem: Environmental > Aquatic > Marine > Wetlands > Sediment ... | reverse complement strand
ATTCCCTCAGACGCAGCAGTCAGTGCTTCTTCCCAGGAAACCGGAACCAGCTTGCCATTCTTTCGGACCATCGGTTGTTTCAGACGGGTCTCCGCTTCCGCATAGTGATATCCGAAACGCCCCTTATCGCAGATCCAGATTTCGTTGACCGCTTCGTTCTGGCGGGGCATCACACGTTTGATTACAACCTTGCCGCCGCTTTTCGCCTCCCGGCGGATATTGAGCGTGAGATTGCATCCAACTGCACAGTGTGTGCAGATAGATGCCTGTTTTTCAAGTTCCCATGGGCGGGCGCCAAAGCGGAAATCAGCTGTTGTCAATGCGCCTACAGGGCAAATATCAGTTGTGTTCCCGGAGAAAATGGAATCAAAACCAGGCTCAGAGCTCGTGCTGATTTCCAGTTTTCGTCCTCTGTTGTAGAAGCCGATCACCGGCTCGCCTGCAACTTCATCCTGGAAACGCACACAGCGTCCACATTGTATACATCGCTCCCGATCCAGGAAAATCAAATCTCCCAACGGGATATGTTTTGCCTGATGATGTTTATCAGCAAACTCGAAGCGGCTCTCGCCGGGCCCATGCGCCATGGTCTGGTTCTGCAGCGGGCATTCACCGCCCTTATCACAGATCGGGCAATCCAGTGGATGTGAGGTCAGCAGGAATTCCACAATCTGGTTCCGGCCTTCAATCGCCGCTGGGCTGTTGACCCGGATATCCCAGCCTTCCCCTGCAGGAGTGGTGCAAGCTGTTTCCAGCTTCGGCCCATAGCGCAGCACCTGCTTGCCATCTTCGTCCAGAACCGGCTGCCTTGTTTCCCGGTCTAATACCGGACGGCCAATTTCAACCAGGCACATACGGCACATGCCCACCGGTTCCATTTTGGGGTGGTAGCAAAATACGGGGATGTCGATGCCTGCCTGCTTGGCTGCATCAACAACCAGGGTACCTGCCGGTACTGTTACTTCCTTGCCATCAATCGTCAATCGCACCAGGTTATCACTCATACGATGCTTTCATCCTCGAGCTGAAAATCCTCCGGGAAACGTTCCAGTGCTGTCAGAACCGGCGCTGTTGAAAACTCGCCTAGAGCACACAGACACTTGTTCTGGATCCCCCGGGCTACTGATTCAAGCAGTTCTACATCCGCTCGGGTACCGTTTTCCGAGTCGATTCTTTCCATTAACTTGTACATCCAGTAGGTTCCCTCGCGGCATGGAGTACACTTGCCGCAGGATTCATGCTTGAAAAACGCTGCTGTCTTGTGCAAGACCTTTTTCATGCTTACGCTGTCGTCGATCACAATCACCGAAGCTGATCCAAGTGCAGATCCAAGTTCCTGCACGGCTTCATAATCCATGGGTGTATCGAGGACCTCATCGGTTGCAGCGAGGATCAATGACGATGCGCCTGCCGGCATGATCGCCTTGATCTTATTCCCATCCGGAATGCCGCCACCGTACTCGAAAATCAACTCGCGAAAAGTTGTTCCCAGCGGCAGCTCGTAGTTACCGGGCTTACTCACCCGCCCGGAGAGTGAAAAGATCTTTACACCCGGACTCCGGTCTGTGCCGATACTGCGGAACCATACCGAGCCTTTTTCAAGAATTGGTGGAAGATTGGTCAAAGTCTCCACATTGTTAATAACGGTCGGTTTACCAAACAAGCCTTCTGCTGCCGGGAAAGGCGGCCGCAGCCTTGGCTGGCCGATCTTTCCTTCCAGAGATTCAAGGAGAGCAGTTTCTTCTCCGCAAATATAGGCTCCAGCGCCGAGAGCCACAAAAATATCGAGATGATATTCTGTACCAAACAGGTTCGATCCCAGCAGTTTCTGATCATAGAGTGATTGGATATGCTCTTCGAGTTTGTGCGCGAGATCCCAGAATTCGCCGCGGCAGTATACATAGGCTGTATTTGCCTCAGCTGCATATGAACAAATCGCAACACCCTCCAGAAACTGGAAAGGGTTCTTTTCCAGGATTTCCCTGTCCTTGAACGTCCCAGGCTCTGATTCATCCGCATTGGCAACAACGTAACGCGGGTAAACACCTTTGGAAAGAAAACTCCACTTTACGCCGGTCGGGAATCCTGCACCGCCGCGCCCGCGCAGCCCGGCTGTTCGCACCAGGTCTGTCACTTCCTGCGGTGTCTGGCTGCTGACAACTTTCTTAAACGCTTCAAAACCACCTGTTTTAAGATAGACCGGCAGCTGATTTATGTCGGGAAGATCCCGATTCCGAAGTAAGACATGTTCAGGCATTTTGTTCCCTCTGCCGGATTTGTTCCAGAATCTTTATGGCGCTGTCTACTGTCTGGTTTTCGTAATAATGCACACCATCAGGGCCCTGCAGCTGAAAAACAGGCGCACGGTCACAGGCAGCCAGGCACATTACTTTTTCAATAGAAAACAAGCCGTCCCCGGTTGTTTCTTCCAGTGTAATTCCCAGCCGGCCGCACAATCCACTGAGGAACTCATCGCCTCCGCGCAGTGAGCAGGGCAAATCGCCACACACCTGTATCCGGTACTTGCCGCCAGGACGGTCCTGATAAAGTGTGTAGAAGCCGACAATCGATCTCACCTGGGTCGGGTTGATTGAAAGGATCTCGGCAATTTCAACAACAGCCTGCTCGGTAACATGGTTTTCCTCGCGGAGAGCAAGGAAAAGCAGCGGCATCACAGCGGAACGGCTGTGATCAGGCGGGAACTTCGCCAGTATATGTTCGATTTCGTGAGCATACTTCTCTTTAAGCAAGGGACGTTCTCCCATTTTTCCTGGAAGGCTCAAACACCTTTCCAGGATGTATCCTTACATTAACGGTCCACATCTCCCAGAACCGGATCCAGGCTGCTGATGATGGCAACCATATCTGCCACCAGATGGCCTTCCGACATTGCAGGTAATGCCTGCAGGTTTGCGAAACTTGGTGTGCGGAAGTGCACACGCAGTGGTTTGGCTGTGCCGTCGCCTTCCATAAAACAGCCCAGAATGCCTCGGGGCGATTCAACCGGCATATAGACTGAACCTTTCGGAGCCTTGAATCCTTCTGTCCATAATTTGAAATGATGGATTACTGCTTCCATGCTCCGTCCCAATTCTGAACGCGGCGGCGGGACAAACTTGCGATTACTGCTTCGGAACGGTCCGTCAGGCAGTTTATCCAGCGCCTGTTCAACGATGCGGACAGACTGCCTCATCTCTTCAATACGGACAATATATCGAGCATAGGTATCGCCCCGGTCATCGACGGGCACATCGAAATCATATGTTTCGTAGCCGCTGTACGGACGCATCTTCCGAAGGTCCAGCGGAACGCCTGCGGCTCTAAGCGGGGGGCCTGTCAATCCCAGGTTGAGTGCATCCTCTGCCGAGATGGCACCTATCCCCTTTGTGCGTTCCACATAAAGCGGGTTATGTGTCAAAAGCCCTTCATATTCATCGACGCGGCCCGGGAAGATCTTCAGGAATGCCCGGACAGTATCTTCAAACTCAGGAGGCAGATCCCTCCACAGGCCGCCGGGGCGGAAGTAGGAAGTCATCATACGCTGGCCTGAAACCAGTTCGAAGATATCGAGAATTAATTCGCGTTCCCGGAAACAGTACAGCAGCATGGACATCGCAGCAAGGTCGTTTGCATGCGTACCCAGCCAAACGAGGTGAGAAGAGATTCGCTGCAGCTCTGCAAGCAAAACCCGGACAACCTGTGCTCGAGGAGGAACATCCAGCCCGACCAGCTTCTCCAGCGCCAGGCAAAAGGCCAGGTTGTTACCAAGATTATTCAGATAATCCATACGATCAGTCATCACCAGTGCCTGCTCGTACCGCTTGGCTTCCATATTCTTTTCAATACCGGAATGAAGGAAACCGATATCCGGTATACAGGTGATGATTTCCTCTCCATCGAGCTCAAGCACAATACGCAGTACGCCGTGTGTACTCGGGTGCTGGGGGCCCATGTTGAGGATCATGGTTTCGCCCGTCAGCGCACGCTCGCTGAAGAGGTGGCTCAGGTTACTTTTTCCAACATCTAACTCGGGTCCATACATAATACGGTTCCTCAGCTCCCTGCCCGCTTATTCCTTCGCATAGCGCTTGCGGCGGTCGATCTCATCAAAGTTAAAACTGAACTGGACTTCTTCATACCCGAGGGGATAGTCCTTGCGAAGCGGATGACCAACCCAATCCTGCGGCATCAGAATCCGGCGCAAATCGGAGTGATTCCGAAACGGGATGCCAAACATGTCCCAGACTTCCCGTTCATGCCAGTTTGCATTCGGGAATACTGCCGATATCGAATCCAGTTCCTCACTCTCATCCAGAAGCACTTCCAGCCTGAGCAGATCTGGTTGAGAACTGTTTAAAAGCTCATAGACAACCTTGAATCGGGGTCGGTCGGGAAAATAGTCAACAGCGGTTAATGCGGCAAGAAAGTCGAATTTTCCGGGGCCTTCATTGAGGTTCCGGCAGACTTCCACGATTCCCTCTGCAGCAATTTCGAAGGCGGGTGAATCCAGAAAAGTGGTTTCCTTCCGGACATAGTTACCGGCCTGTTCGCGAAGATGCTTTATTCCTTCTTCAATAGGTTTCATGCAGATCCATCCATCTAATTGTTTCGAAAAGCGGGTTATCCAAAATCAAGCCCACCGATCCAGCTTTGTATTCATTACTTTATCGTGCAATGTCATGATGCCGTGCAGCAGTGCCTCCGGTCGAGGTGGGCAGCCGGCAATATATACATCAACCGGCATAACCTCATCAACACCGGGTACAATTGCATAGTTATTAAAAATACCGCCGCATGAACAGCAGTCGCCCATAGCGATTACATACTTGGGATCCGGCATCTGGTCATAGAGCCGTCGAAGGACCGGCGCCATTTTACGCGTAACCCGTCCAGCCACAATCAGCAGGTCAGACTGACGAGGGCTGGGGCGCATGATCTCCATACCAAACCGGCTCATATCATAATCCGCGCATTGGGTGGACATCATTTCTATAGCACAGCATGCCAATCCTGAAGCCAGCGGCCACATCGAACGTTTCCGTGCCCAATTGACCGCCTGTTCAAGTGTTGTGGTTATAAAACCGAGATTGCCCAGCTTCTGTTCTATTCCCATTCCAGAGCTCCAACTTTCCATGCATAGATCAGCCCAACAAAAAGGATCGAAACAAAGATACCCATGCTGATGATCCCCTCCATTCCCAATTCGCGCAAAATTACCGCCCAGGGGACCATAAAAATAATTTCAATATCGAACAGGATGAATAAAACGGTAATGAGGTAAAAGTGGACAGGCATCTGCCGCTGACCGGGGCCGTAAGGCCTCATGCCCGATTCATACGGCTCTCCCTTACGGGGGATATAGCGTTTGGGGCCAAACAGATTCCCGATGATGATAATCAGAAAGCCAAGAGTAACTGCGATGGCAATCAATACAGCGATTGGTAAGTATTCGCCCGGCATAACCACCTCGTAAGAAATTCCCGCCCCGTTTAAAACAGGGGCCGCACCAAGTTCCAATTCTGCAGGAAAAGCAGCGTAATGTCAAATTATTTTCGACATAAGGCCTTCCGCGTTAAGACACAAGTGTTTCTCAATATGGATCAACTATATGCAAAGATTCTAATCAACCGGAAAAGGTCTGATACCGCCAGAAAACAATCAGGAAAGGTAATCGCGGAGATGTCGACTTCGTGTGGGATGACGCAGCTTTCGCAGCGCTTTTGCCTCAATCTGGCGGATTCTTTCCCTGGTCACATTAAAATACCGCCCCACTTCTTCCAAGGTGTAATCTTTGCCATCCAGCAGACCAAAACGCATTTCAAGAACCTGTCGTTCACGTTCAGTCAGTACAGAAAGAGCGTTTTGAACCTGCTCTTTCAGTAATTCTCTCGCAGCTGCATCAACTGGCTCCGGCATCGATTCGTCCTCAATAAAATCCCCCAGCTGGCTGGAATCCTCGGTTCCTACAGGTGTTTCGAGAGACATGGGCTCCTGGGCGACCCGAATAATTCGGCGGACTTTCGCTGCAGCTCTGCTCAGCTTGCGCTCCAAAACCGGATCCAGAACCCCTTCTTCCTTTATTACAGCCCGAACAGCCTTTGCATCTGATTCGTCCATCAAGTCCATCTCAAGTGCAAGTTCTTCAGAGGTTGGCTCTCGCCCCAACTTCTGAACCATACGCCGTTGAATTCGCATCAATCGATTGATGGTTTCCACCATATGCACAGGAATACGAATTGTACGTGCCTGGTCAGCAATCGCCCTGCTGATTGCCTGACGGATCCACCAGGTTGCATAGGTACTGAACTTGTAGCCTTTGGCCGGATCAAATTTCTCTACGGCTCGCAAAAGGCCAATGTTACCTTCCTGTATTAAATCCAGGAAAGCAATTCCGCGCCCCATATAGCGTTTTGCTACACTAACAACAAGGCGTAAATTTGCTCGGATCAAAGCGGCCTGCGCATCTTCCGCGCGCTCAGTTACAGTTTCTACTTCAAGATCAAGGAACTCATTTTGTTCCAGCCACCTGCGCATTGTGCGACGAATCGGCAGCCTCTTGCCATCTGCAAAACGTTCCGCAAGACGTTCCTGGATATCTGAAGGAAGAAGATAGAACGAGGTAAATAGATCTATCGAATCCCTGGCAACTTCTTCCCAATCCGCATTCCCCCCCCATAGATCGTTATCAAGCCACCCGCGTAGATAGGATGGTGCCATCCCCTCCCATGTAATCCGCAGTTGGCGTGCTTCAGCCACCACTTGTTCAAGTTCCGGTGACTGCTTATTCAACTTGCGCACACCAGTTTCTACACTTTTCCATTTTGAAAGCAGTGAAGAATAAACCGAATCGTAGGCATTACTAAGAACTTCTGCTTCTGTTTCACAAGCTTTTACACCTGCAACCACAAGCTCGAATGTCTTCGGCGCCTGCATCTGCACAGCAAGCCAGAGTTCCTGATCAGGGCTGAGAAGCTCGACGCGGCCGATTTCTTTTAAATACAATCTGACTGGGTCATCTGAAAGATCCATAGCAAAAATGAGTGGATCTTTAGCGGCATCCTCAACCTCTTCAGTGGTATCACTATTCTCCTGGGAGGAATCCTTTCCCGGTTGATTGTCTGATGATGATTCCTCAGACTCTGTCTTAAGGGACTCATCCAGCTTGATGTCTTCAGGATTTTCGGGCTTTTTCTTCTTTCGTTCAGCCATTTTGACTCTCTATCTCCCGTTAGCCATTCCATCTTGCATCATTCCGTTCCTTTGCGCAAGTGCCGTGTCAAGGCGTTTTTTCCCAGAAAGAAGTTTCTGGATTTCCTGCAGCAAATCAACGGTCGGCGTTTGATGCATATCCTCATCTTCCAAAACTGAATCTGTGGATTCTACCGGCTGTTCCAACTTAAATTTTATCTCATCAAGCCTGTTCTTGAGGTTTTTCTGGCGAATCATTAAAAAGGAGAATAATACTTCATCCCGGATCTGAGGAAGGTCCAGATCATCATCCGGGATAACATCACGCAGTGATACAGCTGCTTCCACAATATCATCATCCAGATTATCCAGAACAATATCATTCATTTCCTGATCTGGATGCCCGGCTGCTTCAAGCAGGACAGATACAATCATCTGCCTGTCGGTTCCCATAAAGTCCTTTGGGGACACATCTTCAAGTTCGAGGCTACTCAACTTTTGGTTGATCATGGTTACCAGGTCTGGCTGGTGAAGGAACATTCCAATACAGAAATCTTCCCCGGCAGAACGTTTCGCTGTAAACCGGGACATCAAGCCTGTATCCATGGTTCCGGATCTCCTGCTCACTGCCCGGGAACTGCGGCCTGCACCAACCAGGTTGCGTTCATCAATCTGAAGCTTGCGGGCGATCATTTGCCGATATGCCTCTCGCTCCACACGATTCGACACATCTTCAATCAAGGGGATCATCTCTGCCGCGACATGGGCTTTTATCTTGGGATCATCGAGATCCAGGCCATCGGTAACAGATTCGAATACATAACTTACAACCGGAAGCGCTGATTCAAGCAGAGCAGGCCATGCTTCCCGTGATTCTGCCACAATTTCATCCGGATCGACTCCGTCCGGCAGTGCCGCCACCCGGATTTCCGCATCAAGCCTGCTTTCATAACGAAGCAGCCCCTTTGCAGTAAAGACCGGCTCTATCTCCCTGTCTAGAGACTCGCGCGCGAGAGACAATCCTCTCAGAGTACCCTTGTCTCCTGCCGCATCGGCATCAAGTGCAAGTATGATTTTTCGAGAATAGCGTTTAAGCGTGCGCATATGATGTTCATTGAGTGCTGTGCCCATCGGAGAAACAGCATTTTCAAATCCAGCCTGATGCAGACCTATTACATCCATGTAACCTTCGACAATAACTGCCTGATCCTCTTTGCGAATCGCTTTACGTGCCTTGTCAAGGCCATAGAGAATACGACTTTTATCAAAAAGCCTCGTTTGAGGCGAATTCATATATTTCGGCATCTGGTCTTTATCGAGGCTTCGTGCGCCGAAGCCGGTGATCCGGCCGCGCACATCGCGTATGGGGATCATCACCCTGTGACGAAATTTATCATAGTAACCCCCGCTGTCCCTTTCAGAGACAAGGCCCACCTGCAATATCTCGTCTGGTGAGAAACCCTTTTCCTGTAAATAGGTCAATGCAGCATCCCATGAATCGGGCGCATATCCCATCCCGAAATTCGCGATCGTTTCATCAGTGAGATCCCGCCCGCGCAGGTATTCAAGTGCACGGCTGCCGGCCTCGGTGTGAATCATCTGGTTCCTGTAAAAGGGAATAACTGTTTCCAACAGGCTTCTGAGCCGCTCATTTGTTTCATCTTCAGCCTGCTGGGCTTCGGTTCGCGGTTTGAGCTCTACGCCCGCCCGTTCTGCCAGCCTGGCGAGGGCTTCAGGAAAATCCCACCCCTCCTTTTGCATGACGAACTTGATAATATCTCCACCGTCATTACATGCACCGAAACAACGCCATGTCCCTGTTTCAGGGAAAACAACAAAAGCTGGCGTACGTGTATTATGGTGAAAGGGGCAAAAACCGATATAGTTTTTACCGGTTTTCCGCAATTTCACCGTTTCGCCGATGATTTCCACGGCATCCAGACGGTCTTTGATTTCATCGATAACAGTCATTTGAAACCTCGCCACCCGGCTTTACGGGTGTGAGAAATCAACACTTCCGGCTTTTCTGTTTTTCCGAGCAGACTAGAAACCCTCCACTCTGGACAGATCTGCGACATTTTCCGCCAGGGACACGATTCGCTGCAGCAGTGCCAGGCGGTTCTGCCGCACGTTATCATCCTCAGCCATAACAAGTACATCATCAAAGAAACGAGTGATAGCTGGTTCCAGTTTTCGCAATACACTCATAAAACCATCAACTGTATACGGTTCCTTGTATCCAGCCAGGACATCTTCCAGGTCCTTAGCCAGCGCTTTTTCCTCTTTTTCCTCGAGCAGCGAAGTTGAAAATTTCAGTTTTTCTTCCAGGCTGCGGGTAATTCGGGCACAACGTGAATAAGCCTGCAGCAGTGGAAGCCAGTCTTCCTGCGCAACGGCTTCAGAGAGTTGTTCAACAGCCCTGGCTGAACTATAGGGATTGCTTCCCTGGGCTGTCAGAACCGCATCAACCACATCATGTGCATACCCATCCGCAAGCAGAAGAGATTGCTGGCGTGCAGTGATAAAAGCAAGGCATTCTTTCTTGATACTGTCTGATACCTCAACCGGGAGCGCTTCAGCAGCCATATCCAGCAGCGGCTTCAGGTCCAGATCAAGCTCTTTACCGACAAGTACCTGGACCAGGCCGATTGCCGTCCGTCGCAGCGCATAAGGGTCACGTGTGCCGCTAGGCTGAAGGCCGACAGCGAACAACCCTGCCAGAGTATCAAGACGATCTGCCAATCCCAGTACTACGGATTCTGTTCTTTCAGGCAGTGTATCTCCGGAAGATCGAGGCAGGTAATACTCATACAGCATTGCGGCGACCTCGGAGTCTTCACCGCTGTTCAGTGCATATTCCCGGCCCATTACACCCTGCAGGGATGTCATTTCCACCACCATCTCTGAGGCCAGATCGGCTTTACACAGATGGGCAGCCCGCTGTAAAAGCTTCTGCCGGTCTGAAGACAGTTTCAATTCCCTGGAATACTTTTCTGCGAGCTTTTCAATACGTCTGGTTTTATCCAGCATCGAACCAAGATCCGCCTGAAAAGTCAGCTTCTCCAGTGCAGGTATAAAATCCTCCAGCTCCACCTGTTGATCACGATGAATAAAGTAAGCCGCATCAGCAAACCTGGCCCGAATGACCTGTTCATTCCCATCGACAACAACATCCATACCCTGTTCATCACCATTTCGAACCGTAATAAAATATGGAAGCAGCAGGCCATTCTTCATAACCGGGAAATAACGCTGATGCTTTTTCATGACCGAAATCAGCACTTCCTTGGGTAATTCCAGATACTTCTTTTCAAATTGGCCGAGCATTGCAGTTGGAGACTCCACAAGATTCCCCACTTCATACAGCAGGTCAGGATCTTGCGGGATCTCTCCACCTGCTTCCTTTGCAAGCGCATCAATCTGCTTTCTGATAATCTCCCTGCGTTCTTCATCGTCCAGAACAATTTCCTGCCCCTTCAATACTTTGGAATACTCTTCTGAATTCCTGACCTCAATTGTTTCAGGCTCCTGGAAACGAAGGCCCCGAGTTGAGCGGCCTGATACCATTCCAGCATATTCAAAAGGCACAACGGAATCACCAAACAGTGCCAGCAGCCATCGAATCGGACGTGAAAATGCGGCACCGGAAGCGTTCCAGCGCATAGAACGGTCGAAACGCAGTTTCTCAATACATGCCGGCAGCAGTTCCTGCAAAACTTCAACCGTCGATCTGCCGGTCTTGTGAACCTCCGCCACTACATAGGAGCCGCCATTGATTTCCGCAGTACTCAGTTGATCCACACTGACACCATGGCCGCGTGCAAACCCGAGAGCAGCTTTGGTCGGTTGTTGATTCTCATCATACGCTCTATCAACGGGCGGCCCTTTAACTACTTCAACCTCATCACGCTGCTTGCCGGCTATTTTATTAACCATGGCAACCAGACGTCTCGGCGTACCGCTGACTTTCAAACCCTGATAATCAATGCGAGCCTCTTTGAGCTGCCCAGCAAGGCCTGCCTCAAGCTGGCTTATCGCAGATTGAAGATCCCCCACCGGCAGTTCTTCTGTCCCGATTTCAAAAAGGAATTCTCCTTCAGTTTCGGGCAGGTTTGGAGATCCGGATTCAACAACTGCCGACGCCTCAGCTTTACCCGATGCCTCTGATTCTTCTTCCAGCCAGGGAAATTCGAGGCTTTGCCGCTGTTCGAGATATGCTTCCGCTACACGGCATGAAAGATCCCGCATACGTGAAAAGAGCGCTGCACGTTCGGTCACTCCAACTGCCCCGCGTGTGTCCAGGATATTGAACGTCTGCGAACACTTCAGCACATAGTCATGTGCAGGCAGGATCAAACCTGCTTCGAGTGCCGATTCTGCTTCAGCCTCAAAAGCATTAAACATCAACCACAAGCGATCCACATCTGCCAATTCGAAGTAATACTTGCTGTGTTCTTGTTCAGCCTGTAGATTCAGGTCCCCATAGGTATATTGTTCATTCCACTGGATATCGGTAAACCAGTTGACCTTCTGCAGAGCCATCAGGATACGTTCCAGACCATAGGTGATTTCGACTGATACAGGATCGAGCACAACACCACCTGCCTGCTGGAAGTAGGTAAACTGTGTGATTTCCTGTCCATCGAGCCAGACTTCCCAGCCCAATCCCCAGGCACCCAGTGCAGGAGATTCCCAGTTATCCTCCACAAAGCGAAGGTCATGTTGGGCCGGATCTATTCCCAATGCAACGAGTGAGTTCAGATAGATTTCCTGGGGGTTTCCCGGATCGGGTTTCAGGATAACCTGGAATTGATAATGCTGCTGCATTCTGTTTGGATTTTCACCATACCGGCCGTCATCGGGACGAATGGAGGGCTCTACATAAGCCACCTTCCAGGGTTCCGGCCCCAGCACTCGCAGTGCAGTGGCAGGATTCATTGTACCGGCTCCAACCTGGGTATAGTACGGCTGCCAGATTACACAGCCCTGATCAGCCCAAAAGGACTGCAGCTGCATGATAATTGATTGTAAAGAAAGTGATTGATTCATAAGTGCATGTTTCCTCAAGATTTCCTGGATTTATTAATCCCTGTGAATAAGTTTTTCACTCTGTTGATATGCAAACCTTCGTTTTTGTTTCAGTTCCTCAACCTGACGGATAAATGTCGGGGTATTCAATCTTCGCTCAAGTATTGTATTAAAATACGTCTCCAGCAGCAGTTCAAGTTCAGTGAGTGTTTCATCACGCAGCTTCAGTCCTGCGATTTTCTGAAATGGCTCTCTCTGAAAATATCGCAGCACTTTCAATGCGGAGAGCGAAATCGGCCTTACATGCTGAGCCCGTTTACCACATTGCGGACACAACACACCGCCATCCTGCGATGAAAAGAATTGATCCTCTGCTTTAATTTCCTCTCCACATCCCACACAATGGAACAGGGATGGCCGAAAGCCGGCTGTGTCCAACAGTTCCAGATCGAAATATCGCAGCACCATTCCCGGTTCAACTTCGCTTTCCAGACGTTCCATGGTCCGGCGAAGCAGCGCATAGAATTGATGGGATTCGCCCTCTTCCACCGTGAAGCGGTCAAGTGCTTCTGCGACATACGAAACACACCCGAACCGTATCAAATCAGCGCCTCTGGAAGCAAAAACCCAGCGTGATTCTGCCTGGGTAATAAGGTCCAGATTACGGCCGCGTGCAATTAAAAGATCCACTCGTGTAAACGGTTCCAAATGGCCAGCTTTACGAGAAGAAGGTCGTCGAACACCTTTCGCAAGCAGGCGCAGTTTACCATATTCCGGGGTCAGAACAGTGAGGATTCGATCGGCTTCGCCAAAATCCTGGCGCCGTAAAATGATCGCCTCAGTTCGATAAGCACGCTCACGGCCGGGCATACCGCATTATACCAGCAGCGTTTCTTATTAGCACTTACCCCGGAGCTTGTACGGGCAGGTTCCGCAGGGCTTTACATTGAATGGTTGGATTGTGTACTGCAAGAATATGTTATTGAGTGATTTTGTGAAACCATTCCGTACCGGGGTTATCTTCCCGGGGCAACTATCCCGGGGCATTTATCCCGGGGCTATCTTCCCGGGGTTATCATCCCGGGGGAAGTTCTCGTGACTCTTCGTGTGCTAGGCTCGTCGGTTTACAAGAAACTCCTGATTTTGAGACTTCTTCTTTAACCTGCTCGTGCCAGGCATCTATCCCGGGGCATTTATCCAGGGGCAACTATCCCGGGGCAAATCCAGGAATCACAAAAGTACCGCAGGATGCTCTGCCGCATTCTGTTTTCAGCAGTGAGTTCTTTTACAGGGAAACGTTCTGATACGCTCCACTCGAATGGAACGTTTATATAGCTATCCTTTTACTGCCTTCGTATTGAATGACCGGTCCCGGATTACCAATCCATACTGGCTGCTGATGTGTAATCCTCACATCTTCAGGGAAGATCGTCAGGGCTGAAATAGTATGGCAGCAGGTCCGCAACGGTTGTTTCGAGGTCTATCCTGCCATCCTCGGCTGCGATAATTACGTCCATGTCCGGAGCAAATTCTGCCATTACCTGCCGGCATGAACCACACGGAGATCCGCCGTTCTCTGTAACAACCACAATCGCTGAAAACTTGCTTTCACCATCACTTACAGCCTTAAAAACAGCTGTACGCTCTGCACAGATGCTCAATGGGTAGGCAGCGTTCTCAACATTCACACCGGTATACACCTTCCCTGATTCCGTTAACAGTGCAGCCCCAACCTTATACTTTGAGTAAGGAGCATAGGCATTATGCCTGGCCTGCTGCGCCTCTTTGAGAAGACCTTCACGCTGCTGCGGATTAATTGCCATTGGCATTCATCTCCTCTTCTACTTCCTCAACGATTTTTGCACGGATCTTGCGAATTCTTCGCCCCGAAATCTGTTCAACTGTCAGCTGCAAACCACCAGCTTCCACCATTTCACCACTCACGGGTACCTTCCCCAGTCGGCTGTAGATGAATCCACCCAGCGTCTCACTGGTATCCTTGGGCAGATTTGCACCTGTCAGATGATTGACATCATCAAGATCGATTCCCCCTGTAAAAACGAATTCATATTCCGTTATCATCTGGAACGGAATTTCCTCAGCGTCATCATACTCATCACGAATTTCGCCAACGATTTCTTCTACAATATCTTCGATGGTCACCACACCTGCGGTACCGCCATACTCATCCACAACAACTGCCATATGGATACGTTTGGCTTGCAGTTCAGTGAGCAGGTCGTCAGCCTTTTTCGCTTCCGGAACAAAATATGCTTCCCGGAGCAGTTCGCCAACCGTCTGAGATTGTTTATTTTCCTGCCACGCAGCAAGCAGGTCTTTGGAATATACCAGGCCGATAATGTTATCGATGCTGTCCCTGTATACAGGAGCTCTTGAGTACCCTGTCTTCAGAAACATCTCAGTTGCTATTTCCAATGTCGTGGTCTCATCAAAAGCGAGAATATCAATACGCGGAACCATCACTTCCCTGACCAGCGTGTTTGCCAGCTGGAAGATGGAAAAAATCATCGCCTTTTCATCTTCTTCAATAACCCCGCCCTCTTCACCTGCATCGACCATGGTCATGATTTCCTCTTCTGTCACAAGCGAGTAGGTATGATTCTTCTCGGAACCAGAGATCAGAGCCGATATGCGCAGGCTGATTCTTGCAGCAGGCAGGAATATTGCCCTTACTGCCGTTGCGAAAGGAGCGAGAACAAGTGTGCTTCGCTCTGGAGTCCTAAGGACCAACCCTTCCACCAGAATTTCAAGTATTCCAACAACAAGGCTTACTCCAATAAGCAAAATCCACCATTGAAACTGGGATCCTGCCGGATTTTGTGGAATGCCCAGTTCGATCAGGACAATGCCAACGATTCCCAGCCGCACGACTGTGTGGCTTGCCTTGGTAGATATGATCAGATTCGTTGAATCTCGCGCGATCCTTGCCGCAAGCGATGCGCCGCGTTCTCCATCTTCCTCCATCTGTTTCAATGTCGCAGGATGACTATTCAGAAACGCTGTATGAGCTGCGACAACGGCGCCGTCAAGAACGACCAGTATAAAAAGAATCAGGTATAAAATATATTGTTCAATCACTTTTCTTTTTCAATTCCCTCGCCGGTACCCCTACAACAACACTTTTATCTGCAACTTCGCTTGTAACAACCGATCCAGCACCGGTTACAGATTCCTGCCCCACTCGAACCGGAGCAACCAGCATTGTGCCGCTTCCAATAAAGGCACCCGCACCAACTTCCGTCTTATGTTTATGTTCGCCGTCAAAATTGCAGGTAACTGTACCCGCACCAATATTTACATCTTCCTTGATATCAGCATCCCCTATGTAGGAAAAATGCCCCATCTTAACCCCTCGCTCCAGGGTGCTGTTTTTCACCTCACCGAAGTTTCCCATATGCACACCCTGCTTCAGATGCGCGCCTTTTCGCAGATGCCCGAAGGGGCCAATATCAACGTCATCCTCAACTACTGCGCTTTCAACAACGGAATACCGAATAGCACATCCATTCCCGATTTTGGAATCACGTATAAAAGTCTCCGGACCCAACAGAGAGTTTTCTCCAATAAGGGTATTCCCTTCCAGAACACAACCGGGAGCAAGAATAGTATCCCTGCCGATTGCTACATCAGCACCTATATAGGTTCGATCAGGGTCAACAAGAGTCACACCAGACTCCATCCAAATTTTATTGATACGCCGGCGCATGGCTTGCTCCGCCTCTGCCAGGTGTACACGCGTATTCACACCAATCAATTCTTCAGGAAATTCGGAAATATAAGCTGCCGCCTTTTTACCTTCATCGACCGCCATGGCAACAAGATCCGTCAGATAGAATTCCCCAACAGCACTTTTCTTTAGCTGTGGAATATGATCCCACAACCAATCGGCATTAAAACAGTAAACCCCGGGGTTCAGTTCCCGAATCTCGCGCTGTTCAGGAGTGGCGTCCACCTCCTCCACAATAGCCGCTACCTGATCGTTTTCATCCCTCAGGATACGGCCAAACCCGCGTGGATCGTCAGCCAGAACAGTGAGCATGGAAAGCGCTCCCTGCTCCCTCTCCTGCAGCTTTATCAACTTCCGCAGGGTATCAGCAGTGAGAAGCGGCATATCAGCATAGGTTACCAGGACAAGATCGGATTTTCCCCGAAGCGCTTCCTCAGCCTGCTGCACAGCATGTCCGGTTCCAAGTCGTTCAACCTGCTCTACCAGAACGGCTCGTTCGCCGATTTTTTCACGCACCTGGTGTGCATCAGGGCCAACGACAATCACAGGCTTCCGGCCGCTCGCCTCTGAACCCGCATCAAGAGCCCACTCGATCAGAGACAAGCCCGCAATCGAATGAAGGACCTTGGGAAGGTTGCTGTTCATGCGCTTACCCTGGCCGGCAGCAAGAATCACTGAGGTACAAATCATAAAAATCTCCTGATTCGACGATGTAGAAATATAAAATTGACTCTTGTTCCTTTTATTGGAAAAGGGTCCTTGTTACTACTGAGGGGGTCATCTGATACTGAGGGTTCTTCGTTAGACACTGATCTCACATTCAATTTTAATATATGGCTGGGGCGCCAGGATTCGAACCTGGATTAACGGATTCAAAGTCCGCTGTGCTGCCATTACACCACGCCCCATTGTATCTGCTCATAACGGATCACGATTGTAACATACCCGTAGAAATGGGAGTAGGTTCCTTTACTTCCCTGATTCGTCATCGGAAATATCATCCTGAATCAAACCGATTTTCCGTGCCTCTTCATAGGAAAGCGTTTCCCCATCTATCGGCGCAGCAGCAGATGCTTTGTTCTCCACATCCTCCCAGAAGTCCTCTGCTTTTACAGAACTCCCGGGAGCCTGATCAGCTTCACTGCCTTGTTCAGCTTGACCCTCATCAGCAGGAATGGAATCATCTTCCGTATCCTGACTCTGCTCAGGAGCAGTCTCTTTTCCGGAAAAGATCGAAAGGATTTCCGAGAAGGTTTTCCGGGCATGTCGGGCAATGGATCCAACCTGACCATAGTCGGATTCATGAGGAATACCGATCAATAGAGAAGTATCAAATCCAGCGCTGACCAGATACAGGCTCAATTGACTCCCGGAAAAATAGTGAATGTTCCATGGAGTTGAAGCTCCAAGTGCCGCACTAAGCCCGATGCTGACACGACCGGCATCGACAAGCAGAGGCTGTATGGTATCAATATCCAGTGAACCGGTTTCACCCACAGAAGAAAGAAGCTCTCCGTCAGGGCCTACCAGAACTACGAAATCAGCCCCCGCTGTTTTCAAAAGATCCTGGAGAAATGGCTGTACCTTTTTTCGCCGCTCCTGGCGAACCATCTCATCATGGACTTCCTGCTCCTGAAGTGTGACAACCCGATGTACGATTTCAAGAAACGCATTGGTATGAATAGGCTTTGTCATAAAAGCAATCACACCCAATTGCTGTGCTTTTTCACGAATTTCAATGGAGGGATGGGCAGTTATCATGATTGCCCGTGCCAGAGGGTTATGCTTCCGGACAAGCTTTAAAAGCTCGAGGCCCGACATACCAGGAAGTCGTAAATCAGAAACGACCAGGTCAACCGGACCCTTCCCGAGCTCCAGCAAAGCTTCCTCTCCGGATGGCACATCGACCACATCGTATTCCATGCCGGATAATTCCAGGCTTGAGCGGAACATGCGCGCAATCTGGAGATCATCATCTACGAGTAGAATTCTAGGTTTTTTCATGGTTCTCGTAGATATTCTACCAGTCTATTGGGTCAACCAACAAGCCGTCCAGTGGCCAGGTTGGACTTCCACAAAGGCAGGTTCCTGTCTGGAGCATATGTCCATCACTGCCGGACACCGTGGATGGAATCGGCAGCCTGAAGGAGGATTAAGAGGGCTTGGCACATCTCCTGAAAGAATCACCCGCTTTCTGCGAACATGCGGGTCAGGAATCGGAATAGCTGACATCAACGCCTGAGTATATGGATGCAGCGGGTTAGCAAACAGCCGGTCGCGCGGAGCCAGTTCCACTATTTTTCCCAAATACATCACTGCAATGCGATCTGAAATATGCTCGATCACACTCATATTATGTGCAATAAACAGGTAAGTGAGCCTGAATTCGTCCTGAAGATCCTTGAGAATATTCAATACCTGGGATTGGATCGAAACATCCAGCGCAGAGACAGGCTCATCTGCGACAATAAACCGTGGATTAAGTGCGATCGCCCTGGCAATACCGATCCGCTGCCGCTGCCCGCCTGAAAATTCATGTGGATACCTGCGAGCATGGTAATCTTCCAGCCCCACCTTTCGCAGCATCGCTATGATAACCTCATTACGGTCGTGCAGATTCATATTCTCGTGAATACGGAGTCCTTCCCCGATCGATTCCCCCACGGTCATACGAGGATCAAGTGATGAGTATGGATCCTGGAATATAATTTGCAAATCTCTCCGTTTTTCCTTCAATTCCTTGTTTGAAAGATCTACCAGATTTGCATTCTCAAACCAGACCTCACCGCTTGTGGGCTCAAGCAGGCGCAGTATAGTCCGCCCGACTGTGGTTTTTCCACAACCGGATTCGCCAACCAGTCCAACTGTTTCACCTCGCTCGATTGTAAAACTTACATCGTCTACAGCCTGAACCCAATCCACAACCCTCTGAAAAACACCCCCGCGTACCGGGAAATATTTCACCAGGTTACATACTTCCAGAAAATCCTTTGTATCTTTACTTACCTCTGCTCGTTCTACCATGTTTCCCTCGTTCAACGGCAGCGAAAAACGCTGTATATTGTGCCAGGCCGTTTTGTTATGGATGTTCCTGGTACAGCCAGCAGCGCACAAGGTGTCCTTTGCGATCCTGTACCAAATCGGGTTCCCGCTGTGTGCAGATCGCCAGATTCTTCGTCACTCTGTCTTTGCATCTGGGAGCAAAACGACACCCCGGCGGCATGTTTATCAGGTTGGGAACCGATCCTGGAATGACATCCAGACGGTCGCGTACTGCACCAAGACGCGGAATAGACCCCATTAACCCGCGAGTATACGGATGCAAGGGATTGTCAAAAAGCTCCTCTACGGTAGCCTTCTCAACAATCCTGCCGGCGTACATCACTGCCACTCTGTCCGCCATCTCTGCTACCACTCCCAGGTCATGAGTAATCAGGATAACAGAAGTATTCCACCGGCTGGAAAGTTCACGCAGCAGGTCCAGGATCTGTGCCTGAATCGTAACATCCAGTGCAGTTGTGGGTTCATCGGCAATCAACAGCTGTGGATTGAGCGCCAATGCCATCGCAATCATTACGCGCTGTGCCTGCCCACCAGAAATTTCATGGGCATAACTTGCCGCTCTGGAATCCGGATCAGGAATACCAACCAGCTTTAGAAGCTCAACAGCCCGCTGAATCGATTCGTCCTTATTCATTCGCTGGTGGATTTGAAGGACTTCAGCAACCTGGTCTCCAATGGTAAATACAGGATTCAAACTGGACAGCGGCTGCTGAAAAATCATCGAAAGTCGGCTTCCACGAAGATGGATGAGGTCCCTTTGATCGGTTTCCAGCATCGGGATGCCGTCGAAAGTGACCTTTCCACCGACAATCTTCCCTGGATCCTCGATCAACCGCAGGATCGAAAGTGCTGTTACGGATTTTCCACATCCGGATTCTCCAACCAGTCCGAATATCTCACCGCGATTAACATGAAATCCAACCCCATCAACAGCTTTGACAACACCATCTTCAGTGTAGAAAAAAGTCCGTAAACCCTCCACCTGGAGTAGGGGTTGTGTATCCAAAAAGTTCGACTGCACTGCTTCTCCTCCTGCTTTCCAGAAATGGCAGTTTGAATCAGTTCTCAATAAATACGGACTGATGAATTATCTGCTCCAGATAGAACCATTCCTGGTCCCACACATCGTGCGGTGCTGATGCAATAAAATAATACACCGCTTGATTGTCCAGGCGTACCATTTCGATACGTCCCTTGATTTGATCTCCTGGGTCAGTACTTTCAAAATCGACCATTAAACCCTGAACGCCATTCACTTCAGTATTTTGTATGGAGCTGGTAAGCAGATAATCTGCACGCATTGGGCCATTATCCAGGAAATGATCCATCAGAACAGAGAGTGTCTCAATTGAATCTGCAGGAGCATCGCGATATACAGTCAGCGATGGTCCCGGCACCTTGTCTTCCAGCACTTCCGGCGGAGCAAACAGTACTATTCCCTTATCCAGGATATATGCTTCCCATCCTGAAGGATAGAGAGTGTGAAAAGCCTGGGTCTCCTCGAAACGAATGAAAGGAACTGTCTCGACCGCCTGGCTTCTGGCCGGTTCTGGTGTACAGCCCGTGACCGCTATGAGCAAAAAAATCAGAATCACAAGCGCGAAAAGTTTTCTCATCAGTATCCTCATCTCTGTTTGTTTTACTGATAAAGTAGAGCTTCCGTTCAATTTCCAAAGGACCAATAGGAGGTTGAAACAGATCGATGATATTACCCAAACGGGATCAGGTACTACCATCATTGCCTCGGACATTCCCGGAGTGAGTTTGAACGCAGAAAAAATAACAGGTAAGCAAGTAAAATCTCCGGGAAAACAGGAATAACGCCAGAAAGCGCGGGAAGCACGCTGATAAAATGTATATTGCTTCCATTAAAGCATCCAGAAAAGCACCCCATCCAGCGGCAGGGTGGACCCAAGGGGCCGCCCCTGCGCGGCTGTGTATGTAATACCCGAAGGATAAGTTTCAACCGCACAGTCTGGGAAAAGGGTTTTTTACGTACGTTCACAAAAAAAGGGCTGCCGGAAATGGCAGCCCTCGCTTTATTTTTTCAATTCCAGCAGTCTTAATCACGGCCTCGCATGGTTGGGTCGAGTGCATCACGAAGGCCATCGCCCAGGAAATTGAAGGCGATCATTGTGATCGTAATGGCGAGGCCCGGGAAAACAGCCAGGTGAGGGGATGTCCGCATCGCCCGCCATCCTTCTGACAGCATCTGACCCCAGCTTGGTGTTGGCGGTTTTACGCCAAGTCCAATGAAGCTCAATGTTGATTCGGTGAGAATCAGACCGGGTATCTGAAGCGTCATCCAGACTACAACAGGACCAAGGCTGTTCGGCAGCAGGTGCCGAACGATGATACGTCTGGGGGTTGCACCAAGTGCGCGTGCTGCTTCCACAAACTCCTGTTCTCGCAGTGATAGAAACTGGCCGCGGACGAGTCGGGCTACATTCAACCAACTCACAACGCCAAGGCCGATAAACATCGCTCCCATAATCGCCACCGTGCTGGAATTTGGAGGCACGATAAGCATCATCAGAATCAGGAACAGCATCGTCGGGAAGCCGTACATCAAGTCGACAAATCGCATCATCAGATCGTCGATGATTCCTCCAAAGTAACCAGAAACGGCTCCATAGGTTACGCCGATCAGCAGTGCTGTTAACGAACCAACAAAAGCCACACCCAATGAGACCTGGGCGCCATAAACAATTCGTGTAAATACATCTCTCCCTAACTTATCGGTTCCAAACCAGTGCTCAGACATGGGAGCTTCACGGGTATAATCAAAATCCGTCTCATCACGTCCGTACGGCATGATAGCAAACGCAAACACAGCGCTTAATGTCAGAACAACCACATAGACCAGGGAAATCATGGAAACCTTATTCTTGCGAAGACGCCGCCAGGTATCCTGCCACATGCTTATTTCTTTATGCTCAAGAAGCTGTCGGTCAGCAAGATCCTCCGGCTGATCCATCATGCTTGTTGTTTCTAGTGTCATCAAATACTCCTCATCGAAGTTCTTGTTTTTTTGGAATTTACCAGTTTTTACTGATACCGGATACGTGGATCCAGGAAAGCATAAATAATATCCACGATCAGGTTGGCAGCCACCAAAACAATCGAATAAAGCAGAATGGTTGCCATAATTAGCGAGTAGTCGCGGTCGGTTACGGCAGTGATGAAGAACTTGCCAATACCGGGTATTGCGAAAACGAGCTCGACAAAGAATGTGCCGGTCAACCATGCAGCCAGCATCGGTCCAAGTACAGTGACAACCGGGATGAGTGAATTCGGCAGTGCATGCCGTACCATCACCATGCGTTCACGCAACCCTTTTGCGCGTGCAGTCCGGATGTAATCCTGACCGAGTGTTTCCAGCATGCTGGCACGAGTCAGGCGGGCGATGATCGCCATACCACCTGTACCCAGTGTGATAATCGGCATTACTGCCTGCTGCCAGGTCCCCCAACCATACACAGGAAGCCACCCGAGTGTAAGCGAAAAGAGCAGGATAAGCATCAGGCCAAGTACAAAGTTGGGAATAGAGACACCAAGTGTGGAAATGAACATGGCGATGTGATCTGGCGGCTTGTTTCGGAACAGAGCCGAAACAATACCCATCGGAATACCAATTAACACGGCCAGCAAGAAAGAGAACAACCCGACTTCGGCAGAGATCATCACCGGAGTACTTAGTGGTGCTTCCCAGAAATCAATACCAAACAACAGCTGATTAGTGTTGAAATCGACCTGGCGCAAAGAAGGCCCAAAATCGAAACGGAAAATCAGATTGGCCATATAGTTGAAATACTGTTCAACGGGAGGTTTGTCGAGGCCGTACTTAGCTTCAAGCCGGGCCTGGACCTCCGGAGGTCGCGGACGGCCGCCCGCATCCGAGCTGAAAGGTCCGCCAGGAACCAACTGCATAAAGGTGAAAGTCACCACTGAAATCAGAAAGATAACAATGATGGAACGGATCACCCTGTTAAGAATAAATCGAATCAACGGAGCCTCCTTCGATTTCAAACTTGATTTTAAGTAGAGATAATAAAGAACAAATAATAATTGCGAAAATCTGGCTGTGCGGAAATCCGCACAGCCAGGGTATTACAGAAAAACTAAAACTAGAACCCGCCTCCGCCGATGGCGTTGCACTCCTCGAGTGTATCGAGGTAGGTCGCCCATTCGACGTTGACTGTACGAACATCAACACCAAGGTTCTCTTCCCACATGGCCTCAACGCCTTCCAGGAGATCCTGGTTGGAGCCGCCCTTGTTGTACCAGAGCTCGACCACGATGGAGCCAGCATCTTCGATGCCTTCTGCTGCCATATAGGCTGCCAGGTGTTCCTGCGCCTTGGCCACATCGAAACCGAAGCCCACATCATAACCCTGGAATCCAGGGATTTCTGACGGGATCACGCCCTGATGATCAAGGCGCCAGGGCATCTCGGCAACATTGTCGATGAGTGTGCGGCGGTCCACTGCGTATACCAGGGCCTTTCGCATATCGACGTTGTTGGTCGGTGATGCAACGGTGTTGAAAGCAACATAGTAGGTGCCGGGGCGCGGGGTGACGAGGAATTCGTCAGTATCAACCAGTCGAGGAGTATCCTCGGACGGGAAGGTGCCGCCGCCGGTCCAGTCAAGTTCGCCGTTCTCGAAAGCTGCCAGGGATGTGGCAGGCTCGGAGATTACTGCAACCTCGATGGTTTCGAGTGCAACGTTGGCTGCATCCCAGTAGGTGTCGGCTTTGGTCAGAACCAGATTTGCGCCGGGGTTGTGCTCGGTCAGCACGTAAGCACCATTGCCCACAAAGTTGCCGGCCTGGGTCCAGGAATCTGGATTGGCTTCAATTACGTCCAGGCGGACGGGGTGGAAGGTGCTGAATGCGAGAATGCTGTCGAAGTACGACAGCGCTTCGTTGAGTGTAACGGTGAAGGTGTAGTCGTCAACAACGGTCAGGCCGCTGATGTCGTCGACCTCGCCAGCGTTGTATTCCACTGCGTCAACCACGTCGAACATGACGTATGCATAGTCATTTGCCATGTCGGGGCTGAGCAGGCGTTTGATGCCGTCCACAAAGTGCTGTGCGGTCACAGGTTCGCCGTCGGACCACAGGGCATCCTGGCGCAGGTTGATCGTGTAGGTGGCGCCGTCTTCGGAAATATCGTAGCTCTCAGCTGCCAGCGGCTCGATGAAGCCTTCTTCGTCGAAGCGGTAGGGGGCATCCATCAGCTGGTAAATGATGAAGCTGGAGGTTGTGTCGGTGGACTGCTGGGGATCCAGAGTCGGAACCGCTGTGCCTACGGCGGTGCGCATGGTGGTGGAACCTTCAATGGCCCAGTCAGCCATTCGCGGTGCGCCGAAAGGCGGGAACAGATAGTCAACATTGGTCTGGACAAGTGTGGTGCGGTCGTATGCCATAATCGGCATCACAGCCACAACTTCTTCCACAACGATGTCCTCAGCCTGCTGCCAGAGCCCGGCGCGGACCTCAGCATCGGTCTCGCGGTACGCCTGGTCTGTCAGTTCGGTGAAACGAGTAGCAGCATCCGGATTGGTCAGCTGCCAGAAGGTGTAGTGGAAATCTGAAGTGGCGCCGAACACGGTGTCAACCATGTTGCCGGCATCCGCCCAGTCCATCACCCAGCCCATTCGGTAGGCGTTGAAGGAGCACTGCTCTTTACCCATCTCGCCCAGTTCACCCTGGAGTGATTCTAGTTCGGATTGCAGAGCTGCAATATCATCTTCACTTGCAGCTGCATCTTCAGCCTCAGCAAGCGCTGCTTCCAGCTCGGCAATGCGCGCCTCTGCTTCCGCATCAGCTGCAGAAGTGTCTTCTGCTGCACCGCCACCGCAGGCTGCAAGCGCCAGGGAGGCTACCATCAAAGATACTAACAGGACATGCCATCTCTTCTTTGGCATTACTAACTCTCCTCTCAAAATTATGGATTAAGGGGTTTCTCTTACGTTTGGATCGACAGAAATACCCCAATACTGTAACGTCATCGCTCGATAAACTCACCTCCTTTATTCGCCTGGTAAAGTTTTTCCAACTTCGCCAGATTAAAGTCCTTATTAGAGCTGCGACCGAATACTTTCTTCGACCGCGTAACAGGCAACCTGATGCCCGGGAAGAAGCTCTTTTAACTCTGGGTCTGTTTTCATACACCGATCAAAAGCAAGCGGGCAGCGAGTGTTGAAATTACATCCAGCCGGTGGATGTGCCGGGCTGGGCACATCACCCTCAAGGATGATGCGCTGCCGCCTCTCTTCAACCAGCGGATCTGGCACAGGCACAGCGGAGAGCAGCGCCTGTGTGTAGGGATGCTGTGGGTTTTCATAAATCTCGTCCACACTTCCCAACTCAACAATCTTGCCCAGATACATGACCGCAACACGGTCACAAATATATCGTACCATGCTCAAATCATGTGTAATAAATAAATAGGTGAGATTGAGTTCTTTCTGGAGATCAAGCAGCAGATTAACTACCTGTGCCTGGATTGATACATCCAGTGCTGAGATTGGCTCATCTGCCACAATAAAGGAAGGGTTCAGTGCAAGTGCCCGGGCTACACCGATGCGCTGTCGCTGTCCACCTGAAAACTCATGCGGGTAGCGGGAAGCCATCTGCGGATTGAGGCCGACCCGTTCAAGCAGCTCATTTACGCGCTCCTTGCGAGCTTTGCCGTGAGCCACGTTATGAATTTCAAGCGGTTCACCTACAATCTCCCGAACAGTCATTCGCGGGTTGAGTGAGGAATACGGATCCTGAAAGACAATCTGCATATGTGAGCGCATGCGCCGCAGCTCGCTTCCTTCCATGGTGACAAGATCCTGATCCTCAAATTTCACACTGCCTTCTGTGGGTTTGTGCAGCTGGAGAATAGTCCGGCCGAGTGTTGATTTACCGCATCCGCTCTCGCCTACCAACCCAAGTGTCTCACCCTCAAGAATCTCAAGATTTACTCCATCAACAGCCCTGACTTCTCCACCTTTACCGGTAAAAAAGCTTGAGGAAAGAGGAAAATGTTTCTTTAAACGTTCTGCCTTTATCAATGTTCGTTGTGATCCATTGTTGAGTGTACTCATGCAACCACCTCACGGGGTTTCCCGGTTTTTACATCAACCCAGCAGGCAATTTCATGATCGGTATCGACTAATTCAAGTGCTGGATTCTCTTTTTTACATCGATCAATCGCATATGAACAGCGAGATTCAAATGGACAACCTTTTGGCAATCCCAACAGATCCGGAGGCCGGCCGTCAATGGGTATTAGCCGTTCACCCGCTTTACGCTGATCTACCCTGGGCAGTGATTTGAGCAGACCCAGGGTATATGGATGGCGTGGGTCACCATACAGTTGTTTAACCGGTGCCTTTTCAACAATATAGCCTGCATACATTACATTCAGCTTCTCTGCCAGGCCGGCCATAATGCCAAGGTCATGCGTGATCCAGATGATAGCCATTCCGAGTTTGTCCCTGAGCCGGCGGATCAAATCAATGATCTGCGCCTGGATGGTTACGTCCAGGGCAGTTGTTGGCTCGTCTGCAATCAGAATGCTGGGTGAGCAGGATAACGCCATAGCGATCATTGCCCGCTGGCGCATGCCGCCGGAAAACTCATGTGGAAAGGAATCAAGGCGCTGCTTGGCTTCGGGGATACCAACCAGGTCGAGCATTTCTGCAGCCCGCTCCCTGGCAGCCAGGTCATCCATCCCGGTATGCAGATGGAGTGCTTCTGTAATCTGCTTACCGATCGTCATAACCGGGTTTAATGATGTCATGGGATCCTGGAAGATCATGGCAATTTCACCGCCACGGATTCTTCGCATTTCATTATCCTGCTCTTTCAAAAGATCCTTGTCCTTATACAGGACTTCCCCCTGGTAGATTTCACCGGGGGGAATAGGTATCAAGCGCATTAATGAAAGTGCATGAACACTTTTTCCGCAGCCGCTCTCGCCAACAATACCGAGGGTTTCGCTTTCCTCCAGTGTATACGAGATGCCATTGACTGCATTGACGATCCCTGAATCTGTATGGAACCTGGTTGCTAAATCTTTTACGTCTAAAATGTAATCCGTCAAGTTAGCTTCTCCAACGAAAAGAATTTCGACTCGAACCTGATAATCTCCTGACCAGTGTCGAATCCATTAGATCCGGTCAGGAAGATTTAATTTAAATATCATTCGTTTGCATTTTCCTATCTTGTGAATAGGACCCTTCTTCTGTGCCAATTTTGATCTGGTGTGTGCCCGGATACTCTAAACTGGTAAAGGGGTTTCCATTTAAGACATTACAAAGCGATTATACATGAAACACTTGCTCTGTCAATTATCGCTTATCCCTTACCTCCTCATTCGTAGATTACATTTTATCATTATTAATCACGGAACGAATTCAGTTTGTTAAGGAATAAAAATCACTAACTGAATACAAATATTGTCATACTTACCGGCATAAAATTGTGTTCAAGTGTTCTGTTCGCCGCACTCAGTGAACGCCGCTTGTATTCGTAGCCAACTCCACCAGGAACACGAAGCAATCGGATCGCTTCAACAGCATCCATGTGTGCATCCCGGAAGAATGCCCTCATTGCTACCATGTACGGATATAACGAACGTAATTGAAATCGCCTTCTCCCATGTCGTGCCGCAGCTTTAGCAAGCAGCTGCTGGCGGACTGAAGGATCAGGGTCCTGTGTATTTACCCATTCTTTCATGGATCGACTTACCAGCCGATCCATTGTTTCGTCATATTTCCTATGCTGAGTACCCAAGACGCACCTCTGGAATCAAATCTGAATATATACCCAATTCTTTTTTTAGTTTTTTTCGACCGTAATGAAGCCTTGATTTTACAGTCCCTACCGGCACTTCAATAATTTCTGAAATTTCTTGCAGCGACAAATCATTTACATAATATAAAACCACTACGATTCTTTGTGAAATAGGCAGCGTTGCCAGAGCCTCTTTAATCACTCCACAGACTTCTTCATGCTCAACTATTGCCTGAGGCCCCGGTTTAAATTCCCGGGCCAGCCACTCGCCCATCTCTCGCAGCACCTGGAATCCACGGCTGCGTCGTTTTACATAAGTATAGGCAAGGTTCGCAGTAACCCGATAAAGCCACGGTTGGAGCGGCCTCTCAGGATCGACCCGGCTGCAAAACCTGTTCAACCTCAGGAACGTGTCCTGAAGCAGATCTGCTGCAGATTCGGCATCACCAGTAATCCCAAGTGCCGTCCGGAACACCAATTGCTGGTGCCGGTCATACAACTCACCAAGCGCCTGCAATTCACCTCGCTGCAGCTCAATTATCAACTCTCTATCCGTTTTTTGATCCACGCCGTGTGCCCTTTTTTTCAGCAGATCAATGGTTCCTAGCCTATATACTGATTAGAAAGGTAAAAGGTTCAAATTTTTTCCAATTTCATATAAAATCTTCAAACCTTTTCCTCCAGCAGATTTTTTTCTGGTCCTGTATCTACTCGGCCTGTCCACAATCATCACCGCGAGCCAGTACCTCTAAATTCCATAATACACTAAATGCACTCGGGTTTACATCCACTCCACATACATCCGGTGCATATGCAGCAATACGCGGACGCTCAAACAACGGAAGGCCTGGCACCTCATCTGCAAGAATCCGCTGTGTTTCTGCAGCAGCTTCAACCGCTTCAGGACTATCCGACAAAGTCAGCTGAACCGTTCCACACGCCTGGTCAAATGGAGTGTTGGAGAAGCCGGAAGCATTGATTCCATACCTGGAGGTATCTGAAGGAATCTGGCCGCTCTCGTACATTTCACATGGAGGGCTGCTGAAAACAGGCCAGGCCCACACAACAGCAGAGAAAGACCGTGAAAATACACTTCCATCCGGCCAGGCCGCAAATAATGAACTCGAATCAGTGAACGAAGGATTCACTTCAATACCACAGGCCGCAAGGTCTTCCACAATCTGATCAACAACCTGATGCTGCAGTTCTCCGTCAACAGATTCAAGCGTGAAGGAAAGAGGAGTTCCGCCACTTACATTCCACACACCTTGTGCCACACGCCCTTCCACGGCATCTTCCTCCAACTCAAGCCATCCGGTTTGATCCAGCAGTTCCCTTGCAGCCTCCGGATCATACGCCGGATAACTGACCTCTGGATCAACCAGCGGATGTCCTGTTGGCAGGTACGTATCCGGAACAGCTCCCAGGCCTTTCAGGATTGTTTGCACAAGACCCTCGCGGTCAATACAGGCCGCCGCTGCTTCTCTGGTTCGGGAGTCTTCAAAGATTCTTGCTTCAGAACTGTTGATCGGTGACGTATTAAAATCCAGTCGTTCAATGACAGAACCAGCAGCCCAGCTGAAATCCAGAACTCCCTGTTCTTGCAGGTCCAGCATTGTTTCGATCGACCCGGTTGGAATCAGAGATTCATCAAGCACATCACATTCACCGGTAACAAGCTGCTGCAGTGCTGAGTCAGAATCTTCACCAAGGAACCGGAACACCAGCCGATCAAATGCCGGCAACCCCTCACCTGCCCGGTAATAAAGCGGGTTGCTGTTCATAATGATCTGCTGATTTTCCCAGGATTCGATAACATAAGGCCCCCAGCCTACAGGTGAGCGGGAGGCTTCAGGTGAACCGATCAAAGACCCGGGCTCCATTTCACCCAACAGATGTTCTGGCAGAGGGCTCCAGAAATTCGACGCATAATCCGGGTCAACAAAACCCGGGATTCCAACCCAGCGCACTTCAAAATCGCTCACCGCCTCATACGTCTGGGTCCGATCAGCCACAAACTTTGAACTGGGCGTGTCAATATGACGGTCCAGGTCATATGAGAATACCGAATCAGCAGCAGTAACCGGTGCCCCGTCAGACCACAAAATCCCTTCCTTAATAGAAAAGGAAGCTTCAACCTGGTCCATTTGTGCTTCACCACCTACAAAATTCTGCTGGCAGAGGGGGCTGGAACAGCCTGCCGGCCAGAAAGGCTTGCCGTATTTAAACGTGTCAGGCAGCATGGTTTCAGGATTAAGGTACCGCTCTCCACTCTGCACTGTAACCTGGTTGACTTGAACGGACCCTGACGCCAGATCTGGAACATCCTTAAGAAGGACCGGTTCAAAGGCATAATCCAGCAGATCGTACGGGCCATCGTAGATTGCCTGGAGCACAGTATCGGCTGAACGTGAAGAAGCCCCATAGAGATAGAGTGATTCCGGCTCATCCTGCAGGCAAATAATCAGTGTTTCAGGCGGGATTGGCGTCGACGTGGCAGGTACAGTTGTCCGAGTTGGCTCGGGCGTTTGAATTCCTTCAATCGTCTCCTCTCCAGCTGCAAACAGATTGCACCCTGACACGATTCCTGCGATAACGAGTACTGCTGGGATCCATCGGCGTGATTTTGAGTTCATACTTCTCCTGCCTCCTGGCTTCTGAGCTTTACTAAAAACTCAGGGAAGGTCGATGTTATTTCTGTGTTTAGTATGCGGACTGATCTTGATCCCGGGGCGGCTGCGATTCCCGGAGATGCTTGAGAAATTCCTTGTCAGCAGCATCGAGTGAAAGTGATTCCAGCAAATCCGGCCGGCGGAAAAAAGTGCGTCTCAAGGCTTCCTGCTTTCTCCATGTATCCACATTGGCATGGTTGCCGGAAAGCAGCACATCTGGCACATGCCAGCCGCGGTACTCCGCCGGGCGTGTGTAGTGCGGATACTCGAGCAGCCCCATTGCATGGGAATCTTTCACCGCAGCATCAGCATCACCCAGGACACCTGGTATCTGCCTGGCCAGGGCATCTATCACTACCATTGCCGGCAGTTCTCCCCCCGTAAGCACATAATCTCCGATTGATATCTCCTCAGTGACCAGGAACTCCCGGACTCGCTCATCCACCCCTTCATACCGCCCGCAAAGAAATGCGAGGCGCTCATGTTCCGACAGCCGGGCTGCTTTCGCCTGATCAAAAACCTCACCCTGCGGGGTAAGCATTACCAACGGGATAGTATTCAGATCTTCTCCCAGGACTGATTCCACAGCAGAGAAGATCGGCTCCGGTTTCATCACCATACCGCCGCCTCCACCATACGGCTCATCATCGGTTGTATGGTGCCGATCGGTGGTGTAATCACGGATATTGTGCAGCTGGACGCGGAGCAGCCCCGCTTCCTGCGCCTTGCCCAAAATACTGGAAGTCAGGTATGGTTCCATGGTCTCAGGGAATAGAGAAAATACATCAATAAGCATCAAGCCTGTCCTGGTAGAAAATAATCAAACTGCTGCCCGGTTATTAATGAATTGATTGTACCCTAAACTGGTATAGGCTGAATTATAAAAAAGTCATGCGGTCTTTTCCCCCTTTCCGCAAAAATAGATAGGCACACAAAGAGCATAGCAAGAAATACGTCGGGTTTCAAGCTGCTGAAATCTCAATTTTTTCTGTTCCATAAACAGACATGACCAAGTAGAAAACCGAAATCCAAAGGTAAAATTTCTGTAGGTTTTCTGTAACTTGTGTTGGCACTTTCCATACTCTACAATGAAATCATTCGGGTCACCTGACAAATCTTCTTTTTACCCGCATTTGTTACTGCTGCTGAAGAATAAAAACGTGGAAAATAACACCTGATTACTGCTTCCAGGAGAAATTAATGCCGCCTTCGAAACCGACATCGAACACCGCACCTCAAAACAGGAAGCACAACACCTTTCTGATTGCCATACTTCTCCCGGCAGCCTCCTGTATGCTGTCCTCCCTTGTAGGAATTCTTCTCGGTCAAGTCGGCAACCTGCTCTACGCTGCTGTGGGACAAATGTCGGCGTGTCTTACAGTGCCCGGCTTTTTTTTCTTATTCGGTATCAGCTTCGGGCTTTCTTTTCTTTTCAACAAACTCCTGCAGCGTTTGTTATCCGGGCGTAAAGAAAAACCAGTCCCCCAAAAATCAATTTAGGTCAAACTCACCACATCCATGGAGGCCGCCATGCGTTTAAAATCCCTCACCACAGTCCTGATCCTGGCAGGTGTATTGGTAATTATCCTGTCTGCTGCCAGTGTGCCTGTACAGGCCTCTACACCTTCTCTTTCAGATCCGCCTCCAGCTGCCCAAAAGCCTGACCCTTCATTTCCATCACAATCCAGCTCCTGCATGTCCGTGGTGCAGTCCGCCGCAGAGCAGGCCGGCGTGCAGGGTGAAATCAGCTGGTCGAATTCCGGTGATGATGCTTACAATGGACCGGACCGGTTTCTCTGTTCAATCATGTATGTTCGCCAGCGTGAAAATTTCGAGACAACCCTGACCGAGCTCGGCTTGCTTAAGTTCACGGATGTCTATGGAACTTTTATCGATGGAGTTTGCCGGTACACGGATGACGTTGCAACCGAAAACTCCTACCTGTTTGATTTCCATGGTTATTATGCTTTGATGGAAACGGTTGTCGGCGAAAGAACCTATCCGGATGAAAACGGGGGAATCGTGCATCACGAAAGCAAGATGATCACATGGTATATGGATGGTGGCGGTGAATACTGCGCACATCTGAGCGTTCGCACGCATACACCCAATGTGGAAGCGTACGGCCATGCCGAAGACCCCACCCCGATCGCAGAAGCACTCCTTGCCGTGGCGGAAGCAAACCTCCCGCTGCTGCCTCCAGTTTCCGACGGATCCAGCCCCGGCGCAGATCCCGTTCTTCCCGGCGAGAACCCGCTCCCGAGCGACAGCTCGGGCCAGCAGGGTGAGGCCCCGCTCCAGCCGGAGAATTCATCTGACGCGGATGCCGGCGATACGAACAACAGTCTTTTCGGCATTCCACTCCCTGTCGTTCTGGGCAGCTTCGGCATTCCGATTATCGGTGCAGCAGCCGGCGCGATTGCCTCCGCCGTGATGGGCGCTCTCGGCACAGCGACCTCCTCTGCGTCCGGATCCTCAGCTGGCGCATCCCAGGGTTCAAAACCAAAAGAGCACTCCTCTGCCGCTTCCGACTCCGAAAAACCCCGTGAAAGGCAGCCGCCTGCCAGTGAAGAAGAAATACCAGCCGGAGATTCTGCCGAATCTCCTCCCCCTGAAGCGGATGACCCCCCACCGGAAACGCAGGAGCCTGCTGCTGAAGAACAACCTGCGGTAGATCCTGTGCCTGTAGAAGCAGAAACAGAAGCGGGGACCGAACAGGAAACACCTGACTCAGAAGTTGATTCAAGCAATGATTCACAGCAAGATACGCCGGCTGCTGAAAACACCGAGGTTAAGGAAACCAGCACCGAACCGGAAAAACCAGAGCCTAAGAAGAAGGCGGTTTCCCCCGAGCAGATTCAATTGGTAAAAGATGATCTGAAAGCACTCAATCAAAAGCTTCTTGATGAAAATTGCTATGTCCTCAACCCGGTTCAGGGTGATCCTACGCTGATTGTCCATGGCATAACCATAACCACAAACAAAATCTGGGATTACACCGGAGGCTGGGTGACAGGTTCCAACGGCCTGACCTGCGAGGGCTATGTAAACAAGACCCGGGATCAAGTCCGCCAGATTTTGAAGGATCGGGTGCCCGGAGCTGTTTTAGAGGAAATAGTTTTTTACGAAGACTCAACATGGAATAACGATAGAAGCTTTTGCGATCGACTCGATTCCTTCGTAGATGATAACCATATCCTTTTCAAGGTCACTCTTCCGGACGGCAGTGAATGGGCTATTGACTTCCATCAGCATAATAATGGAAGCGGCCCCATCTTCCGTACATGGGAGGGAGGCAAAAAACCATGGAAAGATTACCTGGGCAGTGAATTCCGGGAAAGACCCCATAATCCGAAATAATCGGGAATTGCTATCCCATAACCAACAAGGAATGAGTAACCTCATGACCAAAAAGACACAGGCAGCGCTCGAAGAAAAGTTGATTGAATGGCTCGGGAAAGCAGGCGAAGGCACGGTTTCCGAAGAGCAGATCCCTGGAAACCTTGAGGACTGGACCATGGATGCCGGTACCCGTAAGGCCCTGCTCCACCCCGGATTCAGGCAGTGGCTGTGGTATGACCGCCTGCATAAAGAATGGGTCTTTGCAGGCTGCGGGATCAACGAAGCCATCCTGGTATCCTCTGGTACGGCTGCCGGCATAAAGGGACTCCCCGAACCCGGGCCGGTCGGTGAGTGGTGCCTCTGCCTGGATGGGGAAGACCTTGTCGGGCCGCTGCATATCAGTGAGCTGCGTCAACGCTTGGATGAAAAAGAAGATCTGAAGGATATCAAAATCTGGTCCACGATGGCATCAAAC
>Ga0272441_10002845_pt1 | contig 34320 bp, 27 predicted proteins | sample SSMProp6N_FD_193582 | JGI IMG/M metagenome (GOLD analysis project Ga0272441, IMG submission 193582) | Marine sediment archaeal communities from Little Sippewissett salt marsh, Falmouth, MA, United States - SSM-Prop-6N | ecosystem: Environmental > Aquatic > Marine > Wetlands > Sediment ... | reverse complement strand
CACATTGTGGTATGTTCAATTTCATCAGCTTGTACGGATCAACAGAGGAATTATGGTTCCCCGATAAAGATATTGAGGGGCCTTATTGGGATATGGGTAAAAGCTACCAGTTCTCACCTCATCTGATGGCAACCAGCTGGGATACACCCATACTTATTATCACCGGGGCAAATGATTTCAGGATTCCCTATACACAAAGTCTTGAGGCTTTCCAGGCTGCACAGCTGAACAATGTTCCAAGCCGGCTGATCTTCTTTGAGGATGAAACACATTTTGTCCTCAAACCACATAATGCCATCATATGGCAAAGGGAATTCTTCGAGTGGCTGGATATGTATTTGAAATGAAAAACCTCACCCCAACCCCTCTCCCAGGGGAGAGGGGCTTTAAATAACACCGAACAAGATTATCTATTAAGCAGCTCAAGCACCTGGACTATTTTTTCTTCGAGCGACAGCTCTCCGTCGAGCCAGTGTATTTTAACCCCTTTTCTCTCCATCCCCCTGAACCAGGTCATCTGTCTTTTTGCAAACTGGTGTATAGCTGTCTCCAGATCACTAACCATTTCTTCATAAGTGTATTTGCCTGCGAGATAAAGCGTAATATACTTATATTCAAGACCATAGGAAATAAGTACGTCCTTTCGTATCCCATCAGAAAGCAATTTCCTTACCTCGTCTATCATACCTTCATCGAGGCGTTTTTTCAATCGTTCTGTAATTCTTTTTCGCCTTTTATCCCTGTCGAACATTATACCTGCGATACAAGCATTAAGACAGGGGAAATGATTCTCCCGTCTCTTTCCCGACTTGTTGTAATGTTCAATCTCTATAGCCCTTATTACCCTTTTTTTCGTATCAATATCCGTTATATTATGCAGATTTTTATAAGTAGACAAAATCCCGATAAGCTCCTCCATTGTCTTTTTTTCTAGTCTGGCGCGTAAACCAATGTCGGGAGGTACCTCCTTCATTTTATATCCGGTGATAATACTATCGACATACATTCCTGACCCGCCACACATAACCGGGAACACATTCCGTCTTTTTATGTCTTCATATACCTTTTTAAATTCACGCTGATATTCGAAGACATTATATTTATATCCGGGATCAACAATATCAATAAGATGGTAAGGAACAGCCCTGCCATTGACATAATAATCTGAATAGTCTTTCCCTGTGCCCAGGTTCATTCCCCTGTAAACCTGGCGTGAATCTGCACTTATCACTTCTCCTCCCAGGCGGTCTGCCATGTTAACGGCTAATGTTGTCTTACCTGATGCTGTTGGCCCTGTGATAACAAGGAGATCATATATATGTTCGGGTTTTTGTAACATATCACCGACCTGTTCACCATAAAAGGCAATTTACCATAAAATTACGTAATTTTGCCCTTTGCTGAACCTTAATATGACAAGTATTGATGAAAAGAGGCTCCGGTGATATTGTAATCAGGAACAAGAAGGCCTCACATGATTATGAGTTTCTTGAGAAATTTATTGCAGGAATAAGGCTTACCGGCACAGAAATAAAATCCATCAGGCAGGGGAAAGCCGCTCTTCCCGATTCCTATTGCTTTTTCGATAATGGTGAATTGTATATCAGGGGTATGCATATTGCCGAATACTACTGGGGTAATCTTAACAATCATGATCCGTTACGTGAAAGAAAGCTTCTATTGACAAAACGTGAACTTAAAAGGATAGAAAGAAAAGTAAAAGAGAGCGGACTGACCATAATTGTCACGAAGGTATTTATCAATGATCGGGGGCTTGCCAAGGCAGAGATTGCTATATCACGGGGCAAGAGGGAATATGACAAGCGTCAGACAATCAAGAAAAAAGATATCGACAGGGAGCTTGACAGGATTAAGAAAAGATAATCTATTTGTAACAAGATTTCTAAAGATTCAGTGGGTCTGAATGCAAACAAAAAAGTAAAAGGAAGGGGCTCCCAATAATTCAACCAGGCGATTTTATTATTACATATTATCACGGTTGATACCTGGTAAATTGAGATGGAACCTCTGAATGACAGGGATCAAAGAATATGATCAGTAATAAACCGGCGAGATTCCTCCTGCGCTATGGCAATATCGGAATGAGTATATCTAATTAACTGATTATCTGTCGGGTATACGAGATTCCTCGCTCCGCTCGGAATGACATAGCCGAAGGATTGGAGCTGGGAGGGGCGGCAATTTGCACTGGCAAATTGCCGCCCCTCCCTTTCCCCCCCAATTTCCCTGTCATCCCGAGCGTCAGCGAGGGATCTCCTAGTCATTCCACTGTCCGAATAAATGGTACTGTCATTCCAATCCCGAAGTCCCGAGTATTCGGGACTGAGCGAGGGATCTCCCCGTAATTACACTGTCCAACTTAATGGTACTGTCATTCCAATACCGAAGTCCCAAGTATTCGGGACTGAGCGAGGGATCTCAACGCCATTGCACCAGACGAATTTATGATTATACAATCGTCATATATAAATCAGCATCAGAAATTCGGACTCAGCAGGTATCTTGAGTAGAATTTGACGATATTGTCAACAGCATCTTTTGAAGTATCCACAACAGAAAAAATCTTAAGGTCGTCGGGAGATATATTTCCCTCCTCTGTCATCATTTCAGTCTTTATCCAATCGATAAGTCCTTTCCAGTATTTTTTCCCTACAAGTATTATCGGGAACTTACCGATTTTCCTCGTCTGTATCAGGGTAATTGCCTCAAACAGTTCATCGAAAGTTCCGAATCCTCCGGGCAGTACTATAAATCCCTGGGCATATTTCATGAACATGACCTTTCTCACAAAGAAATGGTCGAAGGTGATAAGTTTATCGGAATCGATAAATGAATTAGGCCGTTGTTCAAAAGGGAGATCAATATTAATCCCGACAGATTTTCCGCCGCCACGTTTGGCACCCCTGTTTGCTGCCTCCATTATTCCGGGTCCTCCTCCTGTAATTACTCCGTAACCTTTTTGCACAAGCCGGTAGGCTATATCTTCAGCAAGCTTATAATACTTATCGTTATGGTGTGTTCTGGCTGATCCGAAAACAGACACACATGGTCCTATACGGGCAAGTTTTTCAAAACCTTCAACCAGTTCGGAAATTATTTTAAATACCCTCCACGAATCTGTTGTATATATCTCATTCCATGTTTTCTCTTTGAAAGCATCTTTTATAAGATCAGCAGGTTTATCCTTTTTGCCCATTACAAGATAAGTTTAAATAATTTCAAATATAATTTAATTTCTCATTTTTTCAGTTCTTGGTTAAGGAATAATCCGGTATAGCTTTCCGTATATTCAGCAAGCTCTTCAGGCGATCCGGAAAAAACGATATCACCTCCCTCCTTTCCTCCTTCCTTGCCAAGGTCGATAATATGGTCGGCCATCTTAATCACATCCATATTATGTTCAATTACAATTACGGTATTACCCCTGTCGACAAGCCGGTTCAGTACATCCAGAAGGACTCTTACATCCTCAAAATGGAGCCCTGTAGTAGGTTCATCAAGTATATATAATGTTTTTCCCGTGTCGCGGCGTGCGAGTTCTGTTGCCAGTTTTACACGTTGGGCCTCTCCACCTGAGAGAGTTGTAGACGGCTGACCAAGGGTGATATACCCAAGCCCGACATCCTTCAGGGTTTTAAGTTTATTATATACTGAAGGAATATTCTTAAAGAATTCGACAGCCATACTAACCGACATCTCAAGAACATCGCTGATATTCTGTCCTTTATACTTCACTTCCAGTGTTTCACGGTTATAGCGTTTACCGTTACATTCGGTACAATGGACGTATACATCAGGAAGAAAGTTCATCTCGATAGTTCTGACACCTGCACCCTGACATCCCTCACATCTTCCTCCCTTAACATTGAATGAAAACCTTCCTGCACTGAATCCACGTATCTTTGCTTCAGCAGTCTGTTCAAAGAGTTTTCTTATGTCAGTAAATACACCTGTATAGGTAGCTGGATTTGATCTTGGTGTTTTGCCGATGGGAGCCTGGCTCACCTCAATAACTTTATCAAGGTGTTCAAGCCCGGCGATATCCCTATACGGCAAAGGAGCCTTGCCTGAGTTATGGAAACGGCGGGCAAGTGCCGGATGAAGTGTCTGATTGATAAGCGACGACTTGCCACTACCCGAAACACCTGTTACACATATAAATTTCCCGAGTGGCAGTACAAGATCAACACTATTCAGGTTATGGCCGGTAGCACCTGTCATTATCAATGCTTTACCATTACCTGTTCTTCGTTCCCGGGGAATAATGAATTTATTCTCATTATTAATGAATCCTGAGGTGAGTGTTTCATACTTCATCATTTCAACAGGTGTTCCCTGGGCAACAACAAGACCTCCGTGCAATCCGGCTCCGGGTCCCATATCAACAATATGATCGGCCGACATTATCATTTCCCTGTCATGTTCAACAACTATCACTGAATTACCTGAATCCCTGAGTTTCTTTAGGGCGGATATCAACCGCCTGTTATCCCTCTGGTGAAGGCCGATGCTTGGTTCATCGAGGATATAAAGAACATTTACGAGCTGTGAGCCGATTTGTGTAGCAAGTCTGATCCTCTGACTTTCACCCCCCGAAAGTGTAGCAGCGCCCCTGTTAAGGGCCAGATAATCCAGTCCTACTTCAACAAGAAACCAGAGCCTGGCTCTTATTTCCTTCAGGATTTCAGCAGCAATCTTTCTCTGTCTGTCAGTAAGTTTCTTTTCGATATCCGACAGGAAATGTAATAACTCCCTGATATCCATAGCTGACAACTCGCCTATATTCTTATCTGCTATCCTGAAAAAAAGTGCTTCTTTTTTAAGCCGGGTCCCATTACATTCGGGACAGACCTCATACTGTACGTACTGGTTCTTTAGCCGCACGCTGTTCTTCCTGCCACTGACCACCTCCATATTGCCCACATAGTTTATGACACCCTCAAAAGTCAGAAAATAGTTGGAAGTCATCCCCAGGGGTGTGTTTGATAGTTTGAGTACCTCATCAGAACCATAGAGAATCTTACTGAGCGCTTCTTCAGGGATCTCCTTGATGGGTGTATCAAGAGTAAAACCGTTTTTTTCGGCAATTGCTTCTATCTGCCAGAATATCCATACATTTCTGTACTTCCCGAGAGGCACTATTCCTCCTTTCCTTATACTCAGGCCTCTGTCGGGAATAAGCTTCTTTTCATCGATACTGCATATTTCTCCCAGTCCGTTACAGTGGGGACATGCACCCTGGGGAGAATTAAATGAGAAAGTGTGGGGAGCAGGTTCATTATATGACAGGCCTGTTACCGGGCACATCAATTGACGGCTGAAATATCCCGGCACATCACTTTCGCTGTCGAGTACCATCATCACACCATCTCCCTGATCAAGTGCAACATAAACAGAATCCCTCAGTCTCTTTTCAGTGATATCACCAACTCTGAACCTGTCAATTACCAGCTCAATAAAATGGGTTTTATACCTGTCGAGCCTCATTCCCGCCTTAAGTTCCCTGATCTCATTGTCTATCCTTACATGCAGAAAACCCTTTCTCCTCAGTTGTTCGAAAAGCTCCTTGTAATGACCTTTACGTCCCTTAACAACCGGCGCAAGGAAGTAGACCTTTCTGTCAGCAAATCTTTCCTTTATAAGCCCGACTATTTGTTCATCGGTGTATTTAACCATTTTTTCACCCGAAGTCCAGGAGTAAGCCACTGCTGCCCTTGCATATAGCAACCTCAGAAAATCATAAATCTCTGTTATTGTACCGACCGTTGAACGTGGATTTTTATTGGTAGATTTCTGCTCAATGGAAATGACAGGACTTAATCCTGTGATTTTATCAACATCAGGGCGTTCCATTCCACCCAGAAACTGACGTGCATAGGTGGAAAGGGTTTCCATATAACGTCGCTGACCTTCTGAATAGATAGTATCGAAGGCAAGAGAAGATTTTCCGCTCCCGCTGAGCCCGGTTATAACCACAAGCTTATTACGCGGAATGGAAACATCTATATCCTTCAGGTTATGAACCCTCGCTCCAAGGACTTTTATTTCTTCGCTCATCATAACCCGCTACTGTGATGTTATCAGCTTTCAGGTTCCGGATTCTCAGTATTTCTCATACCTTTATCCGGTATCTTGATATGATATTCTTTCCCCGGTTTCGGTTTCAGATATGGTTTTCTGAGCCATGGATTCAAGTATTTCAAGATCTTGTAATTTGTTCCAAAATGCTCAGCAAACTGTGAAAAACTGTTTACCACTGTATCTACTTTTACCTCCCTGTATTTCAAAACCGGGTAGAGCTCATCCCTGCTTATTGAAAAACCATAACTCTCCGGATCAGAGATAACAAGTTTATATGCTACAACCCTGAATATATATCTTGCTGTTTCTTCTGAAAGCAGAAGATCATAATAGTTTTTCTGTTGCTGAATCCTTATCTGTTCATCAAGAGCAGCCCTGCCACTGTTATATGAGGCAGCTGTAAGTGTCCAGTTTCCGTATTTCTCATACGACTTTTTCAAATAATCACATGCAAACTCTGTCGACTTCTCAACATCGTAACGCTCATCAACCACTGAATTGATCTCCATGCCCTGTTCAAGACCTGTTGCTTTCATAATCTGCCAAAAACCGGTTGCTCCTGCCGGTGAAATCATATTGCTGTATTCGCTTTCTGCCGCAACAAGATATTTGAAATCGTCAGGAATATTGTTTTTCCTGAGTATCTTTTCAATAACAGGAAGATATCTGTTTGCCCTTTTAATAATCAGTATTGTGGAGGAATGACGGTATGCACTTGTTATTATTTCACGGTCGAGGCTCTCCCTTGTATCAAAATTCTCAAGAGGCATTCTTTCTCCCGCAAAAGTGACCCTGTCAGGCAGTTTGTAGGGTCTGTTTGCATAAACGGTATCACTTAATACCGATGTTTCAGCATTCTGATCATTCTCATTTTTAAAACTCCCGGCAATTGACACTATTATTAAAAGTGCACCAGTCAGCACAAGTAGTGTGAAAATTGATTTCTTGTACGAATTCAGCATAGAAAATATGGTATTTAGAAATAAAATGCAAAGGTAATACTTTTATACCTTATACATAATTCCGGTATACTCTAAAATTAATAAGGAATAAGGATAACCGATCGAAGAGATCAGAATTTATAGGAGAAACCTGAGAAGATGCCGAAAGAATATGGATGAAAGCTCAAACCGGAAATATCATTAAACGGATTAATGAAATATCTGAATGTAGGTTCGAGGTTCAGAGAGAAACTGTTTGAGATATTATATTCCATTCCCATACCGAGGGAACTGCTGAATGTCAGTATATTCATTCCTTCTGTTTTCCCAACCGGTAATCTGCCGTTCTCAGATGCTGCATAAACAGAATTATTAACCAGCAGATTGGATGATATACCTCCGATGATGTTGAAATCAACTGCTTTATCAATGATTTTATATCTTAAAATGACAGGAAGTTCAAGGAAGCTGAAATTTTGTCGTATAGAATTATCAATAAACTGGAGTGATGCCTTTTCAGGATCGAACACATCGTTATTATAGGCTGTTTCTATCCTGTTGGCACCCAAACGATCGGACAGGAAGATATCATTGTTTTCAGTGTAAACCATCCCATTTGTTGTAAGTACTTCAAAATTAGGATTTCCTTTCGTATAGAAATGATCTTCGAACCCAGTGTATGCTGAGATACCTGACAGTTCTTTCCCGACAGAAGAATAATAGACTCCTGATTGTATACTAAACCGTTTACTTATCTTATAAGATAATGCCAATCCTCCGGAATATGAAACAACAGTCTGTTCCGACGACATAATTGATTCAATAGCTTCATTGTCAATATTCCCCATGCGCGATTGATAAGTAGGTGAAGCCAGTGCTGATATTGACCATCTGCCCGTTTCTTTCCTGATCAGATTCTCAGGAACATCCAGTGTGGCATTTTCATTGAATCCAAGATAATCTGACGGGTCATAATCTACTTTCATATGATCATATTGCCCGTAATTTACATTTGGATTATCATTATCCGACTGGTCGGAAATCTCAGTAAAATCCTGAATGATTGTATTAATGTTGTCGATATTTACAGGAGTTACTGGTTTATCGTTCTGCCGGATAACATTTCTTTCAGGTTCTCTGTATTCAGATGAAGCCTGTACCGGAATATATGATGCTGTAAGGACAGATTCAGGAGCAACTGATTCAGGGTTAAGTGATATTAGCTGGTCCTGAGTCTCTGAAGTGATCTCAGTACTTAGTCGGTAAGCTAATATACCCAGTGAAAGTATAACGGCTGCGATGGCTGCAACTCTGAGCAGTATCAATGGCCGTTGTTTCTTTCGTATAACAGGCTGAATATCATTCCATACCTCCTGTGGTGGAAGTACTTCATAGTCTTTCAATCCATTTCTGAAAACCACATCAATATTTGCCCCTCTGTCATCCATGTGATATCTTTTTCCTGATTCCAGTATATGCGCTTACTTTACGCTGCAATATTACCCTTGCTCTTGAAAGGTTCGATTTTGAAGTACCTTCGGATATATTTATCATCTTGCTTATCTCCTTGTGTGAGTATCCTTCGATAGCAAACAGATTAAACACCATCCTGTATTTTGGAGGCAATTCCCTTATAATACCCAGAAGGTCGTCTGCCTCAAGTCCTGAGTAATCTTCACTATCAGGATCGGCATCAGGTTCCGGAATATCGTCGACCCTGTAAAGGGTATGTTTTGAGCGGTATTTCTCAAGTGCCGTATTGACGATTATCCTTCTTATCCAGCCTTCAAATGAACCCTCATGTTTGTAATGAACAAGGTTTTCAAAGATCTTGATGAATCCTTCCTGTAAAATATCCCTCGCCTCTTCATCATTAGCTGCATACTGAAGACATACGGCATACAGTTTAGCTGCATATCTCCTGTACAACAGCTCCTGATCCCTTCTGTAGCCTTTGAGACAACCGTTGATTATATTTTTAATCTCTGACACGGATTAACAATACCTGTGAGAGTATAAAAATACAAAAAAATCATCTCCCCACATTCAAATCAGGTATAAGATTGATGAATAAATCTGAAAAAAGGTTGCTTTTTGTTGAAAAAGGTTTCAGACCTTATAAATGTATTACTTCACCGTAAGCTGCTGCTGCTGCCTCCATAACAGCTTCTGACATTGTCGGATGAGGATGCACAGCTTTAATTATTTCATGGGCAGTGGTTTCAAGCTTTTTTGCCACGATAATTTCCGAGATCATTTCAGTTACATTCTCCCCTATCATATGGGCTCCCAGTAATTCACCGTAGGAGGCATCTATAACGAGTTTGACAAAACCATCCTTTGCACCGGCAGCACTTGCCTTACCCGATGCCGTATACGGAAACTTCCCTGTCTTTACCTCATAACCGGCCTCTTTGGCTTCAGCTTCAGTAAGACCACATGATGCTATCTCAGGGGTGGTATATGTACATAACGGTATATTATTGTAATCGAGTGGTTCAACTTCCTTGCCTGCAATCTTCTCAACACATATGATACCTTCGGCTGACGCCACATGTGCAAGTGCCGGACCCTTTACTATATCGCCTATAGCATAAATGCCATTTGCAGATGTACGGTAAAAATCATCAACAACAACTTTACTATTTTCAGTTTTAATGCCTGCCCTTTCAAGGCCTATATCTTCGATATTCGGAGTTATACCAACAGCTGACAACACAATATCAGCATCCACCGTCTCGACACCTTTTGGAGTCTTAACGGTAACCGTGCACTTTCCCTTCGAGGTATCAACCGATTCAACTGATGAGCCTGTCATAATCTTCATCTTAATCTTTTTGAATGACCGTTCAAGCTGTTTTGAGATCTCTTCGTCCTCATTAGGTACCAGCCGCGGAAGTACTTCTACAAGTGTTACATCTGTTCCCATCGCCTGGTAGAAATTAGCAAACTCGCTTCCTATTGCGCCGGAACCAACAATAACCATTGAGGCTGGTTTTTCGCTTAGCGTCATAGCTTCGCGGTATCCTATTATTTTTTTGCCATCCTGTTTGAGGTTTGGAAGCTCCTTCGACCTGGCTCCCGTGGCAAGAATAATGTTTTGTGCAGAAATACTTGTTATTTTTCCTGCCCCGTCCTCTATCTCTACTCTATTTGATCCTGACAAACGTCCAAATCCCCTGATATGTGTGATATTATTCTTCTTAAAGAGAAACTCAATTCCCTTGCTCATACTATCAGCTATGTTTCGGCTTCTCGATATAACAGAACTGAAATCCGGTTTTATATCCCCTTCGATATTAATACCATAATCCGCAGAATGTTTTATATATGTGAAAACCTGTGCACTTTTCAGCAATGCCTTGGTTGGGATACATCCCCAGTTGAGGCAGATACCTCCAAGTTTCTCCTTCTCTACCACAGCAACCTTCATATTCAGCTGCGATGCCCTGATAGCTGCAACATATCCGCCAGGACCGCTGCCAATTACAATGAGATCATAATCCATAAAATGTCAATTTAAATGTTATCGAGATAATTTGTACTTGTTCAAATTGTTAAAATCCATATATATAACAATTTTAATCCTTATTTGGTTTTCATCTGCTTAAATAACTTCGCCAGGCCCCATATTACTACCAGTGTGAAAATAACGGTTGCTCCTGCAGGTATACCGGCAAAATATGAAATCACATAACCTAAAGCTGTACCTGCAAAACCTGCCACCATTGAAAAGATAATGATATTTGAATAGACCCTGGTGAATATCATGGCTATATTCGGTGGTATGGTAAGAAGTGACAGGACAAGAATAACTCCGGCCATCCTGATATTCAGTACAATCGTAAGTGCTATCAGGGCTGTTGTAATATATTTAAAGGTATTGACATAGGGCGAATATGTTCGCGCAAATGCCTCATCATAAGATATATACAAAATGATACGGTAAAATATGCTGAAGTATGATATGAGTATAACTGACATGATACCGAGTGCAGTAATATCAGCATAGGTCACTGTAAGGATACTGCCAAAAAGATAGCTCATGAGGTTGGGAGAATAACCGGGAGTAAGATAAATGAATATTATTCCTATTGCCATACCAAATGCCCATAATATACCTATTGCCGAATCTTCTCGTATTTTATGCCTTACCGACAGGTATTCCACTCCGAGAGCTGAAAGGATTCCGAATATTGCGGCCCCCACTATCGGGTTAAATCCGAAGAAATATCCTATACCTATACCTCCGAAAGAAGCATGTGTAATGCCACCACTCAGGAATACCATACGTCTCGACACTATATAAGTACCTGTCAGACCAGCTGTTATACTGGCAAACAGAGCTCCGAGAAAACCCTTGATAATAAATTCATATTGTAGAATATTTGCGTCCAATCAATTATGGGTTTTAAGTACGGTATGAGGTACATCTCCATGTGTAATAAGCTTAATCGGGCAACCGTAATCGGCCAGCTGTTCATTGGTAATCTCTGATGATGGGTGATAATGAAGTCCCTTGTTAACGCATGCAAACGATTTAACATGAGCCGATATCATCCCTATATCATGTGATACCATTAGTATGGCCATTCGTTTGTTGAGATCCTTAAGCTTCTCATAAAATTCGATCTCAAAATTCGAATCGACAAAATTACCGGGTTCATCAAGTAACAACAGTTTCGGATTTCCTATAATTGCCCTTCCGAGAAAAACCTTCTGTAACTGGCCACCCGACAACTCACTCAATGACGACCTTGCCACATCCCTTAACCCCAGTTCCTCTATCACCTCCCCGGCTCTCTTCCTGTCAGATGACGACATTCTTGAGATGATCTTCTTGTATATCATCATTCCTGATAGTATCACATCTGTTACGGAAACGGGATAAGTAATATCGCCGGTAGATAATTGTGGAAGATAACCGATTCCTTTACCGTTTATCAATTCCCTGTTGAAGGTTATTGTCCCACTGACAGGTTTTAACAAACCCAGTATTACTTTAAGAAGCGTTGTTTTACCGCCACCGTTTGGGCCTATAACACCTATATAATCATTTTCATTTACCTTAAGGTTCACATCCTTAAGTGCAATTACATTGTCGTAGGCAACCGATACAGATTTTATTTCAAATAGAGAAGACATCTTCAGTAGTTTTATAAATTCCCGGTAAGACTCTTATGTAGTTCTGTTATTATTTCAACAACAGCATCTATCCAATTCTCCGAAAGCGGATCAATAATAGTTATAGTGGCACCGATTTCCCCGGCTATTGCATTTGCATTCCTGGTGTCATACTCTTTCTGGATAAATATTGTATTTATTTTTTCTTCTCTGGCCATATCAACAAGTTCCCTGAATCGTGAGGGAGGAGGTTCCTTACCTTCAAACTCCACTGCTATCTCCTTAAGACGGTAATCCCTTGCGAGATATTCCAGATTCGGATGATAGATCATAAAAGATCTGTTTGCAAGCCCTGAGAATAATGACTCTGCAAGACTGTCTGCCTCAATTATTTTTGAACACAGAATATAGTAATTCGACTCATATCTGTTCTTTTCTTCAGGATTTAAACTACATAGCAGATCATGTACCGATGATGCTATTTTTAAAGCACATTTCGGTGAAACCCAGAAATGAGGATCAAATTTCTCAGCATGACCATCTTCATGATTATGTCCCGACGATATAGGATCTATACTATCGCCAAGGGATAATCTGACCATATTCTTATTCATCTCATAAAACCTGCCAAGCCAGGCATCTTCAAAACCCATAAATCCGTTACTTATATAGGCCCTGGATTTTCTCAGATTATTTATCTGGCCGGGATATGGTTCGTATATATGAGGATTAGAACCCGGTGGTACTATGATGTTAACATCAAAATCCCCTCCTGCAATCTCGCTGACAAAATATTTAAACGGAGCTATGCTTACCGATATAATGTCTTTATCAGTACCATTTTTATTGGGGTTGCACGATATAAAAAGAATAAAAACAAAAAGAGTCAAATACCTCTTCATAAAACAATAATGTATTGTGCAGGATACAAATTTAACATATAACAGAACAAAAGGGGTAAGTGTTGTAAATAAAATAATATACGTTATTTTTGAAGCTGATAACTTGAATTAGCTCTCATGGCCGGATGAAGAATAAAGGAGAGATACTTGCAGATATCCTGCAGGATTTTAAAGATTGTTACATTTTCCTTCATAACACCAGAGAAATTGATGTTGTCGAGAAGATTATGGAAGAGGGCTTTATTTTTGAAAGCCAGCTTTCTCATTCATCTGATCGTGTTAATCCGAACGATCCTGTTGAAGTCACATATTTTCTTTTTCACAGAAAAGACTATGGGTTTTATACAATAATACTGGCAATACCTAAAAAGATATATGAAAGATATCTGGATGTTTCTAACGAATATGATACCGGTCTTGAAGAAGTTATGACTATTACGGATCCATATTACGGAGATAATGATGAGTTGATATTCACAGCTTCACCCAAACATGTTCTCGGTTATTTTAATATTGAAACCACTGAATTTGTAAAAAACAGCAACTGGGATCCCTCTTTTAACAATAACGAGCTGAGGCCGCCGGCAAAAAGACCGCCGAAACCTGAAAAAAACAATTAAAACCTATTAATAGCAACAGTTATGAACAAACCCGCACGTAACTCAATACTGGCAATCATCGGTTTCCTTTTTTTAACGTATGCCAATACACAGGCTCAGTACAACAATCACAGGACAATGATTCAGAAATCCAATGCGCTGGCAAAAGAATATCCTTCTTTATGTACAGTGAAAACCCTTGTCAAAAGTGAAGGTGAGAGTGAAATTATCGTATTAAGCATTGGAACAGGTGACCGGGACCAAAAACCGGGTATTGCTGTTTTAGGCGGCATTGAAGGCAGTCATCTTCTGGGAAAAGAGATTGCCCTGGGTTTTGCTGCCACCTTGTTAAAGGAATCAGGATCTCCGGATATAAAAAACCTGCTCGGAAAAATCACTTTCTATGTCTTTCCTGATGTAAGTCCGGATGCAACTGAACAATACTTCTCAAAGTTGAAGTACGAAAGGAATACAAACAGCAGGCCGGTTGATGAAGATAAGGATTTTATGACTGATGAAGATCCTTATGAAGACCTTAATGGTGATGGATATATAACTCTTATCCGGGTAAACGATCCATCCGGCTCATTTGTGGAATGTCCTGACGATAATAGAATTATGATGCTTGCGGATTTATCTGAGGGACAAGCCGGATCATATATGGTTTATTCCGAGGGCATCGATAATGATAAAGACGGTGTATTTAACGAGGATGGACCCGGAGGTGTAAACTTTAACCGTAATCTCACATACAACTATGAGGAATTTGGTGTTAATGCAGGGTTACACCCCGTTTCAGAGCCGGAAACGAAAGCTGTTCTTGATTTCCTCTTCGATCATTTTAACATCTATGCCACTTTTGCCTTTGGTCCCCAGAACAACCTGGCCCAAGATCCTCAGGACAGGCAGGCCGGCTCACGTGCTCAGGCTTCCGGTGACAACCAGGCCCCGGCTGCCGGACAGTCTTCCGGCAGACAAGGTAGCTGGATGAGACAAAACAGGAAAATCACCAGTGTCCTTGAGTCAGATGATATTATTGTAAAACTTGTTGCGAAACGATATCGCGAGATTACAGGAGTAAAAGGATCTCCTCCCGTAAAACCCTCTCCGGGAAATTTTATGGACTGGTCATATTATCACTACGGGCGCTATAGCTTCAGCACCCCGGCATGGTGGTTCCCGGCTGAAAAAAATAAAAACATGGAGGCCGAATTTCTAAAATATGCATCAGAAAATAATATAGACGATGTTTTTGTACCATGGATCGAAACCGAACATCCAGATTTCCCCGGCAAGAAAACAGAAACGGGGGGTATCATACCTTTTGTGATGATTAATCCTCCTGCCGACAAACTCGAAGAATTGATTACCCAAAATTATGAGTTCATTGTTGAAATAGCAGCTATGCATCCTGAACTGGAATTTCTTGATACGGATGTCGAAGATATGGGAGACAATGTTTTCAGGATATCTGTGAAGGTACATAACAAAGGAATATTCGCCACATGTACAGAAGCGGGAGAGAACAACATGTGGAACAGGATAATGAGAATAACTATAGATATAAATGACAACCAGAAATTACTGAGCGGTCAAAAAGTACAAAGTATTCAAAGACTTGAAGGTGACTGTTCTGCTGAATTCAGCTGGCTGATACTGGGTAAAGGTACTGTTGATATAACTGCGGGAGCAATAAATACAGGTACAGTTAATACATCTATTGAACTGAAATAATAACTATTCAAAAAGCCAATCATGAAGAAGATTATCATTATTGCATCAGCTCTGATTCTTATTACCAATACTGCATATTCACAGCGAGAGGAGTTGTTTTTTAAGGCTGCCGGTACTCCGGCCAATCCAAAAGTACAGGCAACATGGAACAAATACTATACCGTTGCAGGTATTGAAGATTTCTGTAAAAAACTTGCCGCCGCCTATCCCAATCTTGTCACACACAGCACCCTGGGGAAATCATACCAGGGACGAAATATAAATGTCCTTACCATTTCTGATAAGAATACCGGAGATCCCGATCATAAACCTGCCTTATGGATCGATGGCAATATACATTCTATAGAATTGCAAGGTACCGAAATGGCAATGTATACGGCATGGTACCTGTGTGAAATGTATAGCGACAACAAGTTTATAAAAGAACTGCTCGCTGATAAAACATTTTATATAGCACCCACCATCAATCCTGATGCCCGTGAATATTTTACATCCGTGGGGGTACCCCCAAGATCAGGATTAATGCCATGGGACAGTGACCGTGACGGCCTTTATGATGAGGATGGAGCAGATGATATGAACGGCGATAAAAATATAAGCCGTATGAGAAGGAAAAAAGAAGACGGAGGATATATAATAGATCCCAAAGATAAGCGGAGAATGATACGTGTGGAACCCGGTGAAAAGAGCGATTATGAAATGCTAGGATCAGAAGGAATAGATAACGACGGTGATGGCATGATCAACGAGGATGGTCCGGGTGGCTATGATGGTAATCGCGACTGGGGTTTTAACTGGGAACCTAACTATGTTCAGTATGGTGCCCATAAATATCCCTTTTCGCAGCCGGAAAACCAGGCCGTACGTGATTTCATAGTGGCTCACAGGAATATAACAGGGGCACAGACCTTCCATAACTCCGGAGGTATGATCCTCCGAGGGCCTTCATCTGAAGAAGGTGGTGCCGAAATTTACAGCTGGGAAGACGACGAGGTTATCAATACTATCGGAGAAACAGGTGAGAAAATGATCCCCGGATATAAACTGCTTACGATATGGAAAGATCTTTATACGGTATATGGAGGAGAACTCGACTGGTGGCACGGTGCCATGGGATGTTTCGTCTATTCCAATGAATTATGGAACAGCTACCTGATGTTTTATGATACAAGTAACTACGACCAGTATGAATTCGAAAAACTGCTTCTTTTTGAAGATACATTCATACCATGGCAAAAAGTTGATCATCCTGTATATGGTGAAGTGGAAATAGGTGGTTTCAGCAAGAATTTCGGAAGATTACATCCCGGGTTTATGCTCGAAACAGATGCCCATCGTAATGCCGCATTCTGTATTTATAACGCTTACCAGACGCCAAAGCTGGAAATAAAGAATGTGAAAGTCAAAAAGCTTGACGGCGGATTGAAAGAAGTGACAGCTACCGTTTCAAACATAAGGATGATGCCAACACATTCAGCCAGCAACCTGCACTATAAGATTGATCCTCCTGTTTATGTATATCTCGATGGAGGAGATGTAATAGCAGGTATGATTGTCGAAGATGCAGATCATAACATAACGGTTGAGCAGGAACGAAATCCACAGCGTCTGGAAATTCAGAATATTGCCGGTTACGAGAGTGTTGATGTCAGGTGGATCGTTAAGGGTGGCAATAATTACACGGTCAGGGCAGAAAGCATTAAAGGAGGACGCACATCATTTCAGACAAAATAAAAATGGGACCACCCTTCTGACCCGGCCCCATTCTTAAGGAATGAAATTAAACTTTGAAGAAGGAATGGTATCTAATATGCCCGAAGTGAGATTTTAAAAAATCCTGTGGCATCTGTTGCTTCGATTTCGAACTCCCATTCACCGGTTTTATCCTGGTTCTCATCTTCGGATACTTTAAATGATTTTCTCCAGTTGAGGTTTCCGAATTCGTCAATAGTGATGTCTGAATAGGTGTTGCCGTCAGGCTTGATTATCGTTATCCTTATCTCGCCTGCCTCACAATCACCGCTAACCGACATAGAGACTGTATTTACAGATGATTCGACATCAAAAGCATAATTGTTTGTAAAGCTCTTTTCCTTTACCGACTTCGAAAATTCCCACGTAGTGGTTTCAGTATCGCCAAAACCGTATGGGGTCCATACCATACCGACTCCGGTTGAAGGTGCAACAATAAAAGGTTCACGGGAACCATCATAAAAGTCCCTGCTCCTGTCTGTATAGATTCTCATAGCCCTGCCGAAGTCTTCCGAGTCGATTCTCACCCTGAAATCCTCCATGATATCTTCCAGTTCATCGATATTGTAATTCTTTTCCTGGAGAGCCTTCATCATTTCTTCCTGGGCTTTTTTCTGTTCTGCCAAGGTCTTTTTCTGGGCTTCAATGATCTCCTGCATCTGTTTCTCCTTCTCTTCCTTTGACTTCTCCTGGGCAATTGCCGGCTGTAACGGAATTGCCAGGGCCATAAGGAATATTACTGCTGATATTAAACCTGTCTTTTTCATGACTGCCGTTTTTATTAATTCAGTTCAAATATAATACCACGGGAGCCATTATTGTGTTAATACAGGGTTAATGCAGAGTTAATGTTTTGGTGTATATAATTATCTATTTTCAAAAATTGAATACTTTTGAAAAGAATTCAGAAATATGAAAAAGAGGAACACAGTATTAATTCTGGGGATTTTTGCATTCGCATTGATGATAATTGCGCAGGTGATAATCATCCGGCGGGGCTGGAAACAGGTCGATGAGATGATCTATCACCGGTACAGGTCATTGGCACAGGAAGCTAATACATCTCTAAGAGGATCAAGATCAATGGTATTCGACACAGTAAGTTACCTGCTCGACTATTACACTGAAGATTTAATGAAAGAGCTGACACAGATTACTGATGACCAACAGCTTGAAAACAAAAAATCTGACATCTTTGATTATTTCTCTACTGCCCTGAATACGGAACAGGACCTTTCACTATACCTGTCTGAGTATTTTGCAAATCAGGATGCGGAGAATGAGTTCAACCACACGATAATAATAACCAATCTCGAAATTCTCAGTGAAGACACCCTGGTGGTTTACAGGGACCCTGAATTCAGAGGGAGAAGGACATCACGTGATTCTGAAGGAGTAGAACACTCCCTTAAAGGATCAACATCCTCCATACTGGTTACAAGGCCATGGCTTGTCGGAAATAACTACGCTGTCAACTTCGACTACTATATAGATTTTACTTTTAAGAGAAGTATGATCCTGAAGGAACTCTCTGCATCACTCGGACTGAGCATCTTCAGTATCGTTATAGTAGTAATGATATTTCTGTATACATACCGCAATCTAATGGAAGAGCAAAGATTATCGGAACTGAAAACAGATTTCATTAACAATATGACCCATGAGTTGAAAACACCTCTGGCAACCATTACCGTAGCCGGCAAGACACTCGAAATTGAAAAGATCAGGCAAGATGAATCAAAAATACTTGATACGGCAAAGCTGATAGGGAAACAGAGTATTCATCTGAATCAGCTTATAAATATGATACTGGAAATAAGCATGTGGGAAAGAACAGAGTTTCAGCTCGATAAAAAGAAGGTAGATATTGAAGAGATCATGAACGACATAGTAACCAGTTTCCGGACAGGCTGTAGTGATTGTGCATCACTTATGGAAAAATATACCTTTAATGGCGCAAAAGCCGATATTGACCTTGTATATTTCACCACACTCATCAACAACCTTCTATCCAATGCTGTCAAATATTGTGATAAAGATCCTGAAATAAGTATCGAGGGTATTGCCGGGGATAATAACATTTCAATAAAGATCTCCGATAACGGTATCGGGATTAGCAAAAGTGATCAGAAACATGTATTTGACAAGTTTTACCGGGCTACTTCAGGTAATATACATAAATATAAAGGATTGGGACTAGGGCTTTATTACGTAAAAAAAATTGCTACAGCACATGGGGGAGATGTTACAGTAAGCAGTAAACCGGGAAAAGGTAGTATATTTACAGTAAGAATACCTTTTTAAAATATTTCATTCAGTTATGAAAGTATTATTAGCAGAAGATGACAGGGATTTCGGTAACATATTATCACAATATGTTACTATCAACGGATATGATGTTATACTTGCACGTGATGGTAATGAAGCATGGGAAATGTTTCATAAAGAAAAACCCGACATTTGCGTGCTTGATGTGATGATGCCGGAAATGGATGGATTTTCTCTGGGAGAAAAGATAAAAGAAGAATCACCTGATCTGCCGGTAATCTTTCTTACAGCAAAAAGTCTCAAGGAAGATATTGTACGGGGATTAAAGATCGGGGCTGACGACTATGTTACCAAACCATTTGATCCTGAGGTTCTTATACTCAAAATCAACAATATCCTCAAAAGGGTTTACTCTTCTTCAAATGATGAGTATAAGATATCCGATACAACTCTGAATTATAATACCCTTGAACTTCTGTGTGTTAAATCGAAGGAAAAACTTACGCTGAAAGAAGCCCAGCTTCTCAAATATTTTATTATCAACAAAAACAAGATTCTTACAAGGGAAGATATCCTTACCGAGATCTGGGGCGAGGATGACTATTTCCTGGGAAGAAGCATGGATGTCTTTGTCAGCCGTCTTCGTAAGTATTTATCTGAAGATAAAAACATTGATATCCGTACCGTAAGGGGTACGGGTTTTATCCTTGAAGAATTGAATAAGGAAGAATAAAAACAAAGTACAGCGTTTAGCGTTCAGCGTTCAGCGTTCAGCGTAGGGGGTTCAGTTTCCGAGGACTTCGTTTACTTTATTATACAGTTCTGTACCTCTCAGGTTTCTGGCAATAATAATTCCATTCTCATCGAGAAGGAAGTTTGCAGGTATTGCATTCACCGCATATAATTGTGCAGCAGAGCTGTTCCAATACTGAAGATCAGATACATGTGTCCATGTAAGCCTGTCATCAGCTATTGCCTGTACCCAGTCATCCTTATCCCTGTCGAGTGATACACTAAAAACATCAAATCCTTTTTTATTGAATTCTTTATAGACTTTTACCAGGTTAGGGTTCTCCTGACGGCATGGGTTACACCAGGCAGCCCAGAAGTCTATAAGAAGAAGTTTCGTTCCAATCTTTGATGAGAGAGCGACGGGATTTCCGTCAACATCATTCAATGTAAAATCCGGAGCTTTCTGTCCTATTGAAACAGCTTTCATAACCTGTACTCTTTCCATGAGCTCCAGTGCCACAGGTGACTGAGCAATATCTGCATCCATGGCATTAATAGCTTCCTCTATCTCAATGGCATCAAGCTCATAACTAAGACTCCTCAATATTGCCGGCGCAACAAATGATGATGGATTATCCTTTACAAAATCCTTTTGAAGTTGTATCATCTCAGCCTGTATAAGCTCTGCTTCTCTCTCGATCCTTGCTATCTCTTCGGTGTTGTTTTCCTGACGTGCTTTCTGATATTCAGCATAGAGATCTGCATATTTCTCACTCAAAGGTATATTTGAATCAATAAACGACTGGTATTCATCCTGTGTTTTAGAGCCTTCCACTGTTGCATTGGCCAGTGAATCAAGCTGTCCATTTATCGTTATTTTGGAATTTTCAATATAAAAAGTAAGCCGTTGCATTGTATTCAGAGCAATAAGCTGTACCATATCCGGATAATTCACGGCGCCTTTCATCCTGAAGGAGCCTTTCTTGGATATTGCTGAATCTATATTAACAATAGTACCTGCTTCTCTTTTTTGTAATACAAATGTCACACTATCTGAATTTTCAATATTACCATCAATAACATACTGAGGTTCAGAACTGCAGCTAGTAATAATTACTGCAACAAATAACAAATAAAAGTATCTTCTCATATTTTGAATTTTAATTAATTACCAATTTAACAATTACATGAGCGCGCAAATATATTAAAATTTATAAGCTCTTAAAATATCTATCAATTAAATAGATGGCTGCTCTGTATGAAGTAATTTTCCCTTTCTGCAACATATGTTCCAGATGTGGTTTTGCCTTTTTCACATTCTCATCATTATGAAATGATTGGTTCAGGTATTCCAGTATTGCATCATTCATTCTCATAACAGCCTGTTCTTTCCTGTGTTCGTCAAAATATCCGTTTGCTTTAGTAAAAACAACATAATCGTTAATTTGTTCCCATAACTCCTCAATTCCCTTGTTTTCATATGCTGAGCACACCATTGCACGAGGTTTCCAGCCTGACTGATGTTCCGGATGACATAGAAGGGCATTTTGAAACAGGGCTCTTGTATTTTCAGCAGCTATGCGGTTTTTGCCATCAGCCTTTGTAATAGCAATTACATCTGCCATTTCCATTATACCGCGTTTAATTCCCTGTAGTTCATCTCCCGCACCTGTAAGCATAAGCAGCAGAAAAAAATCGACCATGGAATGTACTGATATTTCGGATTGCCCGACTCCGACAGTTTCAACAATGATAGTATCAAAACCTGCCGCTTCGCACAGGATGATTGTTTCACGTGTCTTTCGGGCAACACCACCCAGTGTGCCGGAAGCAGGCGATGGCCTGACAAAAGCATTTGGATTAACACTTAGTCTTTCCATCCTGGTTTTATCACCAAGGATACTGCCTTTGGTCTTTTTACTGCTGGGATCAATGGCCAGTACAGCCAGCTTCCTTCCCTGTTCTGTAATATATGTCCCGAATGACTCTATAAAGGTGCTCTTACCTACACCTGGCACACCGGTAATACCTATTCTCACAGAATGTCCGCTGTATGGAAGACATTTTTCTATAATTGTCTGAACGGTATTATGATGTTCAGCTAATGAACTTTCCGCCAATGTTATTGCCCTACTGAGGATAGTCCTGTCACCTGATAGAATACCCGAGACATAATCATCTGCCGAGTACTGTTTTCTTTTCCTGACTAACCTGCCTTTTAATACATCAGGATTGATATTTGAGGGATATTCTATCCCTTTCTGAACTTTAAGTGACTTGCCAGATTTATTCATTTAACGGGTAAATATAGTGTGTAAAAATAATAAAAGGGTGACATTATGTTGATTGTCACCCTTTTTTAATGTTTTTTAATATTCTTTTTACTGACCTGTAGGTTCCTGTTCAACGTTAGCCGTCAGCATCAGTACTGCCTCTGATTTCTTAGGATCGTTAGTATATACGTATATTGCCTTTGTAACTTTTCCCTTGTAGCCGCCGGAATTAAAAACTGCTTTTATTGAGCTCGATTCACCTGGTTTTATTCCTACTCCCAGGTTACCCTGTTGTATTGCCGTACAACCGCATGTTGAGCGTATATGTCTGATTATCAGGTCTGATTTTCCTGTATTTGTAAATTTAAACTCAGCTTCCTTCTGTGTTTTGCCCGGCATTTGCCCAAGGTCAACAGTTGATGAAGCAAGATTGAAAACAGGGGCATTCTCCATATCTTCCTTTGTCATGGATGAAAAATCTTCAACAAGATTTGCCGATATATAATAATATATATTCTGCTGCTCATCATCGTTGAGTGTTATCTTTACCATGTCACTTACATTACCCCAGGTGTTGTTTTTCGTTGCATCATATGTTCCTTCAATAATCCCTTTCTGACCTGGTTTAAGTGTTTCGGGATTTGCTTTTAGTTCAAGGTGGGCGGGAACCCTTTCAAATCCAATCTTCACAGGTTGATCGGAGGTATTTATTACCCTCATAACACGTATTTTCTTTTCTGTCTTCTTTATTTTTGTAAAAGCAAGATGATTGCTTTCGAATCTCACAGAACCCACCGGGAAAGTATATAGCTCTTCGATGGTTTTTTCACGTGGTATAACCTCACCTTTAATAACAAGCACTACTGCCCTGGGATTTGAATTGGAATACACTGTAAGCGTTTTATTGAACTGTCCGGGACGATTCCGGGGATCATAGTTGGCAATAATCTTCCCTTTAGCTCCGGGAGGAATCGGCTGTCTGGTCCAATCCGGTTGTGTACAACCACAGGAGGCAACTATATTCTGGATCACCAGAGGTGTATTCCCGGTATTGCTAACCTCAAACTCATAACTCTGCTTGCCGTCTTCCTCTTTAAAAGTGCCAAAATCATGTTCCTTCTCCGACAGCTTCAGAACAGCCTGTGAGAAAGATGTGACACTTATAAGCAGAACCGTAAATAAAAAAAGTATTCTCTTCATATAAAAATTAATTATGGTTTAACATAATAATTCCGGTAATAATATGGTTTTTCATATTAACAATTCCTGAACAGAATTGGTTGCATGATGTAATACAAAAACCGGACCGGAAAAATCAAAGAACCTTTACGCTGACAAAAATAACAAACTTTAATGTTTTAAACATAATATCATTAGTTTTGTTGCATGGTGAGAAAAATCAGGAATCAAATGGAACAGAATTTGCGGCACAAAACACTGGTTGTATAATGAGCCCGGAATAAGTATGAAAAAAGCCTGGAAACTTATAATTATAATTTTAGCCGGCATTCACTGCCTGGATGCATCGGGCCAGTTTTATTACGGCCATCAGATGACCTTTGGCAAAAACAGGGTTCAATATTATGATTATTACTGGCAGTATTACAGGTTTGATGATTTTGACTGTTATTTCAATGAATATGGGCGTGAACTGGCACAATATACGGCAAACTATGCAACAAAAAAACTTGAGGAAATTGAAGATTTCTTTGATTATACCCTTGAAAAGAGACTCATTTTTATAATCTATAATAAAAACGCCGAGTATAAACAGACAAATATAGGATTGATCACCGATGATGAAAACAGTTATAATACCGGAGGTTTCAGCAGGATAATAGAGAACAAGGTAATGCTCTATTATGAAGGAGATCATGAAAGCTATGAAAACCAGATAGCATCATCGATCACTGAGGTAATCATAAATGAAATGTTATATAATGCTGATATTAAGGACCGTATCACAAGTTCTTCAGTAATTAATATGCCCGACTGGTATATCAAAGGTCTTATCAGTTATGTCGCATACGGATGGAGCTATGAAGCTGAAAACAGGGTGAAGGATGGTTTCAGCACAAATAAATACAGGAATATCAGTAACCTTGAAAATGAAGATGCAGTATTTGCAGGTTTATCATTCTGGAGATTCCTTGGAAGGGAATACGGAGATGCTCTTGTACCTAATATCATATACCTAACTAAAGTATACAAGAGTATAGATGATGGATTTCTTTATGTTATAGGCAAAAAACTTAAAGATCTCCTGAGTGAATGGAAAGAGTTTTACATTGATGAATATTCCGGCGACCAAAATCTTCCGGGTTATGACGAAAACAGTATCAGCAGATCAAAGAAAGAACAGACCTATCAGACAGTCAGGATCAGTCCTGACGGCAGGTATCTGGCATATGTGACAAACGACTGGGGCAGAAAAAGGGTATGGCTTTATGACCAAAGCACTGAAAAACGCAAAAAAATATTCCGTGCAGAACCAAGATTTGAACAAACTGTCGACGAGACATATCCGGTTATAGGATGGCATCCGAGCAGTAAAATACTCACAATTATAAATGAACAAAAGGCTGCCATAGCTATGTATTTTTACAGGATCGATGATAAATCGACCGAAACACGTAACCTGCTCTATTTTGACAAGATTCTCGACTTCTCATATTCTCCTGAAGGATCCCGTCTTATTTTCTCTGCTGTTAAAGACGGAATAACCGATATCTATATTCACACAATTGCTTCAGGAACCAACCAACAGATAACCAGGGATATTGCTGATGACCTCAATCCAACATTCCTGAATGACAATCCCGACGAAATTATTTTCTCATCAAACAGATTATCCGATACCCTTACCAATACCGGAGATCCTTTTGAAAAGACTGCGTTAACATTCGATCTGTTCACATACGACATATTAAAAAATGATAATGTACTAACCAGATTTCCGGAAGGAGAATATATTAACAGATATTCACCCACATCGAAAAGTGGAAAGGAATTTGCCTACATAGGAGACGAAAATGGTATCCTTAACAGATATACTGCAACATTTGACAGTGCGATAAGCTATATAGACACTACTGTTCATTACAGGTATTTCATCAATTCTGTGCCTGTTACAAACTATGACAGGAATATTGAAGACCACTCGTTAACCGAGCAGCTGAATAATTACGGGGAAATTATTTTCAATAAAGGGAGATACGTTGTAAGAGAAGGTCAGCTGAACAGCGATAATCCTGTCCCGGAAGATGAAATTGAAATAACATCATTCCGGATGGAAAGAAATGATCTGCTCCATGAAGCCGACAGTATTGAACAGCTGAGGCAAAGGCTTATTGCTGAAGACAAAAGAAGAAGGGATACCCTTACCAAACCCTTATACGAGTACTATATTACGAATGAGCCGATTGATATTACTCATTACATATTTGAGAAGGAAAAACAAAACTATTACGACCAGCTCTGGCGGAAGGATTATATGGATATAGACCTCGATACGGGGAAACTGGATCTTCCCCAGATAAGAATCTACGAAACATCATTTTATAACAATTATATAGCTAATCAGATCGATTTCACCTTCTTAAATAATTCCTATCAGGTTTACAATGGAGGAGCACCTTATTATAATCCCGGAATAAATATGCTCACCCGGATAGGTGCTATAGATCTATTTGAAAACTACAGGATCACAGGAGGATTCAGGTTCTCGGGTAATTTCAACAGTAATGAATACCTTGTCAGTGTCGAAAACCTCAAGGGAAAATTCGATAAACAATTAATTTTTCACAGGCAGGCATTTTTAAGTTCTACTACACTGGATGGTGAAAACGTTTATTTCAAGACCCATACTCACAACCTTTACCTTTCCTATTCAAAGCCATTTACACCTGTACTGGCACTTAAAGGAACCCTGTCCTATAGAAACGACCGTCATGTTTTCCTGTCCACATCACTGACATCACTGAATAATGAAAACATTGCCCGGCATTGGGTAAGCGTGAAAGGGGAACTTATTTATGATAATACAAGGAAGAGAAGTGTAAACATATACTATGGTACCAGGTATAAAATTTTCGGAGAATATTATAAAGAACTTACATACGATCAGTCAGATATGATTGTTATTGGTATCGATTTCCGAAAATATGTCAAAATCCACAGGGAACTAATCTGGGCCAGCAGGTTTGCGGCAAGTAAATCATACGGACCTACAAAGCTGGTCTATTACCTGGGAGGAGTCGATAACTGGATGGGATACCTGTTCAATCAGGATGCTATGTTCGATAATTCAATTCCTGTAAGCTCAAAAATGAATTATGGTTTTCAGGCACTGGCAACAAATCTTCGCGGCTTCAGCCAGAATATCAGGAACGGTAACTGCTTCGCACTTATAAACACTGAAATAAGATGGCCGTTTATCAGGTATTTTGCAGGACACCCATTACGTTCGAACTTCCTCAACAGTATCCAGGTTGTTGCCTTTGGTGATGTCGGTACGGCATGGGCAGGACGCTCACCATGGTCGGGAGAGAATTCATGGGATACTGAAACATTGAAAAACGGACCCATAACAGTCGTTCTTGATTCAAACCGTGAACCTATTGTTGCAGGATTTGGTGCAGGGATACGGGCACAATTGCTTGGATACTTTGTAAGAGCTGACTGGGCCTGGGGCATTGAGAACAGATATATATTACCAAGAATTTTTTACCTCTCATTCAGCCTCGATTTTTAATCGACCAAAAGCTGCACTCAAACCTGACGATAATAATTGTATTATTGATAAATTTTAGATAGCTTTGCCGCAATATCGTAATTAATTAATACTAAAAAATAAAAAACATGGCTTACAAAATCAATGAAGATTGCACTGCATGCGGAACCTGTATTGATGAATGTCCTGTAGAAGCTATTTCTGAAGGCGACATCTATAAAATAGATCCCGATCTATGCACCGATTGCGGAGCATGTGCAGACGTGTGCCCTGTTGATGCAATCCACCCAGAAGAGTAAAGTAATCAGAACAAAATTACAGGCCGTCCAGAAACGGCCTTTTTTTATTTCGGATCATATCTTGCAGACTCAAGAATGCTTTGAACATCAGTATTATCCATCATCTCTCCGAGAAGAACATTATTTCTCTTCATATAAGATTCAATAATCCTGAAACCAAGCCAGACAGCAGCTTTACCGGGCGATTCATTTGTAAAATATGTCGTAAACGGTGCCTCACCTGTCAGCTTCCTTATCGTAAACTGATCCGTACTGAAAAGAAGATCATTCTCAATAATATAATACCACATCTGCATTTCATTGTTACGGCAAAATTTCATCTGACCGTCAGAAAAACCGAAAAGAACAGTATCGTTGGCCGATGGCATCATGCATTTTGTAAAGTATTTCAGTTTGCCTTCGTGTATTATACTTGTCATTACATTGTCTGCAGCATACCCCATGGAAGAATAATCCCATTCTGACGAAGCCCATCCATACATACAATCGGGGACAATGTTCCATGAATTCATCCTGGCAGCGATATATTTATAGATCTGCAGACGGGGGTAATACTCACAATCACTTCCCAGGTACCTGTCGAGACTGATTCCGATAATGTTATCATCAACGATCAGACTGTTGTTAAACCCCGTAATACACGTATATAAAGACGGAATTCTTTTACCGGGAAAATAATATTTGTAATGACGGAAAGCTCTTTTAAGGTCTTCTTCAATTGATGTTATATCAGGATACTTCTCCATAACAGATTGATAAACCTCGTAATTTAACTTATCAGTACAAAATAGTGTGAGAGATTCAGCAAAAAGAGTATCGTCAATATCACCCAGATGTGTCACATAACTGAATAACTGAAGAAATTCACCATATTTTTCCCGAAGGTATGGTATTGAGGTTTCAATTCCGGAAGGATCGATCGAGAAGAGATCTTTTTCAAGCCTCTCTACCGTAATGTCAACTGAAACAGAAGAGATGTTTACCCTGTAAGGATTCCTTTTACACGATGAAAATACTGTAAAAAGTATAAGTAAAATTACCGTAAACCTTAAGCCTGCCCTCATAACATTTTTTAAAGTTCACGAAAATAAATACTTTTCACCGTTATGACAACTATTATAACTTCAATTATAATTTGTTATTTTTACTGCACTGATGAATAATTTAATATCATAACTTCGGAAAATATGGAATTAATAAACAAGAAATATTTCAGGAAGAAATTTGCTCTGCTCCTGTTGTTTTGTCTTTTTATCACTCTGAATATCAATGCCCAGCAGAAAATCAGTATAGGATTACATTTTGATCCGCTGATAAGCTGGTTCGGTACCGATATAGGTGAAGTGAATAATGACGGGGCAAGACCCGGAATAAATTTCGGCCTTTCATTTAATAAATCATTCACCCCAAATTATTCTTTTTCCACCGGGGTGAATCTGGTGAGTGCTGCCGGCCGACTAACACACAGCGACACAACAAGACTTGTACCCCATGATTCAGGAGACAATTTAATTACTGTTCCACCAGATGAATCCGTTCTTTATAAAATCCAATATGTAGAGGTGCCGATCGGGTTAAAACTTAAGACAAATGAGATCGGTTATATAACCTTTTTCGCGGATGTAGGTGTTGATCCGAAAATACTGGTTGCCGGTAAAATGGATATCCCTGTTCTTGATATCGAAGGGGAAAAAGCAATGGAGGAGCTGAAAATGTTCAACCTGTCATACCATATCATTGCAGGTATTGAATACGGGCTCGGAGGTAATACCTCTGCAGTGTTGGGACTCGGTTTTCATAACAACTTCCTCGATGTAACAAAAGATAACGGTATACAACCTGAGGATAAAGTAACACATAAAATGGTATCTATCAGGCTTGGGATAAACTTCTAAATGAATCCATATGAAGATAGCCGTAGCACAACTGAATTATCATATCGGCAACTTCAAGTCAAACAAGGACCGTATTTGTAATGCCATTCACAAAGCCTTAAGTGAAGGGGCCGACCTTATTGTATTCTCAGAGCTATGTATACCAGGTTATCCGCCTCTTGACCTGCTCGACAGGTACGACTTTATCGAAAAATGTAATAAAACTGTTGAGGAGATCGCCGATGAATGCCACGACATAACTGCTATTGTAGGATCTCCTGTGATAAATAATAACCCTAACGGGAAAAAATTATATAACTCCGCACTTGTATTATCGGAAGGGAAAATAGTCTTTTCTGCAAATAAAGCTCTTCTTCCTACCTATGACATCTTTGACGAATACAGGTATTTCGAACCAGGCAAAGATTTTAACATACTTTCATTCAAGGGATTAAAGATAGCCCTGACAATCTGTGAAGACCTTTGGGACGAACAGTCTTTTGACAATGAGTTTGAGAAAAAACGTCTTTATACCATTTCTCCCATGGATGAACTTGCCAGCCAACATCCTGATATCATAATTAATCTCGCAGCATCACCCTTTTCATATACAAGGATCGATGTTAAAGAGGATATTTTCAAAAGCAAGGCCGCCAGGTATAAGATACCGCTTATTACTGTCAACCAGACCGGAGCCAACACGGAACTGATATTTGACGGTGCATCAATGATAATAAACAGTAAGGGTGAAATCTGCAGACGACTGCCATTCTTTGAGGAATCTGTTGAGACATTCACAACAGAGGACATTTATGAAGGAACTTTCCCCCCGCTCAAACAAAAGCCAGGGGATATTGAACTTATTTATAAAGCTTTAGTAACAGGTATCCGTGACTACTTTACAAAAACAGGTTTCACCTCGTGCGTCATAGGCCTGTCGGGCGGAATAGACTCCGCATTATGCCTTTGCCTGGCTGTTGAGGCTCTTGGCAATAAAAATGTGAGGGCATTGGTGATGCCTTCACGTTATTCATCAGAACATTCGGTAAGTGATGCAGCAGAACTGGCAGAAAGATTAAAAGTCGATTATGATATTGTAAGTATAGAAAAGACTTTCCAGACATTCGAAAAAGATCTCGCACCTCTTTTCAAAGGTAAGGAACCTGATGTTACGGAAGAAAACATACAGGCAAGAATCAGGGCTCTCATGCTGATGGCTGTTTCAAATAAATTCGGCTGTATCCTGCTCAACACATCAAATAAGAGCGAAGCAGCCGTTGGTTATGGAACACTTTATGGCGATATGGCAGGTGGATTGTCAGTTCTGGGTGATGTGTATAAAACCGACATTTACAGACTTGCTGATTATGTAAACAGAATATCTGAAATAATCCCTGCCAGCATAATAAACAAACTGCCCTCTGCGGAGCTCAGACCAAACCAGCTTGACACAGACTCACTGCCTGATTACAGGATACTTGATGCAATATTGTATCAATATATTGAATTACAAAAACCCGCTGAGCGTATTTCGGGTGAGGGTTTCGGCAGGGATACTGTCGACATGGTAATTAACCTGATAAACAGTAATGAGTATAAGAGGTTCCAGGCACCGCCGGTATTAAGAATATCCTCCAAATCGTTCGGACCTGGCAGAAGAATGCCAATAGTGGCAAAATACTGATACAAGCATCGCTGTTATTCCCTGAAAAAGACCCGTTTTACCCTGCCGGGTATTGAGGTAAGTATCTCATATGGAATGGTCTGGCATTTTTCAGCCAGTTCATCTATTGTAATATTCCCGCCGAATATTTCGGCTTCATCCCCTTCATCCACATCAATGCCTGTTATGTCGACCATACACATATCCATACAGATATTACCTGTAATAGGAACCCTGTTACCCTTTATGAATAATGATCCGTTACCATTTCCAAGCTTCCTGTTAAGTCCGTCGGCATATCCTACCGGAAGTATTGCTATAGTCCGCTCATTATCTGAGACATCTGCACATCCATAACCGACAGGTTCGCCCTGTGGTACTTTTTTGATCTGCGATATTCTGGTTTTGAACCGTCCTGCCGGCTTAAGTGTCAGACCTTTTATTGATCCTGCTCCATATAATCCGATACCTATTCTTACCATATCGAGCTGATATTGAGGGAAGCGTGCTATTGCCGCTGAGTTACAGATATGACGTAGGATCGGATATCCTGCTGACTCAATTATCCTTTCAGCCGTTTTAATGAATATCTCTGCCTGTTTATGAGTAAAGCTGTCATATCCCGGCTCTTCACTGGCAGCAAAATGGGATAAGAGTGATATTATTTTAATCGATTCTGTCTGTTTTATACATGATATCAGTTCGTCAGTATCCTCAGGCATAAAACCGAGCCTGTGCATTCCCGAATCGATCTTGATATGAACAGGGTAATCAATTAGTCCATGCCTTGAGGCAATATCTGTAAATTCTTCAAGGGTGGAATAGTTATATAATTCAGGTTCAAGGTCATATCTTATTATCTGTTCCAGGGATGCAGGATCGGGGTTCATCACCATTACGGGCAGTGTTACTCCTGCATTTCTTAGTTCTATCCCCTCATCTGTATAGGCTACCGCCAGCCAGCTTACGCGATGATATTCCAGGAGGGAGGCTATCTCAGCCGGTCCCGCGCCATAGGCAAAAGCTTTGACCATTGCCATGATACGTGTTCCGGGATCGAGAAAATGCCGGAATTGATTGAGATTATGTGCGATTGCATCAAGGTTTATCTCGAGAAGTGTCTGATGTAATTTTTGTCCTAGCAGTTTTCCTATCCTTTCAAACTCATATTTGCGTGCTCCCTTAATCAGTATAATTTCATTACCAAATTCTGAGGGTTTGAAACGCTGTATGAACTCATCCGTAGAAAAGTAAAACTCTGCCTCTTTATCAAAAAATGAACTGTTACCTGAGAGTCCCGGCCCAATACCTATGAAGCGGTTTATCCTGTTCCTTTTCACAAGACCTGCCACCTCGCCATACAGATCCTTTTCGTCACGGCCGCTCTGGACAAAATCAGATAGTATAAGGGTCGTTTGCATTTTACCCTGCCTCTTCAGGTAGTCAATTGCCATTCCCAGGGAGCCGGGATCAGAATTATAGTAATCCTCTATCAGCTGGCAGTTATTGATTCCCGCTTTTATTTCCATACGCATCGCTACCGGAACAAGAGTGCTTAATCCCTTACCTATGATATCCGGTCCGGTTTCCAATGCCAGGCATACAGCAGTAACTGTCATGGCATTTTCAACTGAAGCTCTGTCGTTGAAGGGTACTTTAAATTCATACTTATTATTACGGTATTCTACCTCCAGGTGGGTCGTTCCATCATTAAGCGGCCTGTTTTTCATAAATATCGAGGCTTCCCGGTTTTTACACGACCAGTCGACAAGCCTTTTCCCCCTGAACGCTTCATTCGTTAATATCTGCTCACGGATAATATCATGATCACTGCAATAAATAATCATCGGGGCATTTACAAACAGCTTCAGTTTTTCCTTCGCTTTTGTCTCCAGGTTGGGAAAATTCTCATTATGAGCATCGCCAATATTTGTTATTACACCAATATCAGGTTCAATAACATGCCTTAGTTTCTCCATCTCGCCAGGTTCAGATATCCCTGCTTCAAAAATTGCCAGTTTATATTTTTCATCAAGTTTCAGTACTGACAACGGAACGCCTACCTGTGAATTATAGCTTCGGGGACTTCTTATCACGGCTACTGTGAGACCAAGCACATCTGACAACCATTCTTTTACAATAGTTTTACCTGTACTACCCGTAACAGATATAACAGTTGACTTATAAGTTTTGCGGTGGTGAGTTGCAAAAATTTGTAATGCAGCAATTGAATTCCTTGTCTGAATAAATGCTGCGTCTCTGTATAATCCGATATCATCGGGAAGTCTTTCGACGATAAATACTTTTACGCCTTTTCTGTACAGACTATCAATAAAAGAATGTCCGTCATGGTTCATTCCACTGATAGCAAAAAATGCAAGTTCTCCGGTAAAACTAAAACGCCGGCTGTCGGTTATTATATCTGAAACAGGCAATTCAGGATTTCCCGTAATTGTTCCATCCGTTATTTTTGCGATATCTGAAGAGCTTAGTCTCATTTGTTTTTACCGGTTGCCTTATTGAAGCATTCCCTGCAAAGCGGTTCATATTTATCCTTTTCACCAAGTAATACTACCTGTTCCTCTTCCGATTTCCTGAAAGAATACTGAGCAAGGTTACCACATCTCATACATATAGCATGAAGCTTTGTAATATATTCAGCTATGGCAAGCAGTGCCGGCATCGGACCAAAAGGATTACCCTTAAAATCCATATCGAGTCCTGCGACAACAACCCTTATACCATTGTCAGCCAGCCTGCTGCATACATCTACTATTGTATCATCGAAAAACTGAGCCTCATCAATACCAACAACCCTGACATCACCTGCCAGTAACAGTATTGATGAAGGATTTTCTACGGGTGTGGAGACAATTGATTTTTCATCATGCGATACAATTTTTGATTCGGAAAATCTTTTATCAGTAGACGGCTTGAATATTTCTACTTTCAGACCTGCAAACTGCGCTCTTCTCAGACGTCTTATCAGCTCTTCGGTTTTGCCCGAAAACATTGAACCCGTTATTACCTCTATCGAGCCACGTTTACCAGCTATCTTTACCGAATTCTCTAAAAAATCCATAATGATTTATCCTCAGCGCTTATATACCATTTTGCTATAATATCCCGTTCTGACTTGTAGAATATTAGTTAATTTTGCAAAATAAGGAAATTGCTTTGTTTTATTAACAATAAAAAGAATGGATTTCAACGCAACGGTTGATTTAATTATCAAAGATCTTGAGGAAGCCCGGGAGATCATCGATGATCTTAAGAATTATCCTGGAGTGCCTGTTATACAAATAGAGATGGCAAAATCGAAATG